>Ga0070665_100008868_pt1 | contig 10182 bp, 8 predicted proteins | sample KBSS13metaG_FD_65862 | JGI IMG/M metagenome (GOLD analysis project Ga0070665, IMG submission 65862) | Switchgrass rhizosphere microbial communities from Kellogg Biological Station, Michigan, USA - KBS S1-3 metaG | ecosystem: Host-associated > Plants > Roots > Rhizosphere > Soil ...
GTGAGAGTGTCGATTTCATCTCCGCCGCAGGAGTTCCGACCATGTCGACCGCCTCCGCACGATCTGAAGCGCCTTGCCACAAGCGGTCGTTCGCCGGAAAGGCCTTGGCGATCCTCAAGGTCTTTGCCGTCAGGTGGCAGCATTACCGCGCGACCCGGGCGCTGGGCGGCCTCAGCGACTACATGCTGAAGGACATGGGCATCTCGCGCAGCGAAATAGATTCGCATGTCGGCGGCTCGCCGGAGTACCGGATCGACCGCTGCGATGAGGATGTGGGGGCCTGACGTTTTGAAGTCGGCCTCGCCCCGGAGATCGTCCGGTGTCGACATCGTTTGACCTTTCCCTGTTTCAGCGAGCGCGGCCGGTGACGCCGGTGGACGGGCCGCTTCCGGCGCGTGCCATGCGCTTTGGTGATTCCGGCCGCTAGTCCGGAATCTGTATCGGGCGTTTCCATTTCGATGCAGGCACCCCGTTCCACCTGAAACGAATGAAACGTTTGGACACCGTTTCAGACAAACGGCGGAAACCTGCCCTCACTAGTTCTCACGACACCGAGCGAGTGATCTCAACCCATTGGATGCTCACAACCAACGCTCGCTCGGAAGTTTTTCGACGAAACGTCTCAGCAACAACAGCGCTCTTGCGCTCTCCGATACTGGAAGGAATGAAACAATGGCGGTTACCGGTACTTTCTCGCCCGGCTCCGGCGTGCTGACGCTCTTTGGGGACAACCTCAACAACAATCTCACGGTGAGCCGCAATGCGGCCGGCACGATCCTCGCCAATGGCGGTGCCGTCCAGATTCTGGGTGGCACGCCCACCGTCGCCAATACGTCCCTGATCCAGGCATTCGGCCAAGGCGGCAACGACACGATCACGCTCAGCGAAGTGAACGGCGCGCTGCCCCATGCCAATCTTTTTGGCGGCGCGGGCAACGACGTCCTGACCGGCGGCTCGGGCAACGACATGCTGTTTGGCCAGGCGGACAATGACACGCTTCTTGGCAAGGGCGGTGCCGACTTCTTGTTCGGTGGCGCCGGCAACGACACCCTGACCGGGGGCGACGGCGACGATCAGCTGTTCGGCGAGGCCGGCGACGATCGCCTGATCTGGAACCCCGGCGATGACAATGACCTGTTCGAGGGTGGCGCCGGCATCGACACCGCCGAGGTCAATGGCGGCAATGGCGCTGAAATCTTCTCGCTCACTGCCAATGGCAGCCGGGTTCGCTTCGATCGCCTCGACCCGGCGCCGTTCAACATCGATATCGGCACGACCGAGAACCTGGTTCTCAACATGAATGGTGGCGACGACAAGTTCTCGGCCGCCGGCAACCTGTCTGCCCTCATCAAGCTCACCGTCGATGGCGGCAACGGCAACGACACCATCCTCGGCGGCAATGGCGCCGACACGCTGTTCGGCGGCGACGGTAATGACTTCATCGACGGCAACCAGGGCAACGATACCGCCTTTCTCGGCGCCGGCGACGACAAGTTCCAGTGGGATCCGGGCGACGGCAACGACACCGTCGAAGGCCAGGCCGGCATGGACACGTTGCTGTTCAATGGCTCCGCCGCCAACGAGAAGATGGACGTTACCGGCAGTGCCGGCCGTGTTCTCCTGCATCGCGACATCGCCAACATCACCATGAACCTGAACGACATGGAGCGCATCGACATCAACGCGCTTGGCGGCGCCGACAGCATCGTCGTCAACGACATGACCGCAACCGACGTCAAGCAGGTCAACATCAATCTCTCCGGTACCATCGGCGGCACGGCCGGCGACGGCCAGATCGATACGGTCACCGTCAACGGCTCGAATGCCGGCAATACGATCAACATCACCGGCCAAGGCGGTTCCATTGCGGTCTCGGGTCTGGCGGCACTGGTGCAGATCACCGGATCTGAGGCCACCGACAGGCTGATCATCAACGGGCTCGGCGGCAACGATACGATCTCCGCCGCGACGCTCGATGCGGCCACCGCAGCGCTCACCATCGACGGCGGCGCCGGCAACGACACGATCACCGGCGGCCGCGGCGCGGACAATCTGATCGGCGGTGACGGCAACGACTTCATCGATGGTCAGCAGGGCAACGACTTCATGATGCTCGGCGCCGGCAACGACACAGTCCAGTGGGATCCGGGTGACGGCAGCGACACGATCGAAGGCCAGGATGGCGTCGACACGTTGTTGTTCAACGGCGCCAACATTGCCGAGAACATCAATGTTTTCCCCAATGGCGGACGGGCCATTCTGTCTCGTGACGTGGCTGCCATCACCATGGACATGAACGACGTCGAGCACATCCGCATCAATGCGCTGGGTGGCGCCGACCATATCACCGTCGGCGACATGACCGGAACCGATGTTACGTTGGTCGACATCAACCTCGCGCCGCTCTCCGGTCCGGCTGGCGATGCCGCCAACGACGTGGTGACCGTCAACGGCTCGCAGGGCAATGACGTCGTGACCATCGTGGCATCGGGCACCTCGGCGACGATCTCCGGGCTTGCGGCGACCACCGTCATCAGAGGGATCGAAGCCACGGACTCGATCGTGGTCAATGGCCAGAGCGGCAACGACACGCTTGACGGACACGGCGCGTCCCTGTCGCTGACGCTAAATGGCGGCCTTGGCAATGACCTGCTGATCGGCGGGTCGCAGAATGATCTCTTCAACGGCGGCGACGGTAACGACGTCGCCCTGATGGGCGCCGGCAACGACACCTTCGTCTGGAATCCTGGCGATGACAACGACACCATCGAGGGCCAGGCTGGTACCGACACGCTGCTGTTCAATGGCGCCAACATCGCCGAGGAGATCAACATCTCCGCCAATGGCGAGCGGGCTCTGTTCACCCGCAATGTCGCGAATGTCGTCATGGACATGAACGATGTGGAGAACATCACGTTCAAGGCCCTCGGTGGCGCCGACACGATCCATGTCCACGACCTCAGCGGCACCGACGTCAAGAGCGTGGCGATCGACCTGGCCGGAACGATAGGCGGCGCCACCGGCGACGGCCAGACCGACACAATCACCATCGACGGCACAGCCGGCGCCGACGCGATCACCATCAAGAACGTCAACGGGGTGATCATCGTCTCCGGGCTTGGTGCCGATATCGCCATCACCAATTTCGAGGCAGGCGATCACCTGGTGATCAACGGTCTCGGCGGTGACGACGTGATCGAAGCGTCCGGCCTCAGCGGCATGCTGCTGTTCGCCAATGGCGGCGATGGCGACGATGTGCTGATCGGCAGCTCCGGCAACGACTTCCTGAGTGGCGGCGCCGGCGACGACGTGCTGATTGGCGGGCCCGGACTGGACATTCTCGACGGTGGCACCGGCGACAATGTAGTCATCCAGAGCATCGTCGCCTTCGAGCCGTCATTCGTTTTCTAGGCACTATTGCTGACGATCATAGGGCGCTCCGGCTACCGGCCGGGGCGCCCTTGTCGTTCAGGCTGCAGGGGCTGGGCGCTACGCCGGCGCCGCGGTGCAGAACGATGCTTTAGCTAATTTTATTTCACGCCGGGCCGAAATCAGGCTATCCGGTCTCTGCGGGCGGACAACTGCTACGAGGAATTGATGACCGACGACACCACTCAGGACAACTTGCTTTCGCTTACCGCAGAGATTGTCTCTGCCTATGTCTCCAAGAATTCGCTGCCGACTGCCGCGTTGCCGGGACTGATTGGCCAGATACACCAATCGCTGACCGGCCTGTCGTCCAGCCAGAAGGTAGAGGCGCCCATCGCGCTCGTGCCGGCCGTCCCGATCAAGAAGTCGGTGACGCCGGACTATATCATCTCGCTGGAAGACGGGCGGAAGTTCAAGTCGATGAAGCGCTATCTTGGCCTTCGCAACATGAGCCCGGCCGAGTACCGCGAGAAATGGGGACTTCCGAGGGACTATCCGATGGTCGCGCCCAACTATGCGGCGCGGCGGTCCGAGCTGGCTAAGAAGCTGGGCCTCGGCCGGCAGCCCAACGCGGCCACTGCCCCCGCGCCAAAGCGCAAGACGGCGCCAAAAGTGCGCTGAGCGGCTGGCGAGATCGGCAGCCGGCGCATCCGACCTGCCGATCTCGGGGTAGCATTTGTCGAAAAAGCGCACCTGCCATCGCGTTCGTGATGGCGGGCTGGTGGTTCGTCAGCTTTTGCAGCGCCGCAGCCGGCAAGTAGCGCGGCGCCATCACGTTGCCCTTGTCGGGCGCTCGCCTCTGCCGTTGCCGCGTTCGCCGCGGCGGTTTACTGATGGCTGGATGACGCGACAGCGCAGCAACGCACCTTCATCGGCATTGGCCGGAGCGATCCTGACGATCGATCTCGGAGCGATCCGCGAAAACTACCGCATTCTTAGGAGTAAGCTCGGCGATGTGGCCGCAGCCGGGGTCGTGAAGGCCGACGGCTATGGCCTCGGCGCGGCTGAAGTGGCATCGGCGCTCGTCGCCGAAGGCTGCACGATTTTCTTCGTCGCCCAGCTCAGCGAAGCGCTGGCCTTGCGCACAGCGCTCGGCCGCGGGCCGGAAATCCATGTGCTCAACGGCGTCCCGCCGGGCGGTGAGGACGCCTGTGCCGCAGCCGAAGTCATACCGGTGCTCAACAGCATCGAGCAGGTCGAGGCGTGGCGCGGTGCCGCCAAACGCGCGAAGCGAAAGCTGCCGGCGACGTTGCAGGTCGACAGCGGCATGGCGCGGCTCGGCATGCCGCCCGCCGAGGTCGAGCACCTGGCGGCCGAGCCCGGCGCCTTCGACGGGATCGACGTGCGGCTGGTGATGAGCCATCTCGCCTGCGCCGACGAACCGCAGCACCCTGCAAACGAGGCGCAGCTCACCGCGTTCGAGTCGCTGCTCCAGAAATTGCCGGCGGCGCAGGCATCGCTCGCCAACTCGTCCGGTATCTTTCTCGGCGCGGCCTATCATTTCGACCTGGCGCGGCCGGGCGCAGCGCTTTACGGCGTCAATCCGATGCCAGGGAAACCAAACCCGATGCGGGACGCAGTGAGCCTGTCGGCGAAGATCGTGCAGACGCGTGAGCTGCCGGCCTATGTCGGCGTCGGCTATGGTCACGCCTATCACACGGTCGCGCCGATGCGGACCGCGACGATCTCGCTCGGCTATGCCGATGGCTGGCCGCGTCGCGCCGGCGCCTCGGCCTGGCGCGACGGCGTCGAGCTTCCCTTTGTCGGACGGGTCTCGATGGACAGCATCATCCTTGACGTTTCGGCGTTGCCGCCCGGCAGCCTGAAGGCCGGCGACCTGGTCGAACTGATCGGTCCCGATCAGACCATCGACGACATCGCCGGGCTGGCCGGGACGATCGGCTACGAGATCCTGACCGCGCTCGGCAAGCGCTTTCATCGCGTCTACATTGACGAAACGCCGCCCGTTCGATGAACTCGGGCTAAGCGACCAATCCGGGCGAGGGGCCTGTCATGAAAGTGCTTATTCTCGGAAGCGGGGTCATCGGCGTCGCCACCGCGCATTACCTCGCCGAGGCCGGGCATGAGGTCACCGTCATCGATCGCAAGCCCGGTCCGGCGCTGGAGACCAGCTTTGCCAATGCCGGCGAGGTGTCGCCGGGCTATGCATCACCATGGGCCGGACCGGGCATCCCCGTGAAAGCGGTCAAGTGGCTGCTGATGCGCTATGGCCCGCTGGTCGTGCGTCCGGCCTTCGACCCGTCCATGTGGGCGTGGCTGTTCAAGATGCTGCGCAACTGCACGTCGGCGCGTTATGCCGTCAACAAGGCGCGCATGGTGCCGATCGCCGAATACAGCCGCGATCGGCTGCGTGAATTGCGGGCGACGGCGCACATCGCTTATGACGAGCGCAGCCAGGGCACGCTGCAGCTGTTCCGCACCGATAAGCAGCTTGCCGGCATCGGCGGCGACATCGAGGTGCTGAAGCAGTTCGGCGTGCCGTTCGAGGTGCTCGACCCTGCCGGCTGCGTCGCGGCGGAACCGGCGCTCGCCAAGGTGCAGGGCAAATTCGTCGGCGGCCTCAGGCTGCCGGGCGATGAGACCGGCGACTGCAAGATGTTCACCGAAAAGCTCGCTGAGCACGCTGCCGGGCGCGGCGTCACATTCCGTTTCGGCGTGACCATCGAGCGGCTGGTCGTCGAGGGCGGCCGCATCGGTGGCGTCAAGACCAGCGACGGCCTCATCACCGCCGACGCCTATGTGGTGGCGCTCGGCAGCTACTCGCCGATGCTGCTGCGGTCGGTCGGCATTTCGGCGCCGGTCTATCCGATCAAGGGCTATTCGATCACCGTGCCGATCACCAACGCCGCCGGCGCACCTGAATCGACCATCATGGACGAGACCTACAAGGTGGCGATCACCCGGCTCGGCGAGCGCATCCGCGTCGGCGGCACCGCCGAAATCTCAGGCTACGATCTGCGCCTGCACACGGCGCGCCGGGCGACGCTCGAGCATTCGGTCGGCGATCTCTTTCCCGAAGGAGGCGACCTGTCCAGGGCAAGCTTCTGGTGCGGGTTGCGGCCGATGACGCCGGACGGCCCGCCGATCGTCGGCGCTACCCGCTACGCCAACCTCTATCTCAACACAGGTCACGGCACGCTGGGTTGGACCATGGCCTGCGGATCGGGACGGGTGTTGGCCGATATCATGTCGGGACGAAAGCCGGAGATCGACGTCGGCGCGCTCGGCATATCGCGCTACGCGTGAGGTCCGCCGGCCTTCGTCAGTGCAGGCCCGCTCTGCGCAGACCCTCAATGTAACGGGCGCGGTCTTCCGGTTGGACGATCGGATGATGGGCTTCGACCCATGCGAGGGTCAGGTTCGGCTGCAGCCGTGATGCCGATGCGAGCGCCGAGGCTGCCAGCGCGAGGTCGCCGGCCAACCCCGCCGCAGCAACGAGGCTGCGCCACGCCGTACCGAAATGCGGGCGCAACTGTACTGCGCGGCGCTGATAATCGACGGCCTCGGTATAGCGGCCAGCGATGAAGTGACACGTGCCGATCGTTGAAAGATTGGCGGACTGGATCGAGTCGCGCGGACTGAGCCGCATCGCAATCTCGACATGGCGGATGCCCTCGTCAGGCATGCCGCCATAGCCATAGGTCGAACCCATCACCATGTGAGCGATCGCGAAACTCGGGTTCCGATCGATGGCTTCACCAAGTTGGTCGATCGCGGGCTGGAATTGGCGGGCCACCATGTGGACGTAACCGGCAGCAAGATGTGCCCACGCATCGCTGTTGTCCTGATCCATCGCGCGCTCCGCCAGCGACAGCGCCTTCGCCAGCATCTCGGCGGGATCGGCTACGCCGAGATGGGCGCGAGCGGCGTAGGTCCAGCCGAGCAGGCCGGTCGCGCGCGCATAGGCTGGGTCGATCGTGCACGCCCGCTCCAGCAATCTCACCCCAGCTTCATTGTCGGCCGCGGCCCACGTCCAGACGTAGGGCATGGCGCGCATCACGCAGCCCCAAGCGTCGAGACTTTCCGTGGCCTTCTTTTGGAAGCGCCGGTTTTCCGCCGCGTAGAGCTGCGGTTCAAGCGCGCCGATGACCCTTTCGGTTATTTCGTCCTGGACCGCAAAGATATCGGCAATCGCACGGTCGTACCGTTCGGCCCAGACATGCGCCCCCGTCGTCGCATCGATCAGCTGCGCAGTGATGCGCAGTTGCTCGCCGGATTTGCGCACGCTGCCTTCAAGCACATAGTGGACGCCAAGTTCACGCCCGACAGTGCGGATGTCCGGAGATTTGCCCTTGTAGGCAAAGGTCGAGTTGCGGGCGATAACGAAGATCCAATGCAACTTGGACAAGCCGGTGATGATGTCTTCGGTAATGCCGTCGCTAAAATAATCCTGATCCTTGTCGCCGCCCATGTTCTGGAAGGGCAGAACCGCAATCGACGGTTTGTCGGGAAGGGGTAAGGCGTTCGCTAGTGACGCGTCATGCGGCCGCTCGACGCGATAGGCCCGGACCGGCTGGGGGATGTTGTGCATCTTCTGCTCGCCGAGGTCGATGCAGGCGAAAGGCAGCTTGCCCTTGATCTGATCGTAGACACTGCCGGCGATGCAGACGCCGCCAGGCTCAGCAAGTTTCTCCAGCCGCGCGGCAATATTGACGCCGTCACCATAGATGGTGCCGCCATCTGCGATGACATCGCCCAGATTGACGCCGATCCGGAATTCCATCCGCTGGTCATCGGTCAATTCGGCGTTGGCGGCAGCAAGCGCTGTCTGGATAGTCACGGCGCAATCCACCGCCTTGACCACGCTGGCAAATTCGACGAGCAAGCTGTCGCCTGCAGAGCCGACGACGCTGCCGCCAAAGCTCGTAACGGTCGGTTCTACGCTATCGGTGCGTATCTTCTTCAGTCGGGCGAGCGTTCCGGGCTCGTCGGCTGCCATGAGCCGCGAGTAACCCGCAATATCTGCGGCCAGGATTGCGACAAGCCTGCGCGTCTCTGCGGACAACGATGAACTCCCGACGAGCGGGTACCGTAGCCGAAAATACGCCACGTGCGAACTGTACACGACGGCTGATTGGGACTGCGGTCCGGTCCGCAGAATTTCTGTCGAAGATCAACGGTAGTGTCGAGCGGGATACAGCCCGTGCTGCCGTTGCTATTCTGAAGCCGGGTTGGCGACGCGGGAATGAACTGTCTTGCCTTTGACGGTGCGCGGCACACGCTTTTTCTTCGGCTTCTCCGGAACCAGCGCCGCGGCGACGCGGTCGAGTTCCTCTTTGGCAAGCCGCAATTCGCGCAGCTTGGCGGTCTTCACGCCGCGCGCCTTCGCCTCGGACATGTATTCGGCCGTCGCCTTGCTCCGGTCAGCCGCCTTTTTCTGCGTCTCCAGAAAACGTGCTTCGGCTTTTTCCATGATGTTGTTATTGGACAAGAAAAAGTACTCCTTGAGTTGTTGAAATAATTCGCGGCTAAAACGTGCAGGAAAAATTGAATCTTAGATCAGATTTTCTCACGTAGTTCAGGTGCGCGCGCGATTCCAGATCGAGGACATATGATATCACACTCCTTGATATTTTACCGCCTCCACGAATTATTTTTAGCACTCCTATCTATCGAGTGCCAAAGGGTGTATTCGGATGGCGTGGCTGCCCTATGCGCGCCGCAGAAAGAATCCCGATGAAATTCCGGCCACTTCACGATCGCGTCGTCATCCGGCGCGCCGAAGGCGACATCAAATCCAAGGGCGGGATCATCATCCCGGACACCGCGAAGGAAAAGCCGCAGGAAGGCGAAGTGATAGCCGTCGGCCCAGGCTCGCGCGACGAAAACGGCAAGCTGATGCCGCTGGACGTCAAGGCCGGCGACCTCATTCTGTTCGGCAAATGGTCGGGCACCGAAGTCAAGATCGACGGCGAGGATCTCCTGATCATGAAGGAGGCCGACATCATGGGCATCGTCGAGAAATCGACCGCCGAGAAATCCGCAGCCGTCAAGCCGAAAGTCGTCAAGCCCAAGGCCACCAAGCCCAAGATCGTAAAATCCAAGGCGCTCAAGAAAGCTGCCTGATCCGCGAATCAAAGCACTCCCGCTTCTTTCAAGAACGAACTGGACGAAAAATCATGTCTGCCAAGGAAATCAAATTTGCCGGCGACGCCCGCGACCGCATGCTCCGCGGCGTCGAGATCCTCAACAACGCGGTCAAGGTGACGCTCGGACCCAAGGGCCGCAACGTTGTCATCGACCGCCCCTATGGCGGGCCGCGCATCACCAAGGACGGCGTCACGGTCGCCAAGGAAATCGAGCTCTCCGACAAGTTCGAGAATATGGGCGCGCAGCTGGTGCGTGAAGTAGCGTCGAAAACCAACGATCTGGCCGGCGACGGCACCACCACTGCGACGGTGCTGGCAGCCTCGATCCTGCGCGAAGGCGCCAAGCTGGTTGCCGCCGGGATGAACCCGATGGACCTCAAGCGTGGCATTGACATTGCTGTGGCTGCAGTCGTCAAGGACATCAAGGCACGCGCCAAGAAGGTGAAGTCGTCGGAAGAGATCGCGCAGGTCGGCACCATCGCGGCCAATGGCGATGCCTCGATCGGCGACATGATCGCCAAGGCAATGAAGAAGGTCGGCAACGAGGGTGTCATCACCGTCGAGGAAGCCAAGACCGCCGAGACCGAGCTCGAAGTCGTCGAAGGCATGCAGTTCGACCGCGGCTATCTCAGCCCGTATTTCG
>Ga0070665_100008869_pt1 | contig 10182 bp, 4 predicted proteins | sample KBSS13metaG_FD_65862 | JGI IMG/M metagenome (GOLD analysis project Ga0070665, IMG submission 65862) | Switchgrass rhizosphere microbial communities from Kellogg Biological Station, Michigan, USA - KBS S1-3 metaG | ecosystem: Host-associated > Plants > Roots > Rhizosphere > Soil ...
GCGGCGCGGTTGCAGGAACCATGGGCAGGCGTCTATCCGTACGTGCTGACGGAAGGCGCGCTTCTGCGCGCGACAGGCGCGGCATCGATTGACGCGCTCTGGACAGCGCAGCAGAACGCGCCCTTTTTCATTTCCTCGCGCGACGCAGACGAGTGGGCGCGGATTTTTCGTTCGCGTTACCAGGGCGAGGCACGAACGATCGTGGAGGCCGCCGACCGTGTTCTCCGCCACGAGTTCGACCTTCTCGGCTCCGGTTGCGTCAACCTTGGCCCTCGGTTGCCGTGGCACACCGACTTCAAGACCGGCCGCGAGTGGGCGATGGAGTACTCGCCCCGCCTCGACTATCTCGAGCTCGATCGTCCGTCGGACGTCAAGATTCCCTGGGAGCTGAGCCGCTGCCAGCACTTCACCACGTTGGGCCAGGCATACTGGCTCACCGGCGACGAGCGCTACGCGCAGGAGTTCGTCGACGAAGTGTCCGACTGGATCCCGAGGAATCGCTGGGCCCACGGCGTGAACTGGGCGTGCGCGATGGACGTCGCCCTGCGCGGCATCAGCTGGATCTGGGGGTTTCACTTCTTTGCCCGGTCCGCCGCCTGCGCGTCACCCGCATTCCGAGGAACGTTCCTCAAAGCGCTGTACATGCACGGCGACTACGTCGCCGGACATCTCGAACGAGGTGATGTCAACGGCAACCACTACCTGAGCGACGCGGCGGGCCTCGTGTTCCTGGGCGCCTTCTACTCGGGCACTCGCAACGGGAGGCGGTGGCTCGGAATCGGGAAGGACATCGTCGAGTCCGAAATCTTCAACCAGACAAGTGAGGACGGAGTCGACTTCGAAAAATCGACTGCCTATCATCGCCTCGTCCTCGAGCTGTTCCTCACGTCGCATCTGCTCCTCGCGCGAAACGGGGAGTCCCTCTCGGCCGAATGGATCCGGAGACTCGAACGCATGTTCGAGTTCGTCGAGGCGTACATCAAGCCTGACGGCTCGATCCCCCTGATCGGTGATGCCGATGATGGGCGTGCGCAGAAGCTGGGCGTGCAGGAAATCAACGACCATCGTTACCTGATGTCGATGAGCGCCGTGATGTTCGGGCGAGCCGACTTCAAGCGTGCCGCCGGCACGTTCACCGACGAGGCGTTCTGGCTGATGGGCCCCGATGCGGCGGAGCAGTTCGATGCGCTTCCTTCCGACACGGTCCCGCGTCGCTCGCGGGACTTCGACGGCGGCGGCTTCTACGTGCTGAGAAACGACCGCGCGCACGTCATCGTGGACTGCGGCGAGGTGGGCATGCACGGGCGCGGCGGGCACGGCCACAGCGATATCACGAGCCTCGAGGTGTGGCTGGACGGCATGAACGTCGTCACTGATTGCGGCGCGTACGTGTATACCGCCTCGGCTGAATGGCGCAACCGCTTCCGCAGCACCGCCTTTCACAACGTCGTCCAGGTGGACGATGAGGAGCTCTGCCGGCTGATTTCTCCCACTCATCTCTGGCAGCTCCGCGACGATGCGCGGCCGCGGCAGGTGGAGTGGCAGTGGGGCGAACAGGCCGACTACTTCCGTGGCGCCCACGACGGCTATATGCGTCTCGATCCGCCCGTGCTCGTCACGCGGGAGGTGCTGCTGGTCAAGAGCGGCCCGGACGTCGTCATCCGCGACTCGGCCGATGGTCAAGGCACGCACACGCTCGTGTGGCGTTTCCATCTGGATCCGTCGCTCGATGCCGTCATCGATGGCGGGGACGCCCGCATCATCCGCGGCGGACGTGAGGCGTGGATCCAGATCGTCGATTTGCCGGCAGGATGCACGCCGGCAGTCGAGGACGGATGGGTGTCGCCGACCTACGGTGTCCGGGTTCCCGCAAAGGTCGTCACGATGACCGTCCGGGTCGAGCTGCCCGTCACCCTGACGTGCCGGATCGGACTCACTGAAGGGACACCCGCCGCGCTCCGCGCCCTAACGTCGATGCTGCCGGCGCGGCCCGGCGGTGTGAACTCGTAGTTGGAGCTTGTATGCGCCAGTTGGTGATGAACATGGGCGGCGTCGTGGTCGCCAGAATGCCGAGGCCTGTCGCTGGACCCGGCTCCGTGCTGATCAGAGTCCGCTATTCGCTCGTCAGCGTCGGCACCGAAGTGGCGCCGCTAAGGCCCGCGAGCGTCTCTGCGCCGGATACGCCGGCGGTCGAGCGGGGACTCGATCGCGCACGCCTGCTCAAACACTACATGCGCGCGAGCCTCCGCGATCCCCGGAAGGCCGCCCGCCGCCTTTCACAAATGGCGGAGCGGCGGTTCCTGCACGCGCGCCAGACCGCGGCTGCGACAGTGGGCGTGGCGGCGCTGGCGCCGGCCGAGACTTCAGATATGAACGCGCAGGGCTGGGGAATCGGTTACTCGGTTGCCGGCGAGGTGGTCGCCGTTGGCGAGGGGGTGCACGATCTGGCGGCCGGAGATCTCGTGGCCGCCGCCGGAGCGGGCCAGGCCAACCACGCGGACTACGTCAGCGTACCTCGAAATCTGGTCTGCCGCGTGCCCGCGGGCTGCGAGGTCAAGCACGCGGCGTCCGCGACGGTGGGCGCAATCGCGCTGCAGGGTGTTCGTCGCGCCGCGCCCCAACTCGGCGAGCGCGTGGCGGTGATCGGTCTCGGTCTCATCGGCCAGATCACGGTGCAGCTGCTCAAGGCAGCCGGATGCCGCGTGATCGGCCTCGACCTCGATCCCGAACGGGTGCGGCGGGCGATCGGCCTTGGCGCCGATGCGGCGGCGTCTGACGTCGACGCGTTCAAGGCGACGGTCCGCGATCTGACCGGCGGGCACGGCGCCGATCGCACGCTGATGACTGCCGCCACCAAGTCACACGCGGTCGTGAACCTCGCGATGGAGATCACGCGCGCCAAGGGCACCGTGGTGATTGTGGGCGACGTTGGTTTGAACGTCGATCGTGCGACGTTCTACCGGAAGGAGATCGATCTCCTGATGAGCACGTCGTACGGGCCCGGTCGATACGACGTGCACTACGAGGCCGAGGGGCACGACTACCCGTACGGCTACGTCCGATGGACGCTGAATCGCAACATGCAGGCGTACCTCGAGCTGATCGCCGTGGGCCGGATGAACTTCGAAGCACTCACCGATCGTGTCGTGCCGATCGACAAGGCGCCCGAAACCTATACCGAGCTCGCAAAGGCGGAAGGCGCGCTGCCGCTGGGCGTGCTCGTCGAATATCCCGACGACGACGATGCGGGCCCGGAGCCGGCGCGAGTCACGCTGCAGGGCCATCGGCGTGCGCCCGGCGAACGCATCAACTACGCGCTGGTCGGCGCGGGCGCGTTCGGTACCGCGATGCTCGTACCGCAGATGCGCAAGCGGGCCGATCGCTATTTTCTGCGCGGCGTCGTCAGCCGTACCGGCACGCAAGGCAGCAACTTCGCCCGGGACAATCAGGTAGAGGTTCTGACAAGCGATCTGGGAGCGGTCTTGCGGGATCCGGAGTTTCACCTGATCGTCATCGCGACGAGGCATCGCGATCATGCCGATCAAGTCGTCCAGTCACTCGGGGCCGGGAAGCACGTCTTCGTCGAGAAGCCGCTCGCGGTGAGCTGGGAAGGGCTCGCGAGGGTGGTGGATGCCTACGCGGCACGCGATGACGCCCCCATCCTGATGGTCGGCTTCAATCGTCGGTTCTCGCCTGCATTGCAGGCAGTGAAAGAGCGCCTCGCCGGACGGCGGTCGCCGCTGATGATCCAGTATCGCCTCAACGCCGGCTACATCCCGCTCGACCACTGGGTTCATGGAGCCGACGGAGGCGGCCGGAACATTGGCGAAGCGTGCCACATGTACGACGTGTTCCGCTTCCTTGTCGGAGCGCCGGTGTCCTCGGTCGACGCCGCCGCGATCGATCCGCGCGACCTGCCGTACGCCCGCAACGACAATTTCACGGCGACGATCGCGTACCAGGATGGTTCGGTCGCGAGCCTGATGTATACGGCCCTCGGCCCCAAGACGGGACTCGGGAAAGAGCACATCACCGTGTTCTGCGACGGCGACGCGTTCATCGTCGACGACTTCAAGAAGCTGACGAAGGCGAGCGATGGCTCAGTCCTGTGGCAGAGCAGCGAGCCGGACAAAGGGCACTACGAGGAGCTGAGCCGTCTCGGGGATGCGATCGCTGACGGCAGGGAGGCGCCGATTCCGTTCGAGGAGATCGTCGAGACATCGATCGTCGCGCTCGAGGTCGAGGATTTGATTCTCGGCCGCCGCACCGGGGACGAGCCGTAGAGCCCTCATGAGTGAGTATCTCTACATCAACCCGCGGATCGACGGCACGTCCATTCTGACGACCGATGCTCTGTCGAACACCTCGGAACGGCACCACGTAGTCCTCAATGCCGGCCGGACCCGGCCCGCAGCGGATCCGCACAAGGCCGATCCGCTCGGCGCGATTGATGGGCACGGCAGCGTGGAAGGTGTCGTGATCAGCCTCTCGAGCGGTATTCCCGATCGCGCGAGGCTGGACATCGCCGCGACGGCGCTCAAGAGAGGCCTCCGCGTATGGTTCTACTGGCCCGCCGAGCACGCGATCGAATGCGTCGACGACGAAAAACTCACGAGCCTCCGGCGGCATCGGCTGGCCGTGATCGCCCTGGAGCGGCTTGGACGTCCGGTCTACCTCGCGATCGAGAGCTGGAAGCGTGTCCGTCCCGGACTCCGGTGGATGTATCGCGGTGTTTTCCGTGTGCACCACGACGAACTGATGTCGGAACTGGAGGGCTGGTCCCTGAACGCGAGGCCGGTGCCTTTCCGCGCGCTGTTCGCGCCGCCGACCGCATCGTCGAAGATCAGCGCAGGGCTGTACTTGCGCACCGATTTCTGGAACCAGTTTTCATCGGGCGGCAGCTACGGCCACACCTGTTACGTCGCGAAGGAGCTGGCGGCGACCGCGGACCGCTTCGCCTGCCTGCTTCCGCAGCGCTACACCCTTCTCGATCGGCTTGGCGTCGAGCAGGCCATCATGGATGCTCCTCCGAATGTCGTGAGCGAAGACGGCGTCGTCACGGCCTCCGACCACTACTATCCGCGCGTGAAGATGGCGTGTCAGCTGCTGCGTCCGGAGTACATCTACGAACGCTTGTGCCTGGGTAATTGGGTGGCGGCACGGCTGAGTCGCGAGCTGCAGATCCCATATCTCGTGGAATACAACGGCTCCGAGCTGTCGATCCGCCGGACCGACGACAACACGGCGCCGGTGTACAAGGACGTCTACCTCAAGACAGAAGAAATTGCGTTTCGGCAGGCGACGGTGATCTCGGTGATATCCGAACCCGTGAAGGCCGATCTCGTGGCTCGAGGAGTCGACGCCAGGAAAATTCTCGTCAACCCGAACGGCGCGGATCTCGAGGGCTACGCTCCCGCCGCACCCGACGAGAAGCGGCGGCTCCGCCGGACGCTCGGGTTCAACGACGAAGACTGCGTCGTCGGATTCACGGGCACTTTCGGCTGGTGGCACGGCATCGATGTGCTGGCGGCAGCGATTCCGAGAATCTGCGCCGAGAACCCGTCGGTGAAGTTTCTGCTGATCGGCGACGGCGCCTACAAGCCGCAGCTGGATGATGAGGTCGAGCGTCAAAACCTCGGCGATCGCGTGCTCAGAGTCGGACGAGTGCCGCAGCAGGAGGGCGCGGAACTCCTGAAAGCGTGCGATATCTACGTCTCGCCGCACAGCCGGCACATGGTCGACAGCAAGTTCTTCGGATCGCCGACCAAAGTATTCGAGTACATGGCGATGGCCGGAGGAATCGTCGCCAGCGACCTCGAGCAGATAGGCGAAGTCCTCTCGCCGGCGCTGCGGCCCTCGGATCTGGCGTCTGCGGACATCAGCGTCACCAATCAGCGCTCGGTCCTTTGCGAGCCGGGCAATGTCGACGAGTTCATCGCGGCTGTCGCCGGCCTCGCGCGTCATCCGGAGATTGCGAGCGCATTGGGCCGTAACGCGCGCCAGGCGATTGTCGACCACTACTCCTGGTACCACCACGTCGGGCGTTTGTGGACGTTCGCGGCGGCACTGCCGCGTGACAGCGCAGTGCGCGAGGTCGTGACCGGAGACGCGTACAAGGAACAAGTTCAGAACCAGTGGAACAACAATCCGGTCGGATCGGAGACGGCCCGGTCGGCGCAGGTCCACACGCTCGCCTGGTTCGAGGAAGTCGAGCGCTACCGGTATCAGGTGTTCGCGCCGTGGATGCCGAGCGTCATGGAGTTCGCCGGCCAAAACGGAAAACAGGTGCTCGAGGTTGGCGGCGGCCTCGGGACCGATCTCGCGCAGTTTGCGAAGAATGGCGCGCTGGTCACCGACGTCGATCTGTCAGCCGGTCACCTGCAGATGGCGCAGGACAACTTCCGCCTGCGCGGGCTCAACGGGCGCTTCGTTCATCACGACGCGGAGTCGCTGCCGTTCGATGACGACACCTTCGATCTCGTGTACTCAAACGGCGTGATCCACCACACGCCGAACACGGCTCGAATGGTCCGTGAAATGTGGCGGGTGCTCAAGCCTGGCGGTCGCGCCATCGTCATGGTGTACGCGGAGAACTCCTTGCTCTACTGGCGGAATCTGGTGTGGCAGGGCGGCCTGAAGAATGGAGATCTCGCGACTCGGTCCATGGGCGACATCATGTCGCGGACTGTCGAGCGCGGAGGCAACGATGCGCGTCCGCTGGTGAAGGTCTACACCAGAGCTCGGCTGCGAGCGTTGTTCAGGGACTTCACGGACCTGGAGATCGTTCAGCGGCAGATCTCACCTGAGCTGGTTCCTCGGCCGCTGCGGCGGCTCATGCCGACTGTGGAACGTCTTGTCGGCTGGAATCTGATCATCAAGGCTCGAAAGCCTCGGCGGCCGTGATCGTCAGCCGCATCCGAAGGCTGGCGTCCCGCTTCCTCCGTCCAGCGACGACAACACAGCCATCAGCGATCGCTCCGCGACGATGGATCGACGAGCTGGCCGACGCCGGCTTGTCGTCTGACGCATGGATCGGCCGTCGGCTCGGCCGCAACGCGTTGTACGTAAACGTCAGCGACGCCGCGCTCGATCGCCTGCGGCAGCAACACCCGTTGCTCGTGCAGGCGACGCTCGACGCCGCAGGCAGGATTCTCCGGCACGAGTTCGACCTGCTCGGCAGCGGTCCTTATGTTCCCGACGATCCCGATCGTTCGAGCCACCCGGACGGCTACCGGCCAATCGACTGGCACCTCGATCCGGTTTCCGGACTCCGCTTCCCCCCCGGAGTTCCGCTGGCGGAATGGGATTTTGCGCGGCTGCGGCCTGGGCTGGCCGACATCAAGCTGCCGTGGGAGCTGGCCAGGTGCCAGCACTGGCCGCTGCTCGGCCAGGCCTACCGTCTGACCGGCGACGATCGGTTTGCCATCGAAATCGCCCGCGAGCTTCAGGATTTCATGGAGGGGAATCCGATCGCCACCGGAGTGAACTGGACCTGCACCATGGACGTCGCGCTGCGCGCGGCGAACTGGGCGATCGGCCTCGAGCTCGTTCGTGACTGCGCGAGTCTGGGGCCGGCATTCTGGGAGGACGCGTATCGGGCGCTCTTCGACCACGGCACGTTCATCGAAGGTCACCTCGAGATCAACTACGGCGTCACGAGCAATCATTTCCTGAGCAATGTCGTCGGCCTGTTCTTTCTCGCCGTCGTGTTCGACGATCTGCCGCGTGGCCGGCTGTGGAATCGCCAGTGCCGCGGCTGGCTCACGGAGGAAATGGCGGTCCAGGTGCTGCCGGATGGAGCCGATTTCGAATCATCCGTGACGTACCACCGCCTGGTGACCGAGCTGTTTCTCGCGGCGGCACGACTCGCGGACTACACCGGCGCGCCTCTCTCCCCCGCAATGCGCCGCCGTGTGCATGGCATGGTCGCCTATCTCGAAGCGGTCCTTCGCCCGGACGGTCTCATGCCCCAGGTCGGCGACGCCGACGATGGCCGGGCCCATATGCTGAGCGCATACGGTAACTGGCAGCCACAGGATCCGAGTCACATTTTCGGACCCGCGGGCTGCTTCTTCGGCAATCCCGCGTGGACCGCACGTGGTGGCGAATGGATGCCGTGGGAGACCGCGTGGTGGGGTTTTGATCCGCCGGAGACAACGACCCAACAACCGCCGGCGGACGGGTTCCAACATTTTCCGAATGCCGGTGTGACCGTCATGCGTCGCGGGCGCGACTATCTCGTCGTGACGAACGGCATCGTCGGTACAAACGGTTACGGCAACCACAAGCACAACGACCTTCTCGGATTCGAATATCACGTCGATGCCGTCGCGCTGTTGGTCGATCCCGGGAGCTATCTCTATACGTCGAACCCGGAGCTGCGCAACGCGTTCCGCAGCACGCGATCGCACAACACGCTGAGCATCGACGGCGAGGAGCAGAATGAGCTGATCCCGGATCAGCTTTTTCGACTGTTCGAGAAAGCCGCGCCCGAACATCTCGAGATCTGCCGGCAGAGTGAGGGGTTGACGTACCGCGGCAGGCACCGGGGTTATACGCGGCTGCCGCAGCCGATCGTGCACGAGCGCATGTTCACATGGTCGTGGCGGGACGACTCGCTGACCATCGCGGACGTGCTGTACGGCGAGGGTGCGCACCGGATCCGTTGGCATTTTCATTTCGCACCGGGCGTGGAGGTGTTGCTGGCGCCGGACGGATCCGTGCAGGCGCGCGGGGGAAACGTGACCCTGGGCCTGGCCACCCCGGCCGGACTGCAGGCGACGGTCTGCGACGCTTGGTACTCGCCGTCCTACGGCGTCCGCAGCGCGTGCCGCGCTCTCGAGTTCGAAATCGAAGCGGCGATCCCGGGGCGGGCTGAGTACCTCTGGCGACTGACGCCATCGACCGATCGCCAATCGACCCGATGACGAACTCCTGCTTTGCGGTCGAAGAGGGCTCGGTATGATTGTCGGCCTCACCATCGTCATCCTCGCCGCTGTCAGCGTCCACGTGCGGCGCTTCGTCAACGAGACCGCGATCTTCATCGTCTGCGCGTTCGCGTGGGTGCTGATGTGGATCGCAGTGCCGCTCGAGAGTTCCCGGCGCGTCTGGCGGCTCGCCGGGGTTGCCGCGCTCGCCGTCTTCTTCTTGACGGCCTGGAAAGGCGGAGAGCTGGTGATCCGTCTGCTGCGTCAACTGCCGTGAGCGAGCGTTCACCAGCAGTAGCCTCGCTGACCGTTCTCGTCGGTTTGTTGGCCATCATCGGCGCTGTCGGATTGCACGGTGCGCTCCGCGATAGTGGTTCGGGAATGGTCTCCCGTGCCTTCGACGGACCGGCGATTGTCGGTCTGTTGCTGATCCTGACGGCCGTCGGCAGCCTGATCATTGGCCGCGCGAAGGCGTTGCCCGCACGGGCAACCTGGCTGGCGGTCTTCGGATGCAGCCTCGCGGTAGCGATCGCGGCCGCCGAATTGCGGCAGGCTTACCCTGTTGCGACGCCCCGTTCCTTTCCGCGCTCCTTTGCGGCCAACCACTTGCAGAACTTCAATCTCACGGAGAGCCTGGTCACCGGACAGAACCTGCTGAAAGGAGCCGGTAACACGCTGCCGATGGCGGGCGGAGCGACGCAGATCGACACATACCGCATGCCCGGGTACCCGCTCTTGGTGGCCTCAGCTGGCATCATCTTTCGAGCGCCTGCGAATGATCTCGAGAGCCTCGGCGCGAGCACGGTGTATCTGCAGGTCCTTTTGCTCGCCTGTGCGGTCGCGTTCCTTGCCTACAATCTCCCTAGATCGGTTCCCACAGGTGTCGCAGTTCTGCTGACGGCGGCCACCTGCTGGTTTCCGCAGGCGTACGACCTCACGCAGGCAGACTCGATGATTCTTGCGAGCGGATTGCTGATCGCCGGATCGCTCTGTCTCTTCGACACGGATACGGACGTCTCGACGCTGCCGTGGCGATACCACCTGCTTATTCATGCCGCGTTCGGTTTGTGGTTCGTGATGCGGTCGGACGTCCTGGTCGGCTGGGCGGGAGTCAGCGTTTTTCTTTATCGGCGTCACCCTCGATGGTTGCTCCTTCCGCTTGTCTTCGCCCTGGCGATTGGCTGCTCCTGGGGCGCGTACAAAAAGCTCCACGGCAGCGACTTCGTGATGACGACGTCCAATCTGGGCCACGTGG
>Ga0070665_100008874_pt1 | contig 10181 bp, 6 predicted proteins | sample KBSS13metaG_FD_65862 | JGI IMG/M metagenome (GOLD analysis project Ga0070665, IMG submission 65862) | Switchgrass rhizosphere microbial communities from Kellogg Biological Station, Michigan, USA - KBS S1-3 metaG | ecosystem: Host-associated > Plants > Roots > Rhizosphere > Soil ...
AACATGGGGCGGTTTGGATTCTTCCGTCCGTACGCGACCTGGCAGGGCGGTGTCAGGCCGGAGCCCTGGCATCTGAGCTTCGCGGCAGTCGCGGTCCCCGCGCTGCGGGTGTTGAGTCTGGAGGTGCTGCGCGAGGCGATCGGGGAAGCTGACATGTCCGGCCGCGAGACCGTGTTGGCCCGCTTGCCGGAGTTATACGAGCGTTATGTGTTGGCGGTCGATGGACCGCCTTAGTTGACGTCCTGCTTGGCGGCCCAGACGCGCTTGATGTACCCCAGCATCAAACCGCGCATGGTAGACATCGGATCGGCAGACGCAGCAAAAATGGGCGGGTTGCGCCGCAGCAGGCGCCAGTTCTCACTGCGCAAAATCTGGCGCAGGTAGTCGACATTGCGGTCGATCGCTTCAATGTACGGGTTGCGCCCGTTGTAGAGAACTTCGAGATTCCGGTAGGCCGCGCCGAACTCGCCGTCCAGCCGCTTGGTCCGCACTTCGGCAACGAAGTCGGGAGTCTGGCGCAGCAGGTCGAGGCCGGAGGCGTACTTGACCTGCCGGCCGCCATTGGCCGCCATGGGCAGGGCGACGCCGCCCAGCACGAATTCCGCATAGAGCCGGTCGCGGCACTTCTCCAGGTAACAGCGATCGGCCATCTGGGCGATCATGTCCGCCGTGCCGAGCAGGTGCCCGACCTTGATGTCGAGCGGGTCGGTGACCTTGATCTGAGCGAACGGGACTTCGTAGCCCGTAAAGTGAATGATCTCCGTGGCAACCGGAATGGCGTCGGCGAGGCCGATCACGGGCAGGTATTCGATGAGGAACCGGGCGCCCCGTGACACGTGGGTGCGGGTGAATTCGGCGCCGTTATTGATCTCGCGGTCATCCAGCCGGCGCAGGTAGCCGACGTCGTGGAACAGACCGGTAATGAGTCCGAGCAGTGCCCGGTCACCACCCAACCGTGTTTTCGGATCCGTCTGCTGCCGCTCGTATCCGACGAGCAGGCGAGCGAGCGCGAGCGTGATGTCGAGCGTGTGTTGCCGATCGTGGTAGACGGTGTCGACGCCCAGGTAGCCGGGCGCATCACCGGCAAACAGCCGCTCAAAATATCGGAAGGCGGCATCGAGCGGGTCGAGCGAGAGCGTAGGCCACGTCGGAACGAAGAGGGTTTTGATAGCGGCGAGCACCGCATCGGGCGAGCTCACCTGCACGGTGTTGGTTACATCGAAATCGCTGCGCCGAACGCTTCTCATTCCCGTGTAGTCCGCGCGGCTATCTCGCCGTCCCCGTGTTCAAATATTCGATCGTCGGCAGTCTAGGCCACCCCTCGAGGGGAGTACCAGCGACACACCGCACACTTTTGGACTTCTGCAATCGGCCTCAACATAAGCCGCTTCCGGCCCCACCCCCAACCACTGCCGCACGAGGACCCGGGGCTCCGCGCGGCCAGTGCCGCGCCAATGAAACGAGGTTCGTGACAGGTGTCTCAGTAAATCTTCAGGCCGCCATATTTGCGCCGGATGCGCCGATCGAGCGTGCGCCAACCGGCAACAAACCCTGTCAGCAACATCAGCGCGCAACTGCCGATCAGGAGCGGCCACGCGACGGCTCTTTGTCGTTCAGGTTCCCGCAGGAACACGGTGTCATGTGTGGGTGCCGGCGGTGGAGGCGCATCGGACGTCGCGGAACGAACTGCCCGGGCCGCGGCCAACTCTCCCTGCAGGCGCGAAACATCCTGCTTGAGCCGGTCGCCTTCCTGTTTGAGCTTCTCCACCTCGGCGGTGCGCTCGCCGAGGCGCGCCTGCAACTGCTCGATGACGGAGCTCGGGTCCGCATGCGCCACAGGGACGGCAAGCGCAAGCGTCAGCACACACAGCAGACGGATCATGCGGCGAGTTCGCCTGGTGCCAGGATCCCATGCTGTTTCAAGAGCGCGCGCACGTCCGGCCGGCGGCCCCGAAAATCAATGAACGCCTCCAGCGCATCGCGGCTGCCGCCGCGGGTGAGAATCGAATCCAGGAAGCGATGGGCGGTCTCGTGATCAAACACGCCGTTTTCCTCGAATGCGGCGAATGCATCGGCCGCGAGCACCTCGGCCCACTTGTAGCTGTAGTACCCGGCGGCGTAGCCACCGGCGAAGATGTGTCCGAAGCTGTTGGGGAAACGATTCCACTCGGGAACTGGGACCACGGCGACTTCGTTGCGGACCTCGCGCAGCACCTGCATCACGCGCGCGCCTTTCGCAGGGTCGTATTCGGCATGCAGGCGGAAGTCGAACAGCGCGAATTCCAGTTGCCGCATCATCTGCAGTCCTGCATGGAAGCTGCGCGTCGCAATCAGCCGGGTCTGGGTTTCAACCGGCAGCGGCGCCCTGGTGTCCACGTGACTCGAGATCCGGCGCAGGACATCCGGGTGCCATGCGTAGTTCTCCAGGAACTGGCTCGGCAACTCCACCGCATCCCAGGACACCCCGTTGATACCCGCGATGCTGGGATAGTCGACCCGCGTCAGCATGTGATGCAGGCCGTGGCCGAACTCGTGGAACAGAGTGAGCACATCATCGTGGGTCAGCAGAGCCGGCCGGCCGGCATTCGGCGGCAGGAAGTTGCACACCAGGTAAGCCACGGGCAGCGCCGAACCCGAGGCGAGCCGCTTGCGGCCCACACACTCATCCATCCAGGCGCCGCTGCGCTTGTTGGATCTTGCGTAGGCGTCCAGGTAGAAGCTGCCGATCGCCTGGCCGTCGGCGCCGTGCAGCTCAAAGAAGCGCACATCGGGATGCCACACCGGCACTTCCTGTTTTTCGGCGATCCGGATTCCGAACAGGCGCGAGGCGACTTCAAACAGACCGTTGAGCACATGCGGCAGCGGGAAGTAGGGCCGCGTTTCCTCCTGGGAGACTGAATAGCGCTCGCGCTGCAGGCGCTCGGCGTAGAAACCCACATCCCAGGCGGCGAGCTTGCGGCCGGCGAACTCCTCGAGCTCCGCGAACTCTTTTGCGGCTGCATCGCGCGCAGTCCGGGCGAGCTCCAGGAGGAACTGCATGACCTCATCGACACTGTGCGCCATGCGGGTGGACAGCGCGTAGTCGGCGTAGCTTTTGAAATCGAGCAACTGCGCCGCCTCGTGACGCAGGCGCAGGATGTCCTCCATGACCGTCGAGTTGTCCCAGCGGTCGGCGTTCGGTCCCTGGTCCGAAGCGCGGGTCGACCAGGCTTCATAGAACGCGCGCCTGAGTTGCTCCGATTCGGCATCGGTCACCACCGCGACATACGTCGGCTGGTCGAGTGTCAGAATCCAGCCCTCCACGCGCTGATCGTGCCCGCGGCGGCGTGCCTGGTCGATCAATGTCGAGTTGAGTCCGCGCAGCTGCGCCAGGTCGGCGACGTGGTAGGTCCAGCCATTGGTGGCATCGAGAACGTTCTCTTCAAATTTGGCCTGCAGTTGAGTGAGCTCGAGCATCACGTTCTTGAAGCGCTCTTTGCGTTCCGGCGGCAACCCAACACCCGCCAGGCGGAAGTCGCGCAGCGCGTGCTCGATCACCTGCCGCTGTACCGGTCCCAGGGCGTCACTTGCCTGCTCGGCGATGGTCTTGTACGCGTGATACAGAGGCTCGCTTTGCGCGAGGTCCGTCTGATAGGCCGACAGAAGCGGCAGACAGGCGTTGTAACTCGTGCGCAGCGCATCGGAGTTCAGCACCGCGTTCAAGTGGCTCACGGGCGACCACGTTTTCGAGACCCGATGCTGCAACTCTTCGAGTGGCTCGATCACGGTGGCGAACGTCGGCCGCTGCACTGCCGCGAGCTGCTCGATCCGGGCGCGGCTACGCTCCAGAAGCTCACGGACCCCGGGTTCAACGTGCTCGGGTCGAATACGCGCGAAGGGAGGCAGGGGCTCGAGGCCCAGAAGCGGGTTATCCATGCGGATCTCGGCAGTGGGAATGGACGCATTCTATGGCGTAACTGGTCAGGGCGGGCACTGTCGAAGGGGGGATGGGGCCTGCGGAGGGCCGCCCCCATGTCACAATCGCTTCTTTCGGTCTTGCGGGTTGCAGAAGGTGGCTATGGCCGACGATTTTGATTTTGTGGTGATCGGGGCGGGCAGTGGCGGGCTGGCGGCTGCACAGCGGGCGGCGGATTACGGTGCCCGGGTGGCCATTATCGAGCCGGCGCCCCTGGGGGGCACCTGCGTGAACCTCGGGTGTGTTCCCAAGAAGATTATGTGGAATGCCGCGGATATTGCCGACGGCCTCGAGGATGCGGCCGACTATGGGTTCCGCCTGGGGGCGGCCGAGGCGCACGACTGGGCGCTTTTGAAGGCTAAGCGGGATGCTTATGTGGCTCGCCTCAATACCATCTACGAGAGCAACCTCACGAAGCGCCACATCGAAATCGTACGCGGCTACGGCAGCTTCGTGGCTGAGCGCACGGTGGAAGTGGGCGGCCGCAAGCTGACCGCGCCGCACATTCTCATCGCAACCGGCGGCCGGCCGATGTTGCCCCCGATTGCGGGCGCGGACCTGTGCATAACCTCCGATGGATTTTTTGCCCTGCAGAAGCGGCCGGATCGCGTGGCCGTGGTGGGCAGCGGTTACATCGCTGTGGAGTTGACCGGAATTTTCCAGTCCCTGGGAGCCCACGCCACTCTCGTGCTGCGGGGCCACAAGGCACTGAAGGATTTCGACTCCATGTTGGGCGAATGCATGCTGAAAACGATGCGCGACGAAGGCATCGAGGTGGCGACCGGCGCGTGGCCGCATGCGATTACCCGCACGGCCACGGGCGATATCGAGCTGGAAGCGCGTGACGGCAGGAAGTTGGGGCCGTTCGATACTGTTGTCTGTGCGATCGGGCGAGTGCCCGCGGTTGAAGGCCTCGGCCTGGAGCACGCGGGTGTCCGGCTCGATGCCAACAACTTCATTGCGACTGACCAATTTCAGGTCACGAGCGCGCCGGGAATCTATGCCGTCGGCGATGTCACGGGCCGTGCCCAGTTGACGCCCGTTGCGATTGCCGCGGGACGGCGCTTGAGCGATCGGCTGTTTGGCGGACAGCCGGACCGCCATCTCGACTACACCAACATTCCGACGGTTGTGTTTGGTCATCCGCCCATCGGCACGGTGGGGCTCACCGAGGATGCGGCGCGCGCCAAATTCGGTGACGAGGGTGTTACCGTGTACCGTTCAGGGTTTGTTCCCATGTATCACGCGATGACCACGCGCAAGCCGCGCACTGACATGAAGTTGGTTACGGCGGGGCCGGACAAGCGTGTGGTGGGAGTGCACGTCATCGGGCCGGGCGCCGATGAGATGATCCAGGGATTTGCGGTGGCGGTGCGCATGGGGGCCACGAAGCAGGACTTTGATGACACGGTGGCCATTCATCCGACCAGCTCGGAGGAGTTGGTGACGATGCGGTGAGGGGTTGGCTGATGGAGCGGCGCTCATCGATCGCGGCGCGTCTGCGGCGTCACCCTGGCACACCGGGTCCGCTGCCTATGCGGCCGCCCAGGCGCGGCGGCGCTGCGGCAGCCTACGCGGCGCCCATTGCGCGCTCCTTGAGCGCCGTCAACACTGAGGCGGTCGCGGGTTTCACGCCGCGCCACACACGGAACGACTCGGCCGCCTGCTCGACCAACATCCCCCAGCCCTGCACGGCCCGGGCGCAACCGTTCTGCAGCGACCACTGCACAAACGGCGTTTCTGCTTTCCCGTAGGCCATGTCGTAACAGGCGGTCTCCGGTCCGATGATTGAATCGGTCATGGGCGGCAGATCGTTCGTCAGACTGGCAGAAGTAGCATTGATGACCAGATCGAACGGGTCGCCATCGATGTTGCGGATGCCGACACCCTGCACGTTTCCCAGCTGCGCGAATGCCTTGGCCAGACTCTCGGCGCGCTCAGCCGTTCTGTTGGCAATCACAATCTCGCCGGGCTCGAGCGCCAGTAACGGCGCAATGACCCCGCGTGCCGCGCCCCCTGCGCCCACAATCAGAATCCGCCGCCGAATGATGACTAGCCCCAGATTGTCGCAAAGGTCGCGCACCAGTCCCGCCCCATCCGTGTTATCCCCGAGGATCGTCCCGTCCTTCTGCAGGGCGAGCGTGTTGACCGCACCCGCATGAGCGGCGCGAGTCGTGAGCTCGGAGGCAATGGCAACGGCGGCGATCTTGTGCGGCAGGGTGATGTTCAGGCCGCGCCCACCCTGCGCGAAAAACTCGCGCACCCGCGGCTCGAACTCCGCGGGTGTGAAGTCGTACAGGCGGTAGGTGATGGACTGGCCGGTCTCGCGGGCAAACAGCCCATGAATGAAGGGGGACCAACTGTGGGCTACCGGATGCCCCACCACTCCGTAGGAATCGCTCATGAGATTATTCTGCCCTCAGTGAGCGGCTGCGGTCACGCCGGACCGGACAACTTCGTGATCCGGGTACCGCCGGGATGGCCAACATCGAGCCCGGCTTGCAGCTCAGGCAGCCAGATCTCCATGCGCTCTTGGAGTTGCCAGGGCGGATTCACAATCAGCATGCCGGAGCCGTTGAGGGCTACTTTGGAATCCGTGGGATAAAGCCACAATTCGCTCGCAATCGTTTCGTGGCTCACGGCGCGTGCAAATCCTTCGAGCCATGCGCGCACTTCCCGCTCGTCCTTGATTGGATACCACGCCGCGTACACACCCGTGCTGAAGCGCTGCAGCGCATCGACAATGGCCGCGGTCACACGGTCGAAATCCTGCCTGCTCTCTTCGTAGGGTGGATCAATGAATATCAATCCTCGGCGCTCGGGAGGTGGGAGCCACGCGCGCAGGCGCTCGAAGCCATCGGCGCGTTCGATACGCATGCGGGGATTGTCTCGGAGCTCGCGTTCGAGCAACCGCTCTTCGGCCGGAACGAGCTCGCTGACGATCCCGCGGTCCTGTGGCCGCAGTTGCAGCGACGCGATGGCCGGGGAGCCGGGGTAGGCGCGTGTTTGAGTGCGATGGGAGCGGTAGTCCGCAATCAGGGTTGCGAACTCGCGCAGCTCGTCCGCTTGGTACTCGCCCTGGTCGAATCGCCCGCGCCCGTCAACGGATTCCTGGGACTGAAGCGACAGCTCGTAGGCGCCGCGGCCGGCGTGGGTTTCGAGATACGCGAAGCCTTTGTCCTTGCGCTTCAAGGCATTCAACAGCGCAAGCAGGGTGACGTGCTTGTGGATGTCGGCGAAGTTGCCGGCGTGGAAGCTGTGGCGATATTTCATATCGTTCGTCTGGCGCGGCACGGGCGCCGCCAATATCCCTGGCAGGGACAGCCCGGCTGCGTGTTTTCAATGGCGCGGCCGCGTGCCGCGCCGATCGAACCCGTCGCTACTTTTCGCCGCGTGGGCGGCTGCTGGCTGGCGGTTTTGCTGCCGCTGCCGAAGCGCCTGGCGGTGGCTTTGCGGCCGCCGTTGCCTTGCCGGCGGCTGTTTTGCCCGGCGCTGCTTTTTTGGCAGGCGCTTTTTTCGCAGCCGCGCTTTTTTTCGCGGCTGTTGGTTTCGCGGCGGCAGTCGCGGCACCTCCGTTGGCGCCGTTGCCGTGCGCAACTCTGGTTCCATGCGCGCTGGCATCGAGTGGCGCGCCATTGGCGGCACCGCTCGCGTCGGCGTGCGCGCCATTGGCCGCGACACGCTTTGCGCCGCTTTTGGCACCGCCCTTGCGCTCGGCCGCAGATTTGCCCGCAGCGCTTGTGCCCTTGCCACTCGACTTCGCCGCCGCTCGTTTGCCGCGCGCAGCCTGTGCACCCTCGGCACCCGCGGCCGCATCAGCAGCCCCGGACGCCAGAGCAGCGCCGCCAGCCTGCCGGGCGGCCTGCTTGCCCGAAGCCTGTTTACCCGCAGCTCCGCGCCGACCGCGACCGAATCGTCCGGTACCCCGCTCGGGCGCCTGCTCAATCAACACCCGGCACTCTTCGAGTGTCAGTGTCTTGGGATCCCGATCTTTCGGGATCTTTGCATTCTTTTTGCCGTTGGTGACGTACGGGCCATAACGTCCATTCAACACCTGGATGCCGTCCCCGTCCGCCCCGAAATCAATGATCGTCCGGTTGGCGTCGGCTTCCTGCTTCAACCGGATGACCTCGAGCGCCTGCTCGAGAGTCACATCGTACGGATCGTAGTCCTTCAGTGAGACGTACTTGGCTCCATACTTCACGTAGGGACCGAAGCGCCCCACGTTGGTGGTGATCGTTTCCCCGTCCGCGGTCTGACCGAGCGTGCGCGGCAGCTTGAACAGCTCCATCGCCTGCTGCAGGTTGATGGAGTCCATCTTCTGGCCCGCGCGCAAACCGGCAAAGCGCGGCTTCTCCTCGTCGTCCTTGGTGCCGATCTGCACAAAAGGACCGAAGCGGCCCATTCGCACAGTGACCGGCTTGCCGGTCGCCGGGTCCTTGCCCAACTCCCGCGCCAGCGCCACCTGCTCTCGTGTCACGTTCTTTTCAATGTTGTCGACCTGGTCGACAAACGGCTTCCAGAACTTCTCGAGTGGGGTAGTCCAACCTTCCTCGCCGCGGGATACCGCGTCGAGCTCGTCTTCCATGGCGGCCGTGAAACCGTAGTCGACGTACTGATTGAAGTAGTCAGTCAGGAATCGATTGACGATCTTGCCGATGTCCGTCGGAATAAAGCGGCGCGCGTCCATCTCCACGTACTCGCGATCCTGCAAGGTCGAGATGATCGAGGCGTAGGTGGAGGGCCGGCCGATGCCGAATTCCTCGAGCGCCTTCACCAGCGACGCCTCGGAGTAACGTGGCGGCGGCTCGGTGAAATGTTGTTCACCGCGCAAGGTAAGCAATGTCACGTAATCACCTTCCGTCATCGGCGGAAGGATGTGATCCGTATCATCGGTCTTCGCGTCGTCCATTCCCTCCTGGTAAACCGCAATGAATCCCGGTTTGACGAGGGTGGAGCCGTTGGCTCGCAACATATGGCGCTGCGGACCGTCGGGACCGGCGAGCATATCCACTGCAACAGTGTCGAAAACGGCGTGGCTCATCTGCGAGGCGACGGCGCGTTTCCAGATCAGCGAATACAACCTGTGCAGGTCAGGGTCGACCTTGCCCTCCACATGGCCGGGCGTGATCGACGCGGACGTCGGGCGGATGGCTTCGTGCGCTTCCTGCGCATTCTTTGACTTGGTCTTGTAGATGCGCGGCTCTTCCGCCACTTCCGCTTTGCCGTACAGGCGGCCGGCGACCTCCCGAATCTCGGTGACTGCCTCCGCGGCCAGCGAGACCGAGTCGGTACGCATATAGGTTATGAGGCCCTGAGCGCCTTCACCGATATCCACGCCTTCATACAACTGCTGCGCAAGCCGCATCGTACGGCGCGCGTTGAATCCCAACTTGCGAGCGGCTTCCTGCTGCAATGTTGAGGTTGTGAACGGCGGCGCCGGGTTGCGCCGGCGCTGCTTCTTGTCGATCGCATGCACGAGCAGCTCGCCGAGCCCCTGGTAACCGGGGCGCGCGGCTGCGCGGGCGGCAGCCTCGATGGTCTTCTCAACGTCGCGAGCCTGGGGCTCGTTGACGAAGCTGAATTGCTCGACCTTCTCGCCTTTGTATTCGGTGAGCTTGAGGGGGAAGTTTTGCGCGGTGTGGGCGCCTTCGCCGTCAATGGTCCAATATTCCTGAGCGACAAACGCCGCAATCTCCGCTTCGCGCTCACAGATCATGCGCAGAGCCGGGCTCTGCACGCGGCCGGCGGACAGCCCCTGCCGGACCTTTTTCCACAGCAGCGGCGAGAGGTTGAATCCAACCAGGTAGTCGAGCGCGCGCCGCGCCTGCTGCGCGTTGACGAGGTCTAATGACAGGTCGCGGGGCTGCGCGACAGCCTCGCGAATGGCGTTCTTCGTGATCTCGTAGAAAACGACGCGATGCACATCCTTGCCGGACAGATCGCCCCGCTCGTTCAGCAATTCCTTCAGGTGCCAGGCAATAGCCTCGCCCTCGCGATCGGGGTCGGTTGCCAGCAGCAGCGTCTTGGACTTGCGCAGCGTCCTGGCAATGGCGTCGACATGACGCTCATTCTTTTCGAGCATCTGGTAGCGCATGGCAAAGTCATGATCGGGATCGACCGCGCCTTCCTTCGGTATCAGGTCCCGGACGTGTCCATAGGATGCGAGCACGTCGTAATCCTTGCCCAGGTACTTCTTGATGGTCTTCGCCTTGGCGGGCGATTC
>Ga0070665_100008876_pt1 | contig 10180 bp, 8 predicted proteins | sample KBSS13metaG_FD_65862 | JGI IMG/M metagenome (GOLD analysis project Ga0070665, IMG submission 65862) | Switchgrass rhizosphere microbial communities from Kellogg Biological Station, Michigan, USA - KBS S1-3 metaG | ecosystem: Host-associated > Plants > Roots > Rhizosphere > Soil ...
TGCGTTATCGAGCTGCAGCCGTGCGGTCAGGCAACATCGCCACGACGGTTTTGCCATCGACGATCGTAAAGACCGACGTCGTGGCCGGCAGCTTGTCCGCCCCCACGGTGAAGATGTCCTGGCTCAGCACCGCGATGTCCGCGAGCATTCCCGCCTTCAGCTGACCCTTCTCGCGCTCGGCAAACTCCGCGTACGCCGATCCCGTCGTGTAGGCAGTCACGACCTGCTCGCGCGTCATCGCCTCCGATGGATTGTTCGGGTGCGCAATGGCGAACATCATGTTCAGGAACGGGTTCATCGGGCCGTCACCGCCCAGAGCGATGGGAATGCCCGCGGCGACCATCGATTTGAGCGGTTCGACGGTGGCGGTGCGCGAGGCGCCATACCGCGCCGTCATGATCTCGGGAATCGTCAGGTGGGCCGGGTTCTGCACGTTGACGATGCCGAGACGCTTCGCGCGCTCGAACCGATCGCGCGTGAGGAACTCGCCGTGCTCGATTCGGACACGCAGGCGCCGCCATTGTTCCGCCGGCGCTGTTTTCTCCATCGAGGTCAGCAGCTGATCGATCGCCCGATCGCCGACCGCGTGAAACATCGGCTGCTCACCGATCTCGAGCGCCCGGCGCAGCGCGCGCTCGATGTCCGCCGGTGGCATGTTCAACGTACCGTTCCAGCCTGATCGATCGGTGTACGCGTCGTTCATCGCGGCGAACCTCTCGACCGGCGTGCCGTCGAGGATCCACTTCACGCCCGACACCGTGACGAGCGGCCACGGATTGCGTGGCAGCTCCTTGAAATCCGCCGGCGAGTCTGCCTCGGTCAGCGTGATCGGAAACCGGATGATGCGCCAGCGGACCGGCACGTGGACGTCTGGGAGCAACGTCGCGAGGTCGGCGGCTGGCAGCGCATTGCCCATCGCCTGGATCGACGTGATGCCGTAACCGGTCGCCTCGACCGCGAGCCTGCGCAGCGATGCGACTGTGTCCTGGCGGTTGACGAGGGCCGCCAGCCGCCGGTGCGCGCGAAGGTCGGCGTACTCGTCGAGCCGGCCGTCGATGGTCCCGTCCTGCGTTCGCCGGTAGGCGCCGTACGGCGGATCGGGATCCCGATCTCCAATCCCGATCGCGCGGAGAGCGGCGGTGCTGAAGATCACGCCGTGGCCCGTCCAGGTCGACAGCTTCACCAGCCGGCCCGGCGCCGCTTCGTCGAGCGTGAAGCGCGTCGCTTTGGGATCCGAGAGCACGCGCTCGCCGACGGTGCCGTAGATCCACCGGTCTTCAGGCGCCGACGCGACGGCCTCGCGAAGCGCCGCGGTCACGGCGGCCAGCGTGGGTTCGTCCCCATCGAGTTTCAGCGAAACGCCCTGCGGACGCGCGCCCACATGGGTGTGCGCGTCGTTGATGCCCGGAATGACGACGCGGCCGGCGACATCGACGCTATGGGTATTGGGGCCCGCGAGCTTGCTGATCGCCGCCGTGGTGCCGACCGCCGCGATGCGATTGCCGCGGAGCGCGACCGCTTCGGCCCACGGCGCCGCAGGATCGGCGGTGAAGACCTTGCCGTTGATCAGCAGCAGACTGACTTCGTCCGGCTGCGCCGCAAGGCCGGCGAAGGCGAACACGACCGACAGAGCCGACACGAGGAGGCGACGCTTCGACATGATCACCAACCTCCCTGCACCGCCACCCACAAGCCGGCCCCCAGCAGGATGCCGACGAGGACCATCGTGAAGATGGTTGGCGTGAAGTAGGGATAAATCATGAACACCAGGCCGGCGGCAAGCTGCGGCCAGCGTTGCTGCTTCCTGCCGTACACGAACAGCACGAAGCCGATGCCGCTCGGAATCAGCGAAAGAAAAAGCCACGCTGGATCGAAGTTCACTCGTCGATAATACGCCCGTGCAACTGACCCGCCGGAAGCTCCTCGAAATGACCGCGCTGCTGGTCGTGCCTCCCAAAGCGGACCTGGTGGAGCGCAGGGCCGCCGACGTCGTCCGCGGGTACTCGGATGAAGGCGAACATCGGACCGCGACCGCGGTTGATCGCGCGTCGGCCAATACCTTGCTGGCACGCGCGCGCGCCGCCGGCGCCGCCCCCATGCTGGAGCCGTTCGAGGTGTCGCGGGTCGACCCCGTGGCCGCATTCGCCGAGATTGACGGGCGCCGGATCGACGGGTTGCCGATGTTCGACGCCCCGTTCACAGGCGCTGCAGGGATCACGGGCCGAATCGGTCTGGTCGGAAGCGACAGGCCGATTGCCTGGACGCGGATCGCGCCCAATGGCGAAGCCGAGTTGCGGCGGATGCGGGACGGATCGAAGCACGCGGCGATCGTCGCGGTCACCGTCGGCGGAAAGACCGGGCTGTGTCCCGTGAATGCCGCGTGGTTCGCCCAGCCCTTTGGCCCGCCCGTCCTGCAGGTGTCCAGCGAGCATCTCAGCGCGATCGACGCGGCCGCTACGCAGAACCGGGAGGTGCATCTCGTCACCGACGTGACCCGGAGCCGCGTCAGCGCCGTCAACGTCCTCGCCCTGGTGCGCGGGACCGAGCCCTCGCTGCCGCCTGTCTGCGTGATGACGCCGCGCAGCGGCTGGCACGCGAACGCGTCGGAGCGCGGCGGCGGGCTGGTGTGCTGGCTGGAGACCCTGCGCGCGGTGGTCGGGGCCAAATCGCGCAAGACCGGCCGCGGTCCGCTGCGAACGGTGCGATTCATCGCGTCCAGCGGCCACGAGCTCGGACATCTCGGCCTGCACGACTTTCTTCACCGGAATCCAACGCTGGCACGTGATGCCTACGCCTGGGTTCACTTCGGCGCGAACATCGGCGCATCGACCGGCGACACGGGCATGACGCCGTCAGACGACTGGCTGCGGGACGCGGCGCTGCGCGCGCTCGAGCCGCACGGGCTCGGCGCGATCCGGCAGTCGCCAGCGGAGCAAACAGCGGGCGAGGCGGCGACGATCAGGGAGCAGGGTGGACATTTCGTGTCCTTCATCGGACGCAACGACTGGTTCCACAACCCGCGCGATGTCTGGCCCGACGTCGTCGATCTGAAAGCGATCGCGGCCTTCGCACGTGCGGCCGGCGATCTCACGCTGGCACTGGCGAACGCGACGGGCGCATAGCGGTTTCACGCAAGGTGCAGGTCCGCCGTGTCGGGCAGGCCTGAAGGCCTGCACTACTTCTCAGGCGCGCCGCAGGTCGACGTATCATGTCCGCATGAAACGTCTTCTTCTTTCAACCGCAGCGGCCGCTGCGCTCGTCTCTTTCATTACATTCACGTCTCTCACCGCTCAAACGAAGAAACCGGCGGCAGGCTCGGCCGCTCGCCCGGCACACGGTACCGGCAAACCATTCACCGTCGTCGAGGCGACGATCCCCGAGATGCAGGCGGCGCTGAAAGCAGGACGCGTCACGTCACGCGAGATCGTCCGGCAGTACCTGCAGCGGATCGGGATGTACGAAGAGCTTCTCCACGCGGCGATCACCGTGAATCCGAAGGCGATGGAGCTTGCGGAGGAGCGGGACCGCGAACGCGCAGCCGGCCGGATTCGCGGACCGCTGCACGGCATTCCGATCGCGCTGAAGGACAACGTCCACACGACGTTCATGCGGACGACCGGCGGCGCGCTCGCGTTCGAGAACCTGACGCCGCCCTATGACGCGACGTTGACGAAGAACCTGATCGATGCCGGCGCGATCATCATCGCGAAGACCGGGATGAGCGAGCTGGCCAACTTCGTGGCCGGCGCCCCGACGCCGATGCCGGCGGACTACAACGCGGTCGGTGGCCAGGGCTACAACCCGTACGACCCGCGCAAGGATCCGCGGGAGGCGACGTTCGATGGACGCCCGGCGCTGCAGACAGGCGGATCGAGCTCGGGGATCGGCACCGCCGCGAATTTCTGGGCCGGCAACGTCGGCACCGAGACGTCAGGCTCGATCCTCAGCCCGTCGAACCAGAACATGCTGGCGGGCATCAAGCCCACGGTCGGGCGCATCAGCCGCTACGGGGTGATTCCGATCACGGCCGATCAGGACACGGCCGGCCCGATGGCCAAGAGCGTGACGGATGTCGCCATCATGTTCGGCGCAATGGAGAGCGCATCGCCGGATCCCAACGATCCCGCGACGAAGCTCTGCACGCCGGCGCCGGGCCGCGATTACACGAAGTTCCTGAAGGCTGATGGATTGAAAGGCGCACGCATCGGCATCCCGCGCGCTTCGTTCTACGACGCGTTCACGCCGCCGGGTCCGCCGCCGCCACAGCCGGCCGATGGGGGACGAGGCGGACGTGGGGGTGGAGGCGGCGGCAACGGCCTGAATCCCGATCAGAAGAAGGCGATGGACGACGCCATTGCCATCCTCAAGGCCCAGGGCGCGATCATCGTCGATCCCGCGAACATTCCGAGCGTCGTCGATCAGGATCCGAAGAACAACTTCCTGCGCTGGAATGGCTGCTCGGGCGCCAACAACGCGAAGGGCAAGGACGAGGACTGCTCGGTTGTGCTGAAGTACGGGATGAAGCGCGACTTCAACAGCTGGCTGAAGACGCTCGGCCCCGTGGCGCCGGTGAAGACGCTGACCGAGCTGCGCGAGTGGAACACCGCGCACGTCAAGGCGGGCTCGATCAAGTACGGGCAGTCGCTGCTCGACATCTCCGACGAGATGGACGTCGAGAAGGATCGCGTGCGATACGAGGCCGACCGCGCCAAGGACATCCGGCTCGGCGGCGCGCATGGCATCGACGAGATCATGAAAGCGGAGCGGCTCGACGCGATTCTGTTTCCTGGAGCCAGCGGAGCCGGCATCGCGGCGCGGCCAGGCTACCCGACGGTGATCGTGCCGTTCGCGCTCGTGCCGAACGCGCCGACGCCGCCGTTTCCGGACGGCTTCAACGCGAAGCCCGGACCGTTCGGCGTCAGCTTCACCGGCATGGCGTGCAGCGAGCCGAAGCTGCTGTCGCTCGCATATGCCTTCGAGCAGGCGACGAAGAAACGCGTCCCGCCGCCCGCCGTGCCGTAGAGCAAACAGAGGACACGGAGGGAACTGGATCACACAGAGGAACGGAGCAGCAGAGACGAACGGAGAAGAAAAAACCTGCACTGGCGTAGCGAAGGTTCGACGATACGTCGCGAAGCGTCGAACCTCTCTGTTCGTCTCTGTTTCTTCGTTTCTCTGTGTGATCCCGTTCTCTCCATCGTCTCAGTTGCCTACGACTCCGTCGTCTCAGTTCCCTACGACTGTTTGTGGTACCTGGTGACGAGCAGCGTGATGTCGTCGGTGGCTTCTGCGGGCGCGGAGAAATCTCGAACGGCTGTGAAGACGCGGCTCAACAGGTCGGCTGGCTCCGCTGGCGGCGTGACGCACTCAACGAGACGCTCGTCCCCGAACTCCTCCTCGCCGGCGTTTCTCGCCTCGGTCACGCCGTCCGTGAACATCAACAGCGTGTCGCGGTCATGCAGTTGTAGCGTCTCCTCCTCGAACCGCGCATCGCGGAAGGCGCCGACGATCGGCCCGCCGGTCGTCAGCCGCTGGAGATGGCTGTGCCGCAGCAGGACCGGCGGATTGTGACCGGCGTTCGCGTAGACCAGCCTTCCGTCGGCTGACAGCACGGCATAGACGAGCGTCGCGAAGCGTGACCCGATTGCCCGCGCGGCAAGGCGGCGATTGATCCGCTCCAGCGTCGCCGCCGGCCCGTCGCCGGCGGGTGCCTCGACCGAAAACATACCCTGGACCATTGCCGCGAGCAGAGCAGCCGCCGGACCTTTGCCGGAGACGTCGCCCATGACGAACGCGCAGTCGCGCGACGGCAGCTCGATCGCCTCGAAGAAGTCGCCGCCGATGGCGCGGCACGGCAGCGAATCGCCGATCGATTCGTAGAACGAGCCGACGCGCGAGCTGCGCGACGACAGCTCGCGCTGCACTTCGGCAGCGGTGCGCAGCTCTTTGTCGAGCCGCGCCTTCTCGAGGCGCTCGAGCAGGTTCGAGCTGTCGTAGATCCGCTCGTCGTGGACGATCAGGCCGTCCTTGACCGTGAAGAGCAGGACCAGTCGATAGGCGATCGGCGTGCCCGTGGCAGGGAGACCAAACCAGCCGTTCCGATCGGTCGTGTTGATCAGGCCGAGCACGGCGACGCGGTCACCGTCGACGAGGAAGTCCAGGTTCTGGATCGTGAGGTCCGAGAACGTGCTGAACAGCGTGGACCACGTGTTGACGATCGCTTCACGGCCTCGCACCTCGCCGAACATCGGGCTGCTCGCAACGGCGTCGGGCGCGTAGCACTCGAGGACCTGCTGGGCGTTGCGGCCGGACGCCGCGAACAGCAGCCGCCGGACGAGCGCCAGCATGTCGTCGCGCGGGGTGGACTGATCGGCCATACGGATCCAAGAGCTTAGTCGAGAAGCTTGACGGCTGCCGGCCCGTACTGCTGCAGCATATCTCGCAGCGTTCGGCCGGGCTCCTCCTGAAAGCGATCGCCGAGCGTCGCTGCGCTGATGCGATCCAGCCGGAAATTACGGAAGCCGGTTCGCATCTCGCACCACGCCGCCAGCGTCCAGGTCTTGCCCCAGAAGAACACGCCGAGCGGCCGCACCGTGCGTTCCGACGCGTCACCTTTCTCGTCGGCGTAGTGCAGGTGCAGGCGCCGGCGCGCGATGAGCGCTTCCCTGGCCACCGCCAGCCCCGCCGCCGATCGAGCGCCGCTCCTGGTATTCGGCACGAACAGACGCGTATCGGCGAGCAGCGGCTCCAGCTCCCTGGGTAGCACGCCTGCCACCTTGCTCAGAATCGATTCGCTCGCGCGCGCGAGCGCGGGATCGCCGAATTGCGCGACGATGCGCGCGCCGAGCACGAGCGCCTGGATTTCATCCCTGTCGAACATGAGCGGGGGCAGATCGTAATCGGGACGCAGACGGTAGCCGACACCGGCCTCGCCGTCGATGGGCGTCCCGGACGCGATCAGATCGCGGACGTCGCGGTAGACCGTCCGCTCCGAGATCTCCAGCTTTTCCGCGATCTGCCTGGCCGTCACGATGGTGCGGCGCCGGCGGAGGAGCTGGACGATCCGGAACAGACGATCGGCGCGGCGCATCCGCTTATTGTGCGGCAGCCTTGCGCGCTTCGACGAGGCCCAGCACGTGCCCTTCCGGATCCTCGAAGATGCCGAGAACGACGTCGGGCAACTCGGTCCGGGGCATGACGACCGTGCCGCCAAGTGCCTGTGCCTTCGCCAGCGACGCGGTGACGTCAGGCGTCTCGGTGTAGAAGGTGACCCACGACTTCGTTCCGGGATAGACCGGGCCGACGCCGCCCATGATGCCGCGCTCGTCACCCGTCCTGGCTACGCCGTAGCCGCCCGGCGGATTGACGTCGAACGTCCACCCGAACAGATCGCCGTAGAACTTCCGCAGCTTGTCGCCATCCGCCCCGAGCACCTCGAACCACATAACTGGATGTGTCATGACCGTCTCCTTCGTCGCGTCATCGCGACGAGGGCCAGCGTAGCGGCCGCCTCCTGACAGCGTCCTGTCAGGAGAGCGATAATCGGCTGACCATGAGATCGATTCCGGCCGCCATCTTTGCCACGCTGCTGTTTGCCGCGCCCACCGCGCCGGTCCGCGACTACTCGATCCACGCGGTGCCGATGACAGCGGTCACTATCGACGATGGATTCTGGGCGCCGAAGCTCGAGGTGAATCGCACGGTCACCATCCCGCATATCCTGAAAGAGAACGACGAGACCGGCCGCGTCGCCAACTTCGAGAAGGCCGCCGGCAGGAAGACGGGCGCGTACGAGGGCCGGCGTTTCAACGACACGGACATCTACAAGATCGTCGAGGCCGCGTCGTACTCGCTGGCGCTCGTGCCGGACCCGCGGCTCAGCACGAAGCTGGACGAGCTCATTCAACTGATCGCGGAGTCCCAGGAGAAGGACGGCTACCTCTTTCCGGCGCGCACCATCGACCCGGAGCATCCCGCTCCCGGCGTCGGCCCCGAGCGATGGATCTACGAGAACGGCAGTCACGAGCTGTACAACGCCGGACATCTCTACGAGGCGGCGGTCGCGCATTTCGAGGCGACCGGCAAGCGATCGCTGCTCGACATCGCGATCAAGAACGCGGATCTCGTGTGCCGGACGTTCGGACCGAACGGCCGCCGCGCGGTGTCAGGCCACGAGGAGATCGAGCTTGCGCTCGTGAAGCTGTACCGCGCGACGGGAAACGTGACCTATCTCAAAACCGCAGACTGGCTGGTCGCCGAACGCGGCAAGCCGCATCCCGACATGCCGCCGTACCCGGAGAAGGCGTTCGAGATGTACAACGACCGCGCATACAAGCAGGATCAGGCGCCCGTTGTCGAACAGGACCGCGCGGTGGGCCACGCGGTCCGCGCGATGTACCTCTACGCCGCCGTCGCCGATGTTGCGGCGCTGACCGACAACGACGCCTTCGCAAAGGCCGCCGATCGTCTCTGGCAGGACGTCGTCAGCAAGCGGCTGTACCTCACTGGCGGCGTCGGCGCGCGCGGAACCACGGAGTCGTTTGGCGACGACTACGAGCTCCCGAATCTTCGCGCGTACACCGAAACCTGTGCGTCGGTCGGCAACGACCTGTGGAACCAGCGGATGTTCCTGCTGCACGGCGACGGCAAGTACATCGATCTGTTCGAACGCGTGCTCTACAACGGTGTGCTGGCGGGTGTGTCGCTCGCGGGCAACACGTTCTTCTATCAGAATCCGCTCGAGTCCAACGGCCGCGCGAAGCGCACGGAATATTTCGAGGTAGCCTGCTGCCCGGCGAATCTGGCGCGGATGCTCGAGCAGCTTCCGGGACTCGTGTACGCCGTCGGCCCTGACGCGACCATCTACGCGAATCTCTATGTCGGCAACCATGCCGACGTGAAAATCGGCAACCGCCGCGTGAAGATGGTCGAGGACACGCGCTACCCCTGGGACGGCGATGTGTCGATCCGCCTCGAGCCGGAAGGATCCGGCGCGTTCACGTTGGCGCTCCGCATTCCGGAGTGGTCGCGGGACCGCCCGGTGCCGAGCGATCTCTATCGCTTTGCGGACAGCGCCGGCGAGCAGCCATCGATATCCGTTCGCAGCCGCAACGCGGAACCCCAGCGGGTGGCACTCGACGTCCGTGACGGTTACGTCAGAATCCGCCGGAACTGGAAGAGCGGCGACACCGTGCACCTCACCCTCCCCATGCCCGCGCGCCGCATCGTCGCTCACGCGGGCGTGAAAGATGACGAAGGGCGGATGGCGATCCAGCGGGGACCGCTCGTGTACGCCGTCGAGGGGATTGACAACGACGGCCACGCGCTCGACCTCGTAATCCCGCGTGATGCGGCGCTGCGTTCACGCTTCCGCGCGGATCTTCTCAACGGCGTCGAGGTGATCAGCGGCGAAGGCAGCCGCCCGTTCGTGGCGATTCCGTACTACGCGTGGAACAACCGCGGCCAGGGCGAGATGTCTGTCTGGATTAAAGAGAAGCCCTGATACGACGATCGGAAGAAACCGCGGAGACCGCGGAGACCGCCGAGATCCATTTGGTTTTCAGCCCGGTGTAGTTAAGGCCTTTGGGCCTCTAAACAAGGCAAACCTCCGCGGTCTTTGCGGTCTCCGCGGTTCCTTCTTGTCGTCGGGAGCTATTCCTGCCGCAACGCGACGGTCGGATCGATTCGCATCGCGCGCACGATCGGGATGGCTTGTGCGGCCAATGCGACGGTCATCAGCACGATCGCGACGCCGGCAAAGGTGGCGGGATCCGTGGTGCTCACGCTGTACAGCGAGCTTTCGAGGAATCGCGACGCGGCGAAGGCGAGCGCGAGGCCGGCGACGAGACCGGAACAGACGATCGTGAACCCGCCGCCGATGACGAGCCGCACGATGTCGGCAGGCCGAGCGCCGAGTGCCGTCCGAATGCCGATTTCGCGCGTCCGCTCGGCGACGGTGTACGAGATCACGCCGTAGACGCCGACCGCTGTCATGAGCAGCGCCAATCCGCCGAAGAGCTCCAGCAGCACCATGACGAAGCGGCGCGGCCCGATCGATCGTTCGACAAGTTCCGTCAGCGGCGCGATTTGAAAGACCGGCACGTCCGGCGCCTCCGCGGCGATGGCTCGCCGTGCGTCGTTGACCAGCTGCGACGGATCGCCATGCGTCCGGATCACCAAG
>Ga0070665_100008877_pt1 | contig 10179 bp, 7 predicted proteins | sample KBSS13metaG_FD_65862 | JGI IMG/M metagenome (GOLD analysis project Ga0070665, IMG submission 65862) | Switchgrass rhizosphere microbial communities from Kellogg Biological Station, Michigan, USA - KBS S1-3 metaG | ecosystem: Host-associated > Plants > Roots > Rhizosphere > Soil ...
CTCGACCGCGAGCGGCGCGTCGTCCGTGAGCCGCAGCACCGTGACTCCGAGCTGCGCGAGCCGGCGCGCGGCGTTCGCTTCGGTCGCGGGCAGCAGGTAGCCGAAGGGGCGCGCGCGTTTCTGGCGCACCTGGATCTCGAGCGCCGAGCGCCAGTCGACTTCGACGCTCTTGTCGGCGCCGGTCTCGGGGTCGAGCAGATCCAGCACGTGCCGTCCCGGCGTCGAGGCGCCCAGGACGATGAGATCGCCGTGCCCGGCCGCGGCGGACACCTCGTGGCGGAGCGTGCGTCCGAGCGTGCGGAGCGCCTCGGCATTGGCCGCCGCGGAATCGAGCATCGAATGCATCGCTACCAGGTGCGTGTAAACACGGCGCTTGTAGTGCGCGCGGCCAATGCCGACGCCGCGCGTCTCGATCAGGAAGCTGACGGCGTTGCGCAATCCGGCGATATTGCGACCGGTGTCGGGAACGACGCCGCCCATCGACACGACGCGATCGGCCATGTTGTAGCTCGATGCGTAGTACCACGACTGCGAGAGGCCTTCCCGTGCAAGCGCGGCGGCGAGCGGCACGCGGAAGAGCTTCTCGGCGGCATCGGTCAGCGCGGGAGGAAGGTTCGACACCGTGGCGTACTGGATCAAGGCGTCGTGCCGCTGCAGACCGCCGAACTTCTCGAACCAGCGCAGCTTGACTCCGAATTCGTGGCAGTCGAGCACCACATCGGGCTGATACTCGGCGAACACGCGGCCCAATGCGCGGCCTTCCGGCGTTGCTTCGAGCAGATGGTCGCGATTGACGTCGACGCCATTCGCTGTCGCGCGGACGAAATGATGGGCGCCGTCCGGATTGGCGCGCGGCACGATCAGCACGTTCACGTGAGCCAGGCGGCGCGCCCCCTCACCCGCGAGCTCGGCGGCGAGCGCCAGCGCCGCCTCGCCGCCCGCCGGCTCGTTGCCATGTTGCTGGCCGATGATCAGCACCGTCGGCTTGCCGTTTTTCACAATGTCGGTGCCCGTGCCTGCCGCGGGAGCGGCAAACACGAGGAGCGGAATGGCGCGACCTTCCTGCGAACGGCCGATGATCCGCACGCGCAGGTCGTGGGCGTGCGCTTCAAGGTCGCCGACGAACGCCATCATCTCGTCCTGACTCGTGAAGTCGTCGCGGCCGGGCCGGAATGCAGGCGTGGAAATGACGACCGAGGGCTCTGGGTAGCGCGCAGCCACGACCCCGGCTTCGACATATTCGCGCGCGGGATCGTAGAGTGCCTGGGTCGGCACGGCGGCGCCGGCCAGCACGATCGCGAGCGCGAGCCGAAAGTTTGAAGCAACCATGGAATTCTCCAGGACTGGAAGGACCATTCTAGGCGAAGCGCCGGCCGGCCCGCCTTCGCGTTGGCGGTAAACGCACAAGCGGAAAAGGAGCAATGTGAGCGCGAGAAATTGGTAATACCACTTGACCAGTCCATGTCCACCGATTAGGCTTTGCGTCCATTTCGTGCGCAAGGCGGCCGCGGCGTTGCCGCTGCGGTCTTCTCCATGCCGTTCCAGAGCATCGAACCCCGACGGCTGTACCGGCAAATCGCCGACCAGATTCGCGGCCTGATCAAGAGCGGCGAGTTTCCCGCCGGCGCAAGGCTCCCGCCCGAGCGCGACCTCGCGCGCCAGCTCGGCGTATCGCGGCCGTCGGTGCGCGAAGCCCTGATCGCGCTGGAAGTCGAGGGCCTGGTGGAGGTGCGGATCGGTTCCGGCATCTACGTGCTGGCCGGCGGCGGTCCCCTTGCGGGCGATCGGCCCGATGCGACCGCTGGCCCCTTCGAGCTTTTGCGCGCGCGTTACGTGATCGAAAGCGAGTGCGCCGCGCTTGCCGCCAAGTCGGCGAAGAAGAGTCACCTGCATGCGATCGAGAACGCGCTCGGCGAGATGGAGCGCGAGCTGACCGAGAGCAGGCAGCCGCTGCCCGGCGATCGCATGTTCCATTTGCGGATCGCCGAAGCGACGGGCAACGGCGCGCTGGTGGCGGTGGTGAAACTGTTGTGGGAAGAGCGCGCCGGCCCGCTGTACAAGCAGCTCGAGGATCATTACGACTCGCCTGAATTGTGGCACGCGGCCATGGCGGAGCACCGCCTGGTTCTGAAGGCGATCGCGGCGCACGACGCCGCCGCCGCTCGCACGGCGATGCAGCGGCACCTGAACCAGGCCTACAAGCGGTTCAGCAAGGGCTGGGACACGCTCCACTAGACCGAAGGCCCGAACCGAGGAGACGACATGCTGGCATGCAAGATTCACGCAAAGGAGGACCTGCGTCTCGAAGAGGAGGCGATGCCCGAGATCGGCCCTGGCGAAGTGCTGCTGAAGCTCGGCGCCGGCGGCATCTGCGGCTCGGATCTTCACTATTATTTCGAGGGCAGGAACGGCAGCTTCGTAGTGCGCGAACCGTTGATCCCGGGCCACGAAGCTTCCGCTGTCGTCGCCCGCATCGGCGCCGGCGTGACCCGTGTCAAGCCGGGCGACAAGGTCGCGGTGAGCCCCTCCCACGCATGTGGACGCTGCGACTACTGCCGCGAGGGTCGCGAGCAGCTTTGCACGCAAATGAAGTTTCTGGGCAGCGCAAGCCTGTTTCCCCACGTGCAGGGCATGTTCCGCGAGTATTTCGTCATGGGCGAGCGGCAGTGCTACCCGGTTGGCGGCGATGTCTCGCTCGGCGAGCTGGCGTTTGCCGAGCCGCTCGCCGTCGGATTGCACGCCGTGAATCGCGGCGGCGACCTTCTCGGCAAATCCGTGCTGATCACCGGCGCCGGCACTATCGGCTGCGTGACGGTGCTCGCCGCGCGTCTTGCAGGCGCGCGTTCGATAACGGTGTCCGACATCCTCGACCGTCCGCTCGAGCAGGCGAAGCGCGTGGGCGCCGACAGGACGTTGCACGCCGCGCGGGATGCCGAGGCGCTTGCGCAGCCGCAGTTCGACGTTGCGTACGAAGTCTCGGGCAGCTTTGCGGCGCTCAAGTCCTGCATGGCCGCAGTCAAGCGCGGCGGCGTGGTCGTGCAGGTGGGCACACTGCCGCACGAGCCGCTGCCGTTCGTGGTCAACGACGTCATGGCGAAGGAGGTCGACCTGCGGGGCGCATTCCGCTGGGGCATCGAGTTCGACTGGGCCGTCCAATACCTGTCGACGCGCCGCGTCGACGTCCGCCCGCTTTTGTCGGGACAGTATCCACTTTCAGATGCGGTTGCCGCGTTTCGCGCGGCAGCAGACAAGAACAAAAGCACCAAAGTACAGGTTGTCTGTTCATGATCATCCCGACTCCAGGAGGAGCCATGCGTTTGTTCACCCGATTTGCGCTGACAGCGGTTGCCGCGGCCACTCTCGTCACCGGCGGTCCTGCGCTTGCCCAGCAGAAGCTCAAGTGGGCCCACGTCTACGAAGCGAACGAGCCTTATCACACCGAGTCGGTGTGGGCGGCCGCCGAGATCAAGAAGCGCACGAACGGCAAGTTCGACATCGAGGTCTTTCCCGCTTCCACGCTGGGCAAGGAGACCGATATCAACCAGGGAATGGCGCTCGGCACCGTCGACATGATCATCAGCGGCCCGTCGTTCGCGGCGCGCAGCTATCCGCGCCTCGGCATCGCCTACTACCCGTTCATCTTCCGCGATGGCGATCATCTCATCGCCTATTCGAAGAGCCCCGTCTTCAAGGAGATGGTGGACGGGTACCGTGACAAGACCGGCATCCAGATCACGGCATACACCTACTACGGCGCGCGGCACACGTCGGCGCAGAAGCCGTTCACCGACTGTGCGGGCATGAAGGGACTGAAGATCCGCGTGCCCGACGTGCCCGTGTACCTGGCGACGCCGAAGGCCTGCGGTGCCAATCCGACGCCGATCGCGTTCGCCGAGGTCTACCTCGCGCTGCAGAACGGCACCGTCGATGCGCAGGAAAATCCGCTGACGACGATCGAGGCCAAGAAATTCTACGAAGTGCAGAAGGCCATCATGCTGACGGGGCACATCGTCGACGGCCTGACGACGCAAGTCGCGCCGCACGTGTGGAACAAGCTGACGCCCGAGGAAAAGCAGATCTTCACCGAAGTCACGCAGGAAGCTGCTGTCCGTGCAACGGCGCAGATCAAGAAGCGCGAGGCCGAGTTGATCGACGAATTCAAGAAAAAGGGCCTGCAGATCGTGACCGTCGACCGCAAGTCCTTCGCGGATGCCGTGCTGAAGAACACGCCGCTCGAGTCGATGGGCTTCGACAAGAAAGACTACGACCGCATCGTCGCACTCAAGTGACATGACCCGGCCGAGTCCGGGTCATGTCATCCCCGCGAAAGCGGGGATCCAGTGTCGTCGTGGCTCCGTCGTATGGAGTTGAGTAACCAACAAACGACACTGGGCGCCCGCGTTCGCGGGAATGACGTTGGGCGCGGTGGGTTGCGTTCGCGGCACGAGGCTTGGGGTGAAGTAGGCCGCGTTCGCGGGGACGACGCTGAGGTGAAGTCGGCGCCGCGGGAATCGGCCCGCTCAGGCAACCCGCGCTCGGACAATTCAGGGAAATCATGACGACAAAAAGTGAACCCGTCCTCGATGCCGAGGGCCACTTCCACGCGACCGACGCGCCGATCGACCTGGGCGGCTATCTCGTCGAGGACTGGATCTCGCTGGCCTTTTTCTGGCTGCTGGCCGCGTGCGTGTTCTACCAGTTCTTCACGCGCTACGTGATGAACGACTCGGCGGCGTGGACCGAGGAGATCGCGCGCTACCTTCTGATCTGCACGGTGTTTTTCGGGGTCGCGGCCGCCGTCAGGCGTACGCGCCACATCCATGTCGATTTCCTCTATCGGCTGATCCCGGCCTCCGCCGGGCGCGCGCTCTCCACGATCGTCGACATTGGCCGCATTGCGTTTTTCGCGACGGCGGTCGGATTGACGATCCAGATGATGACCCGCATGGGCAACCTCAAGATGACCATCGTCGAGCTGCCGATGAATCTCGTCTACGGCGTCTGCGCGGTCGGCTTTGCCGCCGCGACCTTCCGCTCGGTGCAGGTGGCGATCGAGAACTGGCGCCGCGGTTTCAGCCTGCTCGAGCGCCCCGAGCACGCCATCGAGGAGACCATCGAATGACGGGCACCCTGCTCACGTCGTTCCTCGCGCTGATGGTGACCGGCATTCCGGTCGCCATCGCGATGGCAGGCGCGTCGCTGATCTACATCCTCGTCACGGGAAGCACGCCGGCGATGGTGGTGGTCCACCGGATGATCAGCGGCATCGACAGCTTTCCGCTGCTCGCCGTGCCTTTCTTCATCCTCGCCGGCAACCTGATGAACAACGCCGGCATCACCAATCGCATCTACAACTTCGCGCTCGCGCTGGTCGGCTGGATGAAGGGCGGCCTCGGACACGTCAACATCATCGGCTCGGTGATATTCGCCGGGATGTCGGGCACGGCGATCGCGGACGCGGCGGGCCTGGGCACGATCGAGATCAAGGCAATGCGCGACCACGGCTACTCGAAGGAATTCTCCGTGGGTGTGACCGCCGCGTCGGCGACGCTCGGTCCCATCATTCCGCCGTCGCTGCCATTCGTGATCTACGGCATGGTGGCGAATGTGTCGATCGGCCAGCTGTTTCTCGCGGGAATCCTGCCGGGGTTGGTGATGACCGTGCTGATGATGCTGACGGTCGCGTACTTCGCGCACAAGAACGGCTGGGGCGCCGACATCAAATTCCTGTGGAGCCGCGTCGGCAAGGCCGGGCTCGAGCTCGCGATCGTCATCGGCTTCCCGCTCGTCATCTGGCTCGCAGTCTTGGCGGGCGTCAACGCGGTCGTCGCGACCGGAATTGCGATGCTGGCGCTCTTCACCGCCGACTGGAAATGGAAGTTCGAGGCGGTGCTGCCGATCATGACGCCGGTGCTGCTGATCGGGGGCATGACAACGGGCATCTTCACCCCGACCGAGGGTGCGGTGGCAGCGTCGATCTGGGCGCTGTTCCTCGGACTTTTCTGGTACAAGACGCTGTCGTTCAAGATGCTGGTCAAGGTTTCGATGGAGACGATCGAGACCACGGCCACCGTGCTTTTCATCGTGGCGGCGGCATCGATCTTCGGCTGGCTGTTGACGGCCACGCGCGTGACCGACATGGTCACCACGTGGGTGCTGGGCTTCACGCATTCGCCGTGGGTGTTCCTGCTGCTCGTCAACCTGCTGCTGCTCTTCGTCGGCTGCTTCCTCGAGCCCACCGCGGCGATCCTGATCGCGATTCCGGTGCTGATGCCCGCGGTGACGCAGCTTGGCATCGACCCGGTGCATTTCGGCTTGATCGTGGTGCTGAACCTGATGATCGGGCTCCTGCATCCGCCGATGGGCATGGTGCTCTTCGTGTTGGCGCGGGTCGCGCGAATGTCGCTCGAGCGCACGACCATGGCGATCGTGCCGTGGCTCGTGCCGTTGCTGGGCAGCCTCATCCTGATCACTTACGTTCCCGCCATTTCACTGTGGCTGCCGAAAATGTTCTATCGATGAGTGCCGCCGGACCGTCCCAGGACGCGAATTGCTCCCTCCCCGGGGACGGCGCAGAGGCGGCAGACGCAAGCGTGGGGGCCGTCGCCCGATGAACGCAATCGAGCGCGTCGAGATCTGGCAGGTCGACCTTGCGCCCAAGGTCGTCCGCACCGACGCGATCCAGTCGTTCGTGACCCAGGAAACGCCGATCGTCCGCATCACTTGCGCGGATGGCGCGCAGGGCGTCGGCTACGCGTACACGATCGGCACGGGCGGCTCGTCGGTCGTGGCGTTGCTGCGCGACCATCTTGCTCCCAAGCTCCTTGGCCGCGACGCCAACGCCATCGAGTCGATCTGGAAGGATCTCTTCTTCCACACGCACGCGACCGCGGTCGGCGCGATCACGAGCCTGGCCCTGGCCGCCATCGACACGGCGCTGTGGGATCTCAAATGCCTACGCGCGGATCTGCCGCTCTGGCAGGCGGCGGGCGGTGCCCAGGCGCGAGTGCCCGTTTACACGACGGAAGGCGGATGGCTGCATCATCCGCCGGCGCAACTGGTCGACGAGAGCGTGGCGGCGAAGGCGCAAGGTTTCCGCGGCGCCAAGCTCAAAGTAGGCAAGCCGTCGATCGCCGAGGACTTCGCGCGGCTGTCGGCGGTTCGTGCCGCGGTCGGTGACGACTTTGAAGTGATGGTCGATGCCAATCAGGCGTTTACGGTGGCCGAGGCGCGCCGCCGTGCGCATGCCTACGCGCCGCTCGCGCTCGCGTGGCTGGAAGAACCGTTGCCGGCGGAGGATCTGGGCGGCCACGTCGAGCTCGCACGTGCGGCGACGATGCCCATCGCGGTGGGCGAATCGCTCTATCACCTGTCGCACTTCCGGGAATACCTCGAGCGCGGCGCGTGCTCGATCGTGCAGGTCGACTGCGCGCGCATCGGCGGCATCACGCCGTGGCTCAAGGTGGCGCATCTCGCGGAATCGTTCAATGTCGCCGTGTGCCCGCATTTTCTGATGGAGATCCACGTCTCGCTGACGGCCGCTGTGCCGAATGGAGCGTGGGTCGAGTACATTCCCCAGCTCGATTCGATCACCGCGTCGCGCATGTCGATGCAGGACGGCTATGCTCTTCCTCCGTCGACACCCGGCCTCGGCATCGCGTGGGATTTCGGCGCGATCGAGGCGCGGGCCGTGGCGCATTCGACGGTCGGGCACTGATCGCCAAGGAGATTTCGATGCTTACACGAAGCTCGCTCACCATCCGCCTGCATCCCGACGACGATGTCGTCATCGCGCGCGCCCAGCTGGTGGGCGGCACCACGCTCATGGACGAAAAGGTGGCGGTTGTCGGTCTGGTCCCGCCCGGCCACAAGATCGCCACGCGCGCGGTGGCCAAGGGTCAACCGGTCAAGCGCTACAACCAGATCATCGGCTTCGCCAGCCGCGACATCGCACCAGGGGAGCACGTGCATCTCCACAACCTGGCGATGGGCGCTTTCGACCGCGACTATGCCTTCGGGCAGGACGCGAAGCCCACGCAGTTCGTCGATCCGGCCGCGACGTTCATGGGAATCGTGCGTCAAGACGGGCGGGTGGCGACGCGCAACTACGTCGGTATCCTTTCCACGGTCAATTGCTCGGCGACGGTGGCGCGCGGCATCGCCGATCATTTTCGCGGCGCAGCGCTCGCCGCGTTTCCGAACGTCGACGGCGTGGTCGCACTCACGCATGGCTCGGGATGCGGAATGGATACGCACGGCGAGGGCATGCAGCTCCTTCGCCGCACCCTGGGCGGCTATGCGCGCCATGCCAACTTCGCGGGCGTCCTCGTGATCGGATTGGGATGCGAGGCGAACCAGATCAGCTCGCTCTTCGGCGCCGAGAACCTGACGGAAGGTCCGCTGCTGCGCACGTTCTCCATCCAGGACACCGGCGGCACGGCGAAGACGATCGCGCACGGCATCGGGATCATCGACGAGATGCTGCCGCACGCAAATTCGGCGACGCGCGAGCCTGTCCCGGCGTCGCACATTACCGTCGGATTGCAATGCGGCGGGTCCGACGGCTACTCCGGCATCACCGCCAACCCGGCGCTCGGCGCTGCCGTCGACCTGCTGGTGCGACACGGCGGTACGGCGATACTTTCGGAGACTCCCGAGATCTATGGCGCCGAGCATCTGCTGACCCGCAGAGCCGTCTCGAAGGAGGTCGGCGAGAAGCTCGTGTCGCGCATCAAGTGGTGGGAAAGCTACACGGAGCGCGAGCGCGGGGAGATGAACAACAACCCGTCTCCCGGCAACAAGGCCGGCGGCCTCACCACGATTCTCGAAAAGTCGCTGGGCGCCGTCGCCAAGGGCGGAACCACGAATCTGGTCGCGGTCTACGAATACGCCGAGGCCGTCACGTCGCATGGGTTCGTCTACATGGATACGCCCGGCTACGATCCGGTGTCCGCGACGGGCCAGGTCGCGGGCGGCGCGAACATGATCGTGTTCACCACCGGCCGCGGCTCGGCGTACGGCTGCGCGCCCGCACCCTCGCTCAAGCTGTCCACGAACACGGCATTGTGGGTGCGGCAGGAAGAGGATATCGACCTCAACTGCGGCGAGATCGTCGACGGCACGTCGACCGTGGCCGCGACGGGTGAACGTTTGTTTCAGCTGATGCTCGACACCGCGTCGGGCACCAAGTCCAAAAGCGAGCTGCACGGGTACGGGCAAAACGAGTTCGTGCCCTGGTACGTCGGCGCGGTGATGTAGCGGCGCGCCGGAACGCGCCCGGCACCACAGCGAAAGTTCGAAAACAAGGCGGGAACGCGCGTTGCGATCCGCGATTGACATGCCCGTGGGCAGTACGTACGCTGGCTCCAGACGCGACCATTGAAAGACATCGCCGATCACGGCGAGTCAAAAACGGAGGAGAAGAATCATGAAGTTGCATTCGAAACTGTGGGGGACGCTGATCGCGGCGGGAGCGCTTGCGGTCGCCATGCCCGCGGCAGCGCAGGAGACGCTCAACGTCTGGTGGGTGAAGGGATTCTACAAATCCGAGGATGACGCGCTCTTCGCGGCCATCAAGAAATTCGAGGAAAAGACCAAGATCAAGGTCGAGCTGTCGCAGTATCCGGTGCAGGACATGATCCCGAAGACGGTCGCCGCGCTCGACGCCGGCACGCCGCCCGATGTTGCTTACGCCGACGTCTACGATTTCCAGGTCACCGGCAAATGGGCCTTCGACGGCAAGCTCGAGGACATCACCGACATCGTCACGCCGATCAAGGACAAGTTCCTCAAGAACACGATCGAGACGACTTACCTCTACAACGACAAGACCAAGAAGCGCGCCTATTACGCGATGCCGCTCAAGCAGCAGACCATGCATATCCAGTACTGGAAGGACATGCTGGCCGATGCGGGCTTCAAGGAGTCCGACATTCCGACGGGATGGAAGGACTACTGGGCATTCTGGTGCGACAAGGTACAGCCCGGCTCACGGCAAAAGACGGGTCAGCGCACGTATGGCATCGGCCAGCCGATGGGCGTCGACTCGAGCGACTCGTTCTTCTCCTTCCTGACGTTCATGGATGCCTACAACGTCAAGCTGGTCGACGACGACGGCAAGCTGCTGGTCGACGATCCGAAGGTGAAGCAGGGGCTGATCGGCGCGCTGACCGACTACAC
>Ga0070665_100008883_pt1 | contig 10177 bp, 5 predicted proteins | sample KBSS13metaG_FD_65862 | JGI IMG/M metagenome (GOLD analysis project Ga0070665, IMG submission 65862) | Switchgrass rhizosphere microbial communities from Kellogg Biological Station, Michigan, USA - KBS S1-3 metaG | ecosystem: Host-associated > Plants > Roots > Rhizosphere > Soil ...
AAACCCGTACTGGTCTCTATGTAACGCGTCGACTGCGCCAGCTGGTTGGGCTCACGCGGGATGTTGCGCCATTTCAAACTACCTTCGTTCCAGCCCGCGATCGCGATCTTGGCGACGATGGGCAGCGACACGACTTCCTGCACGCCGTCGACGTTGCGCATCTTCCAGGAGAAGGTGTCGACCGCGGTCATCAGCGCGTGGCTGGTGCACAGCGGCTCCTTCGTCTCCACGATGACGTTGAGGATGTCGACGCCGATCGAGAACTTGCTGGTGATGATGTTGCTGTCGCGGTTGTAGCGCGAATCGGCGCGCAACTCGGGCACGCCCGCCTGCGTGTCGCCGATCGGCGTTTCACGGCCCTTCCATACACCGAACACGGCCAGCAACGCGGCCACCACGATCACCACCAGCGCGGGTCCGCGCTCGGTGATGCGCGCCAGCCGCTTCCATTGAACGGCGAGCGCGGCCTGCCGCTTCTCGACCCGCGCCTTGTACTCGTCGTCCCATTTCACCCACGACACCAGCACCGGCAGCAGCACCAGGTCGGTGAGGATGACGATGGCAACGCCGATGCTCGCGGTGACCGCCATTTCCTGCACAACGCGCACCGGGATCAGCAGGATGGTGATGAATCCCACCAGGTCCGCGAGCAGCGCGATGATCGCCGGCATCAGCAGCTGTCGGAATGTACGGCGCGCCGCGTCCATCGACGACGAGCCCGCCACCGCGGCTTCCTTCACGGCGCTGATCTTCTGCACGCCGTGCGACACACCGATGGCGAAGATCAGGAAAGGCACCAGCAGGCCGAGCGGATCGATGCCGAAGCCGAGCAACACCAGCGTGCCCAATTGCCAGATCACGGCGATGATGGAGCAGACGATGGGCACCACCGCCACCTTGAACGATTGCACGTAGTACCAGACCGCCAGCAGCGTCAGCAGGATGGTCACGATGGCGAACACCACCACGGACATCGCGCCGTCGGCGATGTCGCCGACCACCTTGGCGAAACCGATCATGTGCACGTCGATGCCCGTACCCTGCGCCTGCACCAGGACCACGTCATTCTGGATCTTGTCGCGCACCCGGGTTTCGAGCTCGTGCGCCACCTCGATGGGATCGATGGGCTGGCCGGTGGCGTCCTGCTCGAGCACCACGGCCGAGATCAGCGCGCCGGAGAAATCGTTGGCCACCAGGCGTCCGCGGATGCCGGCCTTGAGGATGTTCTCGCGCACCTTCTCCAGCGCTTCGGGCGTGGGCAGGAACTCGGCGTCCACCACGTTGCCGGCCTCGATGCCGCCCTCCACCACTTCCATGTAGCGCACGTTGGGCGTGAACAGCGACTGCACGCGGGTGCGGTCGATGCCGTCCATGACCAGCACTTCGTCGGTGGCCTTCTTGAGCGCGTCGAAGAACCCGGCCTGGAACATGTTGCCGTCGCGGGCCACCAGCGCGATCAGCACGCGGTTGGCGCTGCCGAACTCGCTCTGGTGCTTCACGAAGGTCTGCATGTACTCGTGCTTGAGCGGCAGCTGCTTGGTGAACGACGCGTCGATGTGCAGTCCGCGCACCGCGACCGTCGCCAGCAGCGCCGTGAGCACCGCGAACACGATGACGATCGGCAGGCGGTGACCGAAGATCAGCTTCTCGAGTGCCTGCGCGGTCTTCGAATCCGGCCGCTCGATGTGGTGCGAGCCGGCCATCAGGGAGCCTCGGTGTCGATGGGTAAGGTGCGCACGCCGCCCTCGCCTGCCACGATCACCTTGCCGGCCGGACCGGGCAGCAGCGCTGACAGGCCCTTGCGGTCATCCTGCTGCGTGAGCCGGAAGGTCTCGCCGCCATCACCCGAGACCAGCATCACGCCGGCCAACCCGCTGATGATCACGCGCAGGTCGTTGATGGCGATGCCGTCGGTGAGCATCGCGGTGGTATGCGAGTCGAGCTGCGCCCAGGTCTCACCGGCATCCGCGGACTTGTACAGGTGGCCGCGCAGGCCGAAAGCCAGCAGGCCTTCACCGCGGATCGGGACGAGACCGAAGAAGCTGCCTTCGTAGGGTGATGGCAACACGCGCCAGGTGGCGCCGCGATCGTCGGAACGGTACAGCTGGCCGCCCTCGGCCGCGACGTACAGGCGGTTGCCGACGCCGACGATGCGATTGAGGTGGTAGTCAGGCGGCCCCTCTTCTTGAAGACTTGGGCCTTCGTCGGGCGCGGCCTCTCCGTCATGCGTCGGTGTCTTCGCCGGCGGTGGCGCGAACTTGGCGCTCGACCAATGGCGGCCGCCGTCGTTGCTGGTGAAGTACGCGCCGTAGGCGCCCACGGCAATGCCGCTCACGCGATTGGCGAACCACAGGTCCAGCAACGGCTGCTGCGACTCGGGCGAGAAATGCGTGCGGGTCCAGGTTTCGCCGCCATCCACCGTGTTGATGATGGTTTCGTCGTGACCGACGGCCCAGCCGTACTCGGCATCGGCGAAGAACACGGCGGTCAGCATGGCGCGCGTGGGCACGCTCTTCGCCTGCCGCCAGGTGGCGCCCTGGTCGTCCGAGAGCAGCACGTGGCCGCGCTCACCCACGGCCACGAGGCGCGATCCCGCCACGCCCAGGTCGAGCAGCAGCGAGCCGGAGGCCAGGGGTTCGATTTCCGCGGGCTTGTTGGCCTCGTCGTTGGGGTCGACTTGCGCCGACGCGCCGGCGCCCATGAGTGCGGCAACCACGACGAGGGTGATGCCACGCCTCATGCGCCCGACTCCTTCGCGAAAAACGCTAGCCAGGCGCCATCAGCGCACACCGCGCCGTTGCAGGGCGGCGGGCTGGTAGTCGGCGATGGTGCGCTTCTGCGAGAAGTCGCGCCCGCGCGCTTCCTCGTTGTCCAGGCCCAGCGCGAGGTAGCGACCGTTCGAGAGGTCATAGACGGTCTCGAGCACGGTCCACAGCGCCGGCACTTCGTAGAAGTTGATGACGTGGCCTTCCTGCACGCGGTAGAGCTGGCCGCGGCTGTCGTAACAGTCCACCGCCAGGATCTGCCAGCTGTCCTCGTCCACGTACAGCGTGCGGCGGCTGTACAGGTGGCTCTTGCCGGCCTTGAGCTTGGAATCCACCACCCACACGCGGTGCAGTTCGTAGCGCGCCAGGTCCGGGTTGATGTGGTTCTTCTTGAGGATGTCGGTGTACTTGAGCGTGTTCGAGTCGAGCTTGTACGCGTTGTACGGCACCAGCATTTCTTTCTTGCCCACCAGCGTCCAGTCGTAACGCTCGGGCGAGCCGTTGTACATGTCGAACTGGTCCGAGGTACGCAGGTTGTCGGAGTTCGTGCCCGGGTTGTCGAAGGCCACGTTCGGCGCGCGGCGCACGCGGCGCTGTCCCGGGTTGTAGACCCAGGCGCGGCGATTCTCGATCGACTGGTCCAGCGTCTCCTGCACCAGCAGGACTTCACCGGCCAGGCGCGCGGGCGCCACCGTCTCCTGGATGAAATACGCGATGGTGTTGTTGAGGTTCTCGGACTTCGCGCCCGCGAGGCTGTACGCCACCATGGTCTCGTCGCGGAACTTCACCATGGTGTAGTCGCCGCCGGCGGTCACCGGCGCCTGGCCGATGTTGCGCACGATGACGTCGCCGCGATATCGCAGCACGTGGTTCCAGAACACCTCGACACCGGTCTGCGGAATCGGGAAGGGAATGCCCTCGCCCGCCTTCACCACGCCGTTGCCGCCCTTGGCGAGCTCGGCGGTCGACGCGATGCGCTTGGTGGCGTCGTAGATGCGCTGTGGATACGCGGCGCTGCGATGCGTGGGGTACACGATCATCTTGAAGCTGCTCTTGTAGGTCTGCAGCAGCTTCTTGTGTCCCTCGGTGAGCTTGTTGGCGTACTGGCTCATGTTCGCGGCCGTCACCGTGTACAGCGGCTTGTCGCTGGCGTACGGATCCGCGTAGTGCTGGCCCGGCTTGAAGCCCGGATTGCCGGCCTGCGCCGCGGAGCTGAGCCCGCCATCCCACGCGGGGATGGACCCGTCGGCGTTACCCGCCTTCTCGGCGCCCAGCGGCGTGAGCTCGGCACCGAGCTTGGCAGCGTCGGCCGCGGAGACGGCAGCGGCGGCCGGACCACCGATCATCATGCCCGCCAGCATCGAGAGGCAGGGCAGCAGTGCTTTCTTGATCATGGTTTACCCTCGATGCGATCAGAACGAGTACTTGAGATTGGCCGCGACGAAGTCGCGATCGTTCAGGTCGTTGAAACGTCCTGCGCCGGCGAACTTGGTCCAGGACATATCGACCGCCCAGGTGGCACGCAGGTTCGCTTCGACGCCGAGCGTCAGGCCGTAGCGGCCTTCGACGAAGTTACCGCCAGGTCCGGGCGTGGTGCCCTTCACGTCATGCTGCCAGTTGAATCGCGGCAGGATGTTCCAGGGTCCCATGAGGCCCGGGTATTCGAGGCGGCCGGCGATGCGATAGCCATACGAGGTGGCATCGGCGAAGCGGTTCTGCGGCTCGACCAGGTTGAGCGCCAGGCAGTCCGCCGCGGTCAGCGTCGGGCAGTGGCGGCCGCGCAGCTCGTAGTTGCCGCTGACGTTGGTGCCCGGGCCGTTGAAGCGCAGGCCGCGGTCGTTCGGTCCGCCGGTCAGCTTGTCCGGCATGTCCTGAACATGCGTGAGGCCGGCTTCGGCCACCAGCACCATCTGCGACGCCTTGAGGACATTCGCGAAGGTCTTCGTGAGCGTGAACTGCACCTGGTAGGTGTCGTACAGGTCCCAGCCCTGCACCTTCTGGCCGAGGCCGAAGGAGCCGAGCTGGCCGCAATGCGAGAGCGTCGCCGCGGCGGGCACGCCCTCGGGGCAGGTCGTCGGCAGCGGCGTGCCGCGCAGCGTGGCCAGGCCTTGCTCGAAGGGCGTGAGCGCGGCGAACAGCAGCTCCACGTCATCGAACTGCAGCGGAACGTCCTGTCGGTAGGCCACTTCGCCCTGCAGCGCGATGCCGCCCCACTGCAACTGCGTGTTGAACGACAGGCCGATGAGCTTGATGTCCTCGGGGTACTCGGTGAAGTAACCCGCGGTCAGCGCGTATTCGTGCGTGGCGATGTTGCTGGCCTGGGAGGTGACGTCACCGCGCGAGAGCTGCGTGTTGGCGCCGATGGTGGCGTACTGCGTGGCCGTCGCCAGGTTCAGGTTGCCGCCCGCGGCCGCCGAACGCGCGACGCCGAGCTGCGCGGCCGTGGCGATCGCCGCATTGATGGGCAGGCCCGCGGCCAGTCCCTGGGCCGCCGCGCCGACGGCATTCAACGCGCCGAAGGCATTGCCCACGCCGGCTTGCGTGCCGGTGCGGCCGGAGATCAGCGGCAGGCGGCTGTGGTAGTTCAGGAAGAACAGGCCGAACTCGGTACCGCCGATGAAATTCGGGGCGAAGTACTTGAGGTTCACGCCGAACTGGCCGCTGTCCGAGGGTTTTTCGGTGGCCAGGCGGTTCACGGTCTGGAAGTTGGTGATGTACGGGCCGCCGAGGCTGCGGAAATCCACGCCCTGGTCGGAGAACGAACCGAATCCCAGCACCACCTTGCTGCCGCCCGTGGGCGCGAAGTCGTTGGAGCTGAAGTAGGAACCCGCCGGCTCCGGCACCGTGGCGTTCCAGTCGGTGATGTAGATAGCCTGCGCCGACAGGTTGTCGCTGAACTGCAGGCTGAAGTTGACCATTTCCTGCGGCAGGAAGCCTTCCTTGAGCTCCGAGCCCGGCACGCGCAGCGCGGACACGTCGAAATGGTTGATGACGTTGATGCCGTTCTGGATGAAGGTGCTCTCGCCCCAGCTCACCACCTGGCGCCCCAGGCGCACTTCGGCGGCCATCTTGCCCAGGTCGAACTTGGCGTAGACGAAGGCGTCCAGCAGCCGCACGTAGTTTTCGACCAGGTCCTTGGAGCGGTCGGAGAGCTCGGTGCGCTGGGTGTCGGCGGCCGCGTCGTCGTACAGCGCCGAAGCACGCACGAAGGCGCCCACGCCGCGGTAGTTGAGCGAGATCTCGGTGAGCGCCTTGAGCGCCCGCGAGTACATGTCGGTGTCGTAATTGAGGTTGCCGTCGTCGATGTTGGGGGAGCGGCCGCAGCCGCCATCGGCGATCGCGATCAGCCGGCAGTCGCGCGACTCGATGCGCCATGCCTGGCCGTAGGTCAGCGTGGTGTCCCAGCTGCCGGTGAACGTGCCGTCGTCGTTCTGGAAATCGACGGCGTAGGCTGCAGGCGACGCGAGACCCAGCGTCGCGACGATCGGAAGCGAACGCATGACGCATCGCCGGATCAGATCGTTACTCATTAACTTCCCCAGCAGACCGCGGAACCGCTACGAGTGACGAGGCAAGAGCAGACTAACCGCTTGTCCGTATCGTTTATTTGCTGCCGCACCGCTGCCTCCCCTCGCGGACGCCATGGCGCGGACGTATTGCGGGCGAGTATAGCAGCGGCCTTTACGGGGAATGCCAGACCTGCTTCCCGGGGGATCACCTATCACGCGCGGCGAGCGCCTAGACGCGGGTGACTTGCAGGATGCTGTGGCGGATCTGTTCGGACAGCACTAACTGTGCGTCCGCGGCCACGCGCACCAGCACTTCGTCGAACTCCAGGTTGCCGCCGGCGCCCACCCGGACCACGCCGCGCTCGCGCAGCAGGTCGATGAAATTGGCGAACAGGGCGCGATCGAAGAACTCGGGCGAGTTGTAGCCGTACAGCATGTTGATGCGCTGGGCCGCCAGCTGGCAATCCTCCTCCAGCGCCTTCTGGCTCAGCGTGCCGCTGCCGGACTTGAGCAGCAGCGAGATGGCGAGGTAGTAGCGCTCGATGGTCTGGATCGTGGCCTGGCCCAGCATCGACAGCTGCAGGGCGGCCGGGGAGTCGGGCAAGGGGCGCATCCAGACGCTGCGATCCTCATTCGGTTGCAGCACGCCCTGTTCCGCGAGCGCAGCAAGCACGCCGTCGACCACCGGGGCCAGCTCGTCTTCGCGCCAGCGCAGGAAAAGTTCGGACGCCACGTAGGGGTAGACGCGCCACGCCAGCCGCTGGATGTCCTCGGTGCGCAGCATGGAATTGCCCATGAACGCACAGGCGACCAGCGACGGCAGCGCGAACAGGTGCAGCACGTTGTTACGGTAGTAAGCGATGAGCTGCGCGCTCTGGTCGCTCATCTTCACCACGTCGCCGAGCTTGTGAGGCACCCGCGAGATGATCTTGAGTGCCTCGCCGTATTCGACGATCTCGGCCGGCGTGGCGTCGGTGACCGTAACCCGCGGGCTGTAGGGCGAGGCACGCAGCAGTTTCTGGTAGAGGTCCAGCTGGCGCATCAGCGCACTGTCGGGCAGGGCGCCCCGCGGCGTGGCCAGCAAGGCGGTGGCCAGCAGGTTGATGGGCGTCACCGCGGCCGCCGCGTTGATTCCCCGCATGATGGACAAGGCCAGCTCGCCGACCAGCGCATTGACCGCCGGCAGGCGCGTGTCGTCGTCGAAGCGCTGCTCGCGCCACTTCGGCAGGTGCGATTCGAGCAGCCCGTTGAGCTGGATGGGCTCGCCCACGTTCACGTGCACGGTGCCGAAGCGTTCGCGCAGCACCTTGAGGGAGGACAGCAGGTCGAACCAGCTCTCCTTCTTCTTGGGCGCTCCCGACAGCTCCGAGATGTAGGTGTTGGCCTCGACGATGCGCTCGTAGCCGAAATAGACCGGCACGAACACCACCGGCCGCACCGGGTCGCGCAGGAAACTGCGCACCGTCATGGACAACATGCCGGTCTTGGGTTGCAGCAGGCGCCCGGTGCGCGAGCGCCCGCCCTCGATGAAGTATTCGATGGAATGCCCGCGCGCCATGATGGCGGCCAGGTACTTCATGAACACCACGGTGTACAGCGCATTGCCGCCGAAGGAGCGGCGGATGAAGAACGCGCCACCCTTGCGCAGGAAGCGTCCCACCACCGGGATGTTCAGGTTGATGCCGGCGGCGATGTGCGGCAGCGCATAACCCTGGTGGTAGATGATGTACGACAGCAGCAGGTAGTCCATGTGGCTGCGATGGCAGGGCACGTACACCACCTCGTTGCCCTCGGACACCTGCTTCAGCGTCTCGGCGTGGTTGAGCTTCACGCCGTCGTACACCCGGTTCCAGACGCGGCCCAGCAGCTTCTCGGCGATCTGCACGAAGGCGTGGGAGTAGTTAGCGGCGATCTCGAAGGCGTACTTGCGCGCCTGCAGCAGCCCGGGCCGGTAACCGGTGTGCCTGTCCTTTGCCTCGGCCGCGACCACGGCGCGCACCGCGCGCGAACGCAACACGCGCGCAACGATGGTCCGCCGGTGGGAGAGATCCGGCCCGATGCGCGTGGCGCGCTGGCGCCGGAGCACGCCGCGCAACACGCGCGTCATGCGCCGCGCCTGTGCCTGGGTCGGCGAGGCGTCGAGCATGGAACGCAGGCTGATCGGCTCGCCCAGTTCCACCATGACGTTGCGCCCATTGACCAGCACCGAGCCGAACTTGCGCACCCGCGAGGTCAGCGCCCAGTTCTCGGTGAACAGCAACCGCAGCCAGGATCCTTCCTTCTGCGGTGCGCGGCCCCAGTACACCGCGGTCGGCACCAGCAACACGTCGCGCACCGCGTCGTTGCGCAGCGTCTCGATCATCGCCAGCAGGTGCGGCGGCGGACGGCGCAGATCCGTGGCGTCCCAGAAATGCCGGCGCCGGCCGACGTCGAAGTAAGTGCGCCGCTCCTCGATAGGCAGGCTGCCCGACCGCTTCTCGGGATATGGCAGGTGCAGCCGTTCGGTCAGGTTGCAGAGCACGGCCAGGTCGGCCCGGGAATCGCGCTCGAGCACGTAGCAGACCGGCACCTTCTGCGACGCGAGCGCTGGCGGCGGCTCGGACGGCTGTACCGCCGTCCGCACCCAGAGCCTGAAGAACCGCCGCAGCAGCCAACCCGTCATCCTATGATGTTAGCCGAGGGTCAATCATGAAAGGACGAAGGATCATCCTGACCGGCGCTTCCGAGGGCATCGGTCGCGCGCTGGCGCTGGATCTCGCGGCGCGTGGCGCGCGGCTTGCATTGGCGGCGCGCGATCGCGACCGGCTCGATTCGCTGGCCCAGGAGTGCCGCGCCCGCGGCGGCGAAGCGCTGGCGGTACCCACGGACGTCACCAACCAGCAGGACCTCGAGTGGCTGGTGTCCGAAACCCTCAAGGCCTATGGCGGCATCGATGTCGTGATCCACAACGCCGGCATCACCATGTGGAGCCGGTTCGATGCGCTGAAGGATCTCGAGATCTTCGAGCGCATCATGGAAGTGAACTACTACGCGCCGGTGCGCCTGACGGCGCTCACTCTGCCGCACCTGCGCGCATCGCGCGGCCTGATCGTCGCCATCGCCAGCCTCGCCGGCCTCACCGGCGTGCCCGAGCGCTCGGCGTATTCGGGCAGCAAACACGCCATGATCGGCTTCTTCGATTCGCTGCGCATCGAGCTCGCGGGCTCGGGCGTGGACGTGAGCGTGATCGCGCCCGATTTCGTGGTCAGCGAGATCCACAAGCGCGCCATCGGCCCGGATGGCGAACCGCTCGGCACCTCGCCCATGAAGCAATCGAAGATCATGACCGCCGAGGAATGCGCGCGGCAGATCGCGCGCGCCATCGAGAAGCGCCAGCGCCAGCTGCTGATGTCACCGCGCGGGAAGTTAGGCATGTGGCTGAAGTTGCTGGCACCCGGCCTGATCGACCGCCTGGCCGCGAAGGCCATCCGCCAGCGGCACTAATGGGGACATTCCTCGATTCCTAGCAAATGGGGACAGGCTCGCGGACTGTGGGCGAGCGGACGGCACACGCGCATGGACGCTGCTCGCTTTTCGCCGGGCCGCCCGGTCATTGCGTCGACAAGATTCAGGCCGCCGCCACGCAGAACACGTGTGTCGGCATCGCGCGTGAGACGGCGTGCAGAGGGTCCGGGGCGCAGAGAGGCGGCTTCGTGCCTTGCGAACAGCTCACCCCGGCCCGCTGCGCGCATCCATGCACATGTGCCCTCCGCTCGCGCGCAATCGGCAGGCCCATCCCACTCGCTGGGACACGAAGAGTGCCCGCCAGGGGTGGGGAAGAGTCGCAAGCACTGAGGTTCGCGCTCTTGATCCTTTCTCAGCGAGCGGCGACATGCCTCGCGTTCTCTCGCCAACGGGCATGGG
>Ga0070665_100008886_pt1 | contig 10175 bp, 9 predicted proteins | sample KBSS13metaG_FD_65862 | JGI IMG/M metagenome (GOLD analysis project Ga0070665, IMG submission 65862) | Switchgrass rhizosphere microbial communities from Kellogg Biological Station, Michigan, USA - KBS S1-3 metaG | ecosystem: Host-associated > Plants > Roots > Rhizosphere > Soil ...
GACTCATCTTTTGGCGATAAATCTTTATCCCGTAGGAACCATTCGGTATTAGCCCTAGTTTCCCAAGGTTATCCCGAACCAAAAGGCAGATATCCACGCGTTACTCACCCGTGCGCCACTGACGTATTGCTACGCCCGTTCGACTTGCATGTGTTAAGCCTGCCGCCAGCGTTCGTTCTGAGCCAGGATCAAACTCTCAAGTTTAACGTGCCTCCACCCTCCGAAGAGGAACGGAAGCCATAGATCCCGTCACTAGATTTTACCTCCCGGCAACGGCCCCCTCGCAGGCGCCCTCGCCGGGTCTCGAACTAGCGACGACGAAAACATCATCCAGCCCTAAGGCCAGACCCATGTTCGCCGCCGCCGGCGTATCCCTTTCCCCAACAGACGATGCATAGAACGCTCGACCAACGGTCGAGACCTCCAACTCACCAGGCCACCTCAAGGTCCTCGGACCCCGCACCACTCACTCTCGTTCGTGGCGCCTTCGGCGACCCCGTTCGTCTCGGGAGCCGCGCTTATATGGGGGGGCTTCCGGGGTGTCAAACCCAAAAATTACGAATCTTTGAAAGGTTCGTAAGACTCTGAAAACGCCCACCAAATCTATTGTATTGTTGTGCCTGCTTCGGCTTTCCGGCATCAATATGTAGAGACCTCCGCCGATTGGCATAATTCTCGCCGGCGGCGCCACCCAAGCCGAGATTCGGACCACCGGATCCATATAGGTCAATGGTCATGACGGGTTCCCCCCCTCCGTCCGACCGGTCGGAAAGTGCCAAATGGCGCGGCTAGCGCTGTTCCGACCTGTCATTTTTGCGCCGACCGCCGTCGGGCTCGTGCTCGGCCTTCTGGTCGTGTTCGATCGGCAGGACCCGCCGCCGGCGCAACGGCCCGCACCTCCGGCCGTCGCCAAACCCATCGTCCTGCCCGATCCTGAACCGTCGCCCCCGATCACCCCGGCCGACTTCCAAGGGTTTCAGGGCTTCCAGGCCAAGCCAGGCCCCCCGCAGCCTCAGCCGGCCGAACCGGAACCGCCCGCCAGCGAGCGCTACGACCTGACCCTGCGCCTCGAGAAGGGCGACACGATCGACAAGATCCTGGCCGACATCGATGTCGGCCAGGCCGATCGCAAGCAAATCGACCGGGCCTTGCAGGCGCTCCTGAAGAAGCGCCGGATCGCACCGGGCGAGGAAATCCAGCTCGAGATCCAGACGCCGAACGGCCCTTCGGACACGCCGACGGTGCTGTCGCTCTCGGTGCGGCCCCAACCCGAGCGCGAATTCATCGTGAAGCGCCAGGACGACGGCAGCTACGGCGGTGAGGAGAAGATCTATCGCGTGAGCCCGCGCATCGTGCGGGTCCAGGGCGAGCGCAGCGGCTCCCTCGAGCAGAGCGGAGTCGCGGCCGGCGCCCCGTCGGCTGCGATGACCGAGTTCATCCGCGCCCTCTCCTACGACGTCGATTTCCAGCGCGAGTTGAAAGTCGGCATGAAATTCACCGTGCTGCTGGAGCAGCTCGTGACCAGCGATGGCAAGGTCACCCATCCCGGACGCCTGCTGGCCGGCGAGCTCGCCCTCGGCAAGCGCACGGTGACGGTGATCCGCTTCCGGCCCCAGGGCGGTGCAGACCAGTTCTACAACGCCAAGGGCGAGAGCGTGGTCCGCTCCTTCCTGCGTACACCGATGGACGCGTCGAAAGTGACGTCGCGCTTCGGCCTGCGCGAGCACCCGATCCTGGGCTACAGCGCCATGCATACCGGCGTCGACTTCGGCGCACCGTCGGGCACCCCGATCCTGGCCGCCGGCGCCGGCAAGGTGACCATGGCAGGATACAATGGCGGCTATGGCATCTTCGTGAAGCTCGAGCACACCAGGGAGATCGGCACCGGGTACGGACACATGTCGCGCCTCGGTCCGGGCATCAAACCGGGCGCTGGCGTGCGCCAGGGACAGGTGATCGGCTTCGTCGGCTCGACCGGCATGTCGACCGGTCCGCACCTGCATTACGAATTCTACCGCGGCGGACGGGCGGTCAATCCGCTGGCACAGAAGTTTGCGATGCAGGCATCGGTCGGCGGCAAGGATCTGGCCCGCTTCAAGGCCCTGGCCGGCCAGTATCTGGCGCAACTCAAGAACGCACCCAAGGTGCCGGTCGGTAAACCCGAAGCGAAGAACGACAAGTCCGTGCGGCAGATCGCGGGCGGCGATTGAACAGAAAAAGGGCCGCTTCAAGCGGCCCTTTCTTCTGGAGGTTGTAGCCAGCGTCAGTCCGCAGCGTCGCTCAGCACACGCTCGCCGCCGACGGTGAGCTCGCCCTTCTCGACGCCGACCTCGACGGTATCGCCGTCGTGGATGCGGCCTTCGAGCAACTGCGTCGCCAGCGGATTCTGCAGGCTGCGCTGGATCACCCGCTTCAACGGCCGCGCGCCGTACACCGGATCGTAGCCGCGGTTGGCCAGCCACTGCAGCGCCTTGTTGTCGAACTTCAGCTCGATCTTGCGATCGGCCAGCAGCTTCTCGAGCTTCCGGAGCTGGACTTCGACGATGTCCGTCATGTTCGCCCGGCTCAACCGGCTGAACAACAGGATCTCGTCGAGGCGATTGAGGAACTCCGGCCGAAAGGCACGGCGCACATCCTCCATCACCTGCTCGCGCACGGTCTCCGTCGATTCACCGTCCTTGAGTGCGGCCAGATGCGCGCTGCCAAGGTTCGAGGTGAGCACGATCAGCGTGTTCTTGAAATCGACCGTGCGGCCCTGGCCGTCGGTCAACCGACCGTCGTCCAGCACCTGCAGCAGCACGTTGAACACGTCCGGGTGCGCCTTCTCGACCTCGTCGAACAGGATCACCTGGTAGGGGCGACGGCGCACCGCCTCGGTGAGCACGCCACCCTCGTCGTAGCCGACATAGCCCGGAGGGGCACCGATCAGGCGGCTGACGGCGTGCTTCTCCATGAACTCGCTCATGTCGATGCGCACCATCGCCTGGTCGTCGTCGAACAGGAACTGGGCGATCGCCTTGGTGAGCTCGGTCTTGCCGACGCCGGTCGGTCCCAGGAACAGGAATGAGCCGATCGGCCGGTTCGGGTCCTGCAGCCCGGCACGCGCCCGCCGCACGGCATTCGCGACGGCATGGACGGCAGCGTCCTGGCCGATGACCCGCTTGCCGATCTCCTCTTCCATTCGGAGAAGCTTCGAGCGCTCGCCTTCCAGCATCTTGTCGACCGGCACGCCGGTCCAGCGCGACACGACGGCAGCGATGTCCTCGGGCGTGACCTCTTCCTTCACGCCCTGGTCGCCCGCGACCTCGTGGCCCTCGGCTTCCTTGAGCTTGCGCTCGAGATCGGGGATCACGCCGTAGGCCAGCTCGCCTGCGCGGCCAAGCTCGCCCCTGCGCTGGGCGATCTCCAGCTCGGAGCGCGCCTTGTCGAGCTGCTCCTTGATCTTCTGCGAGTCCGCGAGCTTGTCCTTCGCCGACTTCCACGACGCCGTGAGCGACGCAGATTTCTGCTCGAGCTCGCTCAGCTCCTTCTCGAGCCGCCCGAGCCGGTCACGCGACGCCTGGTCGGTTTCCTTCTTCAGCGCCTCGCGCTCGATCTTGAGCATGATGATGCGCCGGTCGAGCTCGTCGAGCTCCTCGGGCTTGCTGTCGACCTGCATGCGGATGCGGCTTGCGGCCTCGTCCATCAAGTCGATCGCCTTGTCCGGCAGGAACCGGTCGGCGATGTAGCGGTTCGACAGCGTCGCTGCCGCCACGATCGCGCCGTCGGCGATACGCACGCCATGGTGGAGCTCGTACTTCTCCTTGAGGCCGCGCAGGATCGAGATCGTGTCCTCGACCGTCGGCTCGGCGACGAACACCGGCTGGAAGCGACGGGCCAAAGCCGCGTCCTTCTCGATGTGCTTGCGATACTCGTCGAGCGTGGTGGCGCCGACGCAGTGCAGCTCGCCGCGCGCCAGCGCGGGCTTCAGCATGTTGGACGCATCCATCGCGCCGTCGGCCTTGCCGGCACCGATCAGCGTGTGCAACTCGTCGATGAAGACGATGATGTCGCCCTCGGCCGAAGAGATTTCCGACAGGACGGCCTTCAGGCGCTCCTCGAACTCGCCGCGGAACTTCGCGCCCGCGACCATGGCGCCGAGGTCGAGGGCCATCAGCTTCTTGCCCTTGAGCGATTCCGGCACGTCGTCATTGACGATGCGCAGCGCGAGGCCCTCGGCGATGGCGGTCTTGCCGACGCCCGGCTCGCCGATCAGCACGGGATTGTTCTTGGTCCGGCGGCTCAGCACCTGAATGGTGCGGCGGATCTCCTCGTCGCGGCCGATCACCGGATCGAGCTTGCCGTCACGCGCCGCCTGCGTGAGATCGCGGGCGTACTTCTTCAACGCGTCGTAGCTGCCCTCGGCCGAAGCGGAGTCGGCGGTGCGGCCCTTGCGCAAGTCGGCGATCGCCTTTTCGAGCGGCTGCGGCTTGACCCCCGCCTTGGCGAGCGCCTCGGCGGCGTCGGTGCCCTTGGCGAGCACGAGGGCCATCAGCATGCGTTCGACGGTGACGAACGAATCGCCCGCCTTCTCGGCGATGGCCTCGGCCTGGTCGAAGATACGCGCCGTCTCGGGCGCCATGTAGACCTGGCCGGCCCCCTGGCCTTCGACCTTGGGCTGCTTGGCGAGGTTGGCCTCGACCGCCCGGTGCACGGCGCGCGAGTCGCCGCCCGCGGCGGTGATCAGATTGGCCGCGAGGCCCTCCGGATCGTCCAGCAGGACCTTCAAAAGATGATCTGGCGTGAAGCGCTGGTGACCCTCGCGCAGCGCCAGCATCTGGGCGCTCTGCAGGAACCCGCGCATGCGGTCGGTGTATTTCTCTTGGTTCATCGCTCTACCCTTTCATTTCGCGCCCCCGTCCAGCGGCAGGCGAAAGAGCGGACCCCTATCCGGGCATCCTGCGCTCGATATGGTGTGGCCAAAGGCGGGCGCAAGACCGGACGGGCGATGCGGCTTTTCGTTGTAACGTTGGCGGGCTAAGAATCGCTTCAGAGCGATTTCGGTCGATCAGACGGGGAGAAGTCGATGTCCGGCGGCCACGGCCATGTCGAAGGCGGCAACAAGAAGATTGCCCTGTTGGTCGCCGTTCTGGCGGCCCTGCTGGCGGTGTCGGAAACGGCGGGCAAAAGCAACCAGACACATGCCTTGTCCGAGCAGATCACCGCCTCGAACCTTTGGTCGTTCTTCCAGGCCAAGACGATCCGCCAGACGACGATGCGGACTGCGGCTGATGCCGTGGAGGCGCCCTTCAAGGAAAGCACACAGCCAATGCCGCCCGGGCTCAGCGCCCAGATCGATACCTGGCGCAAGACGGCGCAGCGCTACGAGACGGAGCCGGAGACGAACGAAGGACGGAAGGAGCTGGCCGCGCGAGCCAAGGCCAAAGAGGAATCGCGCGACAAGGCGCTGGCCGCCTATCACATGTTCGAATACGGCTCGGCGGCGCTACAGCTCGCGATCGTGCTGGCGGGTGCATCCGCCCTGACGACCGTGGCCTGGCTGATGTTCATGTCGATCGGCCTGGGAGCACTCGGTGTGGCCTTCGGCGCGCTGGGCTTCTTCGCGCCGACCCTGATCCACCTCTGATGACGCTCTAGCGGCGCCGGCCGGCTCCGGCCGGAACGAATTCCGGAACCTCCGGCTGCTCGTCATCGGCCGGATCCGGGTTCACCGGCGCACTGCGTCCGGTCTGCAGGAAAGCGACACCGCCGAGGCCCGGCTCGCTCTCGCCACGATCCTCGTTGCGCCCTCCGCCTTGCCGGCGCTCACCCTGATAGCGATTCTGCTGGGCTTCGCCCTGCGGGCGAATCGGTTGGGACTCACCTTGCGGACGGCCCTGCTGCGGCTCGCCTTGCTGGCGGTTCTGCTGTGGCTCGCCCTGCTGGCGGTTCTGCTGGAACTCGCCCTGCTGGCGACCCTGCTGCGGTTCGCCCTGCTGGCGGTTCTGCTGAAACTCACCCTGCTGGCGACCCTGCTGCGGCTCGCCCTGCTGACGCCCTTGTTGTGGCTCGCCCTGCTGACGATTCTGCTGCGGCTCGCTCTCGTCATAGCCGTTGGCGCTACCGTTGGGGGCCTGCTGAGATCCATTGAACTGGCCCTGCGGCTGGCCGTCCTCGCCGGCGCCATCGCCCCATCCCTGATTGCCGCCGCGCGGAACGAAGCCGCCCATGGTCTGGATCACCCGGAAGTAATGATCGGCATATTGCCAATAGGCCTCGGCCGCAATCCGGTCTCCCGAGGCGGCCGCTTCGCGCGCCAGCGCCTGGTACTTGTCGAAGACCTGGTGGGCGTTGCCGCGCACACGCACGTCGGGACCGCTGCTATCGAAAATCTGGTTTCGATTGGGCGGGCGGTTCGGATTGTGATTGTGCTGCTGCTTGTGCTGATTGTGGCCGCCGCCACCGCCGCTTCCGCCATTGCGGCCGCCACGCGACCGCTGCCGATTGTTTGGTCTCATTAACCTGGGCCAGTTACACGCCGGACGGTTTTGACTTTGCTACCCTCTGCCCTTCCTCGGGCGCCGTCACAGCTCAATGGTGCGAGGGATAATCTGGCCGTCGGCGAAACGCCGGCTCCGGCCATGCCCCCTACTAGGGGACTGAAAGGGAACGTAGTCTTAATCCTTTGAGTTGCCAACCTTTTATTGCCGGGCGGCAACCACTCTTTCGATCCCGCCAAGATCCCTCCAGGGGGTCAGCGGCGTCAGGCCGGCCGCGGCGAAAAGTCCTTCTACGTCAAAGGCTTGCCCCTCTCCGACCTCAACCACGAGATGGCCGCCCGCGACGACCAGTTTCGGCCCCGCCATGGCCAGCAGGCGATAGGCGTCGAGGCCGTCGGGGCCGCCATCGAGCGCCAGCCTGGGCTCGAAGTGGGCGACTTCCGGCATCAGCCCGTCGATCGACGGGCTGTCGATATAGGGCGGATTGGACACCACGAGATCGAACGGTCCGCCGAGCCTCTCGGTCCATCCGGCCAACCGCCAGTCCCCGGCGACGAGCCGCGCGTGTCCCGATACGCCGAGCACTTCGGCATTCTGCTGCGCTATCTCCAACGCCGCGTCTGACGCGTCGAGACCGATGCCGCCTGCCTGTGGATATTCGCGAAGCAATGTCAGCAGCAGGCATCCCGAGCCGACCCCGAGGTCGAGGATGCGCCAGGCCCGGCCGCGATCCGGCATCAGACCGAGAACCGCTTCGATCACGGTCTCGCTGTCCGGCCGCGGCACCAGCACGGCCGGCGACACCTTGAACGGCAGCCCCCAGAACTCGCGCTCGCCCAGGATATAGGCCATCGGCTCGCGCGCGACGCGCCTTGCCGTCAGGGAACGCAGCGCGGTCGCGACGCCGACCGGCGCCGCGTCGTGGCCACGGGCGATCAACTGCTCGATCGAAAGGCCGGCAGCATGCGCGAGCAGCAGGCGGGCTTCGAAGCGGGCATTGTCGATGCCGGCTGTCGTCAGCGCGACGGCGGTGTCGCGCAGCAGCGCGTCGTATGAAACGCTCAGCTCGCGAGCTCGGCCAGCCGCGACGCCTCGTCGTCGGCGGTCAGCGCATCGATGATCTCGTCGAGGCCGCGGCCCTCGAGCACCTCCGCGAGGTTGTAGAGCGTGAGGTTGATGCGATGATCGGTGATCCGGCTCTGCGGGAAATTGTAGGTGCGGATGCGTTCGCTGCGGTCGCCCGAGCCGACCTGGCCCTTGCGGTCGGCCGCGCGCGCATCGTCGCGGCGCTGGCGCTCGGCATCGTACAGTCGCGCGCGCAGGATCTTCATCGCCTTGGCCTTGTTCTTGTGCTGGCTCTTCTCGTCCTGCTGGCTCACCACCACGCCGGTCGGGATATGGGTGATGCGCACCGCCGAATCGGTCGTATTGACCGACTGGCCGCCCGGGCCGGAGGCGCGGAAGACGTCGATCCGCAGATCCTTCTCGTCGATCTTGACGTCGAACTCCTCGGCTTCCGGCAGGACCGCCACCGTCGCCGCCGAGGTATGGATGCGGCCCGAGCCCTCGGTGGCCGGCACCCGCTGCACACGGTGCACGCCCGATTCGAACTTGAGCCGGGCGAACACGCCCTTCCCGCTCACCGTGGCGATCGCTTCCTTATAGCCGCCGATGCCGGTGTCGGAGAGCTCCATGACCTCGAATTTCCAGCCGTGCTCGGCGGCATAGCGCTGGTACATGCGGAACAGGTCGGCGCCGAAAAGCGCCGCCTCGTCACCGCCCGTGCCGGCGCGGATCTCCAGGATGGCATTCTTCTCGTCCGCCGCATCCTTTGGCAGCAGCATCCGCTTCACGGCCTTCTCGAGTTCCGGCAGCCGCTTGCGGAGCGTCTCGGCCTCTTCCTCCGCCATCGCCTTCATGTCGGGATCGGCGGCCATCGCCTCGGTGTCCTTCAGCTCCCGCTCGGCCTTGCGCAGCTCGTTGACCGCCTCGACCAGCGGCCCGAGGTCGGCATACTCCTTCGAGGCCGCGACGAACTTCTGCGAATCGAGGTTGCCGGCTGACAGGCTGGCCTGCAGCTCGGCATGCCGCGAAACGATCTGGTCGAGTTTCTGGAGCAGGGACATGGGACGGCCGCTCGTTACACAAAAGCGCCGCAGCAGGCAAATATGATATGATCTGCCATGGCCAGCGACCTCTCCATCGTTCGGGAGTTCAAGCGTCGGGCCTTGGAGGCGATGCCCCGACGCATTGCGAAGATCGTGCTTTACGGATCTCGCGCGCGCGGTGACGCGCGCGAGGATTCGGACTGGGATGTCGCCGTCTTCATCAAGGGACGGCCGACGCCGAGAGATAGGTCGGTTCTGTCTCACATCAGTTTCGATCTCCTGATGGAAACAGGTGAGCACGTGCAAGCGATGCCCGTCCCCATCAGCCGCGAAAATTCGACGTTCAGCTTCTACACCAATGTCCGGACGGACGGCCTCGCCTTATGAATGAGGAGGCGCAGTATCATCTGCGCAAAGCTGCGCGTTTCCTCCGCTCAGTCGAAAAGCGCGCTGAGTCCGATGAACCTGAGACCATCGTGTCGACGGCCTATTATGCGATGTTTCATGCAGCCTGCGCCGTAGTGCACGGGAGGGACGACTACCAAAGACACACTCATCCTTGATAGGCCGCTTTGGCCTGATTGTCCGGGATCGGGGAACCAAGGATCGAGAGTTCGGTGCCACGCTGCATGACGCCTTCGAACTCCGCGCGGTCGGAGACTACGAGATCGAAGCGCGCATCGGTCGAGTCGACGCCTTGGCCTCCAGAGACAGGGCGCGTGAATTCATCGGCTACTGCCGAACGCTGTTGCGCGATCGCAGTAGCCCGACGGAGAGTTGATCAGCCTTTCAGCGCCTCGACCAGCCTATCGAGCGCCACCTCGCGCTGCTCGCCGCTGTCGAGGTCCTTGAGCTGCACCACGCCCTTGGCCAGCTCGTCGTCGCCGAGGATGACGGCGGCGCGGGCGTTGAGCTTGTTGGCGCGCTGCATGCGGCGCTTCATGTTGCCGCGGTAGTCCTGCTCGACGGCGATCCCGGCGCGGCGCAGCGTCCGGGCGATGCCGAGCGCCTTGCTCTCGGCGGCCGGCCCCAGCGGCGCGATCGCCACGGGGCGCGGCAGGGCCGCCGGCTCGTTGCACAGCATCATCAGCCGCTCGATGCCGCCCGCCCAGCCGATGCCGGCGGTCGGCGGCCCGCCCAGCTCGGCGATCAGCCCGTCATAGCGGCCGCCGCCCAGCACGGTGCCCTGCGCGCCGATGTGCGTGGTGACGAACTCGAACGCGGTGTGCGTGTAATAGTCGAGGCCGCGCACCAGCGCGGGATCGATCGCGAACGGCACGCCGGCCGCGGCCAGGCCATCCTGCACGGCCTTGAAGAAGTCCCGGCTCGCCTGGTTCAGGTGATCGGCGAAGGACGGCGCGCCGGCGTTGATCGCCTTGTCGCCCTCGTCCTTGCTGTCGAGGATGCGCAGCGGATTGCGCTGCAGCCTGTCGCGCGAATCCTGCGAGAGCTTGTCGACGTGGCCCGAGTAGTAATCGACCAGCACCTTGCGATAGATCGTGCGGCTCTCGGGGTCGCCCAGCGAATTGATCTTGAGCACGCAGCGATCGAGGATGGCCAGCCGGTCGAGGATGTCGGCCGCGACCGA
>Ga0070665_100008888_pt1 | contig 10174 bp, 8 predicted proteins | sample KBSS13metaG_FD_65862 | JGI IMG/M metagenome (GOLD analysis project Ga0070665, IMG submission 65862) | Switchgrass rhizosphere microbial communities from Kellogg Biological Station, Michigan, USA - KBS S1-3 metaG | ecosystem: Host-associated > Plants > Roots > Rhizosphere > Soil ...
GAAGCCCCGGCATCCTCGAGCTGCAGGACGGTGTCGAGGTGATCGACCAGCGGGGAGGCGCCGGGCATGAACGGGTTGGCCAGCGTCAGGCCGAGGTAGCGGGTGGTGAGATTCATGCGTGGGCTCCGGGTTTTCCGGCCAGCTCCTGGTAGAGCGCCAGCCGCCGCTGAATCTGCGCCCGGGCGCGCGCTTGCAGCACGCCGTAGCGCTCGGGATCCTGCTGGGCGGTCAGCTGGAAGCGCGTCTCGGCCGCCATCAGCTTCGACACATCGATCTTCGGCGCGGGCGAATCGAGCACGAGCGCGCTCTCTCCAGCCGCGACGCGTCGCGGGTCGTAGTGATAGAGCGGCCAGTAGCCTGAATCGGCCGCCAGCTTCTGGTGCTCGAGGCCGAACGCCATGTCGTAGCCGTGCGCGATGCAGTGGCTGTAGGCGATGATCAGGGACGGGCCCGGGTACGCCTCCGCGTCGATGAAAGCCTTGAGCGTCTGCGCGTCTTTCGCACCCAGCGCCACCTGCGCGACGAAGACGTTGCCGTAGGCCATCGCCATCAGCCCGAGATCCTTCTTGCCCCCGGCTTTGCCCGCGACGGCGAATTTCGCAGCCGCGCCGGTCGGCGTCGACTTCGACTGTTGTCCGCCTGTATTCGAGTAAACCTCGGTGTCGAGCACGAGCACGTTGACGTTGGCACCGCTTGCCAGCACGTGATCGAGCCCACCGTAGCCGATGTCGTAGGCCCAGCCGTCGCCGCCCACGATCCAGACGCTCTTGGTCACGAGATAATCGGCGAGCGTCCGCAGAACGGATGCGCCCGCCCAGTCGGCGCTACCGTCGGCCAGCGGCGCTTCATCGAGGCTGCGCTTCAGCGTTTCGACCCGGAGGCGCTGTTCCTTGATGCCGGCCTCGGTTCGCTGATCGGCGCCGAGGATTGCCTCGGCGAGGCCCGCCGGCAGCTGCGGCGCCAGCTCGCGAAGCAGGGTGCGGGCGCGCTGCTCGTGCTGGTCGATCGAGAGGCGGAGCCCGTAGCCGAACTCCGCGTTGTCCTCGAAGAGCGAATTCGCCCACGCCGGTCCGCGGCCGTCGGCGTTCACCGTGTACGGCGTGGTCGGCAGGTTGCCGCCGTAGATCGACGAGCAGCCCGTCGCGTTCGCGACGACCAGACGATCGCCGAACAGCTGGGTCATCAGCTTGATGTACGGCGTCTCCCCGCAACCGGCGCACGCGCCTGAATATTCGAAGAGCGGCTGGAGGAACTGCGTGCTCTTGACGTCAGCGTGGACCGCCGTTCGGTCCGCCTCCGGCAGCGTGAGGAAGAACGCGTAGTTCTCGCGCTCGGTCTGGCGCAGCGGCGCCAGCCCCGCCATGTCGATAGCCTTGTGGCGCGGATTGCTCTTGTCCTTCGCCGGACACACCATCACGCACAACTGACAGCCGGTGCAATCCTCCGGCGCCACCTGCACGGTGTAGTGGCCGGCGAAGTCCGGTCCGCGATAGCCGGTGCTCTTGAACGTCGCGGGTGCCGTGTGCAAACCAGCCGGATCGTAGACCTTCACCCTGATGGCGGCGTGCGGGCAGACCATCGCGCACTTGTTGCACTGGATGCACACGGACGGATCCCACACCGGGATCTCGGTCGCGACGTTCCGCTTCTCCCATTGCGAGGTGCCGGTCGGCCAGGTTCCGTCGACCGGGAATGCGCTGACCGGCAGCCGATCGCCCTGGTTGGCGAGCATCACGGCGGAGACGCGTTTGACGAAGTCCGGCGCGTGGCCGGGAATGAGCGCCGGGATGCGATACGTCGCCGTCGGCGAAGCCGGCACGGCCACCTCGTACAGGTGATCGAGCGTTGCATCGACCGCGTCGTAATTGCGTTGGACGACGGCCTCGCCGCGCTTCTGGTAAGTCTTTGCGATCGCGTGCTTGATCTGCGCGATGGCCTGTTCGCGCGGCAGGACGCCGGAAATCGCGAAGAAGCAGGTCTGCATGATGGTGTTGATCCGGGTGCCCATACCGGCGCTCTGCGCCACGGCATAGGCGTCGATCACGAAGAACCGCAGGCGCTTCTCGACAATCTGTTCCTGGATCTCGAACGGCAGCTCGTCCCACACACGTTCGGGTCCGTACGGCGCGTTGAGCAGGACGACACCGCCCGGCTGCGCGTACGCGAGGACGTCATAGCGTTCGAGAAATGTGTACTGATGGCAGCCGACGAACGAGGCCTGGGCGATCAGGTACGGCGCGCGTATCGGCTGCGACCCGAACCGCAGGTGCGAGATCGTCACCGCGCCGGACTTCTTCGAGTCGTACACGAAGTAGCCTTGCGCGTGCTGATCGCCATCCTCGGCGATGATCTTGATCGAGTTCTTGTTCGCCCCGACGGTACCGTCGGCGCCGAGCCCGAAGAAGACCGCGCGGACCGTGCCGGCCGGTTCCACCTGGAACGCCTCGTCCACCCCCAGCGACAAATAGGTCACGTCGTCGACGATGCCGACCGTGAAGTGGCGTTTCGGCACCTCTTTCTTCATCTCGTCGAAGATGGCCTTCACCATCGCCGGCGTGAATTCCTTGGATCCGAGGCCGTAGCGTCCCGCAATCACCCGGATGTCGGGCGAGGCGTTGCCTTCGTGCAGCGCGGTCACGACATCCTGGTAGAGGGGCTCTCCGATCGCGCCTGGCTCCTTGGTGCGATCGAGGACCGCGATTGTCCGGACGGTCGGCGGCAGCGCGGCGAGGAAATGGTCGACGCTGAACGGGCGATAGAGCTTCACCGTCAGCACGCCGACCTTCGCCGGGCCGCCAAGCGCGTCCACCGTGGCAGCTACGGTCTCGGTGCCCGACCCCATGATCACAATCACGGACTCGGCGTCGGGCGAGCCTTGATACTCAAAGAGCGAATGCGCGCGCCCCGTCAGCGCGGCCAGACGATCCATCGCGCGCTGGACGATCGCCGGCGTCGCGAGATAGAAGCGGTTTACCGCTTCGCGGTTCTGAAAGAAGACGTCGGGATTCTGCGCCGACCCGCGCAGCGCCGGGCGGTCCGGCGACAGCCCGCGCGCACGCGAAGCCGCGACGAGACTGTCGTCGATCATTGCGCGGACAACTTCGTCGCCGACCGTCTCGATTTTCTGCAGCTCGTGGGAGGTGCGAAAGCCGTCGAAGAAGTGGAGGAACGGCACCCGCGCCTCGAGGGTCGCCGCGTGGGCGACAAGCGCGAGGTCCTGCGCCTCCTGGACCGAGGACGAGGCGAGCAGCGCGAAGCCGGTGCTGCGGACCGCCATCACGTCGCTGTGGTCGCCGAAGATCGACAGCGCGTGGGCGGCGACGGCACGTGCCGAGACATGGAAGACCGCAGGCGTCAGTTCGCCGGCGATCTTGAACATGTTCGGAATCATCAGGAGGAGTCCCTGGCTCGCGGTGAACGTGGTCGCGAGGCTGCCGCCCTGCAGCGCGCCGTGCACCGTGCCGGCGGCGCCCGCCTCGCTCTGGAGTTCGACCACCGAAGGGATGGCGCCCCACACGTTCGGTCGTCCTGCAGCGGCCCAGGCGTCTGCCGCTTCGGCCATGCTCGAGGACGGCGTGATCGGATAGATCGCGATGACGTCGCTCAGTCGATACGCCACGTTGGCGCACGCCTCGTTCCCGTCGAGTGTGGTCCATAGACCGGACATGCGGTCCCTCCGCCGGCCAGACGTGCAATGCGCGTGCTGACTGAAATGCCGCCGGAAACGTGGCGGCTGGTCGCATGCGCCGGAAAACCGGCGGCGTCGGCTACCACACGACTCGTCGATACGGCCGCGACCGCGATGCTGCTCAAACTCGTGGCGTCCGGAAAGCTGCGTCCGGCCAAGTCTCGTCACGCATCGCTTCGCGCTGGGCGACATCATGAAGGCCTACGACACGTTCGGAAACGCCGCGCAGGAACGCGCGCTGAAAGTCGTGCTCACTGCAGCGCGGTGACGAGGCGACGTGCTAGTGCTTCGCGGCCGGCTTCACCTTGATGCGCGCGTCCACGACACGGCAGCCGTGACCATCCGGCAAGGCCATGACCGGATTGAGGTCGAGCTCGACAATCTCCGGCACCTGATCCGCCAGTCGCGACAGCCGAAGGAGGACCTCGCGGAGTGCGCCGATGTCCGCAGCGGGCCGACCGCGATATCCCTGCAGAAGACGGAATCCGTGAGTGTCGTGCAGGAGTTCGTCAGCATCGCGGTCGGTGATCGGTGCGATGCGGAAGCGCATGTCGCCCATGAGTTCGACATGGATGCCGCCGAGACCGAAGCCGATGAGCGGGCCGAACAGCGGATCGGCGGTGATTCCCACTATCGTTTCAACGCCGCCCTTCAGCATCGGCTGGATGAGGACGACGGTTTCTTCTGTCGGCACGCCGGCAATGGCCGCGCGCGCCAGCAGCTCATCGAACGCCGTTCTGACTGCGTCCTGATCGGGCAGGTTGAGCACGACGCCGCCGACGTCGGTCTTGTGCTGGAGGCGCGGCGACTGAATTTTGGCGACGACCGGAAAGCCGAGCACGGCTGCGGACGCGGCTGCGTCCTCCCGGTTGCGGGCGACGGCTGCGGCCACGAGCGGCAGGTTGAAGGCGTGCAGCACGCGTCGCAGTTCTTCGTCGGTCAGCCAGGTCTCGCCTCGCGCGTCGGCGGCACCGCGGCAAATCGCGCGCGCCTCCTCCGCGTAGACGTCGTCGAATCCCCAGAGCAACCCCGGCGGCTGAGCGCGCCATTCCGCGTAGCCGGCAACCTTCGCGATCGCGCGGACCGCGTTTTCCGGAAACGCGTAGAGCGGGATCCGCTCATCCGGTGTGTGCAACGGCTGCGGACGACCCGTGCTGCCCATGACGCAGGCGAGAATCGGCTTCGACCTGGCGCCGCCCCGGCGCGCGTTGACGATTCCCTGACGGATCGCAGACACCGTCGCCTCGGCCTGCGTGACGTCGACCGGCGCGTAGATGACGAGCAAGGCGTCGGTCTCCTCGTCCGCCAGTGCGATCTCGATGGTCTGCCGATACTCCTCCGGTCCGGCCGACGCCACCATGTCGACCGGATTACCGAGGCTCGCGGCGAAGGGGAGAACGGCCCCGAGACGCTCGCGTGTCGCGGCGGAAAAGGCGGCTACAGTCAGGCCGACCGACTCGCACGCGTCCACGGCGAGGATCCCGGGGCCGCCGGCGTTGGTCACGATGGCCATCCGCCGCCCGGCGGGCAGCGGTTGCGCGTCGAGACAGGCCGCGACGTCGAACATTTCGTCGATGGTGTCGGCACGGATGACGCCCGACTGATGGAACAAGGCCTCGACGGCCGTGTCGTTCGCCGCCAGCGCCGCCGTGTGACTCCCGGCCGCGCGCGATCCGCTGCGCGTGCGTCCCGATTTGACGGCGACAATCGGCTTGGTCCGCCCGATCCGCTTCGCCAGTCGCGCGAAGCGCCGCGGGTTGCCGAACGACTCGAGGTACAGCAGGATGACCCGCGTGGCTGGGTCCTCTTCCCAGTACTCGAGCAGATCGTTGCTCGACACATCGGCTTTGTTGCCGACGCTGACGAAGGTCGAGAGCCCGATGTCGCGGTTGGCTGCCAGCGCGAGGATCGCCAGCCCGAGCGCGCCGCTCTGCGATGACAGTCCCACGGATCCGGGTGCCGGGAACAGCGGCGAGAACGATGCGTTGAGACGCAGCGACGGACTCGCGTTCAACAGTCCCATGCAGTTCGGTCCGACCATCCGCATGCCGTAGCCGCGCACGCGGCCCAGGAGCTCCTGCTGCAGCCTCCGCCCCTCGTCGCCGATTTCGGCGTACCCGGCGGTGATGACCACGAGCGCCTTGACGCCGGCGGCGGCGCAGTCGTCCACAACGGCGAGCACGCGATCGCTCGGCACCGCGACCACCGCGAGGTCGACGCCGGCTGGCGCGTCACGCACGGACGCGTACGAGCGGCGGCTGGCGATTTCGGTCGTGGCCGGGTTGATCGGATAGATCGGACCGGTGAAGCCGGCCGAGATCAGGGCGTCGAAGATGCGGCGGCCGATGCTGTCCCCGGCGCGGGACGCACCGACGACGGCCACGGCCCGCGGCTCCAGCATCGGGCGCAGCGACGCAGCCGTCGCTCGCCGGCGACGCGCCTCCGCCGAAATGACCCCCTCGGCCGACGCTGTCAGCGTGAGCGTGACGTCGACGACGCCGGACGCCGACTTCGATCGGACCTCGAACCCGGAATCCCTGAAGACCTCGATCATCGCGTGGTTGTCGGCCAGCGTCGTCGCGTCGAAGCGGCGGAATCCGTTCGCGGCCGCGATGGCCGCGAGGCGTTCGAGCAGCTCGGTCGCCAGGCCTTTCCCCTGGAAACGGTCGTCGACGGCGAACGCCACCTCCGCCGACTCGCCGCCGATGGACAGGTAGGATCCGACGGCGATGAATCGCATGTCGCCGTCGAGCTGCCGAACGGCGACCAACGTAACGTTCCGGGACGCATCCGCCGAGTCGCACAAGCTGTCGATCAGCGTGTCGGCGGGTTCGCCGGTGGCGAAGAACCGACGGCGCCGCGATTCGGGCGACAGCTCGTGGAAGAAGCGCCGCATCGCGTCCCGGTCGTCAGGACTCGATCGACGGACCGTCGCGACGGATCCGTCCCGTAGTACCAACCGGGGCGCGGCCGGATCGTCGAGCACGGGTGGCGACGGCGCAACCGGATGCATCTCAGGCCTTGGCGACGGCGACGAGCGCGTCGGGAATCACAAATTCATGTTCGGGATGGCGAACCGTCAGCACCGGGCACGGCGCCGTCCGCACCACGCGCTCCGCGACACTGCCCATCAGCAGATGTGCCATCCCTCCGCGTCCGTGAGTCCCCACGACGATCAGGTCGATCCGCTCGCCTTTCGCATAGTCGACGATCGCGGCGGCCGGCGCATTCGCCGTCAACAGGACGGGGCGCACCGGCAGGGGCGGCCGGTCGTTGTCCACGAGCAGGTCCGCGAGCTGTTTGCGCGCAGCGTTTTCGATTTCCTCCCGCAGCTCCGGCATCGGCACCGCGTAGACCTCGGCGCCGTAGACGAGCGTCGACACATTGTCCACGACGTGGACGACGTGCAGCGTCGCGCCGAAAGTGCGTGCGAGGGCGCGGCCGTAGGCGAGCGCCGCGTCCGACGGTTCGCTGAAATCGGTCGCGACGAGGATGTTCTTGAGCGCGATCATGATTGGCCTCCTGGATTGCTGCTGTTGACCGTTGACGCCACAGGATCCGGCACGACGAATTCGCGCTCGGGGTAACGGACGGTGAGCACCGGACACGGCGCCGTCCGTACGACTTTCTCGGCGACGCTGCCCACGAGAATCTGCGCCACCACGCCACGCCCATGCGTACCCATGACGATCAGATCGATCCCGTGCGCACCGGCGTACTTCACGATGGCATCGGCGGGATCGTCCGACGTCTCGAGGACCGCGGTGGCGTGCAGTGCATCTTTATCGTCGTCGGTGAGGCGGCCGGCGAGCCGTCTCAATGTTGCGGCTTTGAGCGCGTGCGGATCCGCCGCGGTCGGACGGAGGAACGGATTCTCGGCGACGTGCAGCAGGTGCAGCGAGGCGCCGAAGGTTCGGGCCAGGGCGCGGCCGTAGTCCATGGCGGCTCCCGAGGCCTCGCTGAAATCGGTGGCGACGAGAATCTGCTTCATGACAATCATGACGGCCTCTTGATGACGACCGGGGCGAGTGCAACCCGCATGCTCAGCGGAAATGCGCCGGAAAACCGCGCGATTCGCCAAGGTGCCGGAATTCCGGCGCGCGCGCGCCGCGCCACTCCTGCCGGAAATCCAGCAATACGCCAGGTACATCCTTTGCGAATCGGGTGACCGACAGGAGGGTGCCATGTCCCATGTCATCGAACGTCGAGAGATCCTCGGTTTTGTCGTCGGTCTGGTCGAACACGTGTTCTTCGTGATCGCCGGCTTCGTGTTGATGGTGGTCGGGGTAGGCCTGAGCGTGACGATGATCATGTTGCCGGTTGGCCTGGCGCTCGGTCTGCTCGGGTTCGCGATGTTCGTCGGCGGGTTGACCGTCCGCATGAATCGGTCATAGGAGGTCGCCGTGGTGGATCGTCAAAAAGTCGAAACGATTCTCGTCCGCCGGTTCCCGGGCGCGACCCGCGATCAGGTGGCCATCTCGGCCAACGCGATCCTGGGGCTTCACGAGGAGTGGGAAGAAGTGCACTGCCACAATTTCGAGCAGCTGGCGGCAGAGCAGGCGGAGGGTGAGGAGTTCCGTATCTTCCGCCGACGCAGCTTATGAGTCGCCGGCGTCTCCGTCCTGCTTGAGTTCCGCGCGCAGGACCGGAAGTCGCCGCTTGTAACCTTCGGCGTCGCCATAGTCCACGAACTCCCGATAGTGCGCATGAGAGCCGCGCGTCCGGTGGGCGTGTCGGATGGGACACCAGTACTGCTCGGTCCTTGCAGCGACCTCGCGCACGTACGCGAGCACGCCATTCGCGTATCCGCAATACATGCAGTTGATCTTCTCGATGGCGTTCAGATACCCGAGGTGCTGGCGATCGATCACGATGTAGGCGGACCGCCGAACCCTCGCGATGCCGTACATACGAAAGCAGATGACCTGATAGACCGTAATCCAGAGATCGATCAGCAGAATCGGGACGATCAGCGAGTAAATCACCGGTGCCGACAACAGGTTGATCGGGTCGCTCTCGCGAATGAACGCGGGGATGCTCTGCTTCAGCCGTTCATGTGCCAGATGGACGTCGTGCTCGAACCGGACACGGCCGGCCTCGATGCGATAGCGCCACCGTTCGCGCGCTTCCATCAGTTCCATCTCGAGCGCGCGCTCCAGACGGGCAATGTGATCGCGCAGATCGTCGACTCGTGAGGGCATTGGGCTCCTGGTCAGGCTGCTGCTCGAAGATGATCATGCCTTGCCCGTTCATCGCTTGTGCGGCGTTCATCGGCACGTTCTGAACCACCAGCAAAAGTGTGGCGGGATGTGCGGAGGTCAACCGTGTTGGCGCGGGTCTTGAAGTGCGGAAGCCTGTCGTGGCTATGCTAGTCGAAACAGCCTTACTGGAGCGCGGGTTGGAGCCGGACAGCCAGCCGGCGCCGCGGAATATTCCCCTCACGCGTAAAAAATCAGCGAACGTCGGGGTGCTGATCGTCGACGATGAAGCGCTGATCCGATGGTCACTCGCCGAGGTGCTGAGCGACCAGGGCTACGCGGTGTTGGAGGCGGGCGACGGCAAGGGTGCTCTCGCAATCCTTCGGAACCCGCCCAGTCCGATCGATGTGATCATGCTCGATTACCGGCTGCCAGATTTGAACGGTCTGCAACTGCTCGCCGCCATCAGGGAAGTGTCCCCTCACAGCCGTGTGGTGATGATGACGGCCTACGGCACACCGGATATCGCCGCAGAAGCCATGAGGCTCGGCGCCGTCAATTTCGTCGACAAACCGATCGAGATGGCTGACGTCGCGGGACTCGTGCTCCACGCGCGCGAGACCGGCACAACCTGAGCGTCGTCGCAAATGCCTGACCGTATACTAGGCGCATGCGCGCGCCGACCGTCCTCATCGTCGATGACGAACAGCTGATTCGTTGGTCCCTGGCCGATCGACTCGGTCAGGAGGGTTACCGCATCCTCGAGGCCGAAACCGCGGCCGAAGCTGTGGAGCGCCATCGGGAAGGCGTCGATCTCGTGCTGCTCGACTTCCGCCTGCCTGACGCCGACGGCCTCACCGTGCTCAAACAAATCAAGGACCACGATCCGGATACGCTCGTCATCCTGCTGACCGGCCATTCGAGCGTTGACAAGGCTGTCGAGGCGATGAAGCACGGCGCCTATCACTACGCCAACAAGCCGTTCAACGTCGACGAGATCGCCTTGCTGGTCGCCAAAGCGCTGGAGACGACCCAACTGCGGCGCGAGGTGAGGGCCCTGCGCGCCAGTCAGGCGCAGCCCTACAGCCTCGAGCGGATCGTGGGCGAGAGCGACGTCATGGTCGGCGTCCGGGCGCTGCTCCAGAAGATTGCCGCCAGTCCGGCTTCGACGGTGTTGCTCACGGGCGAGAGCGGGACTGGGAAGGATCTTGCAGCCAAGGTGATTCACTATCAGAGCGATCGCGCCGCGAAACCGTTCATGAACATCACCTGCTCGGCGCTGCCGGAG
>Ga0070665_100008892_pt1 | contig 10172 bp, 8 predicted proteins | sample KBSS13metaG_FD_65862 | JGI IMG/M metagenome (GOLD analysis project Ga0070665, IMG submission 65862) | Switchgrass rhizosphere microbial communities from Kellogg Biological Station, Michigan, USA - KBS S1-3 metaG | ecosystem: Host-associated > Plants > Roots > Rhizosphere > Soil ...
ACCGAAGGTCGGCAAGCCGCGGCAAGAATACTTTCGACTGACGACATCCCAACGCGCGGGCGCGCGCCCGCGCGCACTACGCGCGCGGGCGCGAGACGACCCGCTGCCATCGCCCGCCCGGGAGCGCCACGACATGTCCGTCGAGTTCGAGCGCGGTCAGGGCAGCGGCCAGGATTTCGGGCCCGCTGCGCGTTCGTTGCATCAGGGTGTCGAGATCCACCGGATCGTACGCCATGGCGTCGAGCAGGCCCGCATGCGCGACAAGGTCACCGCCCGCGGCCGGTGCCGAAGCCAAAGCCGAGACGGCGACGAACCCCTTCAACTCGTCCAGCACATCCTGCGCCGTCTCGACGAGCTTGGCGCCTTCGCGGATCAGCTTGTGCGGCCCTTTGGAAAAAGGCGAGTGGATCGAGCCGGGAATCGCGAAGACGTCGCGTCCCTGGTCTCCCGCAAGGCGGGCCGTGATGAGCGAGCCCGACGACAGCGTCGCCTCGACGACCAGCACGCCGCGCGCAAGACCGGAGAGCAGTCGATTGCGCCGTGGAAAATTCTCCTTGAGCGGTGGCGTGCCGGGCGGGTATTCGGACACGAGGGCGCCCTTTAGCGCGATCGCGTGGGCAAGCGCGCGATGCTTCGCCGGATACACCCGGTCGAGCCCGGTGCCGACCACGGCGAGCGTGCCGCCGGGGCCATCGAGCGCACCCTCGTGCGCGGCCGCGTCGATGCCGAGCGCCATGCCGGACACGACCGTCAGGCCGGCAGCGGAGAACGCCGCGGCGAACGCGCGTGCGTTCTCGATGCCTTGCGGGGTCGCATTGCGGCTACCGACGACCGCGAGCGAGGCGCGATTCAGGAGTTCGCGCCGGCCGACGAAGAACAGTATCGGCGGCGCGTCGGCGACTTCCAGCAAGGCGCGCGGGTAATCGGTGTCGTCCCACGCGACGATCTCATGGTCCGGGGCGTCGAGCCACCGGAGCGTCGTTGCGAGCCGATCCTCGGGAACCGGCGCGAGGATGCGGTCGACGCCCGACGGTGGCACGACGCGGCCCAAGTCCTTGCGGGACGCGGCCAGCACTGCCTGAGGATCGGAAAACTGCTCCAGGAGCTCGACCAGCGTGCGCTGGGGCAATCCGCGTAGCGCGAGCCGCGCCCACGCGTCGATGCGGGCGTCGAGGGGCATGGCGAGGAGTTGTCGTTCGTGCCGGCCCGGTCAGATGCCCGAGCCGTACACGCGACAATGAGAGTAGGTACTTGCTACGGGGTGCGCCAGTAATCGCCGACGCGGATCGAGTCGGTGGAGTTGACGACCAAGGCATACGACACGTTGTCGAAGACTCGGAAGACGAGCATGAGGCCGGTGCGCTCGTCCGGCACTTGCAGATACTTGGGCGGAGTGAAGAACGTCGTCTGGTCGAACTCCGGAAGCATCACCTCGCCACTCGTGCCGGGGCGACGATCGCGGATCGGCGGTATGACCCGATAGATCGCGAACACGTTGCCGATCTCGATCCCGGAAGCAGAGCCGCGGTCGAGCGTGACCACGTATCCCCGACCTGTCTCCGCCCCTTCGTAGGCGAGCTTCAGGATGCGGCCTGAGATTTCCTTGTCGGGCGCGTGCGGTACGTAGTTCTGCAGCGATTCGCGCGGCGCGGGCACCATACGGTCGCCGACGATGATCTCTTCCTTGGCCGACTCGATGCGGGCGGTCGACACGTTGGCGAAGCGCTCGATGCGGGCCGTCCCGAGAAAGCGGTTCTCGTACCCCAGCACCTGGCCATATTCGTCGACGAGCTTCTCGCCGGGCCGGTAGACGAACCAGAAATCGCCATCCTTCGGATCGATGCCGATGACATAGACATAGTCGTTGCCGGCGCGAATGACGCGGTCGTCCCTTCCGGCAACGATCTGGGCGGCATAGCTGAGGCCGTCGATGCCGGTGATGAGCTGACGCGTGAGGTACGGCTCGATGTCGCCGGGCGGAATGACTGGAATGGCCTGGGCGTCGAGCGGGCTGGTACGGACCGTTGGCGCCAGTCGGACAGTCTCGCGGCCCCCCCCTGCGGCAATGGACAGCCGCGGCTGGCCGCCGACGGTGTCGAGCACCACGACGTCACCGGGATAGATGCGGTGGGGATTGTGAATCTGGTCACGGTTCATCCGCCACACGTCGGGCCATCGCCACGGGTCCTTCAGGAACTTGCCGGAGATGCCCCAGAGAGTGTCTCCTTTTTGCACCGTGTAGCTTGAAGGCGCGTTGTCGGCAACCTGAATTCCCTGGGCTTTGACCGCGCCGCTCAGCACGAGCACGCCAAGGACCGCGGCTGCGAGCCGCCGACCGCCTGTGGTAAAGTGTTGAACCATAACGCCTCTCCGCGCAGCGACGGCTCTTGCAAACCGCTTAAACCGCCGCAAAATAAGGACTTAAGAAGGATTCTGCATCTGACTTATGCATTTGGCAAGCTAGAGATTCGATATGGCGCTGTTGCACATCCTGGAGTACCCCGATCCGCGACTGAAAAAGGTCGCCAGCCCGGTGACGTCCTTTACGCCGGAGATCGTCCGCCTCGTCCGCGACATGGCCGAGACCATGTACGCCGCGCCCGGAGTGGGCTTGGCGGCGACGCAGGTGGACGTCCACAAGCAGATCGTCCTGGTCGATATCTCGGATACGCGGGACGACCTCAAGGTGCTCATCAATCCCGAGATCGTCAGCGCGGAAGGCGAGTCGGAGTTCGAGGAAGGCTGCCTGTCGGTCCCCGGCTACTACGACAAGGTGGTCCGCGCGGCACGCGTGACCGTTCGCGCGCGGAATGAGCGCGGCGAAAAGGTCGAGCTGGCCGCGGACGGCTTGCTCGCGGTGTGCATTCAGCATGAGATGGATCATCTGCTCGGGAAGGTGTTCGTGGAATATCTGTCGCCGCTGAAGCGCGCCCGCCTGGCCGCCAAGCTCCGCAAGAAGCAGAAGCTCGCAGGCTAGCCCGGCTTCCGCCGACACGCCGCTTTCAATCTCCCGTCCATGCGCGTCGGCTTTGCCGGCACGACCGGGTTCGCCGCCCGCGCCCTGGCGGCCATCGCGGCGGCAGGTCACACGATACCGGTGGTCCTCACGCGGCCCGATAAGCCGAAAGGCCGAGGCATGAAGGTCGACGCTTCGCCGGTGAAGGCGCTGGCCGAGTCGCTCGGCCTTCCCCTGCTGCAGCCCTTTACGCTCAAGGACGAAGCGGCGCGCCTGCCGGCATTGGCGATCCCCCTCGACGTGCTGGTCGTCGCGGCCTACGGGCTTCTGCTGCCTCCGGGAATCCTGGACTGGCCACGGCATGGATGCATCAATATCCACGCGTCGCGCCTTCCGCGCTGGCGCGGCGCCGCGCCGATCCAACGCGCCATCGAAGCCGGCGACGCACTGACCGGGGTGTCGATCATGCGCATGGACGCGGGTCTCGACACCGGTCCGGTCGTCACGATGCGCGACGTTCCGATCCTTCGTTCCGATACGGGGGGCTCGCTGACGGGGAAGCTGGCCGACGCGGGCGCCCTCGCGATCGTCGACGCGCTGGCCGCGTTGGCACGTGACCAAACGCTGCGCTCGACCCCACAGTCCGACGACGGCATCAGTTACGCCCGCAAGGTGGATGCGTCCGAACGGGCAGTGGAATGGAGCCGCACCGCGCGCGAGATCGAGCGCAAGCTTCGCGCGTTCGATCCGGTACCTGGCGCCTCGTCAACCATCGACGGGCGCAGCGTGAAGCTCTGGTCCGCCGAGGTGAGGGACGTCGAGACGGACGCTCCCTCTGGAACGGTGGTCGCTGTTGCGGCCAGCGGCGTCGACGTGGCGTGCGGCCCGGGCGCGGTCCGCGGACTCGTGCGGCTCACCGAAGTGCAACCCGCCGGCGGGCGGCGCATGCCCGTCGCGGCGTGGCTCGCGGGGCACGCCGTCAGCCGCGGATCGCGCTTCAGCTAGCGCTCACGGCATGCATGCCGAGCAGCAGCAGGCCGCGCGGGCGGTCATGGCGGTCCATGCAGGGGTTTCCCTGCGGGAGGCGCTGGCGGCGGTCGACGACGGCTCGGAGCGGCGCGGCCGTACGCTGGTGCAGGAACTGGCCTACGGCACACTGCGACATTGGGGCACGCTCGATGCCATCGCGCGCCGGCTCGCGACGAAACCGACTTCCGATCCGCTGCTGCACGCCCTCCTCGCCGTGGCGCTCTATCAGCTCGACCACACCCGCGCGCCGCCGTTTGCCGTCGTCGATCGTGCCGTCGACGCGGCAGGGATGCTGGCTCGACCGGCGGCCAAGCGCTGGCTGAACGCAATCCTGCGCCGTTATCTGCGGGAGCGCGACGAGGTCCGGGCCACTGTAGCGATGGAGCCGGTTGCACGATGGTCGCATCCACGTTGGTGGATCGCGAGGGTGAGGACTGACTATCCTTCGATGTGGGAGTCCATCCTCGAGGCGGGCAATCAGCATCCTCCACTCGCGTTGCGGGTGAACGCCCGGCGCTCGACGCAGGCGACACTGGTTGAATTGCTGGCCCACGCCGGAATCGCGGCACGCGCCGTGGGATCGGCCGGGGTGATCCTCGACGTGCCGCAACCGGTTACCGTGCTTCCCGGATACGGCGAAGGGGCGTTTTCCGTCCAGGACCTGGGTGCGCAACTCGCCGCGCCCCTTCTCGACACCCATCCGGGGATGCGCGTGCTGGACGCATGCGCCGCCCCGGGCGGCAAGACTTCGCATATCCTGGAGATCGGCGACGTCGAGTTGACCGCGCTCGACCGGGATACGGACCGCCTCGCCCGTGTCACCGCGAATCTCGAGCGGCTGCGGCTCGATGGCGGCAATGTCGCCGTCCGCGCGGGAGACGCCGGTGACCCGACGACCTGGTGGGACGGTCGCCCGTACGATCGAATCCTTGCCGATGTGCCGTGCAGCGCTTCCGGGATCGTCCGGCGCCATCCCGACGGCAAGTGGCTGAGGCGAAAGACGGACATCGCGGCGTTCGCGCAAGAGCAGGATCGGTTGCTCGACGCTCTGTGGCCACTTCTGGTCGCCGGCGGCAAGCTTCTTTATGCGACCTGCTCGGTATTCGCCGAGGAGAACGGGCACCGCATCGAGTCGTTCCTCGCGCGACACTCGGACGCGTTGCGGGAAACCATCATGTTTCCGCCCGGCGTGGCGCATGCTGGGGGCCAACTCTTGCCTTCGACTTCCGCCGCGGGCCACAATCAGGACGGGTTTTTCTACGCGCTGCTCCGCAAAGCCTGACGCGGCCTATCGCCGTCGGCACCGCAATAGCGCGCGCCGCCGCCGTGGCGCCGGGAGACTCGTACGTCTGTCGCCGGCATGCCGTTTCCTCCTCGAACCTGCTGCTCCCGTCGCGCCGCGCTGTGCGGCATCCTCGCGTGCCTCCTCGCGCTGACCCTGTCGGTGACGCCGGCACGTGCCGACGTCGTCCCGGTCAAGAGCGCCGAACTGCGGCTGGAGGCCGACGAGGTGCTGCTGTCCGCCGAGTTCGACGTCACGCTCACGTCCACGCTGGAGGAGGCGCTCCAGAAGGGAATCGCGCTCTATTTCACGACGGAATTCGAGTTGTCGCGCATGCGGCCCTTCTGGCTCGACGAGAAGGTGGCGCAATGGTCGATTACATATCGCGTCTCCTACGGGGCGCTGACCCGCCAGTATCGTGTCGCCAGTGGCCCGCTGGGCCAGCAATTCGAATCCCTGGAGGAAGTCGAACGCTACATCGGGCGGGTCGCATCGCGGCCTGTTGCGCACGCCGATCAGCTGAGCAAGGGCTCCCGCTACGAAGCGGCGATAAGGATCAAGCTCGACGTGAACCAGTTGCCGAAGCCGTTCCAGGTGAATGCGCTCGCCTCGCGCGAGTGGCAGCTCGCGTCGGATTGGCATCGCTGGAGCTTCACGCCGTGAGCGTTGGCCGCGCCGCGGGTGATGGGATTGTGGGTCGCTCTCCATGGCATCCACACGCCCCGCCGTGCCCGATCGCGAAAGGCGAGGCATGAGCAGCATGATGCCCCCGCGGGGCGTGCGCTGGATGCTGCTGGTCCTGGGCTGCCTCGCGGCCATCGCGCTCTTCCTGCTCGCAACCGCCACCGCCAACACCGACCTCTTCGCCGGCAACTACGACGCGCTCGTCGTCCTGAACGGCGTCATGGTCGGCATGCTGATGCTGGTCGTCGGATACCAGCTGGTCCGCCTGCGGCGCAACCTGAAGCGCGGCGTGTTCGGCTCGCGGCTGGCGCTTCGCCTCGTGTTCCTTTTTGTCGTCGTTGCCGTGCTTCCGGGCGCGCTCGTCTACGCTGTCTCGGTGCAGTTCCTGGGAAAGAGCATCGAGAGCTGGTTCGACGTGCGCGTCGACCGCGCGCTCGAAGGCGGCATCAATCTCGGGCGCAGCTCGCTCGATTACCTCTTGCGCGAAACCACCAATCGCGCGACCACCATCGCCCAGCAGCTGGCCGACGCGCCAGGCAATCCCGGCATGACGCTCAATCGAGCCGTCGAGCAGGCGGGGCTGTACGAGGCATCGCTATTCACCGCATCGGGGAACGTGCTCGCGGTCGCCGGCGTAGGCGGCGCAACCGCGACACCCGAGCCGCCGCCCGCCCGCGCGTTGCGGCGCGCCCGCCTGCAACAGTCGTTTGCCGAGGCGGAGCCGACCGCAGATGGGCTCGCGCTGCGGGTCGTCGTACCGGTGAACAGCGGCGAAGGCCTGGAACCGCTTCGCGTGCTGCAGGTCGTCGAGCCGGTGCCGCGCGCACTGGCGCAGGACATGGAAAAGGTGCAGGCGGGTGCGCGCGATTACCAGGAGATCTCGTTCTCGCGCTCGGCCCTGAAGCGCCTCTATGCGCTGACCCTGACCTTGACCCTGCTGCTGGCGCTCACGTGCGCGCTCGGCCTGGCCGTCGTGCTGTCCGAGCGGTTTGCGGCGCCCCTGGGACTCCTTGCGGAGGGCACGCGCGCCGTCGCCCAGGGCGATTTCACGCGCCGCCAGCCGGTGACGTCCCGCGACGAGCTCGGCATTCTGACCGAATCGTTCAACACGATGACATCGCAGCTCGCCGACGCACAGGCGAAGACGCAGGAGTCGCGACGCGAGATCGAGACGGCGAATGCGTATCTCGAAAGCGTTCTCGGAAATCTCTCGGCGGGCGTGCTCGCCTTCGACGAAGGCTATCGGCTGCGCTCCGCCAACCCCAGCGCCGCCGTGATTCTCCAGCAGCCACTCGCCGACGTCGCGGGACTTCCGCTCGCCGAATGGGGTCGACGCCTGCCGACGCTCGCCTCGTTTGCGGAACTCGTCGCGGCGGCATTCCGCGGTGGACGCGACGGCCAGTGGCAGAAGGAGGCAGAGCTGACCGTCGCCGGTCAGCCGCGGACCGTGCTGATCCGCGGCACGCGCCTGCCAGGTACGCCGATCCCGGGCTACGTGGTGGTTTTCGACGACGTGTCGGAACTGGTCCAGGCGCAGCGCGACGCCGCGTGGGCTGAAGTGGCGCGCCGGCTCGCGCATGAGATCAAGAATCCGCTGACGCCGATCCAGCTGTCCGCCGAGCGCCTTGCGGTCAAGCTCGCACCGCGTCTCGAAGGCGCCGATGCCGAGACGCTCCGCCGCGGCACCCAGACGATCGTGTCCCAGGTGGCCGCGATGAAGCACATGGTCGACGACTTCGCGATCTACGCGCGGCAGCCGCGACCGGGGCAGATGCAGAATGTCGATCTGGCGGCCCTCTTGCTCGACGTGCTTGCTCTGTACGACAATCTGCGCCCGCTCGTCGCCCTGTCGCTGCCGGAAATCCCGGTCGTCATCCAGGGCGAGCCCACCCGTCTCCGCCAGGTGTTCCATAATCTGCTGCAGAATGCCGTCGATGCGCAGGCGGCAGTCGCCGAACCGCGGTTCGTGATCGCACTGAGCGCGGCGGGCGGCGAAGCCACGCTGTCGTTCTCCGATCACGGTCCCGGATTCGAGATGGACGTGATTGCGCATGCACTCGAGCCGTACGTGACGACCAAAGCCAAGGGAACCGGACTCGGACTCGCGATCGTGAAAAAGATCGTCGAGGAGCACCGCGGACGTGTCATTCTCGAAAACACACCGCCGCGAGGCGCGCGCGTGACGCTGGTGTTCCCGGCCATCCACGCGCAAGCTGCCACAGCGCCAGATCGGACAACGGAAATCGCATGGCCCCAGCCCGAGAAATCCTGATCGTCGACGACGAAGTCGGCATTCGCGAACTGCTATCCGAGATCCTGCAGGACGAAGGCTATCGCGTCGCCCTCGCCGAGAACGCGGGCGCCGCGCGCGCCTATCGCGCCCGCGCGCAGCCGGCGCTGGTGCTGCTCGATATCTGGATGCCCGACACGGACGGGGTGACGCTGCTCCGCGAATGGGGCGCCGCCGGCCTCGTCAACATGCCCGTCATCATGATGTCGGGCCACGGCACGATCGAGACCGCGGTCGAGGCAACGAAGATCGGCGCGTTCGATTTCCTGGAGAAGCCGATCGGCCTCTCGAAGCTGCTGCAGACGATCGCGCGGGCGCTCAAGACCGCGGCGGCGAAGGAGCCGCGCCGCGTGTCGCTCGCGATGCTCGGCTCCAGCTCGGCGATCCGCGATACCGAGCGCGCGCTGGAAGAGCTCGCGACCTCACGCAAGGCGGTGCTGATCGTCGGCGAAGCCGGTACGGGCCACGACATCGCGGCGCGCGCGCTGCAGACGGCCAACGCGCCATTCGTGGCGCTCGTCAACGGCGCGCGCTTCCTCGCCAATCCGCTGTCGCTGATCGAGGAGGCGCGGGACGGTGTGATCTATTGCGCCGAGATCGGCCAGTACTCGAAGTCCGAGCAGAAGGGTCTCGCATTCCTGCTTTCGAAGCTCGAGAAGCACAACGTCACACTGGTTGCGACGAGTGCCGAGCCGCTCGGCAATCTGGCAACCGAGGGCAAGTTCGACCCCGCGCTGCTGAGCCAGCTGTCGGCGGGCGCAGTGATGCTGCCACCGCTTCGTGCCCGTCGCGACGATATCCCGCCGCTGATCGAGCGGTACTGGCGCGAATCCAGGCCCGGCGAGCGCGCACCGCCGCTCCTCGCCTCGCTCCATCCTGCCGCGCTCACTGCGCTCACCAACGCCCATTGGCCCGGCAACCTCGACCACCTGGCGAGCGTCGTGATGAACCTGCAGGTAGTGCGGGGCGAAGTCACCCCGGAGCACGTGAAACGGCTGCTGGGAGAATCCGCCGCGCCCAATCGCGCGGTCGCGCCGGAAATCACCGCGCGCTTTTTCGAGATGCCGCTGCGCGAGGCGAGGGAAGCCTTCGAGCGCATCTATTTCGAGCAGCTCCTGGGCCGGGAGCAGAGCAACATGAGCAAGGTGGCCGAGAAGGCCGGACTCGAACGCACCCACCTCTACCGGAAGCTCAAGCAGCTCAACATCCGATTTGCGCGACGCGGCGAAGAAAACCCTGTCTGAGCGCGGAAACGACGCCGCCGTGAGCTCGGCCGAGGCCTCGGTAAACACCAGGCAACGCATGACACCGCTCGTCGTGGGCGCGATCGGCGTTGTCTTCGGCGACATCGGGACGAGTCCGCTCTACACGCTGCGGACCGCTTTCACCGGCACCCACGGACTCCCGCTCTCGCAGGAAAACGTGCTCGGGCTGCTATCGGTGATCTTCTGGGCGCTGGTGGTCGTAGTCACGCTCAAGTACATCACGCTCATCATGCGCGCCGACAACAACGGTGAGGGCGGCATTCTCGCGCTTACCGCGCTCGTCGCGCGCGGCCTCGAAGGTGCGCCGCGGCGGCGGTGGTGGCTCGTCGGCTTCGGCATCTTCGGTGCCGCGATGTTCTACGGCGACGGCATGATCACGCCGGCGATCAGCGTATTGGGTGCGGTGGAAGGTCTCGGCGTGATCGCGCCGTCGCTGCACGCCTACATCGTGCCGGCTTCGGTCGTGATCATGGTGGCCCTGTTCGCGATCCAGAAACGCGGCACCGCCACCATCGGTGCCGGCTTCGGGCCCGTGATGTGCCTGTGGTTCGTCACCATCGGCGTACTGGGCGTGCTCGAGATCGTCTCCCGGCCGGCGGTCCTCGCTGCGCTCAATCCCGCGTACGGGGTTACGTTCATCGTCGACAGTCCGTTTTTTGCGTTCCT
>Ga0070665_100008895_pt1 | contig 10172 bp, 3 predicted proteins | sample KBSS13metaG_FD_65862 | JGI IMG/M metagenome (GOLD analysis project Ga0070665, IMG submission 65862) | Switchgrass rhizosphere microbial communities from Kellogg Biological Station, Michigan, USA - KBS S1-3 metaG | ecosystem: Host-associated > Plants > Roots > Rhizosphere > Soil ...
ATCTGTCGGGTTGCGTGGCGATGCGTTTCGTCGACAACCACGGCAAGGTTACCGAGCGTTACCCGGCCAACCCGAACGGTTCGCCACGCGGGATTACCGGTCTCACCAGCCGTGATGGCCGCGTGACGATCATGATGCCGCACCCGGAGCGGGTGTTCCGCGCGGTGCAGAACTCGTGGCGTTCGGAAGACTGGAACGAAGATGCACCGTGGATGCGTATGTTCCGTAACGCGCGCGTCTGGGTGAACTGAGCCCTGTGTACAAGCTCGCCTTTTTTGTTCCCGACAGTCATGTCGAAGTGGTCAAAGGCGCTGTGTTCGCTGCCGGTGGTGGGCGGATCGGTGATTATGATCACTGTGCGTGGCAGGTGCTCGGTCTGGGCCAGTTTCGACCGTTGGACGGCAGTCAGCCGTTTATTGGCGAGGCTGGGCAGGTCGAGCGGGTTGAGGAATGGAAGGTTGAGCTTGTAGTGGCGGATGAGCTGATCGTTGCTGTTGTGGCGGCGTTGAAGCTCAGTCATCCGTACGAGACACCGGCTTATGAAGTGTGGCGGCTGGAAGATTTCTGATAGCCGCTTAAACAGGAAACCCGCAGATGAGTGATTGTCTGCGGGTTTTTTGTTGCCCCCCGATTTTCCGGGCGATGGGAATCCAATGTGGGAGCGAGCCTGCTCGCGAAGGCGCCGGCTCAGGCAATAATGTTCTGACTGACCGAGTACATATCCATTGCTGCGGTAACGGCTTCTCAGGGTTCCGCCCTTACGGCGGGTCACCTTTTCCAAACGCCGAAAAAGTAACCCAAAAGGCTTGCCCCAACGTTCGGCCCACTCGCTAAAGCTCGGGGTTCCTTCGCTCCGGGATCCATCCGCTCAGCCTGCCGACGGGGCTCAAAAGCTGCAGCCGAGCTAACGCTCATCCTGTTGAGTCGGGCGGCTTCGCTGCGGGTATGTTCGCAAATCGAAGTTGTGGGGGCTGGCCCCAAAAACGGCGAGAAGAAAACCACTGGGCCGTCCAGTCCAGTGGTTTTCAGCGTGATTACGCCCTCTCGAAGGCGTTCAACTGACAGCCGAAAGTTTGGCTTGCTCGACAAGCATTTCGATCAATTCGGGCAAGTATTGGAACCGCTGCTCCTTCTTGTTCCAGCGGTCAATGAAGAACAACCCTTTGTCATCCACCTGGATTGGCGTGCTGACAATGTCCCCCGTTGCGGACTTATGCACCAGATTGATTTCGCTCGGGCCAGGACGTTCGATCAGAAAGTGTCCGGCCTGGGTGAGTCTGGTCCGACTGACAGACGGAATGGGTGGCGGTTTTTTTGCTCGGGAAACCGCGATGTCCAGATTGAAATCGCTGCGCAGTGCGAACACGCCGGAATTGACTTCCGAGTTCACCACTTCCCAGGTGCCTGCATGGACACCTTTGGCCAGTTCTTGCGGGGTGTCGCGCACATGAAGACTGGCAGCACCAAGCGTATCGGTCAGCCCCGGTACGCCCAGATTATAGTGGGTGTTCGTTCTGTCGATCAGCGCCACCCACTTATGCGGTCCGTGTGCCAGTTGGTCAGCCTCGATCAGCTGGGTAGCGAAGTAACTGAACATCTGGTTTCGTGAAATATTCTTGTCAGCCAAGCCGTCCAGGTAATAGCTCACCGTGCAATCGAGCGCCCTGATGCGGATGTTGTTTTTCGCTGCCGCGTGGACCAGTTCGGTGTAGAGAGCGACACCACCCGAACGCCCCATGAGTGAGGAGTCGAGTATCCGCAAGTAGCTTCTGAGGCGGTCGGGCATGCGTTGGGTTTGAAAAAAAATGTCCAGCTCGGCCTGATGCAGGTCGGTCAGCAGATGTTGCATATACAACGTGTCGTAGCCTGACGACTTGAGTGTTTCCATGTGTTTTTTCAGCAGTGTTTTGCTCGACACTGTGAGTCTTGATTCGCCGATCAGCAGGCTCAGACGACTGTCGACCAGTTGGCTCAAAAATGTTTCGAATGAGCTATCGGCAGCAATGTCTGGAAGGGTCGCAGCGGGGGCCGGCGTGTAGTCGGTAAAGGCGTCTCGGGCCTTTTTCTCGAGGCGGTTGCGTTGAGCAATAAACGCGTCATAGGCAGCCTGCGCGTCGCGGCCGGCCTGACCACGCAAGGAGGTAAAGGGGAAGCGAGAGTCCAGTGCTCGGGGGCGGAATTGCATGCGAGCAATTTCGTCACGGAACGCCGTCGGAACATCGAACTCGTCGAAATGTTGAACGCCCGGACTCGCCGTCGCCGGAGGCTGAGCCGGTACTTGGGGCGCTTTGTAGGATGTCGGCAATGCCACGAGGTAATCGCCCTTGGCCGCTGCGTCACCGGGTATCGCGCCGGGTGAGTCCACGCCGATGCGCGTCGGTTGACCCACAGCCACGTCGTCGATGCGCAGCGCAACGGCTTCGTGCAGGTCGGCCAGACCAGGCGTCTTGTCGAACGTGCTCATGCGTGAAGCGTCCGTCAGGGCTATCCAGCGCTCGGCGGGCGCCTCAATCGCATCGGCGGCAATGGCCTTGAGCGAGTAGAAATTTCTGATGCTGTTGCTGCGGGGCGTCAGCGGCGAAACATCGGCCATCACCAGGGCTCCGTCCAGCTTATAGCTGGTGGAGGCGTCCAGCGCGTGGATTTTCAGACCCTTTTCCCGAGCCGTGCGGACCAGCGCAAGGTACGAGAACGGCGCGTCGGGTCCGTGGCCAAAGGCTTTGTCGACGGCTTTCAAATGTCGTTTGATACCGCGCCATGATTCGCCCCGATTGAATTTTGCCAGCTTGATATGGAAGACGTCAGCCGGCAGATATTCCATATAAAGGTGTTTGAAACCACTCTTGAGCAACGCGTCCATATAAGTGATCAGCGCCTGTTTACTGGCGATGGAGCCAGGCTGGGCGCCGATGACCAGATTCTTGCCGGCCAACGCGTCGCTGGCGATCAGTTGCGTAAATGACGTGTCGACGGCGATGGCCGGCACTTCGATGCGCGCAGGCAAAGGGGCCAGGTCGGCAAAATGACGGGTCGCGTCCGTGGTCAGCTTTTCGACCTGTTGCAGGTAGGCAGTGCGTGTGGAAGCCAGTTGGTCGGCAGCGGCGAAGAGGCTGGAGTGAGCGTAGGACGTTCCCATGTAGTCCTGGCTGCGCAAAATGAGTTCCTCTCGGGACTCTGGATTGATCACCATTGCAATCCTGTCCCGATATTTGGACGGCACGCCGTAGTCTTTGTGCGGGCCGGGTGTATCCGGCAAGGCGTCGTATTTCGGCGCGCCGCCGGCCACGCCGCTGCGCACCATCACACCTTCGCCATTGGGCACGGCCAGAATCCCGGTCGACAGAAGCCTGTCGGTGTCAGGGTCAAGGCGATGTAGCAGGTATCGGCCAATAACGTCGGGCGTATTCGCTGCCCACAGGGTCTGGCCCTTGTAGTTCACCGGCCGCATGTCCGCCGGGGGTACGCTGGGTTCCAGTTGCTCAATCAGAGCCATGACGCGTTGCTGCTCGCTGGCGCTGCTGACGGCGGCCTGGCGCAGGGGACGGCTGACTGGCTGAAGTGAGCGCAGAGCTGGACGCAGGTCGGTCAATAGCGCACCGGTACTGTTGAGCATGTAGCCGAGCAAATGGTTGAGCGCTTCGGCGTTGTTACCCTGCCGATAGGCGTGCAGGGCGAGCATGCCATCCTTGAATGCCAACAGCAGCCCGGTGCTCAGACTCAACAGTGGAAACGGTGCGGTGGCAATGGCGGTGATCCATTCGACGCACGTCCAGATCAGGCCGGCAATCATCTGGGCGCGGCTGCTGGTAGTCGCGTGGACATCGTCGATCTTGCGCTGCAGCTTCATGTCATACAGCGCGTCGCGCATGTCGCTGATCGGGGCTTTCTGCTGTGTCGAGTCGTAGCGTGCCGGGCTGGACGTGGTTTTGTCGATGTCTTTGGGCAGCTGCTTTTTGGCGGTTTCAAGGAATTTGCGCACCCGGGTCTGCGATTGAATGCCCACCCGCCGGGTGAAGTATTCGATCATGCCGGGCTGCTGTTTCAGCAGGTAATTGAACAGCCGTGCTTCGCGAAAACTCACGCCGTCAGGCGCGTCGGGGGTGTAGAGCAGCACCGGGTTTTTGTCGTGGCCGAACAGCCAGTTGTCGAGCACCCACTCACCCTCAATCATCAGTCGATGGACCGGGTATTTTTTTTGCCGTGGCGCCGATATGTCCTCCATGCTGTCGATGCTCTGCTCAAGCCATTGCCGGTCACTGCTGGCGATATGGCCCTGCAACTGGCATTCCAGCGCTGCGCATTTCATCTGGCGTTGAGTAATGGCCAGGATTGTATTGCGCCTGAAGGCGTAACCCTCACTCGCGTCACTTTGCAGTTCTTGTCTGACCTTGTCGGTGTAGCGTTTGCCTATCCACACACCGGTAATCGAGCGCGCGACAGTCTCTGCGCTCAGGTTGCTGATATCGATGTCTGGCGGCCCTTTGAAGTGTGCCGAACGAGAGAATTTTTCGTCGAGGAAGCCGACGCCGTCGGCATACCCGTCGCGATACAGCCGTGTGTACGTTAACGGTTTTGGTGTCAGGGCCGGAATGACCGACATGGGCGAGTAAGCGATGACAGTATCCGGGTCGACGTCATTTGCCGGGCGTTTGAGCAACTGGTTCAGTTGTTTTTTCGCCTGCTCGTGCACGTAATCGTCGAACGCCGGAAAGCGGCTGCCCGAAAGTTGATGTCGGTCGAAGCCTTGCAATGCACCTTCGGCGTCTTCGCTCAGCGTCGACAGTTTTCTGCGGTTTTCGTCGGTGGTTGTGCGATACCACAGCGGGGTGCCGAAATCGTAGTCGTCGACTCGCGTGGCCAACACGTGCTCGGCCATGACTTGCAGGCAATCGAGGTGCTTGCCGATGTTCTCGAAGGTGACTTTTCTGTGCTCCTGATCCTCAAGCTTGAAACTGAGGCTGGATAGCACTTTGCGCAGGCTTGAACGAAAACGCAGAGGTGCACGGCTGATCAGGTAGCCGGTCATGGTATTGGCGTCTTCGCTGTGCGTGGCCCAGCCAAGCAGGTGGGTCTGACATTCAAGCTCACTGGCGAAGACCTGGAACTGCTGCTCTCGCGGCGCTTGTGGCGTGCACAGCAACATGCGTTTGAGGACGCCCTCGGCGTCGCTTTGGCGCAACACCCAGAGATCCTGCAGTTGCGCACCGTGCACGGACAGGGTCGCGGCGCGCAGGTGTGGATCGCTGTCGCTGCGCAAGCGCTGGATCAGTTGCAGGTCACTCTCGAGCAGATGGCCTTGCAGCACTGCCGTATGAGCCAGCGCGACGATACGTTGATCGAGCATGTCCTCGATCGCGGGTTTGATGGCTGGGCCGGCATGCATGTCTTTCTGCAAACGGTCGAATTCGATACGCGGCTTGAGGCTCAACCCTTGCTTGACCAGCCACTGCGGTGTCAGGTCTGCGTAGGCATCGGCCAAAGGCGCATCGTCATAGGTGAGGGTGGTATATCGAAGAAACTCCGAGTCCGGCAATTCGTCTCCCGTGTGCGGGCCACGCAAGGACAGATCGAGCAAATTGCGCTGATGCTCATACACACCGTATCCGGGCACCCGACGTTGCGTGGTGATTTGCAGCTTCTGCGGTTCCAGATCATCAATCTCCAGATCTTCGCTCAGACGCTCCAGCCATTGATGCCGGGCGAGGGCCAGAAGACTGGCAGACGGCCCCATCAGGTCGAGCAGTTTTTGCCGCGCCTTGTGGTAGATACCGACCTGTTGCGCCAGCTCGGTCTGCCTGGCGGCGCTGGCGCTGCGGTACCACGGCGGTGCACTGTCGCGCAGGTGGCGTTCGAACAAGGTTTGCGCCTGCAGTTCCAGGCGCGGGGCGAGATCCGGCAGGGCTCCTGCAATGGCCCGGTCGAGGGCCGCGAGCAACTGCGCCGAGTCTTGTTGCGGGTTGTCGTCGTAGCTCCAGGCGCGATCGATGTCTTGTGTGCGCTTGTCGATCAGGGCATCGCAGATATGTTCGAACAGCGGTTGGCTATCGATCAGCGAACACTGCAACGGCCAGATCCCCGCTGCACTCAAGTCGTGATAGCGCGCCGGCAACATCTGCATGAATTCAGTGTGGCTGGCGGGATGTTGCAGGTATTGCAGCAAATGGACGTCGAGAGCCGCTGCTGAATCGAAGTACTCGATGCCCCGGCTCGGGGTGAACAACAGGACGTAACCACCGTCCCTGGCCGTCGACAGATCGGTGAGCGCGGACTTGTTCTTTTCCGTGACGACAAAGGCGCCAGCCAGCTCGACGGTGTGTTCCTGAAAGCTGAACTGCAGCGCGTAGGCGGCCGGACGTAGCGTCGGCCCCAGCGTCAGCTGTTCCAGGAGCGCAGCGGCTTGGGGATGCAGCAGGCGATCCTTGACGGCCTGTCGCGCCTCGTGGCCGATCGCGGTGAAACCGGCTTCGTAGGTCAGAAAGGTTCTGGCCGATTTGTTATCGATCAGATCGCGCAGATCCATGTCGAGCAACGCCGTGTCGAGCTTGGCTTTGGTGGTCGCGAGCAGTTTTTTGCCCTGGTCACTGTGCAGGTCGCTGTTTTCCAGGATCTGGTAGATCGCCCGACTTTTTTGCAAGAACTGCTCGCGGTGAGCTTTGAGCAGGCTGTTCAGGCGTTTGAGGTAAACCTGCTCCGCTGTCGGTGCCTGTTCGGCAAGCAACGGGGTATCGATGTTGAAAAGATGCTGGGCGATCTGGTTGAGATCGCTCCTGATCTCTTCAACCGTGGGGGCGGTGGGAGTGCTCATCGGCACAGTCTCCATGCTGGTGGGAAGAGCCTTCAGCATGGCGAGGGTGATTCGATCGAAGGTGGTACATATGTAGTGGGTGTGCAGTGCAGGTCAGGCGGAGGCGTGAAAGGCTCGACTCGATCCACATACCGGAGAATTGCAGCATCGTTGATCGCCAGCAGGGCATGTGAAATGCATTCCTCTACGGGAACGAGCCTGCCAGCGATACAGTCGACTCAAACACTATTGCTTCAAACCTTCGCGCTGACCTCGCTGCGATTCACCAGGCTCTCCAGCGCTCCACTCAAACTCGCGGCCTTATCCCCCACCAGCAAATGCCAGACCCCGCCATCCAACTGGCTGACGCCATGACACCCCAACGCCTTCAACTGCGCTTCCGACAGCGCCTTGCCATCCGCCAATTGCAGGCGAATCCGCGTCATCGCGATGCAGTCCAGTTGCAGTACGTTGCCGCCACCGCCCAAGGCATTCAGCCATTGCTGCGCCTCGGAGCCGGCGACCACCGGCGCTTTCGGTTCCTCGACAGCCACAGCATTTTCAAGCAGAACCGCATGGCCGAGAGAAGGCATTGCCAGGCGAATCTCGTCAGCAATGCTGTCCGCCATCGGCCCGACCACAACCTGCAAACTGCCACCTTTACCCGGACGCACAACCGCCATTGCGCCCAACGCTTTCAGATCAGCATCCGAAGCCTTGTTGCGATCGACCATCTCCAGTCGCAGGCGCGTGGTGCAAGCGCCAACAGTCAGCAGATTTTCGGCGCCGCCCAAGGCCTTGATGTAAGCGCTGGCACGTTCGTTTTCCGTGAGCACTGCTTTCTCAGCAGAAGCCACATCCTCGCGCCCCGGCGTCTTCAGATTGAAGCGACGAATGCAGAAATCAAATACGGCGTAATAGATAACCGCGTAGGCGAGGCCCACCGGAATCACCAGCCAACCATTGGTCGAGCGCCCCCAACCCAGCACCATGTCGATAAAGCCGCCGGAGAAGGTAAAGCCCAAATGAATATTCAAGCCATTGGTAATCGCCATCGATAACCCGGTCAGCAACGCATGCAGCAGATACAACAGCGGTGCGAGGAACATAAAGGCAAATTCGATCGGCTCGGTTACCCCGGTCAGAAACGAGGTCAACGCCATCGACAGAAAAATCCCGCCCATGACTTTGCGGCGCTCCGGCAGGGCGTTGCGGTACATCGCCAGACATGCCGCCGGCAGGCCGAAGATCATCATCGGGAACATGCCGGTCATGAACTGGCCACCCTTCGGATCGCCAGCGAAGTAGCGCGACAGGTCACCGGTCACCAGCGCACCAGTCGTCGGATCGGTGAAGTTACCGAACACAAACCACGCCATGTTGTTGAGGATATGGTGCAGGCCGGTGACGATCAGCAGACGGTTGAATACGCCGAACACGAACGCACCGATGCTGCCGCTTTCCATCATCAACGCACCGAAGGCGTTGATGCCGTGCTGGATCGGCGGCCAGATATAGCCGAACACTACGCCCAGACCGACCGCTGCAAACCCGGTGACAATCGGCACAAAGCGCCGCCCGCCGAAGAACGCCAGATATTCCGGCAGCTTGATGTCCTTGAAGCGGTTGTACAGAGCGCCGGCCATCAGACCGCTGACGATCCCGGCGAGCATGCCCATGTTGATGCTCGCATCGAGCACCTTGAGCGTGGAGATCATCACCAGATAGCCGATCACCCCGGCGAGGCCAGCGGTGCCGTTGTTGTCTTTGGCGAAACCGACGGCGATGCCGATGGCGAAGATCATTGCCAGGTTGGCGAAGATCACTTGGCCGGCATCGTGAATGATCGCGATGTTCAGCAGGTCGGTGTCACCCAGGCGCAGCAGCAGACCGGCAATCGGCAGGATTGCGATCGGCAGCATCAGCGCACGGCCGAGGCGTTGCAGGCCTTCGATGAAGAGTTGGTACATGGCGTTTGTCCTTGTTGTTTTTGTTAGCGCAGAGGCCAATGTTGATGACAGGCGTGACGCACGGCGGCGGCGCTGCTCAGTTTGAGCAGGTCGCGGCTGAGACGCTGGCACTCGGCCTCGTGCACCTGGCGCACGCGATCCTTGATTTCGCCGATCTGCACCGGGCTGACCGACAGTTCGGTGACGCCCAGACCGATCAACACCGGTGTGGCCAGCGGATCAGAGGCGAGGGCGCCGCAGACACCGACCCAACGTTTGTGCACCGCCGCGCCTTCGCAGGTCATGGCGATCAATCGCAGCAGCGCCGGATGCAGAGCGTCGACGCGAGCGGCCAAACCAGCGTGGTCGCGATCCATGGCCAAGGTGTATTGCGAGAGATCGTTAGTACCGATCGAGAGGAAATCGGCGTGTTCGGCGAGTTGTTCGGCTTGCAGCGCGGCGGCAGGGACTTCGATCATCACGCCGATTTCCGGGCGCTGGCTCACGCCCAGTTCGACGCACAACGCATCGACGCGTTGGCGAATCTGCAGCAGCTCATCGACTTCGGTGACCATCGGCAACAGGATCCGGCAACGACGCAACGGGCTGACTTGCAGCAGCGCACGCAGTTGCTGATCGAGGATTTCCGGACGCGCCTGAGCCAGGCGAATGCCGCGCAGACCGAGTACCGGGTTGGCCTCGATGGGCAGTGGCAGGTAGTCGAGTTGCTTGTCGCCGCCGACGTCGATGGTGCGGATGATCACGCATTTATCGCCCATGGCATCGATCACCGCCTGGTAAGCACTGCGCTGCTCTTCGACGTCCGGAGCGGTCTGGCGATCGACGAACAAAAACTCGGTTCGTAACAGGCCTACACCGTCGGCACCGTTGGCGAAGGCGTCCGCCGCTTCAGCGCTGGAGGCGACATTGGCGACGACTTCGATGTGCACGCCATTACGTGTTTCGGCGGGCAGATGAGCTTTGGCTTGTTGCGCGTCGCGGCGCTGCTGCCGGTCGATTTGCGCTTGCCGAACTTCGGCCAGACGTTCAGCGTTGGGCATCAGTTCGAGACGACCGCCATCGGCATCGAGGACCACCGATTGACCTTGCGGCTGATCAAGCAGCGCCGAACCCAACGCCACCATGCACGGCAGACCTTTACCGCGAGCGAGAATCGCCACGTGCGAAGTCGCGCCACCCTCGGCCATGCACAACCCGGCGACACCTTGCGCGCTGAGTTGCAGCAGATCCGACGGCGTCAGTTCATGTGCCGCGACGATGGCGCCGGCCGGCACGTCGTAGTGCCAGGCCTCGCCGAGCACTGCACGCAACACGCGTTGCTTGAGGTCGCGCAGATCATTGGCGCGTTCGGCCAGCAGCGCGCTGCCGGTGTGTTGCAGGACTTCGCACTGCACATCGATCGACTGGCTCCAGGCGTG
>Ga0070665_100008896_pt1 | contig 10171 bp, 8 predicted proteins | sample KBSS13metaG_FD_65862 | JGI IMG/M metagenome (GOLD analysis project Ga0070665, IMG submission 65862) | Switchgrass rhizosphere microbial communities from Kellogg Biological Station, Michigan, USA - KBS S1-3 metaG | ecosystem: Host-associated > Plants > Roots > Rhizosphere > Soil ...
AACTCCGCGCATGCGCTGGGGATGAAGGTGCTGGGGTACGACCCGCAGATCACCGTGCAGCGCGCGTGGCAGCTTTCCTCGAATGTGGAGCAGGCGCTGTCGCTGGATGATCTGTTCGCGCGGTGTGATGCCATCACCGTGCACGTCCCGCAGACGAATGACACGAAGGGGCTCGTGAATACGGCGCGCCTCAAGCTGATGAAGAAGGGCGGGGTGATCCTGAACTTCTCGCGGGCCGCGATCGTGGACGACAAGGCGGTCATTGCCGCGCTCGATGATGGGCGGTTGCATGCCTATGTGTGCGACTTCCCCAAGAACGGGCTGAAGAACCACCCGAAGGTCGTCACGCTGCCGCACCTGGGCGCGTCCACGGGTGAGGCGGAAGAGAATTGCGCCGTGATGGTGGCGGATACGCTGAAGGATTTTCTCGAGAACGGGAACATCCGGAACAGCGTGAACTACCCGGAAGCCGTGCTGCCCCGTGCACCCAACTCGACACGCCTTGCGATTGCGAACAGCAATGTGCCGAACATGGTTGGCCAGATTTCGACTTGCCTCGCCACGGCGAACCTGAACATCGCGGACCTGCTGAACAAGTCCCGCGGCGAATACGCCTACACGCTGATCGATACCGACGGGGCTGTGGGCGAAGACATCGTGGAAAAGATTCGCGGCATTGAAGGCGTGCTGGCGGCACGCATCGTTTGATTGGATAGGTATGGCTGGGAAAAAGCGAAAAAAGAATAGCAGCCTTTCGAACGTCGGGGATCGCGCCGATGAAAAGGCCGGCGGCTCGCCAAGCGCTGCGCGCGGCGCAAAGAAGGCGGCTGCCCGGGTTGGGGCGAGTGCCAGAAAAGCCGTGAGCGGCAACAGCACTGCGGGCGGCGAGCGAGCTACGGGCGGCAACAAGACTGCTGGCGGCAACAAGACTGCGGGTGGCAACAGGGCTGCGGGCGCGGCGGAGGTCCGAAGTGACGCCGAGTCCGCCACTCACGTGAAAGCGAGCGCCGCTTCCCCGCGTCCAGCCGAAGGCGCCGACGAAGCCAGCGCAGCCGACGCAGGACGCAACATCGTCGACGCGTCAGGTAACGTCCTGGACCTCGCCCAAATCCGCGTCCGCATCGACGGCGTCGACGAAAAAATCCAGACCCTCATCAACGAGCGCGCTCAACTCGCGCAGCTCGTCGGCATCTCGAAATCGAAGGACGGCCTGACCACCGTCGACTTCTATCGCCCGGAACGCGAAGCCCAGGTGCTTCGCATGGCCAAAGCGCGCAACAAGGGCCCCCTGCGCGACGAAGAAGTCCTGCGCCTGTTCCGCGAAATCATGTCGGCCTGCCTGGCCCAGCAGGAACCACTTAAAGTGGCGTACCTCGGCCCAGAAGGCACCTTCACGCAAGCCGCAGTAATGACGCACTTCGGTCACTCGGTGCGGGGCCTCGCGCTGCCGTCAATCGACGAGGTGTTCCACGAGGTCGAAGCCGCCAATGCCGACTTCGGCGTAGTGCCCATCGAGAACTCAACCGAAGGCACCGTCAACAACACCCTCGACCGCTTCCTCAACTCGCCGCTGAAAATCTGCGGCGAAGTCGAGCTGCGCATCCATCACAACCTGATGGGCAACCTCGCCGGCCTCGATGAGATCAAGCGCCTCTGCGCCCACCCGCAAGCACTCGCCCAGTGCCGCGGCTGGCTCGACGAGCACCTGCCCGAAGTGGAGCGCGTCCCCGTCTCGAGCAACGCTGAGGGCGCCCGCCGCGCCCGCGACGAGAAGGGCACCGCAGCGATCGCCGGTGAAACCGCCGCCGAGGTCTACAAGCTCAAGATCCTGGCCGCCGAAATCGAGGACCGCGCCGACAACACGACGCGCTTCTTCGTCCTCGGCCGCAAGCTGTTCAAGGCGAGCGGCAACGACCGCACCACGCTGCTGATCTCGATCGGCCACACCGATACTTCCGGCGCGCTGTTTCACCTGCTGGAGCCCTTGTCCCGGCACAAAGTGAACATGACCCGCATCGAGTCCCGCCCGTCCCACAAGCGCAAGTGGGACTACGTGTTCTTCATCGACATCGATGGGCACGCGGACGACAAGCAGGTGGCGGAAGCACTGGAGGCGCTGAAGAAGCGCGCCTCGCTTTTCCGGGTGCTGGGGTCGTATCCTCGCGCAGTCATTTAGACGGTTTCAGACGACGCCCGTGGAGTATCTCGACCTCACCCCCATCCGCCGCGTGAGCGGCACGGTGCGGCTGCCCGGCTCGAAGAGCATTTCGAATCGCATCCTGCTGCTGGCGGCGCTGGCGGAGGGGACGACGCGCATCCTCGATCTGCTGGAGTCGGATGACACGCGATACATGCTCGAAGCGCTGCGCACGCTGGGCGTGGAAGTGTCGGGGCCTGCCGCGCGCGGCGACGGCGAGACGATGGTCGCGAGTGCGACCGGCCAAGCCGACACGGGTGGCCTCGCGATCACGGGCGCCGGCGGCGCCTTCCCCGTTCGCAGCGCCGACCTGTTCCTAGGCAACGCCGGAACCGCATACCGCCCACTCACCGCCGTGCTCGCCTTCGCCGGCGGCGAATACAAGCTCGACGGTCTCCCACGCATGCACGAGCGTCCCATCAAAGACCTCGTCGATGCGCTTCGCAAAGTCGGCGCCAACGTCGATTACCTACGCAACGAAGGCTATCCGCCGCTCGCGATCCACGCGCCCAAGGCATCCGCAGAAGGCGTCACACGCGTCTCGATCCGCGGCGACGTCTCCAGCCAGTTCCTCACCGCGCTGCTGATGGCACTCCCATTAAGGAGCCCGGCCGCCGAAGTGACCATCGACGGCGAGCTGATTTCTCGCCCCTACATCCACATCACGCTGAACACGATGAAGCGCTTCGGTGTGACCGTGGCAGAAGAGGGCACCAACCTGTTCCGCATCCCCGCCGGAGCGCGCTACGTGAGCCCCGGTGAGATTCGCGTCGAAGGCGACGCATCCTCCGCATCATATTTCCTGACGGCCGGCGCCATCAGCGGTCTCACCGGCGGCGGCCCCGTGCGCGTCGAAGGCGTCGGCCGCGACAGCATCCAGGGTGACGTCGCGCTCGCGCAGACCCTCGAATCCATGGGTGCGGTGATCGAGATGGGCCCTCACTGGATCAGCGCCACCGCCGGCGCCGACGTGAAGCGCGCCGGCAAGCTCCGCGCCCTCGACGCCGACCTCAACCACATCCCCGACGCCGCCATGGTGCTCGCGGTCGCCGCGCTCTTCGCCGACGGCCCCAGCACGCTGCGAAACATCGGCAGCTGGCGCGTGAAGGAAACCGATCGCATCGCTGCGATGGCCACCGAGCTGCGCAAGCTCGGTGCCGTCGCGACAGAAGGCCCGGACTGGCTGCGGGTCGAGCCTCCCGCAAAACTGCGAAACGCAACCATCGACACCTACGAAGACCATCGAATCGCGATGAGCTTCTCGCTCGCCGCGCTCGGCGGGGTGACCGTGCGCATCAACGACCCGGGCTGCGTCGCGAAGACGTTCCCCGAGTACTTCCGCGTGTTCGGCAGCATCAGCACCTGACGATGACTCACTACTTCTGCCAACCCGGCAGCGTCATTGGTGGCGACGTGCGCGTGCCCGGTGACAAGTCGATTTCGGTTCGCGCGACGATTCTCGCGAGCATTGCCGAAGGCCCGACGCAGATTCGCGGCTTCCTGGAAAGCTCGGACACGCTGGGCGCAGTGGCCGCCATGCGCGAGCTCGGCGTGAACATCGCGCGGCAGGGCGGCGGCAAGGTGCTCATTCAGGGTGTCGGGCTCGAGTGCCTGAAAGCGCCGGCGCGTGCGCTCGATCTCGGCAACAGCGGCGCAGCGATGCGGCTGCTCACCGGGCTGCTTGCAAGCCAGGCATTCGATTCCACGCTCATCGGCGACGCGTCCCTCATGCGCCGACCGATGGAACGCGTGGCCGCGCCACTGCGGCAAATGAACGCCGACGTCACCACGAGCAACGGTCTGCCGCCGATCGTGATCAAGGGCGGCCGCGCCCTGCGCGCCATCGAATACGAGTTGCCCGTCGCGAGCGCGCAAGTGAAGTCCGCGTTGCTGATCGCGGGCCTGCGCGCAGATGGCCGCACGCACGTGATCGAGCCCATCGCCACGCGCGATCACTCAGAGCGCCTGCTCAGAGCCTTCGGCGTCGAGATTCTTCGCCAAGGAAACAACGTCGCGATCGAAGGCGGACAGGCGCTACGAGGCACGAGCCTCGAGGTGCCGGGCGATTTCTCATCCGCCGCGTTCTTCCTGGTGCTCGGCGTGCTGTGTGCGCAGAGGGGGCTCACCCTGCGCAACGTTGGCATCAACCCAACGCGCACTGCGCTGATCGATCTGCTCACGCGCATGGGCGCGGACATCCGCATTCGCCAGAAGGATCCGCCGGCGGACGCGCCCAGCGGCTCCGCGGAGCCGGTCGCCGACATCGAAGTCCGCGCCAGCAAGCTTCGCGCGATCGCCGTGCCCGAGTCGCTCGTCGCGGCCTGCATCGATGAGCTGCCGATTTTCTTCATCGCCGCCTCCTGCGCAGAGGGCGAAACCCTCGTGCGCGGTGCGCACGAGCTGCGCGTAAAGGAAAGCGACCGCCTCGCAGCCATGGCGCAGGGCCTCGGCCACCTGGGCGTGGAGCACGAGTTGCTCGCCGACGGGCTGTGGATTCGGGGTGGCGCCGGGTTCTCAGGCGGCAGTGTCGACAGCCACGGCGATCACCGGATCGCCATGGCGTTCGCGATCGCCTCGGCCCGGGCCTCCGGGCCCATCGAGGTGCGCGACGTGGCGAACGTCATCACATCGTTTCCGGGATTCGTTCAGACTGCGCGGAGCGCTGGTCTACAGATTGAGGCCCTCTGAGTTGGCAGCACCCATCGTCACGATCGACGGCCCCAGCGGCTCCGGCAAAGGCACCATTGCGCGGCTGGTCGCCCAGCACGCCGGCTGGCACCTGCTCGACAGTGGGGCGCTCTACCGCCTGGCTGCACTTGAAGGCAACCGGCGGGGCCTCGCTCCCGACGACGTCGCCGGCCACGCCAAATGGGCCGAAATCATGGATGTGAGCTTCGGCATTCGCCCGGACGGCAATGAGCAGGTGCTGCTCGCCGGGCAGGACGTGACGGCGGAGCTGCGCTCCGAGACCGCAGGGGCAGGGGCGTCCCGCGTGGCCGCCTGGCCGGCCCTGAGAGCCGCTCTATTGGCTCGACAGCACGCTTTCGCCCAGTCGCCGGGCCTCGTTGCCGATGGCCGGGACATGGGAACGGTCGTCTTCCCAGCGGCCGACCTCAAGATCTTCCTCACCGCAAGCGCCGACGAGCGGGCGCTTCGCCGTTATAAGCAGTTGAAAGACAAGGATTCGGGTGTTAGCCTTGCCGCCCTTTCGCGCGAGATAGCCGAGCGGGATCTGCGGGATTCGACCCGAGCGGTCGCCCCCCTCAAACCCGCCCCCGACGCCGAGGTGATCGACTCGACCGCTCTGACCATAGAGCAGGTCGTGCACCGGGTGCTGGAGTTGGGGCGCAAGCGCTCCCTCTGGAAGTAACACGCGAAGGATTTGGTTTTCTTTTTTATCAACGAACCGGCGGCCGGCACGGAATGCACGGCTTCAATCATCTGCCTGGGCTCGCAGGATATGAGTCCAGTACATGTGTGAGTGTATGACAGAAAGTTTTGCTCAACTCTTCGAAGAGAGTCTCGCCAACAAGCGCATCCGCCCCGGCATGATCCTGACCGGGCTCGTCGTCGAAGTCACCGACGACGTCGTCATCGTCAACGTAGGTCTCAAATCCGAGGCCGTCATCTCGATCGACCAGTTCAAGAACGAACGTGGCGAGATCGAGGTCAAGCAGGGCGATGAGGTCGAGGTTGCGCTCGACTCCGTGGAAGACGGCACCGGGGAAACCCGCCTGTCTCGCGAAAAGGCCAAGCGCGCCCGCACCTGGACGCGTCTCGAGACCGCCTTCAACAACTCCCAGATCGTCACCGGCGTCATCACCGGTCGCGTGAAGGGTGGCTTCACGGTCGAGATCGAGAATGTCCGCGCGTTCCTGCCGGGCTCGCTCGTCGATGTGCGCCCGGTGCGCGACACGTCGTATCTCGAAAACAAGCCACTCGAGTTCAAGGTCATCAAGCTCGACCAGAAACGCAATAACGTTGTCGTTTCGCGTCGTGCGGTGGTGGAGCAGGAGTTCTCCGCAGAGCGCAGCGCGCTCATGGACAACCTGCAGGAAGGCGCGGTCGTCAAGGGTACTGTCAAGAACCTCACCGACTACGGTGCGTTCGTGGACCTCGGCGGCATCGACGGCCTGCTGCACATCACGGACATGGCGTGGAAGCGCGTCAAGCATCCGTCGGAAGTCGTCAAGGTCGGCGACGAGATCGACGTGCGCATCCTCAAGTTCGATCGCGAGCGTTCGCGCGTCAGCCTGGGCCTGAAGCAGCTCGGCGCGGATCCGTGGGAGAACATTTCCCGCCGCTACCCGCCGCACACGCGCGTGTTCGGCAAGGTCACGAACATTGCCGACTACGGCGCGTTCGTCGAGATCGAGGACGGCGTCGAAGGCCTCGTCCACGTCTCCGAAATGGACTGGACCAACAAGAACGTCAACCCGGCCAAGGTGGTTCACACCGGTCAGGAAGTCGAAGTCATGGTGCTGGATGTGGACGAAGAGCGTCGTCGCATCTCGCTCGGTCTGAAGCAGTGCCAGTCGAATCCGTGGAAGGAGTTCGCCGAGAACTACAACCGCGGCGACAAGGTCAGCGGCCAGATCAAGTCGATCACCGACTTCGGTATCTTCATCGGCCTGTCGGGCAACATCGACGGCCTGGTGCACCTCTCCGACATCTCCTGGGATCTGCCGGGCGAAGAAGCGGTGCGCAACTACCAGAAGGGCCAGCAGCTCGAAGCGATGGTGCTGTCCATCGATCCGGAGCGTGAGCGCATTTCGCTTGGCATCAAGCAGCTCGCGAAGGATCCGTTCTCGGCCTTCATCGCCGAGAACCCGAAGGGCACGATCATCCGCGGCACCGTCAAGGAAGTGGATGCGCGTGGCGCCATCATCGATCTCGGCAACGGGATCGAAGGCCAGTTGCGCGCTTCGGAACTGAGCCGCGATCGGGTGGAAGATGCGCGCTCGGTTCTGAAGGAAGGCCAGGAGATCGAAGCCAGATTCACGGGCGTCGATCGCAAGTCGCGGACGATTTCGCTCTCCATCAAGGCGAAGGAAATCCACGAGGAAGCGGAAGCCGTTCAGAGCTATCGCTCTTCCGACTCGTCGTCCAGCGGCACGAGCCTCGGCGACCTGTTGAAGGAGCGGATGGGCGGCGGTGACCGCGACTAAGCCGCACGGGAGCAATCCAGGGCAGGCGGGGCTTTCGGGCCCCGCCGGTCCCGAGGTTGCGCAAGGAGCCCCGCAGAGGGCTTCCGCAGGGTCCGAAGGGCGAGACATGACGAAGTCGGAACTCATCGAGATCATCACGGCCAAGCAGAAGCACCTGCCGGCGAAAGACGTCGAGCTGGCGCTGAAGCAGATCCTGGAAATCATGAGCGACGCTCTCTCGGCCGGAGAGCGCATCGAGATTCGCGGCTTCGGCAGCTTCTCGCTGCATTTCAGGCCGCCCCGCCAGGGCAGAAACCCCAAGACCGGGGAAGCCGTGGCGCTGTCTGGCAAGTACGTCCCGCACTTCAAGCCGGGCAAGGACCTGAGGGAACGGGTCAATGATGGGGCGGGCCGCCCGATCAGGGACTGACCGCTTCCCTGCCGGGGCGGGCCGCAAGGCGCGCCTTTCGGCTGTCTTGCCGGCGTGGCAGCCCTCGCGACCCGGCTCACTGAATTTCACCTTCGAGGTCGCGAATACGGCCTCAGTTGCGGCATGCTGTCCCCGTGTTCGACCTGCCGCCATTCCTGCTGTGCCTGGCGTTCATTGCCGTCGGCGTCGCTGCGTTCTATATCGGGCGGCGTAGCGCGGTAGGGCGCACCGTGCGGCTGCCGCGCGACTACTACATCGGCCTCGACCACCTCATCAACGATCGCATCGACCGCGCGGCCGAAGTGTTTTCGCGCATGGCCGATGTGCACACGCGCGCGGATGAAGACGAATCGCCTCATCTGGATCCCGATACCGCGGAGATTCAATTCGCGCTCGGCAGCCTGTTCAGGCGGCGCGGGGAAGTGGATCGCGCCATCGCGCTCCATACGCGGTTGCGGGAGCAGGGCACGCCGTCGTTGCGCGACAAGGCGGCGTTCGCTTTGGGGCTCGATTATCTGAGTGCCGGGCTCATGGATCGCGCGGAGCGCTTGTTCGAAGAGCTGTCTGCCTCACGCGAGTATCGCGATGCGGCGCTCGAGAACCTGCTGCGGATCTACGAGCAGCAGACGGATTGGCCGAACGCGCTGAAGGTATTTCACCAGTTGCCGGCGTCGGTGCAGGCAGAGCGCAAGCGAGTTGCCGCGCATTACCTGTGTGAGCTTTCGGAGCAGTCGCTGATTCAGGGCGATGGCGAACGCGCGCAACTGCTGTTGAAGCAGGCGCTGACGCACGACGCGCAGCTGCCTCGTGGCGGCATTCTGGCCGCGCGAATCATCGAGGCCCGCGGTGACATGCGCGCGGCTTTGACGACGTATCTGACTGCGCTGGAAGCAGCGCCGGGCCTTGCGCTGGAAATCATTCCGCACGTGCTTGCGATTTCGAGCGAGCTCGGCGACGAGCATGTGGTCGATGAGCTCACGAAACGTCTGCAGAGCACGGGTCGCGTGAGCGAGCGGCAGCTTGCGTGGTTGCTGGCGACGGCGTTGCCCACGTTGCGGGTGGGCCAGTTGGCGGAGCTGGGTGGCGCCGAGGCGACCCTCGCGGAGAGCAAGGCGATCGGCGCGCTGCTCACGCGCATCAGCGACTCCGGTGGCCGCTACCAGTGTGACGATTGCGGGCTGCACAGCGTTGGCTGGTATTGGCGCTGCCCGAAGTGCCGGTCGTGGGATACGTTACGGCCGGCGGTGTTCAAGTGGGCCGAGCGCGGAGGCTGACCGCACAGTCTTGCGGTCTGGCGCAAGCTCCAAATCTGGTGATTTGCAACAGGCATGGCGGTGGGCCGTGCAGGTGCACATCCGTAGTCTCCTCGGCGCGGCGAGTTCTGCCGTAACCGCTCGAGCCAAGGAGGCTCCATCATGCGATCCATCTCTTCGTTGCTTCTGTCCGCTGGCCTGATTTTCTGTTCGCTCACCGCCCTCGCAGGGCCGGTGGACATCAATACCGCCGATGCCGGCACGCTCGCCAAGGAGCTGAACGGTGTCGGGCCGGCCCGGGCCCAGGCCATCGTGGCGTACCGAAACGAGCACGGGCCATTCAAATCGGTGGACGACCTGGCCCTGGTGAAAAACATTCCCCGTAAGGTGATTGAAAACAACCGGGACTCGCTGCGGGTGGGCGGCGCCCCCTCGACCCCCCGCGCCGACGCCAAACCCGCTCCCGCCCGCAGCGACGCCCGGGCCGCCCGGGCGGACCAGAAGGCTGCTTCGAAGCCCTGAACAGGGTGTTCCTGGCCGGCCGGCGAGGGCGGGCCCCCCAATCGGCCGGTCGGCTAGGAATATCAGTTGCTTGTCATGCGCCCTTCGGCGGAGCGCTTTACACTTGCGCCCGCCCGCACACGCTCCGAGGAGGGCTCGATGAGTTTGAAGTCTCCTATCCGCACGGCAGTGTTTCCGGTCGCCGGCCGCGGTACGCGTTTCTTGCCTGCGACCAAGGCCAGCCCCAAAGAGATGCTGCCCGTCGTGGACAAGCCGCTCATTCAGTACGCGGTGGAAGAAGCACTCGCCGCAGGCGCCAGCCGGCTGGTGTTCATCACCGGCGCGTCGAAGCGGGCCATCGAAGATCACTTCGATTCCGACCCGGAGCTCGAAGGGCTCCTCGAAGCGCAGGGCAAGGAAGACCTGCTGAACCAGATTCGCAGCGTGCTGCCGCGGAATGCGGCGTGCATCTACATCCGCCAGCCCGAGCCGCTGGGTCTCGGTCATGCCGTGCTGTGCGCGCAGCCCGCGGTCGGCTCCGAGCCGTTCTTCGTGCACCTCGCCGACGACCTCATTCGCAGCGAAGTGGCGTGCCTCAAGCAGATGGCAGACGTGTACGCCGCGAAGCGTTCGAGCGTGCTCG
>Ga0070665_100008897_pt1 | contig 10169 bp, 13 predicted proteins | sample KBSS13metaG_FD_65862 | JGI IMG/M metagenome (GOLD analysis project Ga0070665, IMG submission 65862) | Switchgrass rhizosphere microbial communities from Kellogg Biological Station, Michigan, USA - KBS S1-3 metaG | ecosystem: Host-associated > Plants > Roots > Rhizosphere > Soil ...
AACTTTTCTCACGTCGTGCACGGCCGCGTCGCAGCACGCGACGACCACCTCGGCGCCAAACCCGAGCTGACGCGTCAGGCCTCCCAATTCCGAGATGGCCCTCGCCAGCTGCGAGTCTCCCATCGAACCGGACGTGTCGATCAGAAACCCCGGCCTCGGCCGTGGTTGATGGAAGCTGGGCATGATGAACTCGCCATAACAGGCCTGCCGGCGATGCGGGCGCCTGTAAGTGCGATCGTGCCGGCCGAGCGTGCTGCTGCGCAATGCGCGGCGCACCGCATGGCGGATGGTCGCCATGTAATCGACCTTCGGCGCCAGCGTCGCGCGGGCCCAGCGGCGCCAGGACAGCGGCACGTCGCCGGCGTACTGGGACATTTCTTCGATGCGTCGCGCGACCTCGCGCCGCACGAGCTCGGCCTTGAGGCGGTCGACACTCGGCGCCCCACCGTCACGCTCGTCATCCGGCGGCAGCTCCCAGGTTCGCCGTTCACCGTGTGCGCCCGACCCGCAGTCGTGCTGAGACCGCGGCGGTGCCGCCAGCGCCTGGTAGTAGATCTCAGCGGTGTTCCCGCTGGCCAGTCCGTACTTGGCGGGCAGCGGCGGATCTCCCGGCAGCGGCAGCCCTTCCGCCTGGAGATCGTCGTTGATCTCGCAATCGCCGGCGGTGTTCCAGCGCCGATGATCCGTGATGCCGGCCTGCGTCTTGCGCGCTTCATGATCGCGCAGCAGATGACTCACTTCATGAATCAGCAGCGCCGCGTTCTCTTCGACGCTGTGCGAGCTCAGCCAGGCATCGTTGTAGTAGAGCCGCCAGTGCGAATCGACGGCCATGCTCCCGATCACGTCGGTCTCGACCGGCACGAGGCTGAAGAGCGCCGGGGCGAAATAGCTGCGCTGGTAGGCCGCCCGAACCCGGGCGACCTGCAGCGCGCGCGAATAGCCGTCGACCTTTCGGCCGGAGCCGCGCATCAGATCGGCGAGGCTGATCTTCACGTCGTCAGTCTCTCGGAACGAGCTTCGCCTGCTGCATCAGCTCGTAGAACGGCCGGCACTCCTCGGGCAGCCTGGCCACACCTTCGGGGCGGTTCCGCTTGTCGCACAGCGTGCGCGCCGCCGCGGTCGGGATGTCTGCGTTCTTCCTGCACGCGACGCCGAGGGCGATCATTGCCGCCTCCCATCGCTGCGGCGTCTTGTTGTTGATGACCGCGCCGGCGAGCGCGTAGCAGACGGCATACGCGCGATCGACACGGTCGGGCAGCACGAACCGGCGCGGGTCCTTCAGGATGTCCTCGGGATCCGGCAGGTTCAAGGTCTCACGATACTCGAGGAACGGCAATGCCTGATCGCCCACCAGGCCGGCGAGCGCCGCGCCCTGGAGCGGACGATGACCCGGAAACACCGCTTCGATCGCGGCCAGAAGCCGCGAAGCCAGATACCAGGTGCGTCCCGATGGCCAGGGACCGCTTCGTCGCGCCGGATCGTCGGGCGGCGCCATCCAGGCATCGCGTCCCGTCGCCTTCACGTAGGCGGCGATCGCGGCGCGCTGCGCGTGATGATGGGCGTGCAGATAGTCGGCCGGCAGGACCGGCAGGTCGCTCGGCGCCGGGAAGTCGCTCACCATCATGTCGCACCAGGTGTCGTGGTCCATCGGAAACTCGCCGTGCCACAACCGATTCGCCATCGGCGGCTGGATCTCCTGGCCGCCGGCGGCCCACTCGACCGCGTTGCTCGCGCACAGGTAGACGACACCGCCCTTCCCAGGCTCGTAGTCCGGCAGTGTCAGCTCGCCGCAGACGTTCTCCGTCAAGAGGCGCAACATCGCCGCCTGCGTCGTCGGAGGCACGGTGGTGAGCTCGTCCAGGAACACCACCACCATGTACCCATCGGCGGCGAGGCGTTGCGCGTCGCGCGCCCAGGCCATCGGCAGCAGCCGCACGCCATCGGGCGTCGACACCGGAAAGCCGCCGAAGTCCTGCGGCTCGCGAATGGAGCCGACGAGGATCACGACCTTGCATTTGATCCCCGCGTTGGCGAAGCCCACCTCGAGACTCTTGGCAAACTCCGTCTTGCCCACGCCGGGAAAGCCGGTCATGTGCATCGGGATGCGCGCCTGCAGGCCGATCGCGATCAGTTGAACGAATTGTTTGAAGTCCATGTCCCGGTCGTTAGACACCGAATTGCACGGCGCGGGTGTATAAACACCCAATTCAGTGTGTCAACCGAGGAGGTGTCGTGTGAAAGAGAAGATGCTCGCCGCCGTGATCGCGATCGCCACCGTGTCCGCATACGGCGCGGTCACCCGTGCCCAGGCCCCTGCGCCGTCTCCGGTGCCGCCGCCCGCGGCCAAGATCCAACCCGGCGACGCGCCCGGCTACGCGTTCGACATCACCAAGGCGGAAATCGATTACGTGCTGAAGAACGCGCCGGCCAACCCGCCCGACCGTCAACTGCGCGTGGTCGACATGGGCAAGTACAACCTCGGCGTGGGCATCGTCCGCCGCGGTCCCACCAACGAGAAGCCGGGCGATCCCGTTCCGGTGCTCTGGCACGACTACACGCCGGAGATCTACTACATCACCTCGGGTGCGGGCGTCCTGACGACAGGCGGCGTGATCCTCAATCAACGCCCGGGCCAGGGCGTTCCCAACACGATGAACGGTCCCAGCGGCACCGGCGTCGCCGGTCCGGGCGCGTACAGCCGGAAAGTCGTTCCCGGCGACATCATCATCATCCCGAACAAGGTGGCGCATGGCTGGAGCGGCGTGACCGACCACATCGAGTACCTGAGCTATCGTCCCGATCCGGATCGCGTGCTCCCGGCGGGATGGGTGTACCCGCTGCTGCTCAAGACGGTCCCGCCCGAGGTGCCGACTCCGGGCGTTGGCCGCGGCGCCGCACCAGCAGGCCGTGGCGCAGCGCCCGCTCCGCAGGGCCGGTAGCCGCCGCCCTCACAAGAACCGGCAACCGGTTATCGGCCTGGCAGTTGTCGCCTCAGACAAACCTGCCTTGCCGATCACCGGGCGTTCTGCCATAAAAGCGGCCGGGGGTTGGAGTCACATGGCACAGCGGTGGTCTCGTCGTTCATTTTTCGGGCTGACGTCGGGCCTCTCGGCCCTCGGCGTCTCTTTGTTGTCCGCCAAGGCCTGGGCACAATCGCCGGCCTCCCCTCCATCTGTGGCGAGCGACGTGTTTCCCGCGCTGGATCCTGCGCTGGTGCGAGAGGCTGTCGGCGTCTCCCATCGCGACCTCAAGCGCCTGCAGGAACTGGTCGAACGTCAGCCTGCACTGGCACGCGTTGCAATCGACTGGGGGTTCGGCGATTGGGAATCGTGCCTTGATGCCGCGTCGCATACCGGTAACAAGGCGATCGCGGAGTTCCTGCTCACGAATGGCGCGAGGCCGACGATTTTCTGCGCCGCGATGATGGGACACGTGGATGTCGTCAAGGCATTCATCGCCGCGCGCCCCGGCGTTCAGCGAAACCTGGGGCCGCATGGCCTGACCTTGATGTGGCACGCGAAGCAAGGCGGCCCCGATGCAGCCTCCGTGGTGCAGTACCTGACGACGGTTGGAGACGCTGACGTGTCACCGGCGACGCAGCCGCTGGCGCTACCCGAGCGCGATGCGCTGGTGGGCAAATACACCTATGGAACGGGCCCGCGCGACCACTTCACCATCGAGGTCCGTCGCGACATGCTGGGGCGCGATCAGCTGACGATCGAGCGCTCGGGTGCTCCCTCGCGTCAAAACCTCTATCACGTGGGCAATCTGGTGTTCTTTCCGACCGGTGTCCCGAGCGCAAAAATCGCCTTCGCCAGGGAAGGCGCGAAGATCACTCAGTTGACCGTCGCGGATCCAAACGTGATGCTCACGGCTCGGCGAGAGTAGCGGCGGTTGTCAGCAGTTGTAAGGAGTTGTAAGGGGTCAGACACCTTGTATGGTGTCTGACCCCTTACAACTACGCCCACCGGCGCCGCCTGAGTGACGGTAAAGGTCTGGCCGCCGATGGTCAGCGTCCCCGAGCGCGCGGCGCCGGTATTGGCCGCAACGGTGAAGCTGACCGTGCCATTGCCGGTTCCCGAAGCGCCACCGGTCACCGTCAACCATCCGTCGTTCGCGCTCGCGGTCCACGTGCAGGTGCCGGCAGACGCGGTCACCGTGACCGATCCGGGGCCGCCGGCGTCCCCGATGTTCTGACTGGTCGGCGCGATCGTGATCGTGCACGGCGGCGGCGGCGGTGGCGGCGGCGCCGCCTGCGACACCGTGAAGGTCTGACCGCCGATGGTCAGCGTCCCCGCACGTGCGGCGCCGGTGTTGGCGGCGGACGTGAAGCTGACCGTGCCATTGCCGGTTCCCGACGCGCCGGCCGTCACCGTCAGCCAGGGGACGTTCGCGATCGCCGTCCACGTACAGGTGCCCGCCGACGCGGTCACCCCGACCGATCCGGAGCCGCCGGTATCGGCGACATTCTGGCTCGTCGGCGCAATCGTGATGGTGCACGGCGGCGGCGGCGCCGTCTGCGACACGGTGAAGGTCTGGCCACCGATCGTGAGCGTGCCGCTCCGAGCGGTGCCGGTGTTGGCGGCCACCGTGAACGCCACGGTGCCGTTACCGGTTCCAGACGAACCGCCGGTGATCGTCAACCACGGAACGTTGGCCGCCGCAGTCCACCCGCAAGAACCTGCCGACGCGGTAACGGTGACCGAGCCCGACCCTCCGGTGTCACCAACAGTCTGAGCGGTTGGCGCGATCGAGATCGTGCAGGGAGCCGGCGCAGCCGCTTGCGTGATGCTGAACGTCCGTCCCGCCGCCACAATCGACCCGGTGCGCGGCGTCGTCGCCGTGTTCGCCGCCACGGTGAACGCGACCGAGCCGCTGCCGGTTCCGGAACTGCCGGTGCCGATGCTGATCCAGGCGGCGGTGGTCGTCGCCGTCCACGCGCACGTGTTCGCGGAAGCGGTGACGGCGATCGATCCGGAGCCGCCGCCCTCGCCGACATTCTGCGACGAAGGTGAGATGGAGAACGTGCAGGCGGGCGGCGGCGCTGCGGCCTGGCTCACCGTGAAGGTCCTGCCGGCGGCGGTGATGGTCGCCGTCCGGGCGGAACCGGGGTTGGCGGCGACGTGATAGGTGATCGATCCATTCCCGGAGCCGGAGGCGCCAGCTGTGATCGTCAGCCAGCTGCTGGTGACGCTCGCCGTCCACGCGCACCCGGCGCCGGCGGTGACGCGGAGCGTTCCCGTCGAGTCGTCTGCGCCAACGCTGTCGCTCGCCGGCGAGAGGGTGAACGAACACGCGGCGGGCGGCGTCGGCGTGGGAGCAGGTGCGGGCGCCGGCGCAGGCGCGGGCGCCGGAGCCGGCGCTGGAGTGGGACCTGGCGCCGGAGGCGGCGTCGTTGTCGCCGCGGCCTGCTGAACGGTGACCGTCTGCGGGCCGACCGTGACCGTTCCGGTGCGGCCGGTCGGCTCGGTGTTGCGGGCGATGTGCAGCGCGACGGTGCCCGCCCGGTTCGTCCCGGCGTTGGGCGCGGTCGTGATCCACGCCGCGGCGCTCGACACCGACCAGGCGCACCCGGTGAGGGTATCGACCGTCACCGCGACATCGCCGCCGTCCGCGGAAACGGTCGCGTTCGCAGGTGAAACGCTATAGCGGCACGGTGCAGCTTCCTGCGTCACCGCGACGAGCATGTTGTTGATGTCGAGGGAGCCGTGGCGCATCGACGGATCGGGGTTCGCGCTCACGCGATACGCGACCGATCCGCTGCCCTGGCCCGACGCGCCCGAGGTGATGACCAGCCAGGGAGCGTCGGTCGCGGCGCTCCAGGTGCAATCGCGGTTGGTCTCGACCGCGAGCGTCCCCGACATGCCGCTCGCGGGGGCGGCGCCGGCCGTTTCGTTGCCGACCGTGACGCTGCACTTGCTCTCGGTTGGTGAGGTGACGGATGTGGATGAGGAGGACTTCGTGCACGAGGTGGCCAGGACACACAGCGCGACGATCGCAAATGGTCGAGCACCCACAGCGCGGTGCCAAAGTGCAATTCATCTGCCGACCGAATTGCCGCGTCAGATGCGGAAGAGGTGACGCATACAGATCAGCTGATGCGAACACCGCTTCCGTTTTTTGCCCGTGCGCGTTCTCCGCCGCGTGGTCAAGCAGGGGCAGCGCACAAGATCGGGCGATCAGGCCGCACGTAAGATGCCGAGTTGCGTCAACGCCGTCACCCCATCGTCCAGCCCGATTTCCTCGGCGATCCTGCCGTTGTCGACGCGAAGGACGGTCGTGCCCGTGAACCGCATCTTCCGGCCGGACGCCGCCGGCAGCGACCCTTGAAGAAAGTCGCTGAAGGCCGGGCCCGTGTGCGTGCCACCGCCCACCCATCGACCGACGACATAGTCGCCTTCGGCGATAAGATCCGCGGCGCCCGCAAAACTCAGATCGGGGAACGCGTCGCGGAACGCGGTCATGAACGCCTTGACGTCTGCACGACCGCGTCGCGGTGCGTGCAGCGAGTACTGCAGGAGGATGTCCGGGGTGCAGAGCTCGTCGACGATTCCCGGGTTCCAGCGACTGCCCCAGAATTCAGTGAACCACCTTCCCACGATGGCCTTGTTGTCCTGCGCTTTTGACATGATCCATTCCTTCGGGTGCCGCCTGGCTTGAACAAGGCCGACGGGCGGCGGCGGGGCCCGCGATCTTGGTACTGAGTGAGTACGCCAGGACAATAGCGCTCTGGAAATCTTTCCGAACTCCGTTTCTTGCTTTCAAAGTCGAACGTGTTGTCATCGTTGACCGGTCCGATCTAGGCTGTGCCGCTTCAGGAGGCCGACATGAACAATGAATCCGAGATGCAGGCAAAAATCGCCATCGCCGCGGCGTTGATCGCGGCCGGCACTTACGACATGGGTCTGGTGCACATGCATGAGACCAACGCGCTCGGACACACCCATCTCGGGCAACTCAGGACCGCCGTCGAGGTGATCTACAAGGGCCTGACCGCTCCGAAATAGCGCCCCCTGCGCGGGAAGCTCAGCTCCCGTGCACCAGATCGGGCGGATGTCATAGGATGAGGGCCGATCCATGGCGATTACTCTGACCGTCAACGGCAAACCGCACGCGCTCGACGTCGAGCCGGAGATGCCGCTCCTGTGGGCGCTTCGCGAAACGCTGGGCCTCACCGGCACCAAGTTCGGCTGCGGCATCTCCGCCTGCGGCGCCTGTACCGTGCATCTGGACGGCCGCGCCGTGCGGTCGTGCACGCTGCCGATCTCGGCCGCCGACGGCAAGAGCGTGACCACGATCGAGGGGCTCGCGCAGGACGGCAGGCTGCACAAGGTGCAGCAGGCGTGGATCGCCCACCAGGTCCCGCAGTGCGGCTACTGCCAGTCGGGGATGATCATGGCCGTCGCCGGTTTGCTGGCGCAGATTCCGCACCCCACCGACGAGGAGATCGACGCCGGCCTCACGAACGTCTGCCGCTGCGGCACCTTCGCCCGCGTGCGCGCCGCCATCCATCAGGCGGCCGACGCAGAAGGAGTGGCGTCGTGAGGAAGTGGACCAGGCGGGCGTTCGTCGGCGCGGGCACCGTGGCCGGCGGAGGCTTCCTGCTCGGTGTCGCCGGCTTCACGTTCGCGCCGGGGCGGCACACGCTCGTGTCCGCGGATGCGAGAACCAAGGGGCAACTCACGACCTGGATCACCATTACTCCCGACAACGTGGTCACGATTCTGATCCCGCATTGCGAGATGGGACAAGGCACGCCCACGGCGCTCGCGATGATGGCGGCGGAGGAGCTGGAGGCCGACTGGTCACACGTCCGGGTCGAAGAAGCACCGGCGCTGGACGCCTACGCGAACGGATACATCATTCGCACGGCGGGCGGCAACTACGTGCCGGCCGTGCTCGGGCGCGGTGTGGATTACGGCGCCTACAAACTGGCGGAGTGGTTCGGCTTCCAGGTGACCGGCGGCTCGACGGCCGTCCGCAGCACCGGCGAGTACGGCATGCGCGTGGCCGGCGCCGCCGCGAAGGAGATGCTGCTGGCAGCCGCGGCCAGCCAGTGGGGTGTCAGCGCCGCCGAGTGCACGGCGAAGGGCTCACAGATCACGCACGCCGGATCGGGACGCAGCGCCACGTTCGGCGCGCTCGCCCAGGCGGCGGCCGCGCAGCCGGTGCCCACCAGCCCGGCGCTCAAAAACCCGGACGCCTTCACCATCCGGCGCACCTCGCTGCCGCGGCTCGACATCCCGCCGAAGGTGGACGGCAGCGCGACCTACGCCATCGACTTCACCACACCGGGCATGCTCTACGCGGCGCTCGAGATCGCGCCGGTCAACGGCGGCACGCTGCTCTCCGTCGACCCCGCGCCGGCCGAGGCGATGCCGGGAGTGAAGAAGGTCGTGCAGCTGAAGGAAGCCGTGGCGGTCGTGGCCGACAGCTTCTGGCGGGCGCGCCGCGCGCTCGCGGCGTTGAAGCCGGAGTTCAGCGATGCCGGGCATGGCGAGGTGTCCACCGCGTCGATCTTCGCCGCCTTCGACAAGGCGCTCGGCGCTCCGCCGGAGATGCCGAAGGATGCAGCCAAAGTGATCACGGCTGAGTACCGCGCCCCGTTTCTCGCCCACGCCACGATGTCGCCGATGGTGTGCACCGCGAAGGTCGAAGCCGACCGCGCCGAGGTCTGGACCGGCGTGCAGGATCCGCTGAACGCGCGCTCGGTCGCCGCCAAGGCGCTGGGCATCAGCGCCGCGAACGTCAAGCTGACGAACTTCCTGCTCGGCGGCGGGTTCGGCCGTGGACTGCCTTTCAACTTCGACTACGTCGATCTCGCGGTGCGCGTGGCGCAGGCGATGTCGCCGACCCCGGTGAAGACGATCTGGTCGCGCGAGAACGACATCCAGCACGACTACTACCGAGGTGCCGCGCTGTCCCGCCATTCGGGTGCGCTGGACGCGAACGGCGTGCCGCTGGTCGCCCACTCGAACTACACCGGCGGCGGCAACACCGAGGCGGTCTTCATGCCGTATGCGATCGCCGCCAAGAGCGCCAAGGAGAAGAAGGCCGGCCACCCGATCAGGCTCGGACAGTGGCGCTCGGTGCTCAATTCGCAGCACGGGTTCTTCAAGGAATCGTTCATCGACGAGATGGCGCACGCGGCCGGCAAGGATCCGTTCGAGTTCCGGCGCGGCCTGCTCGGCGATCAGCCGCGCTTCAAAGCGGCGCTCGAGAAAGCGGCGGCGCTTTCCGGTTGGGGCACGCCGCTCCCGAAGGGAGAAGGACGCGGCATCGCCATCTGCGAAAGCTTCGGCACCATCGTCGCCGAAGTGGTGCACGTGGTGATCTCCCCGGAAGGGCGGCTCAAGGTGCCGCACGTCTACGCGGCCGTCGACTGCGGCGACGTGGTGAACCTGGACAGCGCCACCGCGCAGGTGGAGGGCGGCATCATCTTCGCTCTCTCGGCGGCGCTGCTCAGCGAGATCACCATCAAGCAGGGCCGGGTCGTGGAAAAGAACTTCCGCGACTACCCGATGATTCACATCGCCGATACGCCGAAGATCACCACGGCGTTCATCCGATCGAATGCGCAGTTCGGCGGGCTCGGCGAACCAGGCGTGCCGCCGCTGGCACCGGCGCTCGCCAACGCCATCCACGCCGCCACCGGCATCCGGGTCCGCGAGCTGCCGATCAAGAACACGCCACTGAAGACCGCGTAGGGTCATCGTGATGATGTGCGGCTGGCGCAGGCCTGACCCGGGCTTCGGCGGTCTGCCCTCGCGCTCCTCGGTGCGGAGGGACGGCATCTCGCGCTGCGAGCCTTTCGTCAGACCGGAAAAACGGCGCTGCGCTTTGACCCTGTCGCGTGGTCGCGGCGGTCAGGGTTCGTCCAACAACGCTGCGATCAACGATCAGCATTCGGGTTATCCAGCGCCGGGTGTGACCTCGATCAGACCGCCGCGAAGCGCCTCGCTCCGCGCCGTTTTTCCTGCACCTGACGGTCTGACTCAAACGGCTCGCTGCGCGAGACACCGTCCCTCTCGATCGAAAAGCGCGAATCATAGGCCGCGCTGGCAGCGCAGAGCGATCGCGGGCTCGATCGGGCGCCGACTTCTGAGCGTGCCGCTTCAATGCGAAGCCGGAAGTTGGGCGGAGCGAGGAGTCGCGTCGCCTTCGGTCCG
>Ga0070665_100008900_pt1 | contig 10167 bp, 8 predicted proteins | sample KBSS13metaG_FD_65862 | JGI IMG/M metagenome (GOLD analysis project Ga0070665, IMG submission 65862) | Switchgrass rhizosphere microbial communities from Kellogg Biological Station, Michigan, USA - KBS S1-3 metaG | ecosystem: Host-associated > Plants > Roots > Rhizosphere > Soil ...
CCCAGTCAGGGCCAAACCAACCAGGTGCAGATCACGGTAGAGAACCGGAAGTCTCTCGAAGGCATCCGTCATCAGGACAATCAACTGAAATCCGAGCATGGCCTGCACTCCCGGCAAGATCACTCGGGCCTCCGTCAACATCTGATCAATCTTGGTGTGAAGGTCCACGGTCTCTCGCTCCGGAAGTTGTACTCGTGCGGGGCGCTTCATGGCCGCGCCTATTCCGAACCAGGTCAACAGGGCAAACGCACCTACCGACAGTCCAATCAGCTCTGAATGAGTCGAACCACGGTGCTCACTCAAAGAGATGGCGATTGCTGACAAGCCTACAGCCATGGCGAGCAGCGCCGCCTCGGCGCATCGATCGCTCGTGCGCAGCAGGCTGCGGGTGGCTTCCCAGGCTGCAACGATTCGATGTTGTGAGGGCGGGACGATCAACATCGTGAACGCGATCAGAATGGCCGCGAGGGATATCCCATCCGCAACTTTTTCCTCCATGCCGGCGTGAACGAAGCCGGGCTGAAAAAGGCTCTGCAACTGAAATCCCAACAAGACTTGTGTGCCGAGGGTCTGCATGCGCAGCTCATCGAGCGAGAGCTTCAGACGCTTGGAAAGAGCTTTTTCCGGCATGTTCTGACATCGCAGGCCTCAACCGGGTCTTGCCTGCGCCCTGTTTCAACCTGGCAGCGCCACCTCGAGGGGCGAGTGGAGGTCCCAGATCGAACCAACCTGTCGCACCTCGTCGAATACGTACTTGTACCCGGCATCCTGCAATGCCGTTGTCGAGAACCCCCCGGTCAGCACCCCCGCACAGTCCAGGCCGAGCGCTCGTCCGGCTCTTGCATCAAACGGAGTATCACCCACGCCGAGAGCTGCCCCCGGCGATGCTACCTTCAGTGAACGAAGACACTCCTCCAGTAAGGCAGAATCGGGTTTACCGTGTTTGACCGTCTCTCCACAGACGACTGCATCAGCCAGTTCGACCACCTTCATCCGTTCGTCGTAGATGGTGAGCTCGTCCTTCTTGCACGTGGTCGCAATGCCGATGGCAATTTCGCGGCCTTTCAGTTGCTCAAAGAGATCCCGCAGCCCCCGGAACGGCTGCGCCTGGTGAATGAATCCAGCCCGATATTCGTCGCCGTGCACCTTCAAGAGTTTCTGTCGCACATCGGCATCAACCGTTGGCAGCAATTGCTCCAACATCCAATCGCCGTCCATTCCGGAGTAGGCCTGGAGCTCCGCGATAGTGAAAGAATGTCCGGCGGCCAACAGTGTCCGCCGCCAGCTTTCCAGTATGAGCGGCACGCAATCGATCAGAGTGCCCTCGACATCGAAGATTACGGCAGATGGACTTGCGTGTTTCAATTTGATTACCGTCAGGGCCTCGATGAACCGCAACGTTTCGACGCGCATATAGTTCCAGAGAAAGCCCCGTAACAAGGTACGCGCAATTGCCATCCTGAAGCTCTGGCTAGCGACCGGAGATCCGAACCCGCGACCCCCGGCGCCCCCGCAAACGCAGGCGAACCCTCACCTCGAGGTGTACACGCCGAGACGTTTTGGCCCTTGACGTTGATGGGAGTCTGATTGTCCTCAATGACGCAACCACTGATGATGCTTGCCGGGGCCCGTACCTGCCACCAGCCGCGTTGTGGTGACATGGCTGACCCCCGGACGTCGAACAGACCCAACATCCTAACTTTGGGGGAGTCAGCGCTGCTGAAAGACCGGGTCCTTTTGAATGAGCTCGCTGATCCAGTCGACGAAAATACGCACCTTGGCCGAGAGATGGCGGTGTTGGGGGTACACCACTGAAATGGCGTATTTCTCAACCGTCCAGTCAGGAAGCACCGCAACCAGTTGTCCCGATTCCAGGTAGGGTCGAACGATATAGTTTGCCGCCTTTACGATTCCAAACCCATTGAGCCCGGCGGCAACATAGGCCTCGTGATCGTTGACTGCGAAGACCCCGTCGAGTGTCAGCACCACTTTGTGTCCATCCCGGGCAAACTCCCAGTCCAGAATTCGTCCCGTTCGGTTCGACATGTAGTTGACGCAGCGGTGGGCTGACAGCTCATCCGGAGTGCGTGGGGTGCCATGCTCACGGAGATACGCAGGGCTCGCACAGCAGACTGAAGTCATCGTGCCCACTCGCCGTGCGACCAGACTCGAGTCTGACTGATCACCCAAACGAACCACGCAATCCACGCTCTCCTCCAGCAGTTGCACCGGCCGAAGCCCCATTCCCAACTCCAGGCGCACCTGTGGGTGACGAGCCAGGAAAGCAGGCAACTGGGGAATGACAAAAGTCTTGGCCAATGCACCCGGCATGTCCACGCGCAGCCGGCCTGTCGCCGTGACGCGAGCTTGCATGACGGCCGCCTCAGCCTCATCGAGCTCCGCCAGGATGTGTGCGGAGCGCTCATAGAAAGCGGCTCCATCGGAGGTGGCGCTCACACGGCGAGTCGTGCGCTGGAGCAACCGAACCCCAAGATGATTCTCGAGCCCTTGCACCAGGTCGCTCACGGTGGTCTTGGATAACTGCAGCGAATCCGCCGCCTTGGTGAAGCCACCCAGCTCGACCACGCGGGCGAAGGCCTGCAGTGCCAGTAATCGATCCATTGTCCGCCCTCCCGGACAGTGATTCCGCTATCAGCAGATTTATCCCTGTCTAGCGATCAATGATACTACCTCCCATCGATTAAACGAACTGCCTTCAGGAGAAAAATCATGAACGCCAAAGTCCTCAGCTCGCTTTCTGCCGCCCTGGTCGTCGCCTCGTTTGTACCCCCGGCGATGGCGGACACTCTGGGTGAACACCCGGCTGTGGTGGTCGCACGGACTTGGAACAACCGGCCGATCGATACCAACACGTTTATTGTCGGTCATCCGGCGAGCCCGCGGTGGGTCTCTGACGCCCCGAAGTCTGCGGACGAACCGGCCCAGGTCAACAAGTCCTCCGATCTCCATTGGACGGCCGCTATCGGCACGGGCTACACCGCACGCGCCACCGACTCGACGAGCAGTGTTAAACCCAATGAGGCGACGAACGCTTCGCAGCGCGGAACGCCCTCGCCTGACTGGACCGCGAACATCGGCACGGGGACGGCCGCAACTTCCCGATCGGCCCCACCTGCCAGCAACTCAGCCAATCGGCCGACAGTGGCTGCCGCCGACTGGACCTCGAGGATCGGATCGGGTCACCCGTTCGATTCGGCCGGCTCCGTGACATACACAGCGGTTGCCAACACGCGCTGAAGATAGGAGAACCCAACGCTGCCGATGGTCACTTGTCGGCAGCGGGATCTCTGATAGGTGCGTGGACTGCTCGCTCGTCGGCGAACTCAACAACTCGAAATCGGAAGCTGTAGCTCCGTCCGATAGTCAGTTTCGCTGTCAACCACAACCTTCGTCGGCAATCGATAACCGCGCTGATCCGCCCCGAATCGGATGTACGACTCGCGAATGGGTCCAACCGGCGACTCGCCCCGCATTGCCGCCCAACCGTTGAGTGCCGCCGCCGTGGGCGGACCGTACTGGTAGCTGCCATTGAACGAAAGACATGCAGCGCGGGCGATGCCCTTCACAAAACGCCCACCTACGGCGGTCATCGCTTCGAGTTTTACCGGAACGCAAACCTCCACATCTGACTTGCGCTTGCGACGATACCCATCGTGCAGGATCAGGAACGGCCGTTGGCATGTTCGCGCAGATTCGCAGGCTACAAAACGCTCGGCCGCTTCAAACATGAGGCCGATGGCTCCACTCGTCGTGCTCACGTGGTCGCGAAGTGTCAGGGCGGCAATCGGCGGGATGCTGCGCACGGTCGGTCGATGCAACAGGCTCGGATTGGGAGGTGGCCCGCCGATTCGAAGCCACGACTCGAGGTAACGCAATCGCAGTCGGTCTCGATTCAAAACCTGCCGCTGACGCTCGCGGAGACTTTCGAGCACCCGGCGCTGCGATGCCGGGTCTTTCTGCGTGCGGACCCAGTCCCGTAGGTTGGCGACTGTTGCCCCGAGCTCACGGAGTAACCGCAGCTCAAATAGCGCTGCCAGTTGATCGACCCGGTAGTAGCGGTAACGCGATCTGGATTCCACATAGGCCGGGCGCAAAACACCCGCCTCGTCATAGTAACGAAGAGTCTTGACGCTGACCGACCCTCGTTCCGCAAAGGCGCCGATTCTCAGCAGAGTCTCGACCATGCCTTGAGTCTCCCGTGGCGGGAGGGTTCAGTATGCCACCGAGCCGGAGAAAGGCACATGTGTAAGACATCGCGCATATTGGCGGTAGGCCTGCTGGTCGGTCTGCTGTTCGTCTCCCCAATCCGGGCGGCCGACAGCACCCTCTTGCCGCGCAAGAGCGGGCATGGCAAAGACGAATCCTACCCCGGTGTAACCGTTCTCTATGACGCCATCCGCGACGCTGCCGGCCGACGGTTACGCCTCATCACGACTCATCCGGTCGACCTGAAAGCTCGATTACCTACGATCTTTGTCGTCGGATGGCTGAGCTGCGACACGATCGAGGCTCCGCCAGGGACCGTTGATGGAAGTCAGCGCATGCTGCAGGCGCTCGTGCAGACCCCTGGATTTGCGACGGTGCGACTCGAAAAGCCAGGCGTGGGAGATTCGGACGGTGACTGTGCGCACACCGATTTCACGGCGGAGCTGGCGGCGTATCGGCTGGCATTTCGCTACTTGATGAGCTATCGCTTTGTGGATCCGCAACGACTCTTCCTCTTCGGGATGAGCAATGGTGGCGGATTTGCCCCGCTGGTGGCCGAGGGCACTCCAATTCGCGGCTACATAGTCGACGGCGGTTGGATCAAGACCTGGTTCGAACACATGCTCGAGATCGAGCGTCGGCGTTTGGTGCTCACGGGTCAGCCGCCCTCGCAGATCAATCCCCTGATGTCCTCGGTTGCCCGCCTCTACGATGCTTATCTGCTGAAGAAGCAATCCCCGCGCGAGATCTTCCAAGCGCATCCCGAACTGAAGACACTCTGGGACGGCGCCCCTGATCAACAGTATGGGCGACCCACAACCTACTTTCAGCAGTTGCAGGATCTCAACCTGATGGCTGCCTGGTCTTCGGTGCAGTCGCCGGTTCTGGCTTTGCACGGTGAGTACGACTGGATCATGAGTCGCGGCGACTTTGAAATACTGGTTGATCTGGTGAACCGCAACAGGCCGGGGAGCGCGGAATTCGTCGAGTTGCCCCAGACGGGCCACACGTTCGAGCACTATGCCTCTCAGGAGGATGCTTTCGCGGGCAAGCAGTTGCCGTTCGATCAGTCCATAGTCCAGCGAGTTCGGGACTTCCTCATGCGCCACCAGAATTGAATGCCTCGGCAGACAGCCCCTCCGAAGGCTGCACCAACAGCTTAGTGACGAGCACTACGATGGATCGCGGCTCGACGCGATACGCCGCGCCATTCACTGCCTCAGCATTCGGCCAACCGAGGATGTCATCCGGAGCCGGTCGAAACGTGTCCACGCATCGTCGCCACGGTAGATACATTTCATCGAGCGGCGGAATCTCGAAGCTGAGTGCTTCCCAGTATGCATTCATCATGAGGTGCAGCACGATCCGGTCTGCATCGAAGTGAAACGTCGCAGCAAGACTGTGCGAGCTGTCGCTCCAATCCGGCTCGCGCAGCACGATGCCGTGCCATTCGACGCGATGCTGTTCAATCAACTCGCTCAGAGTGACGGCGAATCGATCGACCGGTAACGTTCGCGTGGTACGAAACGCAATGAGCTGTTTGACGAAACGATGTATATCCGCGTGACGGGCGATGGCGGACCAATCAAACCACGTTGACTCATCGTCGATGCAGTATGCGTTGTTGTTGCCGTTTTGCGTACGCCGGATCTCATCGCCCATGAGCAGCATGGGAGTGCCGGTCGCGAACAGCGTCAATGCAAGGAAGTTCTTGACCTGGCGGTTGCGCAACTGCTCGATTGCAACATCCTGCGTTGCGCCCTCCGCGCCGCAGTTCCAACTGTAGTTGGCATCATTTCCGTCGCGATTCCACTCGCCGTTGACTTCGTTGTGCTTGTGGTTGTACGAAACGAGATCGTTCAACGTAAAGCCGTCGTGGGAAGTCACAAAGTTGATGCTCTGTTCCGGCTCGCGTCCCTGCGCGCCGTAGATGTCAGGGCTGCCTAAAATGCGCGATGCCAGTGACCGCACAGTAGCGTCGTCGCCTTTGAGAAAGCGGCGCACGTCATCGCGGAACCGGCCGTTCCATTCCTTCCACGCATCACCGACAAAGGCGCCGACCTGATACAGGCCCGCTGCATCCCATGCCTCCGCAATCAGTTTGACATTGGCGAGAATGGGATCGGACTCGATGTCCATGAGCACGGGAGGAGAGGCAACCGGCTGCCCGCGCTCATCGCGCGACATGACGGCGGCCAGATCGAATCGAAAGCCGTCAACATGCATCGTGGAGACCCAGTAGCGAAGGCTGTCCAGAATCAGGCGCCGTACCACGGACTCGTTTGCATTAAACGTGTTGCCGGTTCCACTGTAGTCGGCGTAACTCGCTCCACCGTTATCTAGAATGTAGTAAGTATCGTTGGCGAAACCACGGAAGCTGATGGACGTACCATCAGCGCCGCCTTCCGCGGTATGGTTATAGACAACGTCGAGAATGACCTCCATGCCGGCGCGATGCACGGCTTTGACCAGATCGCGGAACTCATCCAGCGCAGCAGAAGGATCAGCCTTGGAGCTGTATCCGGGGTGAGGCGCAAAAAACGACAGCGGCTGGTAGCCCCAAACGTTCCGGCGCCCCGCCGGCGCGGTGTGCTCATCGAAAGCGAAGACCGGCAGCAATTCGATTGCGGTGACGCCGAGATCCTGTAGATAAGGCAGCTTTTCAATCAGTCCAGCAAAAGTGCCGCGGCGCTCTTCAGCGACACCTGAGTTGGGATGGCGGGTGAAGTTACCTATATGCAGCTCGTAGATAATGGTCTTCGCGTACGGAATGCGGGGCGGACGGTCATCCTCCCAGTCGTACGCATTGGGATCGGTAACGACGCTCTTGTAAAGGCTCGACGCTCTTGCAACGCATCTTCCGTACGGATCGAGGAGCACATTGCCAGCGTCAAAGCGCAGACCCTTCTCCGGCGCGTAGGGTCCGTCTACTTTATACCCGTAGAGCTGGCCGGCCCTCACACCGGGTACGAACGTGTGCCAGTAGTGATAGGTTCGTTGTGTGGCGGGATCCAGATCGATGACTTTCGAAGGTTGGTTGTCATCGACTGCATCGAAGAGCAGCAGTTGCACTCCCGTGGCATGTTTGGAAAACACGCTGAAGTTCGCACCGCCCGCCTCCAATGAAGCACCCAGCGGGAAGCTCGTTCCGAGGAGATCACCACCCACGGTGCTCAGATTCCTGGTGCAGGATCAAAGGATCTCTCTGTGCGTTTGCCGCCAACGTCAGTGGCCGCTCGGGTTTCCTTTCATGGCATCCCGCTGCATCTGCTCGAGCTCATCCTTACCGGTGTTGGCCACTGATTCCAACTGCTCGGCAGTGTTGCAGACCTTGCGCTGGAAATGAGTACCCAATACGGGCTCCCTGCGACAGAAGACCACTTCATCGCCATGAGCTTCCGGCTTGTAGCCGGCGGCTCGAAGTTGTTTCAGGCGGGCCTCCGCCGCCGCGTCACCGACAACGAGCCGAACCGACTTCGTGCCGTCGGGACTCGCGGCGGTTGCCGTGGTCTTGTGGTCTGCGGGGGGTTCGACCGGTGTCGGTGTGATCGGGGCGCTCGAATCGACGCTCTGCGCTGCAGGCGCTGGGGTCGCAGGTTTGGCCGCTTCTGCCACCGGCGGGTCGGTTGCGAACGCCTGGGACAGGACACCCACAGAGAGTACCGCGAAGACAGCCTTGATTATGCGCATGACGCGTTCATCCTCGAGTGATTAGTGCAATTCCCGCCAGACATCAGTTGCCGTCTGAATTGGACGTTGGAGCTTCCTTGTCTATTCTGCAAAGGGCTGCACAGAAGAAGCTTACACTGTGCTGCGGCAATGAGTCGAGACCTCAGCTGCTCAGCGGTTGGGTGCTCATACGATCCAACTACGCACATGGGTGGTGGGATGCTTGCCGTGAAGCGTTCATCTCCCTCCGATGCCGAAAAATGATATCGCCTCGCGACCGCCGAAGCCGGATGCCCTGCACGCGCACAACGGCAATATTCCGAAGCACACGCATTCATACTGGATGTCTGCCAAGGATGCCAACACGGCTTTGTTGTCAACATCATCGGGGTCAATTGCGAGCGCCTCGTGGAGGCGCCGTATCCCTCTGCGGGAGCGCGGCTATGGACAGCTCGTCACTGAATGCTCTTTATGACTCGCGGCACGATAGTGCGAACAGAAACCGGCGATCTTCGTTGTCTCGAGTGTTGACCAGTCCGCGAGCTGAGCCACGAGTTTGTTGTGAAGCCCGGCGTAAGTTTCGATCTCTTGAGCGTTGGGCGCGGTGTCTGCATCGTCCAGCAGTCCCGCGAAGGAATAGATCTGCTCGTTCAGCATGCCGGGATAGTTGAGATTGGCTTCGGATCCCTTGATGTTGACTTGCATCAGAATCCCTTCAATCCGGGAAGCGCTGCGCAACAGGGAGTCGCCTTCGGATTTCATTGCTGCGGAGCGTCCAGTATTCGCTGTTTCCTTCTGTATCGTCTCAACGTCGCCTTTGAACCGGCGGATGTCATTCACCGCCCGATGCAACGCATCCTGGTCGTGATAAACCTGCATCGATAGGGCAAACTTCTTCTCCAGTCCCTCAGGAGATTGCTTGACGCGCGGGTCGGCGTGGATCGTGAGAGGTGCCGTGTGCGTCTTGCCGTTGTATTTGAGCTCGAGAGTGTAGTCCCCGGGCAACACTAGAGGGCCGCGCGGCGCCAGACCGGCATAGAATGCGCCCGGAATCTGGGCCGGATCGTCATATCGCAGGTTCCAGACAAACCGATTCATACCGGGGGTCATAGGCAGGGTGGTCGCAGGATGCACCTCGTCGGGCCACTCAGGAGGCTGCTCGGCCTGCTGCGGCTCGACACTGGTCAGATGGCGGACCGTCGTGCCGCTGGAATCGACGATGTCGAGTGTGAGCGGGCCGGAGGGCATGGCTCCCAAATAATAGTCAATGAGCACCCCGGGTGGGGGGTTCTGACCGGCGGGCGGTCGGGCGTCGACTTGATCCGGATAGTACAGGCGATACCCAACTTCGGGTTTGTACAGATAAACATCCGGTGCCGCCGCTGCGGCCTGGACCTGCCGCAGCGGGGTTACATCGTCCAGAATCCAGAATGAGCGTCCGTGCGTGGCGATCACCAGATCGTCATTCCTGACGACGAGATCATGAACGGGACTGCGCGGCAGATTCAGTTGCAGACTCTGCCAATGAGCGCCCGTGTCGAATGAGACGAAAACACCGGTTTCAGTAGCTGCATAGAGAAGCCCGCGCATGACTGGATCCTCGCGTACGGCGTGCACGAACGCTCCCGCGGGCAAACCGGTATCCATGCGTCTCCAGGTTTTCCCACCGTCAGTGGTGGTGAAGATACACGGCATGATGTCATCGAGCTTGTGACGATCGACCGCCACGTAAGCAGTATTCGAATCATACCGTGAGGGCTCGATCATGCTGATCGTGCTCCAGGCGGGCATTTCCCGCGGAGTCACATTCACCCAACTGCCGCCGCCATCGTGCGTCAGCTGGATCTGCCCGTCATCCGTGCCAACCCAGATCATTCCCTTGGCTTGCGAAGACTCGGCGATGGCGAAGATCGTGTCGTAGTATTCGACACTGGTGATGTCCTTTGTGATCGGGCCACCCGAAGGCCCCTGCTTCGACTTGTCGTTGCGTGTCAGATCGGGGCTGATGGCATTCCAGCTCATGCCATCGTCGGTCGTCTTGTAGAGACGCTCCATGCCGTAGTACAGCGTGTCCGGATCAAACGGGGACAGGGCCAGCGGTGATGTCCAGTTGAAGCGATGTTCGAGCTCCCCGGCCGCGTGCCCCGACACATCAACCGGCCATGCCGAGATGACCTGCCACTGCATCGCCTGCTTGTTGAACCGGCTGATGTAATTCTCGTTCGTCCCGTAGACGATATCGGCACTGCGCGGATCAGCAAGCACAAAACC
>Ga0070665_100008902_pt1 | contig 10165 bp, 12 predicted proteins | sample KBSS13metaG_FD_65862 | JGI IMG/M metagenome (GOLD analysis project Ga0070665, IMG submission 65862) | Switchgrass rhizosphere microbial communities from Kellogg Biological Station, Michigan, USA - KBS S1-3 metaG | ecosystem: Host-associated > Plants > Roots > Rhizosphere > Soil ...
GTCAGCCGTTGGCGACGCGCTCCGCGGGCCAAAGCACCACGTTTTCAGCGTCCGGTGGCGCCGCCGCCGCGGGTGCCGCGGTCGCTTCCGCTGCCGCGGCGAGCGGCTGCGCCAGCGGGTCGATGTGCGGGATCGGCTCTGCGCCGTACAGTCGCTGGCGGGTGTTCTGCAGCCAACGCTCGATATGGCGACGGAATTTGTCGGTGGCCTGGGCGCGCAGCGTCGCGATGGCGGCCTCACCCATCTGCCGTTCCTGCTCGGAGCTCAGATGGAACCACCACTGCAATCGATCGAGTTTCTGCGCGGCGCCGTCGCCCGAGAAATAAGGAAGCGTGATGACGAACCGACGCCCGTTTCGGGTGGGCGTGGTTTCCGCAAAAGCGAAATAGTCTTCAAGCGCGCGAGGCAGCTCGATGTGCGCCATCAGCAATCCGGGGATCGTCAGATGATGTCGGATCATAGCGACAATTGCGCAGCTCTCGCCAGTATGCATCCAACCAAATTTGATCAAGAATCCGCGCGCTCATGAATACGCGCGCCTATTTCCCCACTCTTGTGTACAACGCACGCCTCCGGCATGCCCGATGGCGCGCGCTCAACAACCAGCTGCTGCGCGAATCCCGGCAGCTGCGTGAAGACGATGCCGCCGGTCGCCGCTGGTCGGTGAAAAGTTATCCCGGCGGATACACGTCATATAACTCTGTAAGCAGGCTGCATCAGGTTTCACCGACGTTCGCTGCGCTGGAGCGGCATCTCACGCGACACGTGAAGGCGTTCGCGCGGCGGCTCGAATTCGATCTGAACGGCCGCTCGCTTGCGATGACGGACTGCTGGGTGAACATCATGCCGCGCGGCGTGGTGCACGGATTGCACCTGCACCCGCTTTCGACGATCAGCGGCACCTATTACGTGCAAACGCCGCGCGGTTGTCCGGGACTGAAGTTCGAGGATCCGCGGCTCGATCGGTTCATGGCCGCGCCGCCTCGCAAGGCGGATGCGGCGAACCGGCCGTGGGTGGTGCTGCCGGCGGAGGCGGGCAGTCTGGTGTTGTTCGAGAGCTGGCTGCGGCACGAAGTGGCGGCCAATCCGCTCGATTCGGAGCGCGTCAGTATCAGCTTCAATTACGGCTGGTTCTGACGAGAGGAGGCCATTGTGGCTCGCATCATTGGTATTTCAGGTAGTTTGCGACAGGGCTCGTTCAACACGGCGCTGCTGCGCGCGGCGGCAGAAGTGGCGCCCGCCGGCGTCACCATCGAAGTTCGCACGATTCATGGCATTCCTTTGTATGACGCCGACGTCGAGAACGGACCGGGGATTCCCGAGGCGGTGACGAAACTGAAGGACGAGATCGCGTCGTCCGACGGGCTGCTGCTCGTCACGCCCGAGTACAACAACTCGATTCCGGGTGTGTTCAAGAACGCGATCGACTGGCTGTCGCGTCCCGATGCGGACATTGCGCGCGTGTTTCGCGGCCGATCCGTGGCCATCATGGGCGCGTCCCCGGGTCGGTTCGGGACGACACTTTCGCAGGCGGCATGGCTGCCCGTGATCCGCACGTTGGGAATGCGCCCGTGGCTCGACGAGCGCCTGCTCGTGTTCGAGGCGCGTAAGGCCTTCGATCAGGCCGGCAAGCTCGTCGATCCGCACACGCGTGAGCGAATGGTGAAGTTTGTCGAGGGCTACTGCGCGTTTGTAGCTTCGCGCGCAGGGTAGTAGCTTCGGGCTGGCGATGAATAACCGCATCGTACAGCTCGTGGTGGTGGCTTTCGTGGGGGCGTTCCTCGCGTGGCTGCTCATGCGTGACGAGGAGCCGGCGCCGCAGGCCGCGCCGAAGGCGACTGTCCGGCCGGTCGAGATTCCGGCGAAGTCTGCGGAGACACCGCCGGCGTCCGCGGGCACGAAAGACCGTGTCGTGTTCCGGCTGCCCAAGATGGCATCGGCGTCGGCTAAGGGCGAAGAGTCGCCGCCACCGCTCAAGCCGGAGGATTTCCAGGTCCCGAAAGCCTGGCTGCTGCGCGGAAGCGGGTCGAAGAACTATGAGCTGCGCAGCGACCGTGAGACGGTCTTCACCGGCAACTACAGCGCGCTCCTGAGCTCGCACGACAAGGACGTGTCACCGAACCTGTCCGGCTCCGGCATTCAGGCGGTGCTCGCCGCGCCGTATGTCGGAACACGCATGGAGCTGAGTGCCGTGCTTCGCGGCTCGGGCACGCGCAACGGGGGCTCGGTGTGGATGTACGTGACCGATCCGTCGCGCGTCATCATCGCGTATCAGGTGGCGCAGATGACCCCGACGGCCGACGTGAACGAGTGGACCCGCTATCGCGTCGTCATGGACATCCCATTCCACGGCGAGGTGCTCGCCTACGGGTTCACGCTTCAGGGCAAAGGCAAGCTGTGGGTGGACGACGTGCACCTGCGCGCGGTGGACAACAACGTGCCGGTGACGGGTCCGCAGAACGTGCACCAGGTCGGCGTGATCGCGCAGGCGGTGAGTGCCGACGGCGCGCTGACGAATCCCGCCAACCTGGATTTCGAGGACATACAGATCACGCGGGAGCGTCAGCCGCCCCCGCCGCCGGATGAAATCAAAGGCACTCGATTTTGATCAGACCCTGAGCGTCTTAAGTCAGAGGTGGCGCGTTTCGGTGCTCGGCGGGTTGAACCAGTTGTTGTTGCGCCCGTCGTAGTAGCGCATCGGCGCATCCACCAGCTCCGTGAAACTCGCGTTGTCGAGGCACGAGAGATTGATCGAGTAGTACTCGCCGCCGATCTCCGGGATGTTCCCATGCCCGAACGCGTGCACGCCGCAATACCGGCAGAACGGGTGATGCACGGACTCGGAATTGAAGCGGTAGTCGATCAGCGCTTCGCGGCCCGCGGTGAGGCGGAACGCGTCCGGCTTCACGACGGCGCCCCAGAAACGCAGCTTGGTGCAGATGGTGCAATTGCACTTGCCGGTGCCGGCATCCATATCGATTTCCGCTTCGAAGCGGATGTGGCCACAGTGGCAGCTTCCGACGAAAGTCTGAGCATTCATTTGAGGTTCTTCCTGGGGGTTCTGGCTCGTTCGAAAGTGACCGGAATTGTACGGGGGGTCCGCGGACAGTTTCTGTCCTCGAAGTGAGCTAGGCTTGTCTTTCCATGCTGCCCACCTCGACCCGCCTGCTGCGACTTCTGTCCCTGCTGCAAACGCGGCGGCACTGGTCGGGACGCGACCTCAGCGAGCGCCTCGAAATCGACCAGCGGACCGTCCGGCGCGATGTGGAGCGGTTGCGCGAGCTGGGATACCCGGTGCAGGCGTTTTCCGGACACGGCGGCGGGTACCAGCTCGGCGCGGGCTCCTCGATGCCGCCCGTGCTGTTGAGTGACGACGAAGCGGTGGCCGTGGCGGTGGCGCTGCGTGCCGCGGCCGGCAGCGTCGCCAAGATGGAAGAGACTTCGATCGGGTTGTTGGCGAAGCTCGACCAGGTGTTGCCGGCGCGGCTACGCAAGCGCGCGAGTGCGCTTCATTCCGTCACCATCTCGCTCCCCGGCAGCGATAGCGCGCCCGCCGTGGACGTGCTTACGCGCATCGCGGCGGCCTGCCGCGACAATCTGAAACTCAAGTTGAGCTATCAGGATCGTGCCGGCAAACCGACGATGCGTAACCTCGAGCCGATGCGGCTCGCGCATACCGGGCGGCGCTGGTACCTCGTCGCGTGGGATCTGGATCGCGAGGACTGGCGCACGTTCCGCGTCGATCGCGTGCAGCAGGTCGCGGGGGTCGGGTCGCAGTTCGTGCCGCGCAAGTTTCCGGGTGACATCGTCGCCTACGTGCAGCAGTCGATCCGATACAGCGCGTACACGCATCGCGTGCGGCTGCGGCTCCGGGGCACGATCGAAGTGCTCACGAAACAGGTATCGCCCTGGTGCGGCAAGCTGGAGCGCATGGACGACGGGCACTGCTCGCTCGAGATGAGCGCGGACTCGCTGGAGATGCTGGTCACGCTGATGGTGATGACCGGCATGGAGTTCGAGATGCTCGACGCGCACGAGCTGAAGCCGGAGATGCGCAAAGTGGTCGAAAGGCTGGCGAAAGCCTTCCAGGCATAAAAAAGGGGCCCGGTTTAGCCGGGCCCCTGAGCTCAGCAATCGTCAAAGACGCTTGCTGTTGTTGACGAGAGAGGGGGGCTCTCCGGCAACTGAGAACTGATGCATAGGACGCTATGCAATATAGGTAGAATGCTACTGATAGCAGCCAGGGCCGTCAATGTGCGGAAAGTACGACAGGCCCCCGGATCAGGGACTTACGTTAAAAGTCGCGGGAAAAAGTGATTTTCCGGTGGCGCGCTGCGGGGCCACGGGTTGGACGGGCAGGTCCGGCTGGGGCATTGCACCCCAGCCGACAAAGCAGCTTTCAGTCTTTGAGGAAGCCCAGCATGTGCTCGAGCATATCGAGCATCTTCTTGACGTCCTCGACCGTCAGATCGCCCAGAAATTCCTTGCGCACCCGGGTCGTCAGCTCGCGCATCTCCGCCAGCACGGCTTCGCCTTTAGGCGTAATGCGGATGATGCTGGCGCGCCGGTCCTCGGTGCTCTCCAGGCGCTTCACCAGCCCCTCGCGCTCGAACTGCGCAATCATGCGCACGAAGGTCGGTCCTTCGACGCCGACCCGCTTGGCGATCGTGCCGAGCGCGCTGCCTTCGCGGGTCATCGCGACCGCGAACAGCGCCTCCCAGCGGGCCTGGCTCTGGCCGATGCGGCGAAGATGCTCGTCGAGATATTTGCGCCAGCGGCGGTTGACCAGCGTAAAGCCGCGGGTCAGCCGCAACTGCAGGTCGACTTCCGACCCGATGCGGTAATAGCGCTTGTACTCGTCCAGCAGCTCATCGCTTTCCAGATGAGCCTGTAACGGCGCCGCGTGTTTCGACTGGCGCGATTTCGACCCGCCGCGTGCCGCGCTCGATCCGCGCAGGCCGCTACGCGCCGCATTCGTCGCCGAATGTGCAGAACTCGTTCGATTCACCATTCTCTCCCCCTCGATGAGCGGCGGCGGGCATTGTTGTTATGTGGCCTGCCTGTCGCTCTACGTGCGGACGATTAGATGAGAATTCTGGCGGGCCGGCAAGGGGGCATTTGTCTTTTTTCAGGGCACCCGCTGCGGAAAAGGTCGCTTATTGCGACTGGCGGGGCTCGCCGGTTGCCAATGCATCGCCTTCTACCGATGGGCGGATACGGCTGCTGGCCGTCAGCTCGAGGAGGTCGATCTCCTCCTCGGCGGCGTGGAAGGCGTCATCCCCAATCACCGAGCGCGCACGCAGGTCCACGAGCGCGCGGCGCTGGGCGAGGGCGGCGTGCTGTTGCAGGTCCGCAAGGGGGCTGGGCTCGGATTTACCACTCCGAATGCGGGCTTCGTACTCCCGCCGCAGCATGTCCACGGCCGGCGAGGACCCTTTGCTTTCCAGTTCCTGAATGGCGGCGCGTGCCGTTTCCACGCGGGCCGTTTCCAGCTCCCGCTCGACCGAGCCGTCGTCGCGCAGCCCCAGCAGCTTGAGCAGCGGTCGCAGCGTGGCGCCCTGGATCACGAGCGTGCTGAGCACGACGCAGAACGCGCAGAACACGATGAGATCGCGATGCGGGAACGCCGCGTCGCCATCCGGCAGGGCGAGCGCGGCCGCGAGGGTCACGATCCCGCGCATGCCGCACCAGGAAATGAGAAGCCCGGTCCCGATAGTGGGACGAGACAGACGTCGCGGCACCTGCGCGTCGCCGTACCGCCGGATGCGCCAGCGCATGAACCAGTTCCAGGGCATCCACACGAACCGGATGAGGATCACCGCCGCACACACGGCGCCCGCACAGAGTAGATAGGTATCGAGCTCCGACCGGTCGACGCGCGACAGAATCCCGCGCAACTGCAGCCCGATCAGCACGAACGCGAGCACGTTCAGCACGAACACCACGACCTCCCACACTGCGTAGGAGGAGATGCGATGGCGCGCGCCCATGCGCCCCGGCGCGTTCTGCCCGAGGGTCATCGCGTAGGCCACGACCGTGATGATCGCGGAAAGCCCGAGCCGCTCGGCGAGGATCCAGACCGCGAACGTGCCGATGAACTGCAGCACGATGGAGACCTGGATGTCCTTGATCATCTGCACGATCCACAGATAGGCGCGTGCCAGGATCACCCCGGCGATGACGCCGCCGCCGGCGGACAGCAGCAACGTCGGCACCACCTTCCAGCCTGCGAAGGCGCCCGTGATCACGGCGCCGACCGCGACCCGATAGATGATCAGCGCGGTGGCATCGTTGAAGAGGCTTTCGCCTTCCAGGATCACGACCACTCGGTGCGGCGGCCGCAGCTTTCGCAGCACCGCGGTCGCGGCTGAGGCATCCGGCGGCGCGACGATCGCGCCCAGCGTGATCGCGACGAACCAGCTCATCTCCGGCACGACGAGCCGCGCCGCATAGGCGACCGCGCCAATGGTGAGTATCACCACCACGACCGCGAGCAAGCTGACGTGCACGAGGTTGTCGCGCAGGTCCCGGGGCGACGCGTCGAACGCGGCATCGAGCAGCACAGGTGCGACGAACAGCGCCAACGCCAGCTCCGGATCCAGCGTGACTTCCGGCGCGCCCGGAAGCAGTGCGACCCCGGCGCCCGCGAGCGCGAGCAGCGCCGGATAGGGCACGCCGATACGGTCCGCGCAAAGCGCCAGGACCGCGCCCACCACCAGGAGCACGATGACGATTTCGAAGAGGACCATGGTCCGCCGTTGAAGGTTGAGCCGTTAGCGTTGCAGTTCCCGCGCCAGCTCGTCGGCCGCGGGTTGTAACGGATCATTGGGAAAAATGCGCGGAAAGTCACGCAGCAAAGCGCGGGCGGTGGGCCGGTCGCCGCCATCACGCGCGATTCGGGCCATGCGCAGCGTTTCGGTGGCCGTCACGGGGCGGTAGCCGGGGTCGGCCGCCAGGCGCTGGCGGGTGAGGGTGATCGCCTCGCTGAAGCGGGAGATCGCGATCAGGCGTGGCACCAGCTCCTGCGCCATGCGATTCATCAGGCGGGGCTCCTCCCAGCTCGTCATTCGCTCGAGCATCCAGCGCAGCTCGCCGACCGGGTCGCCGCTTTCTTCGGCTTCGCGCAGGAGGGTCTCCCACGCGTTCTTCTGCGCGCCGCTGCGCCACTCGCCGTAGATGCGATCGATCTTGCGCTCGCGCGCTCTCTCGATCTCTGCCTGCGAGGGGCCTTCTTCGAAGCGCTCGACGGGGGAGTCGTCCGGGTCGGAGATGCGGCGTTCGCGGATCGCGCCGCCGAGCAGCGCCTGCACCGCGAGCCAGCCGAACATCAGCGCCACGATCAGAACGAACAGCGGCACGTGGTCGCCGAGCGGGGTGACGAGCAGGATGTAGGCGAACAGCCAGTAAATCAGGATGCAGGCGAGAACGAGCAGGTAGTCGCTCTTCATCCAGCGGATCAGATGAAACCAGTCGCGCGGATCCAGCGCCTGCAACGCGCGGTCTTTCGCGACCTGGACGGCGGCGATCGCGGGCAGCAGCCCGACCGCGCCGAGCCCGACGAACGCGCCCGGCACTCTCGTGCCGAATAACTCGTACGACCAGTACTGGGCGGCGTAGTAGATCGCGAAGAACACGCCGGTAATGAACAGCAGGACGCCCGACTTCGCCTGCTCGAGCGGATTCAGCATCTCCACTTCGAGCACGGGCGCTTCCTTACCGTCCCATGCCGTGTACTCCATCATGAGCAGGCCATAGCGGAAGAACCACGTGAGCATGATCAGGAAGAGGGGAACGCCGAACAGGCCTACTTTGAAGGCCGCCGCCATCAGCGCGCCCGCGAGCAGCACGAACATCACGGAGGAGAGGTTGAAGGCGCGCTGGAGATATCCCGCGGCGGTCGTGAACGTCACGGTGCCGCGGGCAGGGCGGTGAGCACGATGCGGCCGTCCTGATCGCGTTGCCAGTCGATCAGGAAGTTGTCGCGCAGGGAGGCGAGGAAGCTGTCGGTATCGCCGATCTTGAAGTAACCGCCGACGCGCACGTCGCGCAGCTTGTCGTCGCCGATCACGATTCGCGTGTTGGTATAGCGGCTCACTTCCGCCAGCACCTGCTCCAGGGATTCGCCCTGGAACACGACCTCACCCCGCCACCAGGCCAGGCGTGAGTCCATTTCATTCGGCTCGAGCTTGCGAACCGACTGCGTCGTCGGCTCGACGAGCGCCGCCTCCTGCGCGCTCACGATGGTATCGACATGCATGAAGTCATCGCGCAGCCGCTCGGGCGTGTTGAGCGGACGCTGCGGGGCATAAACCACTCTGACCTGCCCGTCGGTGACGGCGAGCTCCACGTTGTCATCCGAAAACACGCGCACGTTGAACGACGCTCCCGAAGCCTGCAGCACGCGCTTGCCGGCATGCACGTTGAACGGGCGCGCAGGATCGCGCACGACGTCGAACGTCGCTTCGCCGTAGGACAGATACACGTCGCGCGCGAGCGGCGCGTAGAACACGACGATGCGCGAGTTGGTGTTCAGCGTCGCCGTGCTGCCATCCGCGAGCTTGGTCACGCGCTTTTCGCCGACGCCGGTGCGAAGCATTTCGCTGAACATCGGTCGCGGAGGAGGATGCGACGCGGAGTCGAACAACGCCCAGGGCGTGTCCCCGGCCAGCATCAGCGTGCCGACGGCAGAAATGCAGGCCGCGGCGATGGCCGCCAGCGCGATGCTCGGAAAACTGCGGCGGGGCTGCGGATTCAGCACTTCCGGATTGAGCGGGAACAGCTCGGACAGCACCGCGATGATCTCGAGGCCACGCCACAGCTTTCCCATCTCGAGAAAGGCGCGATTGTTCATGGCATCGCGCAGCCAGTCTCGCAGCCCCGAACGTTCATCGTCCGACAGCCCGCGCTCGAGCCGCGCGAGCCACAGCGACGCTTCTTCGCGCGATTTGCGGGGATCGGGAAAGGCAAGAACGCTCATTCGTGCCGGCTCTTTCTCAGGTTCACTCAGGGGCCGTGCGTCGCGCGGCCCGCGCCCGAGCCAGGCTGCGGACGGCTGGCGTTCTCGAGATAGTCCCGGCACATCATGAGGCCGCGGGCCATGTCCTTCTCGACCAGGGCCTGGGTCGTGCCCAGGTGATCCGCGATCTCGGCGAGACTGAGTCCATACACTTTCTTCAGGATCATCACGCGCCGGCATTCGTCAGGCAGGCCGCCCACGGCGCGGCAGAACGCGACGAAGCGCTGGCTGGCGTCGTTCTGCGACTCTTCGGACTCGGAGGAGATCTGCGAGACCTCCGGCACCGAGAGGTCTTCGGTGTGCGCGTTCAGGCGCGCGCCGTTCCGGGAGAAGCGGTTCATGGCGATCGCCGTGGCGGTACGCAGGAGAAACGCGCTCTGGCTGCGGAGCGTGGGCTTGCCGCCGCCGTTGTCGCGGGAACGGATGAACGCGTCGGTCAGGATGTCGTCGACTTCCTGTCGGTTGAAGGCGCGCGCAATCAGACGCGCGAGGCTCGCGCGCCCGGTCTGAATCGCCGCGAGCGCGCGGCGACCGAATCCCTTTTTTTCCGGCATGCGACCCTCGCTCATGTTCGCCTGCCACCTGTGACGCCCGAATATAGACGCCGGTTTGAGCGGCGGGCAAGGCTCGCCACTTTAGAACGTGAGAGTGACCGTAATCGTGTCACCGTACGTGCCGACCGGCACGTTCTGGCCGGCCGGAATGCGGCCGTAGACGGTATACGAACCGGCTGTGCCGCTGAAACTCACGAGATTCGTTCCAGGCGAACCGTCGCCCCAGATCGACAGGTGGGCAGGATCCGCGTAGAGGTTGTAGAGGAGCGCGTTCAGGCCACTTTTCAGCTGGCGTGCGGCGAACGGCCCCGATCCCGCGCTGAGCGACACCTGCGCGGATGTATCGGTATCGCAGGTGATGGAGACGCCGCCGGTGATGTCGGTGTCCGTGACGCTGAAAGGGTCGTAGCTGCCGAAGGTCAGGCCGACGACGTTCAGCGAACACTCGGCACTCGCCAGCCCCGGCAGCGATAGCAACGCCAGCAATGCAAGCAGCGCTAATGAGCGGTTGCGCGGCATTCGAACGGTCCGAGGCGGGGCAGGGGATCAGAGCTTGGCGTATAGGCGGCATCGAACTCGCATGAGCCGCCCGGCC
>Ga0070665_100008903_pt1 | contig 10165 bp, 9 predicted proteins | sample KBSS13metaG_FD_65862 | JGI IMG/M metagenome (GOLD analysis project Ga0070665, IMG submission 65862) | Switchgrass rhizosphere microbial communities from Kellogg Biological Station, Michigan, USA - KBS S1-3 metaG | ecosystem: Host-associated > Plants > Roots > Rhizosphere > Soil ...
GTCAGCTCTCTGTCGACCGGCGTGCGTTCGCTCTCGACCGGTGTCAGCAGCCTCTCGACCTCGGCCAGCACGGGCATCAGTTCGCTGTCGATCGGTGTCAGCTCGCTGTCCACCGGCGTGCGCTCGCTGTCGACCGGTGTCAGCAGTCTGTCGACCTCGGCCAGCACCGGCATCAGTTCGCTGTCGATCGGCGTCAGCTCCCTGTCGACCGGCGTCAGCAGCTTGTCCACCGGCCTGAATTCACTTTCGACCTCCACCTCGACGGGCATCAGCTCGCTGTCGACCTCGGCCTCCACCGGCATCAGCAGCCTGTCGACCAACGTCAACTCGCTCTCCACCTCCGCCAGCACCGGCATCAGTTCGCTCTCGACCACGGTCAGCAGCCTGTCCACCGGCATCAGCGGCCTGAGCACGGGGATCAGTTCGCTGTCGACGGGTGTCAGTAGCCTGTCGACCGGCGTGAACTCTTTGTCGACGTCGACCTCGACGGGCATCAGCAGCCTGTCGACCGGTGTCAGCTCGTTGTCGACCTCGACTTCGACCGGTATCAGCAGCTTGTCCACCGGTGTCAGCAGCCTGTCGACCAACGTCAATTCGTTGTCGACGTCGACATCGACGGGCATCAGCAGTCTGTCCACCGGTGTGAGCAGCTTGTCGACCGGCGTGGACACGCTGTCGACGTCCACGTCGACCGGCATCAGCAGCCTGTCGACTTCCAGTTCGACGGGCATCTCCTCGCTGTCGACCAGTGTCGGTTCGCTGTCGACATCGACCTCGACCGGCATCAGTTCGCTGTCGACCAGCCTGGGCTCGCTGTCGACCGGCACCAGCGGGCTGTCGACCGGCATCAGCTCGCTCTCGACGGGCTTGTCGACCACCACCAGCCGCCTCAACAATGTGGGAACCGGTGTCGCCGCCGGCCTGGGCGGCGGAGCGACCTACGACCCGGCCACCGGCAACGTGACCGCCCCGGCCTACACCGTCTACAACGCCAACGGCACGACCGGCACCGCGGCCAGCGTGGGCGCGGTGGTCGACAGCATCAACAGCCAGGGCATCAAGTACTTCCACTTCAACTCGAGCCTGCCCGATGCGGTCGCAACCGGCGCCAACGCGGTGGCAGTCGGTGCGCAGGCGGTGGCCAGCGGCACCAACTCGATCGCGGTCGGCCTGGGCGCGCAGGCGACCGGTACCGACGCGATCGCGATCGGCTCGGGCGCGCTGGCCACCGGCTCGGTGGCGCTGGGCGCCAGCAGCCGCGCTGGCGGTGGCGGTGCGGCGCTCGGCGACTTCACCGATGCGGGCGGCACGCCGCTGAGCGCGGCACCCACCATCAGCAAGGGCACGGCGGTCGGCTTCGGCGCGGTGGTGCAGACCAGCGGCGGCGTGGCGCTCGGTTCGGGCTCGGTGGCCTCCACCGGCGCCGGCGTCGCGGGCTACGTGCCGGGCAGCGCCACGGCCGCCCAGGCCGCGGCGATCCAGGCCACCACCTCGACGCAGGCAGCGGTGTCGGTGGGCGACGCGGCCAACGGGCAGTTCCGCCAGATCACCGGCGTGGCCGCGGGCACGGCCGACAGCGACGCGACCAACGTGGCGCAACTTCGCGCTACCGCCAGCGCGGTGCAGTCGAGCAGCGTGCAGTACGGCACCAACCCCGACGGCTCGACCAACTACGGCCAGGTCACGCTGGGCAACGGACAGGCACCGAACGGCGTGCGCGTGACCAACGTGGCGCCCGGCATCCTGCCGTCGGATGCGGTGAACGTGGCGCAGTTGCGCAACGTGCAGGCGCAGGTCGGCGACGTGGCGCGCATTGCCTACTCGGGCACCGCGATGGCGATCGCGCTCAGCGGCAACTACATGATGCAGCCGCGCGCCGGCAAGACGGTGGTCGGGCTGGGCGTCGGCAGCTACTCGGGTTACAGCGCGGTGGGTGTGTCGTTCCGGTCGCTGGCGCCCAACGGCAAGGTGATGTGGGGCGCGGGCATCTCGGGCACCGGCAAGCAGTGGAGCATCGGCGCCGGCGTGTCGATGGAAATCGACTGATCACTGGCCGCAGGTCGCGCGTGCAGCGACCTGCGGCCCGTTGAAGTTCAGCGAGGAATCGCTTCGACCTCTTTGGTCCAGCGGTCGATCAGTCGGCGGCGCTCGGCCGCCTTGCCGTACTTCTCGAAGTCGTACTTGATGAGCTTCACGCCATCGGACGACGGGATGCGCGGATCGGGCTTGAAGGTCTTGTTGGCCGGCGTCTGAAAGCTGCCGGCCCTGGCGCCGATCGCCTGCCCGGCGGGGCTCATCAACCAGTCGTAATACTTGATGGCGGCGTCCTTGTTGCGCGCACCCTTCACCAGCGCGATGCCGCCGATCTCGTAGCCGGTGCCTTCGCAAGGCGACGCCGTCTTGACCGGAAACTTGTCGTAGCGCCACTTCTCGAAGCCGAACAAGAAGCTCACGCCGATGCCCACTTCGCCCTTGGCCACGTTGGGCGCCTGCGCCTGGCCGCTGCGGGTGTAGGTGGTGGTGTTCTTGTGCAGCTTCTTGAGATAGTCGAAGGCCGCGTCTTCGCCCATCTGCTGCACCAGGCCGGCAATGATGGTGTAGGCCGTGCCGCTGGTGGCCGGGTGCGAGATCTCGATCTCGCCCTTGTACTCGGGCTTGACCAGGTCGGCCCAGCACCTGGGTTCGGCGATCTTCTTTTTCTTGAGCACGTCGGTGTTGTAGCCAAAGCCGATGGTGCTGGTGTAGAAGCCGCCCACCTGGTTGCCGCTCATGGCGTACTGGCGCACGGCCCACTCGTGCAGGTCGTTGATGTAGGCGGGCCGGTAACTGTCGAGCAGGCCCTGCTCGGCGGCCTGCAAAAACGGATCGCCGGTTCCGCCCCACCAGATGTCGGTCTTGGGGTTGGCGGCCTCGGCGCGCAACTGGGCGCCGATTTCGCCGGTGCCCTTGTGCGCCTGGTTCACCTTGATGCCGGTGGTGCGCGAGAACTCGGCGGCGGCCGCCTCGCACCACGACGCATCGGTGCTGCACAGCGCATTGACCGTGCCCTGCTGCGCCGCGGCATTCAGGGGAACGACGGCGATGGCGCCCGCCAGCATGGCGCACGCAGAGATGGTCTTGATGGCAAAAGGTGGCACGCGGCATCTCCCGGTGTTGGATCGAAGCCGCAGCATAGCGGCGCCGCACGCCTTTCGGCGCGGGCGCCATAGCAACGCCCTAGCTGCCGGAGCCGACCATCGGCAAGGCGGTCGACTGGCCGATGGCCTCGGTGCCGCTGGCGTGCGACGCGGCATAGGCGCCCTTGTAGGCGTCGTCGGCGGTGGCGCTGTTCGACACCGGCATCGGCATGGCGGTCGACTGGCCGACCGCCTCGGTGCCTTCGGCATGCGCGGCGGCCACCGCGCCGTTGTAGACCTCGGTGTTCGATGCGCTGGATTGCATCATCGGCGCGCCGGTGGATTGGCCGATGGCTTCGGTGCCACCGCCGTTCCACACAGCCTGTGCCGAGGCCGCGCTCGCGCCCCATGCAGCGAAACCGGCAAGGGAAAGGACGGCGGCAAGGCGTTGGGTACGGATTCGCATGATGGGTTATCTCCTTCGGGCAGCGGGTGGACGGTCGCTCGCTGCGGCGCGACATGCGCCGCAGCGGACCGCCCGTGGGCCACTGTAGAAAGCCGGACTGAGCTGAGGCTGAGCAACGAATGAGCGCTGAATGAGCATGGCGCGCACCGTCGTTCACTCGGCCATGCCACCGACCTCGCCGTACGGAATCTGGTCGGCACGCAGCGCGGCGACGGCCTGCGCCCGCACGCTCGCGCGGTTGGCCAGGTGCGGCAGCGGGCGCGGCGTTTCCTGGTCGCTCAGCCGCCCCAGCGTCGGCAGGCGGGCGGCGGCCACGGCATCGGGCCGTACCGCGCTGCGCGGCAACGTCGGCACGAAGGCCGGCGTCTGTTCGGGCGCCAGCGCATCCTCGGCATGGACGGCAACGCCGGCGAGTGCCCCGACGGCGACGAGGCCTGCCGCGGCGAATTGTTTGAAGCCGAAAGAAAAGAAAGCAGCCATGGCATGAACTCCTGAAAAGTGAACGGACGAGGGGCATGACGCACCATGCGACCCCCTTCGATCGACTCTAGGCCGGCCGACTGAGTGCAGGGTGAGCATGGCCTTAAGGCGCGCTTAACGAGGCCCTCGACGGCGCTCTCACGCCGGCAGGTGCACGCGCGCCATCAGCCCGCTCGCGCCGCTGTCGTCGCGCGTGCGAAGCTCGATGCGCAGGCCGTGACGCTGCGCGACCAGCTGTGCGATGGCCAAGCCCAGGCCACTGCCAGCCGCGGCCGTACCGGGGACGCGAAAGAAGCGATCGAATACTCGCGTCTTCCACTCGGGTGCAATGCCGGGCCCGTCGTCGAGCACGTCGACCACCGCATGGTCGTCGACCCGGTGCAGCCGCACGTCGACGGTGCTGCCTCGGGGTGTGTGTCGCAACGCGTTGTCGATCAGGTTGTCGAACACGCTGCGCAGTTCGGCCGCCGGCGCAGCGACGAAGGCCGAGGTGTGGCCCTCGTAGCCGAGATCGGCACCGCACTGGTCGGCCTGCGCGACGAACTGGCCGACCGATTCACGCAGCAGCGCGCCCATGTCGACACGCTCGGCCTGGGCCGACCGCATGCCCACGGCCTCCTGTCGCGACAGGCGCAACAGTTGCTCGAGCAGATGCCGCGTGCGCGCCACGCCGGACTCCAGCAGCGCAAAGCGCTCCGTCGCTTCGCCCGGCGGCAGGTGGGCGCGAAGGTTCTCGACCTGCAGCGCGATCGCGGTGATCGGCGTGCGCAACTCGTGCGCCGCGTCCTGCACGAAGCGCCTTTGCGTCGCGAGCGACTCGCGCAATCGGGCCAGCAGGCTGTTGACGGCCTCGACCAGCGGTGCGATCTCGTCGGGCACCTGTACCAGCGGCAGTGCGGCGAGGCTGCGCTCGTCTTGCGCCGCCACCTCGCGCGCTACGGCGCGCAGCGAGCGCGAGACGTTCCACACGATGGCGCCCAGCAGCAGCAAGGCGGCCGGCAGCAGCAGCGCAATCGGCAGGCTTTCCGACAGGGCGCGGCGCACGATGCGGTGGTGCCGGTAGTCGTCGCTCTGCAGCACCTGCACGCGAAGCTGATCGGCGCCGCCGGCCGGTGCGGTGTAGACGCGCCACGCATTGGCCGGCGACTGGCCATGGCGTACGTCGCTGAAGCCGACCGCGCGCTGCAACGCCACCGAACGCGCCGCGCGCACATCGGGCGCCGCCATCAGTCCGCTGCCATCGGCGCTCCAGAGCTGGATCACCAGCGCACCGCGTTGCAGTGCGGCCTCGTCGTCGACCGGCTGCAGCAAAGGCGCGTGACGGTGGCCGGCATACGAATTGGCCACCACGCGCATCTGCTCGTCCAGCAGATTCTGGATCACGTTGCCGTAGATCGCGTACGAGAACCAGGCGGTGGCCGCCATCGCCACCAGGTGCAGCAGCACCAGCCACACCAGCAGCCGGCCGCCCAGAGAACGCGGACGCCGCCATCGCAGCGCGAGCGTCATGGCGCAGCGGCAGCGACGGCAGCGCCTGGCAGAACGCGCCAGCCCAGACCGCGAACGTTGCGGATCGCTTCGGGGCCCAGCTTGCGCCGCATGCCGTAGATCAACACGTCGACCGCATTGCTGGTGACCTCTTCGCCCCACCCGTAGATGCGGCGCTCCAGCTGATCGCGCGAGAGGATGGCGCCGGGCCGCTCGAGCAGCGCGTGCAGCAGTGCGAACTCGCGCGCGGTGAGCGGCTCGCGCACGCCGCCGATCAGCACTTCGCGCGTGGTCAGGTCCAGTTGCAGCGCGCCGCTTCCGATCACCGAGTGCGCACTGCCATCGCGCCGCCGCACCACCGCACGCATGCGCGCCAGCAACTCCGACAGCTCGAAGGGCTTGAGCAGGTAGTCGTCGGCGCCCAGGTCCAGGCCATGCACACGATCGGCCAGGCTGTCGCGGGCCGTCAGCACCACCACCGGCGTTCGGTCGCCGCGCTCGCGCGCACGCCGCAGCAGCACGGTGCCGTCCTGTTTGGGCAGGCCCAGGTCGAGCAGCACGCAGGTGTAGTCGCCATCGGCCAGCGCGCTGTCGCCCAGCGCGCCGTCGCGCACCCAGTCGACCGACCACCCCGCGCCTTCCAGCGCCTGGGCCAGGCTGCGGCCGATCATTTCGTCGTCTTCCACCAGCAGGGTTCGCACGCCCGTCTCCTTGCGATCGAGGTGCCGGGACGCTACGCGTGAATTCTTAAGCCAGCCTGAGCAAGCCGGTGTGTCGCTCTGGTCAGCTTCTGCTGGGATTGGGTGCGCAAGATCGACGGCTTGTCACACAAACGGTACCCGTCATGCACTCTTCCCTTGTTCGCGTCTTGCTGGCCGCGGTTGGCCTCTCGTGCACGCTGCTGGCTCAGGCACAGGTTCCTGCCGACGCACCGGCCGGCACCACGGTGCAATGCAAGGACGGAAGCTATGCGACGCCTGAGAACAAGTCGGGCGCTTGTCGCGGGCACAAGGGCATCAAGACCTGGTACGGCAAGGCCGACGCGGCGAAGCCCGCGGTGCAGACGCAATCGGCCGCGGTGAGCGCGACGCAGGCGGCGCCGACGCCGGGCGGCCCGAGCAAGACACCCGCCGTCCAAGACACGTCGAAGATGACCGCGGCAGCCGGCGGCGGCGCGGGCAAGGTGTGGGCCAACGACGAGACCAAGGTCTATCACTGCATGGGCGACCGCTACTACGGCAAGACCAAGAAGGGCGAATACCTGAGCGAGGCGGATGCCAAGGCCAAGGGCATGCATGCCTCGCACAACAAGGCCTGCACGAGCTGACATCACCCGGCTGGAGCTAACCGGCTAGAACTTCTCGCCGGGCCCGAGGTAGCGCCACTGCCCGACCGGCAGGTTGCCCAGCACCACGCGGCCGATGCGGATGCGCTTCAAGCCCACCACCTTCAGGCCGACCTGCTCGCACATCCGGCGGATCTGCCGCTTCTTGCCTTCGGTCAGCACGAAGCGCAGCTGCTCGGTGTTCTGCCAATCGACCCGCGCCGGCTTCAGGCGCTGGCCGTCGAGGCTGAGGCCATGGCGCAGCTTGTCGAGCAGCTCGCGCGGAAACGCCGCCTGCGAGTTGGTGGCCACCGGCCCGTACGACACGCGCACCAGGTATTCCTTTTCCATGCCCGAGTCTTCGCCGATGAGCTGGCGCGCGACGCGGCCGTCTTGCGTCAGCACCAAGAGGCCGACCGAATCGATATCGAGCCGGCCGGCCGGCGCCAGCCCGCGCAGTTGCGGCGGCGAAAAGCGGTGAGTGCTCGGGTCTTCGCGCCAGTGCGTGCGCGGGTTGATCAGCATCACGGCCGGCTCGTGCCCGTCTTCGGCCTGGCCGCTGACGTAGCCCATCGGTTTGTGCAGCAGGATCGTGACCTGCGTGGCCTGATGGCCTTGCGCCTTGCGGTCGACCTCGATGCGGTCGGCCGATGTGACCTTCACGCCCATTTCGGCCGGCTGGCCATTGACCTTGACCCAGCCTTGCGAAATCCACAAATCGGCCTCGCGACGCGAGCACAGGCCGAGCTCGGCCATGCGCTTGTTCAGGCGTTGCGGGCCGGCGTTCAGGGTCATCAGCTGCTGTGCGTCAGGAAGTCGGAATCGAGATAGGCGTTGCCCTCGAAGAACCGGAGTTTCGTGTTGCCGATCGCGATCACGTCGAGGTGTCGCAATTGTTGCCTGACGACGCGAACATTGTTGACGTGCACGCCGTTCAGGCTCGACAGATCGACGATGAAAGACGACGCGTCGGCCTTCAGTTCAATGCGGGCGTGGTGCCAGCTTACCCGTTTGTCTTCCAGCGTCAGATCGCAACCCGGGTCGCGGCCAATCACTTCATGCATGCCCGCCAGCTCAAAGCGGGCAGGCGCGCCCGGGTCCAAACGGACCAGACTTCTACTCATTCTTCACTCCCTGTTTTTTCTTGTCCGCAAGTGTGCGTCATCCCATGAATGAGGGAGGGACATGGGGTTCTGTGCCCGCTGCCGGATTTCAGGAAGATTTCACGAAGTGCCCTGCGGCCTGGTTGTCATGAAAACTGCCGGGCGTTAAGCTTGGCTTTCAGCGCGAGTTGATCGCGCCCACTTTTTGGGGGATTCCCAAATGAACCAGCCACGGCACGCCAGTGCGCGCAAGTTTCCTTATGCGGTCGTCATCGGCCGCTTCCAGCCCGTTCACTTCGGCCACCAGCGCCTGATCGAAGAAGGCTTGCGTGCCGCCGAGCGCGTGATCGTGGTGGTGGGCTCCGACCGCAAGCCGCGCAGCGTCAAGAACCCTTTCACCTTCGACGAACGCGAGCGCATGGTGCGGTCGTGCCTGCGCAGCAACGAGCAACTGCGCGTGAGCGTCGTCGGCGTCGGCGACTCGCCCTACAACGACCAGCTGTGGATCGCGTCGATCCAGTCGGCGGTCGATCGATTGGTGCAGCAAGACGGTGCCGCGCCCGCGCGCACCAAGGTCGCGCTCATCGGCCACCTGAAGGATTCGTCGAGCTACTACCTGCGCATGTTTCCGGCGTGGGAGTTCATCGGCCATCAGGCGGTGGAGAGCATCCACGCCACCGACGTGCGCGCGCTCTACTTCAACCCCGAGATGCGCGGCCAGTTGCAGCGCGCCGACCTGCCCGACGGCACCGCGGCTTTCCTCGACCAGTTTGCGCGTACCGACGACTACGCCGCGCTGTGCGAAGAGCGCGCCTTCCTGGTCGACTACAAGGACACCTACCGTTACGCCGGCAGCGACTTTCCGCCGATCTTCACCACGGTCGATGCGGTGGTGGTCGAAGCCGGGCACATCCTCCTGGTGCAACGCAAGTTCCACCCCGGCAAGGGCACATGGGCTTTGCCGGGCGGCTTCGTCGGCCAGCACGAGCGCCTGCAAGAGGCCGCCGTGCGCGAGCTGAAGGAAGAGACGCGACTGAAGGTGCCGGTTCCGGTGCTCCACGGCAGCATGAAGGCCAGCCACGTGTTCGACGCGCCGGATCGCTCGCAGCGCGGCCGCACCATCACGCACGGCTTCTTCTTCGAACTGGCGCACAACCAGTGGACGGGCCTGTCGGACATACGGGCCGACGACGATGCCGCCGATGCGCGCTGGGTGCCGATCGCAGAGTTTCTCGACATGCCCGAACGCATGTACGAAGACCACTACTTCATTGCCAACCATTTTTTAGGCGGTCTCGGAAAGAACTGACATCGAGACCATTTCGGCAAGAACGGCGCCGGTTGACGGCGCCAACGTGAAAGGAGCTTTCACATGACTCGCGCTACTTCTTCATCACCCTCTTCCCTCGGCCGCAACCTGCTGCTGCGCACCGACTCTTACAAGGTGTCGCACTGGATGCAGTACCCGCCGGGCACGCAGACGGTGTTCAGCTACATCGAGTCGCGCGGTGGCGCGTTCAGTCACTCGGTGTTCTTCGGCCTGCAGGCCTACCTGCGCGAGTACCTTTCGACGCCGGTGACCATCGATGACGTCGACGAAGCTGCCGCGTTGATGGCGGTGCATGGCGAGCCCTTCAATCGCGACGGCTGGCTGCGCCTCGTCGACCGGCACGGTGGCCTGATGCCGGTGCGCATCCGCGCAGTGCCAGAAGGCAGCGTGATCCCAGTGCACAACGTGCTCGCCACCATCGAGAACACCGACCCGGAATTCTTCTGGGTCACCAGCTTTCTCGAGACCGAATTGCTGCGCGCCATCTGGTACCCGACCACGGTCGCGACGCTGTCGGGCGCAGCCAAGGCGACGCTCTTGCGTTACCTGGAAGCGACCTGCGAATCGCCCGAAAGCGCCGCCGCGCAGATCGGCTTCAAGCTGCACGACTTCGGCGCGCGCGGCGTGTCCAGCCTCGAATCGGCGGCGCTCGGCGGCATGGCGCACCTGGTCAACTTCATGGGGACCGACACGCTGAGCGCACTGGTCGCCGCGCGCCGCTACTACGACTGCGACGTGGCGGGCTTTTCGATTCCGGCGGCCGAGCACAGCACCATCACCGGCTGGGGCCAGGACCAGGAGTCGAGCGCGTACCGCAACATGGTCGAGCAGTTCGGCAAGCCCGGCGCACTGTTCGCG
>Ga0070665_100008904_pt1 | contig 10165 bp, 10 predicted proteins | sample KBSS13metaG_FD_65862 | JGI IMG/M metagenome (GOLD analysis project Ga0070665, IMG submission 65862) | Switchgrass rhizosphere microbial communities from Kellogg Biological Station, Michigan, USA - KBS S1-3 metaG | ecosystem: Host-associated > Plants > Roots > Rhizosphere > Soil ...
CCATCGGCCGAGAGTCGGAGACGCACGGCCGTGCATTGACCGCCGAGTCGAGCGACGTCCCCGTCCAACGCATCCCAGTCCACGTCGTCACGTGCGAACGCCGCAACCGCCGCTTCGGCGGCGAGCGCGGCGCGACGCGAATTTCCGGAACCATCGGCGAGCGCGATCACGATCTCGGGGCCCATTTCGTAGACGGCTGCACGGTCGTGACCGACCGACGTGGCCGAAGCGAGCGCGATGGCGTGTGATAAGCGACCGTGCGTCACTCGTCGCCACCTGGAATCTCGAAGGCGCCGATCGGGCCGTGTTTGCGCCAGCCCGTCGACAACAACCACGTCTTCGGCAGCCAGACGATCAGCGACGCGTAAGTCGGTGGCGGGCGAAACCCGAACACGCGATCTTCGAGCTCCTTCCAGCCGCCGAACGAAATTCCGGATGAAAACGGGTCGAGCTTCCACGGCCGGTCGCGGTCCTCGCCGTGGTGTCGCCAGTTGTTGAGCACGTACGCGATGCAGTTGCGAACCTCGCGCGGCGTGCGCAAGCGGCGCGCGTGATAGCGATCGGCGAACACCGCGCCACGCTGCTTGCGATGCACGCGCTTCGCGAGCGCGGCATTGATCCCGCGTGCCGCCGAGATCAGGAAGCCCTGCATGCCCTTCCAGAGTGCGGTGCGGTTCGCCGCCTCGACGATGAGATGCAGGTGCGTGCGCTGGATGCTCATATGCACGATGCGAAAGTCGGGCGCGTGTGCCGCGGCGACGAAGCTCGCGTCGCGAATCACGGCGTAGGTGTCGCGGCGGCGCAGGCCATGCGCGCGCGACACGACACGCGTGGTGATGTGCAGCGGCACGTGCGGAGCGAGCTCCGGGCGAACCCTGTGGTGCTCGCTCGCGCGGCCTTGCTTGCGAGGCCGACCGGCACCTTCGCGTGCGCCACCGCGGTGCTGACCGTTTTTGTCGAGCTCTCGCGGCCGTAGATCGAGCTCGCCCTGCCTACCCATGTCCGTACGGTACACGCCTCGGCGAGGCTACACAAATGAAAATCGCCGTTATATTTGGTGGCGCTACCTAGATATGGCTTTGGTTGGGTCTCGCACACACACTCGACGCCGCGATCCAGGCCTTGCATCTAGGCGGACACGTCGGGCCATGCCGTGCAGAACGCGAGGCGGCCTGCTCACATCCGTGGACGGCCGCTTTGCTCATCGTTACCGCAACGACACGGTTGGTTCAGCCGCGCCCGTCCACCGATGTGACCAGGCTTACCCACGCGCGGATGCTCCGGGCTTTGAAAATTTCGGTTCGATTTCGGACGGAGTGCGTGTGCTCTTCTTCCGAAATCGATCCTTTGAAACCAAGATGGAGCGCCGGCGCGAGGGAAAGCGCGGTCACACTGAGGATGGGCGCGCCTGAACCTGTCGTGATGCTGGCAGTCGAACGAGCCGCGCGGCCATCCTCATGGTGTGAGCGCGCCGCCGCGCGATCTGCAGAACCTCGCTCGCTGTCAAAAAAAGCGTGGCGGCGGGCTCACAGTTTTGTGCCCCGCTTTCCCACGCATGAATGCTCCGGCGCTTCGCTCGCGGTGCGCCTGTCCGTCCGGGGTCACGGTATCGTCTCCACGTGCAGCTCGCTCAGCTGATCTTGTTCGTCCACGACGCGCCGCTCATGCAGGCGTTCTACGAGCGGCTTGGACTGATCGTCGCCGACGGGGACGCGGCGAAAGGCTTCGTGCGCCTTCGCGATCCCGCCGGCGGCGCGGTGCTCGCGCTGCACTACACGCGCGCGATCGGCCCGCCACAGGGCCCGCGCGTCGATACCGCGATGAAGCCGTGCTTTCACGTCGACGACGTCGATCTCGCGCGTGCGGCGCTGATCGCCGAAGGCGCGACGATGCGCGACATCCATCGCTACGAGGGCATCGCGTTCTGCGATGGCGTCGACCCGGAAGGCAACATCTTCCAGGTCACCACGCGGTAGCTCGGCTCAGTCCGCGCCCTCGCCGCCCTTGAGCCCGTGACGCTTGAGGAGCTCGCGCAGGTGGTAGCGCGTCAAGCCGGCTTCCTGCGCCGAGCGCGTGATGTTGCCGTCGTTGCGCTGCATCAGCGCCTGGAGATAGGCCATCTCGAACGCGTCGACGACGGTCTGCTTCGCGGGCTTGAAGCCGAGGCCTGCCTTGAGCAGCGCGGCGTCGAAGATCGCGGGCCCGGATTGCGGCGGCAGCTCGACGCCGGAGATCTGCGCGGCTGCGCGCTGCGCGGCCTGCGCGCCGGCTTGCGCCAGATCGTGCGACGCGACGAGGCTCGGTCCCATCTCGCGGCCGAACACGAGATCGGCGCGCGTGATCGACGGTCCGTCCGACAACGCCGCGGCGCGCTCGACGACGTTGCGCATCTCGCGAACGTTGCCCGGCCAGCTGTGCGACATCAGGCCGGCCATCGCGTCCTGCGAGAACGTCATGTTCATGCCGCGGCGCTGCGCGACGTCGCGCAAGAAGTGGTTCGCGAGGTTGGGGATGTCCTCGCGGCGATCGCGCATCGGCGGCAGCTCGACGTGGACGACCGACAAGCGGAAGTAGAGATCTTCGCGGAACGTGCCCTTGTTGACCTCTTCGCGCAGATCGCGATTGGTCGCGGCGAGCACGCGGACGTCGACCTTGTACGTGCGATCGCCGCCGACGCGCTTGATCTCGCGCTGCTCGAGCACGCGCAGCAGCTTGGGCTGCAGCGTGATGTCGAGCTCGCCGATTTCGTCGAGGAAGATCGTGCCGCCGTTGGCCTGCTCGAAGCAGCCGGTGTGCTGCGCGACCGCACCGGTGAAGCTGCCCTTCTCGTGGCCGAACAGCGTCGATTCGATCAGCTCGCGCGGGATCGATCCGCAGTCGAGCACGACGAACGGCTTGGCCTTGCGCGACGACGCGTTGTGCAGCGCGCGCGCGACCATCTCTTTGCCGGTGCCGGTCTCGCCAGTGATGAGGCACGTCAGATCGCTCGGCGCGACCTTCTCGAGGTGCGCGAAGATCTCGCGCATCGCCGGCGACGCGCCGAGCATCATGTCGAAGCGATCTTTCTTCGACAGCTCGATCTCGACGACGTCGTCGGTCGACTGGAACTGGATGCTCGTGTGGCCGATCCGGAAGATCGTGCCGGGGCGCAGATACGCCTCGCGCACGCGCAGGTCGCCGACGAAGATGCCGTTGCGCGAGTTGAGATCGCGCAGCCGGTAGCCGTCGTCGCGGGCCGAGACTTCGAAGTGCGTGCCCGACACCGCCTTGTCCTGCACCACGAGGTCGCTGATGATGCTGCGCCCGCCGGTGACGCGCGGCTTGGAGATCTCGACCTCCTTGCCGGCATCGGGCCCGCTCGTCACGACGAGCTTGCCCTTGCGCATGCGCCGTACGGTGGCCCATTCGCCCTCGAACAGCGTGGTCATGCCTGTGCCGGCGTCGTCGTCCTCAGGATAGTCCGTGGCCATCGAAGCCGAACCTACCACGCTCCCGACGACGCTAGGCTAGTTCAGATAGCGCTCGTCGCGCTTGCGCGGCGGGCGGGGTGCACCGCCCTCGAGGACGGAAAGTCGTGCACGCGCGCGCGCTATTCGCCACCGTTTCCACGCGAGTGCCGGGCTGAACCGGCGCGACGTCATCACCGCGGCCGCCAGCATCGCCGCCGCGAACGACGCGCCCTTCTCCCATTCCTGCGTGAGCAGGATGAACACCGCGACGAACCCGATGAACCCGTACATCAGCTGGCGGCCGGTGAGGGGCAGCACGCCGAAAAACTGAACAGGCTGTTTCGCGTAGACGATTCCGAACGCGACCGTCGCGGCAAACACGAACGGCGAGATGCCGGCGATCGGCGTTTCACTGCCGAGCGCGAGCCCGGCAAGCGTGCCGACCACGGTGCCGGCGAGTGACGTGACCGCGAAGAACCGGAAGAACCGCGACATCCCCCAGAACCGTTCGAGCTGCGGGATGAACGCCCACAGCATGAACAGGTCGAGCAAGAGCGCCAGGAAATCGTGCTCGATCAGCACGCTGGTCGCAAGCGTCCAGACGCGCCCCGATCGGTACACGCCGCTCGGCCACGCGACGAGCCAGCTGCTGAACTGTGCCTGCGTGTCCTTCGGCGACAACATGAACACCAGCGAAACCCCGATGAGCAGGCCCGCGATGATCAAGGCGCCGCGCGTGATCCGAAGCTGACTGGCGTCGAACCTGGCGCGACTCACCGTCGAAGCTTAGCTCACGGGACCGTGATGGTCACGGTGTGCAGATCCGTGATGGTGTTGCCCTGCATCGGGCCGGTCATGATGGTGGCGCCGAGCGGGTCGGCCGCCGCGATCTGGGCTCCGTTACCGTCGAGCAGCGCCGCGGTCACCGTGTACGAGCCGTCGAGCACGCCGGTCGTGTAGCCGACGCCTGCATTGCAATCGAACGGCGGCGTCTCGATCGGAGGGCCGCTGGCGCCGGTCACGGTCAGCTCGACGCTCGTCGCGTTCGGCACGTCGACGCAATTGACCATCGCCCCGGCGCGCTCGAGCTGCCACGCGACCTTGAAGTGGCCGGCGTCGGTGTAGATCGCCGGCGTGTCGACCTCTTGCGGCGCGGTCAACAGATCGACGACGACGGGCACCGAGGTCGCGTATTGCAGCGCGTTGTTGTCGGTGGCGATCGCGACGGTCTCGCTGTACGTCACGCCGGGCAGCATCGACGTGGTGCCCGCGCCGTCGGAGCAGTTGAACAAGTCGATGATCGGATCGCCGACGGGCTGGCCGTCGACGTCGCTGTCGAGCTGTTGCGAGTACACCGCCGCGGTGTCGTAGCCGACCGGGCACGGTGCCGGCGATTGCGTCGCGAGCATCTGGAGGTTCCAGGTCACGATCAGGTTCGCGCCGCCCGTGTCGTCGCTCGAATCGATGATGCAGCCCGCGGCGTTCGCGAGGACCAAGGCGAGCACGAGCGACTTCATCGACTAAGCGAGTCTATACCTAGCCGCAGATGCATGCCTGGCTGCCGACGCCGCTGCCGCAGTCGCTGATCTCGACGAACACCTCGATCGCGCCGAGGTTCACCGTATTGCCGACGGAGACATCGCGCTCCTGCGGCGTCGGGGCCGTATATGTGATCGGGGCGGCATCGCCCGTCGCACACTCCGGTGTGACCGTGAGGAGCGCGCTGCCCGAAGGCACCTCGAAGCCGGTGACGCCGTGATAGTCGGTGCACGGCCACGACGCCGAGCCGGTGATGGCGCCGACCTGCCAGTCGAGGCGCATGCGCTCGACCGGGTTCGCGCCGTCCACGCCGGTGTCGCAGTTGACGAACAAATCGCTCGAATCGCCGCTTTCGGGGCGCAGCGTCCACGACAGCTCGACCGCGCCGCCGTGCACGTCGGTGCAGGCCGCAAGGAGGACGAGGACGAGCATTTGACCGGGCCGCATGGTGCGTGCTATCGCCTATCGCGAGGATTATGCCAGGGTTTTCGCTGACTCACGCTGCGTGGTCCCTCGCTGCGAACCTCGACATCGCGAAGCTGTTCGACCAGGCCCACTGGATCGTCAAGGGCGTGATGATCTTGCTCGCGGCGATGTTCATCATCGGCTTGTACATCATCATCTACAAGCGGATGTACATCGGCCGCGCGTCGAGCGAATCGTCGCGCTTCACCGAGTCGTTCTGGAAGTCGCGCGACATCGAGCAGATCTACAAACAAGCGCAGGCGCTTCGCAACAGCCCCATCTCGCAGATGTTCGTCGCGGGATACACCGAGCTCGCGAAGCTGCACGCGGATCCCGCGCTCAAAGACGATCGCGAAGGCAACCTCGCGAACATCGAGCGCGCGCTGCGTCGATCGCAGACCGTCGAGACGACCAAGCTCGAATCGATGACCCCGTTCCTGGCCACGACCGCCTCGGCGGCGCCGTTCATCGGCCTGTTCGGCACGGTCGTCGGCATCCTGTTCGCGTTCCTCGACATCGCGCAGTCCAAGGAAGCATCCGCCGCGTCGCTCAAGACCGTCGGCCCGCACATCGCCGAGGCGCTGTTCGCCACCGCGGTCGGCCTCGTCGCCGCGATCCCGGCCGTGATGGCCTACAACTACTTCCAGCGGCGGATTCGCGTGCTTCGCTCGGAGATGGAGATGTTCGAGCAGGACTATCTCAACATCATCAAGCGGCACTTCCTGAGGTAGCCCAGATGTCGTTCAAGACCGGCGGCGGCGACGATTTGAACTCGGAGATTAACGTCACGCCGATGGTCGACGTGATGCTGGTGCTGCTGATCATCTTCATGATCACGGCTCCGATGATGAACACCGGCGTGTCGCTCGAGCTGCCGCAGGTGACCGCGCAGAACGTCGAGGATCCCGAAGGCAAGCTCGTGCTGTCGATCGCGAAGGACGACAAGATCTTCCTCGGCGGCACGCAGGTGACCTGGAAGGGCCTCGAAGACAAGCTCAAGACCAACGAGCGCGTGAAGCGCGAGAGCGCGCTGTACATCGAGGCCGATAACGCACTGCTCTATGGCCGGGTCGTGACGGCCATGGCGATCGCGAAAAACGCAGGCGTTACGCGCGTGATGATGCTCACGACCCCGACCGACACCCTCAACCTCGACATGCTAGATCAGAACGTAGCCGGCGCTGCGCCGTCTTTACCGGGTAAGTAGCCATGTCGTTCCGCGACGGCGAAATCCACGCGATCTCGATCTTGGGGACAGCGATCCTCACGAGCGCGCTCGCGCTGTCCGTCGTTTTCTGGACCAAGGCCGCGGCCCCGGAGAAGGTCAAGTTCGACGACATGGAGTCGATCGAAGCGTCGATCGCCTACAAGAAAACTCCGCAGAAGCAGCCGCAAAAGCAAACCTCGCAGCCCGAGGTGAAAAAAGACGAGGGCGTCTCGCACGACGAGAACAAGAAGCCGATCGATCAGTGCAAGGTCAACGCGGACTGCAAGCCCGACGAGACCTGCAAGAGCGGCAAGTGCGTCGCGCGCGAAGAGAAGCCGGTCAAGACGACCAGCAAGCCGGTCGACATCACGCAGTTCCACCACTCGACCGATGAAGACAACGATGCCGGCAAGCCCGTCGCACAGCCCGGCGACTTCAACGGTCAGGAATACGGCTGGGCGCCGGTCACGAAAGGCGCGCCGTTCTGGCAACACTTCGTGAGGGACATCCACGATCACTTCTCGCTGCCGTCGATCTCGGAGGCAAATGGCTTCCCGGTGGGGTGCTTTCACATCCAGCCTGATGGCAAGATCATCGACGTCAAGATGAAGGAGCAGAGCGGCAGCCCGGATCTCGACACTGCCGCCGAGAACGCGATCAACGCGGTGAAGAAGCTGCGCGACGACAACCCCGAGCCCGTCCCCAACGAGTTGCTCGGTCAGATTAGCCGATGGATATGCTTTCGCTTCGATCCAAACAAAACCTGATCGTCCTCGCCGTGCTCGGCGTGGCCGCCGGCGTTCACGCCGACGAGCCCAACGGCGGCACGCAACTCGACGTCAACGTCAGCCACACGGGCCTCTACCCGATCGCGACACCGCTCGCGCCCGGCGCCGATCAAGCCGCCAAAGATGTCGCGCAGGTCGAGGCGACCGATCTGTCGCTCGCCGGTGTGTTCAAGGTCGTCGATCCGAAGTCCTATCTCGCCGATCTCAATGCCGAGAAGCTCGGCATCGAGCCGCAGAAGTGGAAAGACGTCGGCGCGTTCGGCGTCGTGAAGTACCAGGTCAGCGGCGACTCGATCGAGTTCCGGCTCTACGAGGTCTCCAAGGGCAACACCGCGGTCCTCACGAAGACGTACAAGCGCGCGGGCACGAACACGCGCCAGATCACGCACCGCTGGGACAACGAGGTCGTCAAGTACTACACGCACGACAACGGGTTCTTCGGCTCGCAGATCGCGTTCACCGCGAAGGGCAAGGGCACGAGCTCCATCATGGCGATGGACTTCGACGGCGCGAACGCCTTCATGGTCTCGCACAACAGCTCGACGAACATCCTGCCGGCGTGGTCGCCGTCGGGCGGGCTCATCGCGTACACGTCGTTCATGCGCGACAACCCCGACCTCTACGTCGGCGCGCCGAACGGCAGCCGGCCGAAGAAGCTGTCGAGCCAGCGCGGGATGAACACCGGCGCGGCCTGGTCGCCCGACGGCTCGAAGATCGCGCTGACGCTGTCGAAGGACGGCAACCCCGAGATCTACATCATCAACGCGAGCGACGGATCGATCGTCAAGCGCATCACCAACGACAAGGCGATCGACACGTCGCCGGCGTGGTCGCCCGACGGCAGCCAGCTCGCGTTCGTCAGCGACCGCAACGGCGGCCCGCAGATCTTTGTCGTGAGCTCGAACGGCGGCAACCCGACGCAGGTGTCGTTCAACGGCAACTACAACACCACGCCGACGTGGATGCCCAAGGCCGGCAAGCACGTGATCGCGTACACCACGCGCGCCGACAGCAACTACGACATCGTGACGCTCGATCTCGACACCAAGGAGATGAAGCGGATCACGCAGAACGAGGGCAACAACGAGGAGCCGTCGTTCTCCCCGAACGGCAAGGCGATCGCGTACGCGCGCCAGGGCCAGGGCGTGTTCATCTCGAACGCCGACGGCACCGGCCACGGCCAGAAGGTCTACAGCGGCAACGTGACCGGCGTGGACTGGGGCCCGGCTCCGAAAGAGTGAGTCGCAAGCCCGGCGAACGCCGGGCGCGCAGCGCCGCCGTAGGCGGTGCGGAGTGAATTTTTCACGCGACCGATCGACGGTTCGTGCGTCGATCTGGAAATGCGTGCTGCTTGGCTCCTCGTGGTCGTCGCGGCGTGTGCGCGCGAGTCGGCGCCCATCCCACCTGATCCGGCGCCCGAGGTCGCGCCGCCGCTGGTCCCGCTCGCGATCGCGGACTATCCCGAGCCACCCCAGCAGCATGCGGCGTGGACCGATCCGAGGACGTCGCTCGACCCGGCGCTGGTCGCCGCGGCCGACAAGCTGTTCGCGGCCGGGTTTCCCGACCCGCGCGGCTGCGAGTACAGAGCGATCGGCGTCGACGTCGGCGACCTGTGGAGCGGCGGCACGCGCCCGACGTCGACCACCGGCTGGGTCTTGCCCGGCACGACGTTCGCGATCGCGTGGGATGGCCTCGTCTATCGCACGCGCTCGATCGGCCCGCTCGGCAATCTGACCGCCGACGTCAAGGCGCTCGCGAGCCGCAAGCCGACAGACGCGTTTCACGAGCTCGACCAGGGCGCGGTGGCGCTGCAGGCCGGCGCGATGGCGGCGATCCTCGCGCTGCGCGCCGGCAACACGGCGGCCGCCGAGGCGCTGATGAAGCGACCGGTCGCGCATGCGTACGAGGAGCTCTCGACCGCATGGGTGACCGCGATGTTCGAGCGCGGCATCACCGCGCACATGCACGGCGACGTCGCGCTCGCGATCGAGAGCTGGCGGCGGATCCCCGCGCTGCGCCAGACGCTCGCGCTCACCGACGTGCAGTTTCTCGACGAGGTTCCGGCACTGCTCGCCGACGAGCGCCGGCGCGCCGCGCATCCGATGCCGCCGCTCGACACCGATGCCCTGACCGCGCTCGCGAGCCGCCCCAAGCCCGAGCGCATCGCGCGGCTCGTCGCCGGGCTCGATCAGGTCGCGGCGCGCCAGATGGGCCAGCCCGGCGGCGTCTCGCTCGGCGACGATCCGATCGTGCAGGCGCTGATCGCCGAGGGCGAGCCCGCCGTCGAGCCGCTGATCGAGGCGTACGAGACCGACGAGCGCCGCACGCGCTCGGTGCAGTTCTGGCGCGACTTCACGCCCGACCGCGAGGTCCTCGCGACCTACGAAGCGGAGTACGTCGCGCTCAGCGGCATCCTCGACTTCAGCTTCTTCGAGCCGGGCTCGACCGGCGACAACCTCACGGGGCGCGGCGCGGCCGGCCGCAAGGCGCTCGGCGAACAGGTACGCGCGTACTGGCAGGCGTGGCGCGGCGTGCCGATGGAAGAACGCTGGTATCGCATGCTCGCCGATGACAAGCGCGATCCGAAAACGTGGCTCGTCGCCGCCGACAAGCTCGTGCAGCCGACGAACGAGACGACCGTGCCGTCGAGCAGCATCGAGCAGTTCGTCGTCACCACGAAGCTGCCGCCCGGCCAGAAGCCGGCGCTGCGCGGCGAG
>Ga0070665_100008906_pt1 | contig 10164 bp, 8 predicted proteins | sample KBSS13metaG_FD_65862 | JGI IMG/M metagenome (GOLD analysis project Ga0070665, IMG submission 65862) | Switchgrass rhizosphere microbial communities from Kellogg Biological Station, Michigan, USA - KBS S1-3 metaG | ecosystem: Host-associated > Plants > Roots > Rhizosphere > Soil ...
CCGGACTCGTACAAGACGATGTCGCTTCGGGTCGACGCCGCACCGCCGCGTGGCGGAGTCGCGGGCAGCGACCCCGAGTTCGCCGCCAAACAGCTACTGGTGGACGCCGGAGTCAGCATCGCGATGCTGGAGCCGATGTGTGATGCCCAGCTGCCGCACGCCGAGCACGTCCTCAAGGCCACTCACAACGACTGGCTGGCCGACGTGTGGCTCGGTGAGAACAACTGGCACGGCCGCTGGCGTGGCGCGATCAGCGTCACCGCACAGGACCCGCATGCGGCCGCTCGTGAGATCGAGCGGTGGGCCGGCCACCCGTACATGGCCGAGGTGTTGATGACGCCGCAGACCCGCGGGATCCCTTTCGGCAGTCCGCATTTCGATCCGCTGTACGAAGCGGCTGCACGCAACAACCTTCCAGTCGCCACCCACCTGATGGGCCAGACTCCATTCGAGTTGATCCCGATCTACCCGGTGGGCAACCCCGCGCATTGGCACGACTTCTTCGCGTCCTGGCCACTGCTGTATGTGTCGCACCTGATGAGCCTGGTGTTCGACGGCGCCTTCGACCGGCATCCCGATCTGCGGATCGTGTTCGTCGAGGGCGGCTTCACCTGGGCGATGCCGGTGATGTGGCGGATGGACCGGATCTGGCAACAGCGCAGGGGCGACCTGCCGCACGTGCGCCGCAAGCCGTCGGACTATGTGCGCGAACACGTCCGGTTCACCACCCAGCCGCTCGAGGACGTCAACGTCGCGATGTACCGCGAGTACCTCGAGATGATGGATCTCGGTGACTGCCTGATGTTCTCGACGGACTACCCGCACTGGAGTTATGACTCGCCCGAGTGGGCGGTGCGGCGGTTCCCCGCCGATCAGCGTGAGCGGATCATGCGCGGCAACGCCACCGCACTCTACGGCCTGCCCTCCACGGTCAAGGCACTGCCGGGTGAACAGCCGCCCGCTGCCTGACGTCTCTGACTTGGTCCGGGAGTACGACAAGTGTTGGTCGAGCCTGGATTTCATTGGCCTCGCCGACCTTTGGGAGCGTGACGATCCGCAGCCGATCTACCTCGGAGACGAGTACGCGGCCCCATTGATCGGGGCCGACGAGCTGGACCGGCATTGGGCGCGTGTCGCCAGCAGGCTCAAGGCGGCGATCGTGACATCGACGCTGCACGAGTGTGACGTCGTCGACGACACAGTGGTGCGAGCCTTGCTGCTCAGCCGCTGGACATTGACGGGCAGGGAGTCCGACGTCGCGCGAACCGGTGCCAGCTGGGTCACGTGGTTGCTGGTGCGGCGCGGCGAGCGGCTGCGCATCTTTCACCAGATGGAGTCCGAGGTTTACCTCAGTGACGGCGCAGGGGAGTAGGCCCGCGGCGCTCGACTTCCAACGGCACCACGGGTTCTCGCGCTGACGGGCCGCGGGTGATCGCGTGGAGCCGGATCTCGGGCACGTCCACCGATGGGTCGACGGTGTCCAGCCATGCGACGGCCTCGGCGACGTCCGCGGCCCGAATCGCGTACATCTCGAACGGGACGTCCTGCAGCATCTCGGTTTCCACCGGCCCCGGTGTGACGATATGAACGTTGATGCCGTCGCGGTCGACCTCCTGCGCCAACGCCAGCGCGAACGCGTTCATGCCCGCCTTCGACGCCGAGTACGCGGTGCGCGCAGGCATCGGCTCGTGCGCGGCCGATGACGAGACGAACACGAACCGCGAACCTGCCTTCATATGGGGCAGGGCAGCCGACGTGACGACGAAACACGAGTCGAGATTCGCCGACATCGTCGCGCGCCACTGCTCGAAAGTCTGCTTGCGCGCATATGTTCCGCCGAGAATCCCCGCCGCGTGTACGACGAGGTCGATGTCACCTGCCGCCTGAACCGCAGGCTGGAATTTCTCCGGATCCGTGGCATCGGCGACGACGTAGCGCGCACCCATCTCCTCCGCCGCTGCCCGCAGCGGCTCCTCGCGGCGTGCGGTCAGCACGACGTCGTAGCCGAGCTCCGCCAGCTTACGGCCGCAGGCCTTGCCGATGCCGCCGCTGCCGCCGGTGATCAAGGCCGTTCGCACGCAACACCTTTCAGCGTTGACGCCGCGCAAGCGCCTGCGGAGAGAGTGCGACGATGCGCCGTTCGGGATCTTCTGCCATGAAATAGGCCTGGGTGTCCGCCAAATGGCGCGCGGATAGCTTGCGTGCGCGTTCGGCGTCGCCTGCCTCGATCGCCTCGGCGATCTTCGTGTGAATGCTCAACGCGATGCGGCGCTTGCTCAGCGCCGGGTACTCGCCTCGGGCAGCGGTCTCGTCGGCCCACCACTGCAGGTGGCTGCTCCACAGCGTCTCCAGACTGCCGACCACGGCGATCATCGTGTGATTGCCGCAGCCCCGGACGATCTCGTCGTGGAACTTCCCACCGATCTCGGTGAAGCGGGCACCGTCCTCGATGTGCTCGGCCATCGCGTCGTTGAGTTCCTTGAGCCTGGGAATCAGCGTCTCGCCGCGGTCCGGACGCTTGGCCGCCAGGGCCGCACACATCGGATCGAGTTCCTGTAGTGCGGTGCCGAGATCGGCCAACGGCACAGTGTCGCTTTGCAGCAAGAGCCCGATCATGTAGGCCGCGCTGGCCTTCGCGGGGGCATGTACGACGGCGCCACCTCGATTGCCGCGGCGCACGGACACCAGCCCCTCGGTCTCGAGGATTCGCAAGGCTTCGCGCAACGAGACCAGGCTGACGTTGAACTGCTCGACAAGCACCTCCTGGCGTGGCAGCAGGTCACCGTCGGAAAGCTCGCCGTCGATGATTTGCCGCCGAAGCTCGTCGGCCACGATCTCGGCCGTGCGGCGCGCCGACAGCCTGCGGCGTGCCTCGGGGCCGATTCCCAGTGTTGTCATGTCTTAGCAATATTAACAGCGATTGGCCTGCTCGCAGGCACCGCTATCCGACAAAAGTTACTAAGATGATAAAGAAACCACGGGAGGATGTGCGGTTGACCGGCGATTCGCCTACCCCTCTGCATGACCTTCGCGTCGTCGAGATCAGTGACCGGATCGCCGGCGCGTACTGCGGCAAGTTGCTCGTCGACGCGGGGGCCGACGTCGTGAAGGTCGAGCCTCCGGCGGGAGATCCGTTGCGCCGCTTCACCGCAACCGGCGCCGTGCCTGCCCAGGGCATCGATTCGCCACTGTTCAGTTACCTCAATGCTGGGAAGCGAAGCGTAACAGCCGCATCCGAGGAACTGCTGGGCAGCGCAGACGTGGTGATCACCACCCAGAGGAGCGAGCCGGCGGCCCTTCTCGTCGATTCCCCGCAATGCATAGTGGTGTCGATCTCCGACTTCGGCCTGACGGGCCCGTGGTCGGACCGCCCGGCTACTGAGTTCACGCTGCAGGCCGCCTCGGGGCTGACCGGATTCCGCGGTGATCCTGCTGGCCCACCGATCTCGATCGGCGGGGACCTGGGGGAGTACATGGGCGGGGCGTGTGCCGCCTATGGGGCGTTGGCTCTGCGGCGCCGGGTCCGTCGCGGCGGGCAAGGCGGGCACCTGGACATGTCGATGCTCGAGGCGATCACGCTGATGCAGAGCAGCGAGTGGTTGCATTCGCAGCTACTGCAGGTACCGCCGATCAAGCGCTCGATCGAAGTCCCGTCGATCGAGGAGGCCGCCGATGGTTATGTGGGCATCAGCATGGTCACCGGCCAGCAGTGGCTCGATTTCGCCGCGATGGTGGATTGTCAGGAGCTGACCGAGATCCCGGAGCTTCGCTTCCAGATCGGTCGTTGGGACTACCGGGAGTGGATCCGCGAATGCATCGGACCATGGATGCGCGAGCGCACTGTCGACGAGATCGTCGAACTCGGCCAGTTGTTCCGGCTGCCGATCGCCCCGCTCGGCAACGGCGCGACCATTCCACAGATGGATCACCTGCGCGAGCGCGGTGTCTACCTTGACAACCCGGCGGGCTTCCGCCAGCCACGCGCTCCCTGGCTGATGTCGGCCGCGGCGCCGGCCCCCGTGCGGCCTGCGCCGGGTGTCGGCGAAGCTGACGGTGAATCATTATGGCAGCCAAGAGAATCCACCGAAATCAATGCCTCGGATCTACCGCTGGCCGGAGTGCGTATCGTCGATCTGACCGCGTTCTGGGCCGGGCCGGCCGCAACTCATGCACTGGCGGCGCTCGGCGCCGACGTCATCAAGATCGAGTCGATCCAGCGCCCCGACGGCATCCGGTATTCGGGCGGCATGCGCACCGACGTCGACGACTGGTGGGAGTACGGCTGGGTCTTTCAGGCGATGAACACCAACAAGCGGTCGGTGACGCTGGATCTGGGGTCACAGGACGGCATCCGACTCCTCAAGCAATTGGTCAGTCAGTCCGACGCGGTGATCGAGAACTTCTCGCCCCGGGTGATGGACCAATTCGGCCTTGGCGCAGACGCGTTGCTCGCCGTCAAGGCGGACCTGGTCGTGGTGCGGATGCCGGCCTTCGGCCTGACGGGGCCGTGGCGCGACCGCGTCGGCTTCGCGCCGACGATGGAGCAGATAGCGGGGTTGGCGTGGGTCACCGGCCTGCCCGAAGGACCGCCGGTGCCACCGCGCGGCGCCTGCGACCCGCTGGCCGGTGCGCATGCGGCGTTCGCATTGCTGTCCGCACTGGAGTTCGCCGACCGGACGGGGCGGGGCCAATTGGTCGAGGTGCCGATGATCGAGACCGTGTTGAACGTGACCGCCACGCAGACAATCGAATACGAGGTGTTCGGTGAGGTTCTGGTGCGGCGCGGCAATCGCGGCCACACCGATGCGATTCAGGATGTGTACCGGTGTGCGGGAGACGATGACTGGATCGCGATCTGCGCGCACACCGATGCGCAGAAGAGAGCGTTGTCGGAATTGACGGGTGGCAGCGAGCTGAGTGATTGGCTGGCCGGACAGGACCTCGACGGTGCCGTTGATGCGCTTGCGCACAAGGGGATTCCGGCCGCCGCCGTCGTCTCCCCGTCGGTGGTGACCGAGAACCCGCAACTGCGGCATCGGAGCTTCTTCGAACGCCTCGACCATTCACGGACAGGCGAGGGTTGGTATCCGACACCACCGTTCGCACTGCTCGACGGCACCGAAAGGTGGTTGCATCGCCCACCGCCGACGCTCGGGCAGCACAATGGTGAGGTGTTGACCGAACTATGCGGGCTGACCGGCGAGGATCTCGAGCGGTTGGCCGCCCAGGGTGTGATCGGCACCCGCCCGAAGGGCCTGTGATGGGGGCGTTCGACGTGCTTCTGAATGACGAACGCACCCAACTCGAAGCGTTTGTCGAGGAGTACCGCAGCGCCATCGAGAACACACTTGATGGCCTCACCGAGGAGCAGGCTCGTCGCCGGCTCGTGCCCTCAGCGACGACGCTGCTCGGCCTGCTAAAGCACGTCACATGGATGCAGCGAGTGTGGTTCGAGGAGTGCATCGGAGGTAGGTCTCGTCGGGAACTCGGCCTGGTGAACACTCCAGAAGAGTCATTCCAATTCGCAGACCATGACACCGTTGCCACCGTCAAGGCGGCCCACATGCAGGCCTGCGCGACGGCCAGGGCTGCGGTGGCCAACCTCTCGCTGGACGCCGTCGTCACGGGTCATCGTGCGGGGCCCCGCACAGTGCACTGGGTGTACCTGCAGGTTCTGCGCGAACTGGCGCACCACTGCGGTCACGCCGACATTCTGCGCGAACAAATTCTCGCTGGCTGAGTTCTCCAGATTTGGTTCTATCGCGCCCGTAGTGAGATCGGCATCGCGTCGAAGATCGACATGTTGTTGGTCAGATTCGGGTAGGACACCGTCGGGCGGCCAAGCTCGATTTCGTCCGCGCGACAAAGCAACTCGTCGAGTACAGCGCGGATCTCGGCGCGCGCGAGCATCGCGCCAAGGCAGTGGTGTGGCCCGCCGCCGCCGAACGTCACGTGCTGGTTTTCCGTACGGCCGATGTCGAACGTGAACGGATCGTTGAAGACCTCCTCGTCGCGGTTGGCCGAGCGCAGCATCGAGACCACTCGCTCGCCCTTCGGGATGGTGATGCCATCCATCTCGACGTCGGCCTTGGTGCTGCGGGTCCAGAACGCCACCGGCGTCGCCCAGCGCAGCACCTCCTCGACCGCACTGGACCGGATCGCCTCGTCGGCGCGGTACCGGTCAATCTCGTTGGGATTGGCGACAAATGCCTGCAACCCGAAGGCCAACGCATTCTTCGTGGTATCGCTGCCGGCGAATGTGAGTACGTAGAAGAAGATCTCGAGCTCGTTGGCCGGAATGGACAGCTGCTCGCCGCTCTCGTCGGTGACGACCGCGGTAGCCAGCGTGCTCCAGATGTCGTCGGTCGGGTTGCGCCGCTTTTCCGCTGTGAGTTCCAGTGCGTAGGTGAAGACGTTGCCGAACAGCTCGAGCTGCTCCTGCTCCGTCGCCGTCGCGTTTTGCCCGTTGGCCGACTTCAGGATCCGGTCCAACGTCTCGAAGATCTCCGGCCGGTCGTCGTCGGGGATTCCGATGATGTCGCCGATGACCGACATCGGCAGCACATCGGCGACGTCCTCGATCCAGTCTCCACTGCCCGCCACGAGCAACCGGTCGACCAGCGACTTCGCCCGCGTCCGAATGCCTTCCTCGAGGCTGGTGATGGCCTTCGGTGTGAACGCATGCGACATAACCCTGCGCCGCTTCGTCAGCTCGGGCGGATCCATGTGAATGATCGTTGGAATGTCGGCCATCACGCCGATGGTCTGGATGAGCGGGCCGTCCGCCGCGGTGAACGAGTCGGTATCGCGATGAATCCGTTGGGCGTGCCGGTGCTTGGTCGTCATCCAGAAATCGCGGTGCACCGTCTTGGCGACGCCGTCGGTGCGCTCGTGGTGGAAGATCGGCCGCTCGCGACGCAACTCCGCGAACAGATCATCGGGAAAACCGTTCTGCCACAACGCAGCATCGGAAAGATCGACAGGAGTCGTCGTTGGCATGTGAGCTCCTCGCTGGGTGACCTTGACCTAGAATGCCTAAAATAGTAAAAATAGGCAATGGACAGGTTCTGACCTGCCCGGTTGGCGTGCGGACGGAGAGAGCAGTGGCGGACACGGTTACGGACACCACGGACCCGTCGGAACGCGAATTCGGGCCCAGTGGCATCAGCCTCTCCAAGTACCGGTTTCCAACGGGATGGTTCATCGTCGGGTTCGCCTCCGAACTGGCCGCCGGCCAGGTCAAGCGGGCCCACTACTTCGGCGAAGAGTTGGTGATCTTCCGTACCGAAGCCGGCCAGATCAACGTGCTCGACGCCTATTGCCAACATCTCGGCGCGAACATGGGCGTCGGCGGCACCGTGGAGGGCGAGCGGATCGTCTGCCCGTGGCACGGTTGGCGCTGGAACGGCGACGGCACGAACGCGCTGATCCCGTACAGCAAGATCGGCTGCAAGCAGAACGTTCGGATCAAGGCCTATCCGGTGACCGAGTGGTACGGCTTCATTCTCGTCTGGCACGAGCGCCATGGCCGCGCCCCGTATTGGCAGCCGCCGGTGCTACCCGAGTTGGAGACCGACGAGTACTACCCTCTGCACCCGCACACCCGGATGGTCAACCGGGTCAAGGTGCACGCGCAAATGATCATCGAGAACGCCGCCGATCCGTACCACGTGCAATATGTGCACAAGGCGGCCAATCCGGCCAACACCGCCTCGTTCGAAGTCAGCGGTTACCACTTGCACGCCACGGTCAACGCCGATTTCGGTGGCGGACGGGCCAAGACCTGGCTGACACCCAACGGGCCCGTCGAAGCCAAGATCATCTACGACAACTACTCGTTGGGGCTGGGTGTCGTGCGCTTCCCGTCGGATCTGGTGGCGACCGTTCAGGTCACCGGCCAGACGCCGGTCGACGAGGACTACACCGACTACTTCTACACACAGGCCTCGATCCGCGAATCGGGCGACACCGGCGACAAGCCGACCGGTCGCGCGGCGAGATTCCTGCAACTGCAGCAGGAAGTCATCAAGCAGGACTTCTTCACGTGGGAGAACATGAAATACCTGGAGAAGCCCAACCTCGCTCCGGAGGAGGCGCGGGACTACGCCGCCTTGCGGCGCTGGGCACACCGGTTCTATCCCGGTGAAGAGCCGGCCGCGGGAGATTTCGGTTACACGGCCGACGGCGAGCCCGACCCGGCTGCAGCGAGGGTGTAATGCCCGACGCGGGCTTCACCGTCCCCGCAGTACTGGATCTGCGCGCGCAACAATTCGGCGACCGCGTGATGATGTCGATCGCCGGAACACCGGTCACGTTCGCGCAGATGCGGGACAGGTCCTGCGCCGCTGCCAATGTGCTGATGGATCTCGGCGTCAAGCGGGGTGAGACTGTCGCGCTGTTCACCGGAACATGCCCGGAATGGGTGTACTTCTGGCTCGGGGCTGCGCGCATCGGCGCGGTGCCCGCGGCGGTAAACGCGGCGAGCAAGGGTGAGTTCCTGTCGCACACGCTGCGGCTGTCGCGCGCAGCGGTGGCCCTCACGGATGCCGATCGACAGGGTCGGCTTGCCGAGGTGGCCGATGACGTCGACACGTTGAGATCAGTACTGGTGCAAGGTGATTCGCTCGCTGATGCGCTGAGCACCGCGTCGACCGAACCGCCGTCGGGAGCCACTGCGGAACCCGACGACATCGCGCTGTTCTTCACATCCGGCACCACCGGGCCATCGAAGGCTGTGGTCACCACATGGCAATACCTGTTCACCGCGGCGGCCACCGTGGCATCGACGTGGGAATTCGAGGCGGGTGACGTGCTGTGGACCGCCATGCCCCTTTTCCATCTCAGCGCAGCGCCGACCGTGCTGGCCCCGATGCTGGTCGGCGGAACGAGCGTGCTGGCAAGCGCCTTTCATCCGCGTGAGGTGTGGGACGAGATACGGGCGTGTGGCGCCGTGGGCTTCGCGGGGGCGGGCGCGATGGTGTCGATGCTGTGGAACCTGCCACCCGATCCGCGCGACGCCGAGATCGGACTTCGGTTCATCTCGGCGGCGCCCATCGCGGCCGACATGTATCGCGCCATCGAGGAGCGTTACCGCTGCCGCATCGTGACGATGTACGGCATGACCGAGGCGTTTCCGATCGCCTACAAAGCGGTGTCCGACGAAGGAAAGCCAGGCACGTCCGGTCAGGTCAATCCTGATTTTGAAGTACGGATTGTCGATTTGCTCGGCGAACCCGTACCCGAGGGTATGGTAGGGGAGATTGCCTGCCGGGCGCGGAAGCCACATGCGATCAGCGAGGGGTATGTGGCGTCGGCGTCCGGCGGGCCCCCACTGCAGGTCGAACCCCATCCCGAGTGGTTCCGGACCGGTGATCTCGGGTGTCTGGACAGCGACCACAATCTGACTTACGTCGACCGGGTGAAGGACTCTTTGCGGCGGCGCGGCGAGAACGTCTCCTCGGTCGAAGTCGAACAGGCAGTCATGCGTCATCCGGCCGTGTTGGAGGCCGCAGCGGTTGGCATCCCGAGTGATCTCGGCGAGGACGACATCCTCGTCGTGGTGACGCTACGGCCCGGCGCGGTCCTGGAGTACGCCGAGTTGCTCGACTTCTGCTCGGCCCGCATGCCGTACTTCTGCGTGCCGCGGTACCTGGAAGTGGTCGACGAGATTCCGAAGAACGTGATCGGGCGCGTGCGCAAGGACGTGCTGCGTGACAGGGGACTGGGCCAAGGCGCCTGGGACCGCGAGGCACACGGCTACGTGTTGAGCCGGTAGGACGGGAGACGACATGACGTTGACGTACCAACAGCAATTCGTGCTGGACGGGCTGGCGGGCCGGGCGGCCATCCTGAATCTGAACGCCCGCTATAACCGCGCGTATTCGGCAGGCGACCTGGAAGGCTGGATCACGACGTTCCGCCACGCGGGTGCCACGGTCGTGCGCGGCGGGGAGAAGTTCACCGACCTGCGCGCGGCGTTCAATGGCGGAGACGGCAAGCGGCTCGTCACCGTCGACCACGAAATAACGGTCGACGGGGTGGAAGCGACGCAGCGGTGCGTCGGCTTGGTGTTCGTCGGCGCCGTACTACGTGCCACTGGGACGTATACCGATCAGCTCATCTACGAGCGCGGTGGCTGGTACTTCACGTCGCGCGAACTCGAGT
>Ga0070665_100008910_pt1 | contig 10163 bp, 8 predicted proteins | sample KBSS13metaG_FD_65862 | JGI IMG/M metagenome (GOLD analysis project Ga0070665, IMG submission 65862) | Switchgrass rhizosphere microbial communities from Kellogg Biological Station, Michigan, USA - KBS S1-3 metaG | ecosystem: Host-associated > Plants > Roots > Rhizosphere > Soil ...
GCCCATGTCCGTCGGTCGACTCGGCGGTGCTCGGCGCTGCCGAGAAGTCCGAGTGCCACGAAGAGCGGCGTGAAAGGCGTGCGCCACCAGGAGGCCCCAACCGCCCTGTCCAGGCCTAACGCGAATTGCCAGTCGAGGTACTGGAAGAGGTTTCCGACCTGGAGCCACAGCGGTGCGCGACGCGGCCACAGCCCGGGCACGTCGTACTGCCGGCGCGAGATCACGTCGACTGCGGCGCCGAGTGACGACGCGTTACCCTGGTTGATTGCCGGATCGAAGCGCGATCGGAGCAGCAGAAACAGGAGTGCGCTCGCCGCCAAGGCTGTCAGCGTCATGACCTCCAGGGTCTCGCGCCCTGCCCTCCCGCGAGTCCTGCGCGCCACGACGACTCTCAGCACGAGTGCGCTCAGACCAATCATGGCGAGCATCCACGAGCCCGTGCCCACACCAACCGACAGGATCGCCGAGCTGGCGAGCAGCGTCGCCCGCGGTAGATCGGTCTTGAGCTCGTTGTCCACCGTCGCGAGCGCGATCGCACCCGGAACTGCGACCATCGCGCTCAGGTGCAGCGGTGGGGCGAGCGCGAACAGGTACACGAGGAGACTGTCGTATCGCGGTGCGGCGCTGACGTCGGAATTGCTTCTGCCAGCCAAGGTGCCGGCCCAGAGCATCAGCAGCGACAGCAGCAGCGACGCCGAATAGACCTCGGTCTCGGTGGCATTGAACCACACGGTGGACATTCCGCCAAATGCGATCGCGGCAGCGACAGCGGACGGCACATCGCGTGTCCAGCGCGCCACGAGCGCGGCGGCCAACCCGGCTGCAAGCGCGGTCGATACGGCCGCGAGCAGATTGGTTGCGACCGCCGTCGACAGGATCGGCCACGCCAGGCGCCACGCGCGGGCAACGACGATGAACAACGGCGTGCCCGGCGGGTGCGGGATGCCTAACGATTCGACCGCCGACGCAAACTCGCCGGCGTCCCAGAGCGTGATGCCTGGCGCGAGCGTGGCAAGGTAGACGAGAAGCAGCGTCGCGCCCGCGAGAACCCCAGCCCGTCGCGGGGACGCGGCGTTCACGCCAGGATTTCAGCGACCGGGTGTTCTTCCGTCGCGCGCCGCGGGCGGCCCGACACGAGATCGCGGAGCTGCGCGGCGGTCAGGTTGCGCGTCAGCCGGCCTGCGAGGGCGCTCGAGATCGTAGACGTTTCCTCTGATACGACGATCACCAGAGCATCCGTCTCTTCGCTCAGGCCGATGGCCGCGCGATGGCGGGTCCCCAGCGAGCGATCTGCGAGCGGCGCCTGCGAGAGCGGAAGGATGCAGCCGGCCCCGATGATGGTATCACCGCGCAGGATCACTGCCCCGTCGTGGAGCGGCGAATACGGCGTGAAGATCGTCGCCAGGAGATCCGCGGAAACCTTCGCCTGCATCTCGGAGCCGGACTGGATGAAGTCGCCGAGTGCCATCTCGCGCTCGAGCACGATGATGGCGCCGATTCCGGATCGCGTCAGCCGCTCCACCGCCTCGCTCACTTCCTCCGCGACCTCGACCTCCTCCATGTGACGGAAGAACCGCGTGACGCGCGACTGCCCCAGGTGTGCGAGTCCCGCGCGGAGCTCAGGCTGGAAGATGATCAGCGCCGCGAATGCGCCGTACGTGAACACGAGCTCGAGCAGGTAGGTGATCATCGTGAGCTTGGCGACCCACGCGACCGCGTACGCGAGGACCAGCACCACGATCCCCGTCAGCATCTGCACCGCACGAGTGCCCTGGATAAGCAACAGCACGCGATACAGTACGAACGCCACGATCAACACCTCGATGAGATCGCGCGGGCCGGGGTGCAGCAGCCGGAACTGGTCGAACACGGACGTCATCATCGCGCACCGGAACCCGTGGGTCGCGCTTGCGGAGCGGCGCCGCGCAACACACCCGCCTGCAGGATCCCCCAGGCGACGTCGAGGGCCTGACGGTTCGCGGCCACGTCGTGCACGCGGAAGAGCCGCGCCCCGTGAAGGAGCGCAGCCACGTTCGCACCAACAGTCCCGGCCACCCGGTCTTCAGCCCGCTGCACGTTCGATAGCTCTCCGACGAACCGTTTTCTCGAGACGCCCACCATCACGGGGAAGCCTAACGTGCACACCCGTTCCAGACCCGCGAGCACCTGCAGCGAATGTTCGCTGCGCTTGGCGAATCCGATCCCGGGGTCGACCACGATCGAATCGCGGCGGACACCCATCGCGATCCCTGCGTCCACCGACGCATGGAGCTCCGCTATCACGTCGCCCACCACGTCGTCGCCGTACTGGGCAAACTTGTACGTGCCCATCTCCGACACGCCGCCCCGCGAGTGCATCAGTACGACGCCTGCCCGTGCGTTCGCGGCAATCTCGCCGATGCGCGGGTCGATGCGGAAGCCCGACACGTCGTTGATGATGTCCGCGCCTTCCTCCAGTGCCGCGTAGGCGACGTCACTCTTGGTCGTATCGACGGAGAGCAGCACGTTCGGGAACGCGCCGCGGATGGCGCGGATCGCTGGAAGAGCGCGTGCGATCTCCTGCTCTGCCGACACGACGTCCGCGCCTTGCGGCCGCGTCGATTCGCCGCCGACGTCGATGCCGTCGGCGCCCTCGTCCATCATCCGCTTCGCATGCGCCAGCGCTTTTTCGGGCGCGTCGAATTTCCCGCCGTCGCTGAACGAGTCGGGCGTGACGTTGAGAATCCCGAACACGAGTGGCCGATCGATCGGAACGATGCGTTCACGAACGTGCCACTCGTTCGGCGGCTGCGCGACGGATTCGTGAGCGGGCATTGGCCTCAAACTAAAGAGGAGCCCGCGCAACTGCGCGAGCTCCTCTCTATGCCTTGGATCAACCGCGGTCAGGCGGGAGACGGCTCCGGTCCGCCGATGATCGGCGGCATCCGACGCGGCTCCGCGATTGGCGGAAGCACCGTTGCAGGCGCCGTTGGCGGCGGCATCGTCGGCGTGCGCGGCGGCAACTGCTCGCCACGACGCAGCACTTCGATGTCCTCACGCGTCAGCGTTTCTCGCTCGAGCAATGCTTTCGCGACCTTGTGGAGCAGATCCAGGTGCTCGGTCAGCACTGCCTTGGCGCGATTGTACGCCTGGTCGATCACGCGCTTCACTTCGGTATCGACGAGCTGTGCGGTCTTCTCGGAGACTTCGCGACGGCTCATGAGCTCGCGACCCAGGAAGACTTCCTGCTCGTTGTCGCCGACGAGGATCGGTCCGATGGTGTCGGACAAACCCCACTGCGTGACGTAGCGACGGGCAATTCCAGTGGCCTGCGTGATGTCGCTGGCGGCGCCGGTCGTTACGTGGTCGTGGCCGAAGATCATCTCTTCCGCAGCGCGTCCGCCGTACGCCATGGCCAACCGCGCTTCGATCTGCTCACGCGTTACCGACACGCGATCGTCCTCGGGCAGCGTGAACGCAATACCGAGCGCTCGGCCACGCGGCACGATGGTGACTTTGTGGAGAGGATCGTTGCCCTTGACCGTCATCGCGCAGACCGCGTGACCGGCCTCATGGTACGCCGTTAGGCGCCGCTCCTCCTCGCGCATGACGAGCGACTTCCGCTCGGCACCGAGCATGACCTTGTCCTTCGCCTCTTCGAGGTCGGCCATGTAGATCTTGTCGTGATTCCGGCGCGCCGCGAGCAGTGCGCCTTCGTTCACGAGGTTCGCGAGATCAGCGCCGGCCATTCCCGGCGTGCCGCGTGCGAGCGACGTGATGGTCACGTCTTCCGCGATCGGCTTGTTGCGCAGGTGAACGCGAAGGATCCCTTCGCGGCCGCGGAGGTCGGGCGCATCGACCACGATCTGACGGTCGAATCGGCCCGGTCGCAGCAGCGCGGGGTCGAGCACGTCGGGTCGGTTCGTGGCGGCAATGAGGATGACGCCGTCGTTCGACTCGAAGCCGTCCATCTCGACGAGCAGCTGATTGAGCGTCTGCTCGCGCTCGTCGTGACCGCCGCCAAGGCCGGCGCCACGATGGCGGCCGACGGCGTCGATCTCGTCGATGAAGATGATGCACGGCGCGTGTGCCTTGCCCTGCTCGAACAGATCGCGCACGCGGCTCGCGCCGACGCCGACGAACATCTCGACGAAGTCCGAACCGGACATCGAGAAGAATGGACGACCGGCTTCACCGGCGACTGCTCTCGCCAGCAGCGTCTTGCCGGTGCCTGGCGGACCAACGAGCAATGCGCCCTTCGGCAGACGTCCACCGAGCTTCGTGAACTTCTGCGGGTCCTTCAGGAACTCGATGATCTCCTGGAGCTCGACCTTCGCTTCGTCCGCGCCCGCGACATCCGCGAACGTGACCTTGGGCGTGTCGCCAGTAAGTAGCTTCGCCTTCGACTTGCCGAACGAGAACGCTTTCGCGCCGCCCGCCTGCATCTGCTTGAACAGGAAGATCCAGAAGCCGATGAGCAGGAAGTACGGCAGGAAGTTGAACAGCAGCGCGCCGAAGGACGGACGTGCGTCCGTGCCCTCGATGATGACGTTCTTCGACCGGAGCCGTTCGAGCTCGGCGGGGTTGTTCTCCATCGGCAGCTTGAGCGTGAACTTCCGCGCTTCGCGGTTGTTCACGATCACCGGCTGCTTGAATTCGCCGACGACCTGACTGCCCGCCTGGATCGTCACCTTGCGCAGATTGTCGCGCTGCAGTTCCTGATCGTAGAGCGAGTAGTTGATCTTCGGCGCGGCGTCCGATCGCGAGCTCGAGAACTGAATGAACGCGACGGGGATCAGGATCACGAGGATCCAGAACGAGAGCGTCTTGGAGAAACGCCCGAGATTGAACGGCTTTTTGGGCGGGGTCGGTGGCATAGGCCTCTTCTTATCCATCGGCTACTGCAGGCTCGCGATGTATGGAAGGTGACGGAAGTTCTCTGCGTGGTCCAATCCATACCCCACAAGGAACTCGTTCGGTGCGTCGAATCCCACGAACTTCGTGGGATATCGCAGGTGCTCGGCAATGTGCTTGTGCAACAATGCGCAGACCTCGAGGGAGCGGGGACTGCGCTCAGAGAGGAGATCGAGCAGTCGGCTGAGGGTGCGGCCAGAATCTACGATGTCTTCCACGAGCAGAATGTGCTTGCCCTCGAGCGTCGTTTCGGGGTCGTACACCAGCCGTACGGTCCCGCTCGACACGGTTGCGTCGCCGTAGCTGGAGGCGACGATGAAATCTACTTGCAGGGGACGCCTGATCTCGCGTACCAGATCGCTCAGAAAGATGAAGCTTCCCTTCAGCAGGCCCAGCACGAGCAGTTCGCCTTCGGGGTAGGCTTCGGTAATCTGGAGCCCCAACTCACGAACTCGCCCGGCAATCTGGTCGCCCCCGAACGCAATGCGTTTTACGGGGCGGCCATCCAGGCGGGGGTCTTCAACGACTCGAGTGTTCACCGCGGATGCGTTCACAAACGTATCTGACGACCGGTCGACCGGACCGTGCGGGTGCGGCGACGCCGCGTCGAACACCAGGAATCCAGACGATCTCGTCGTCCGCAAGGACAACCGGCCACCCTGCCCGCCACGGCCCGGCAACCTGTGCATCTCCAAAGAATCGTTTCACACGACGTGCCGGGTCCGCCTGACGCGCTCGCATTCGGTCTGCAGGACGCCAAACGCGAACCGATAGTCGTGCATCGCGAGGAAGCTCTACGGTCCAGGGGTCCTCGTGCTGTACGGACGGGCCCGCGTCGGACGTTTCTCCCACGACTGCTTGTTCTGTCAGCCCTTTGACCGCTTCGACTGGCCGAAAGAGCCATCCGCCGAACTGGACCGCGCCTGCGAGAGGCATCTCGCCAGGCGATGGGTCATTTACCATGCGGCGAAGGACGAACGTATCGCGGTGACGAAAGACCTCGACGCCACCTGACAATTGAATCCGGGCTCCAGGCGCGCCGGAGCTGGTAAACTGTGCCAGACGCAGTGTTCCGCGACGATCGAGGGTCACGAACGCGCGCGCCGCGATCGCCGGCCAAAGCACGCATAACGCTGTTGAATCGTACGTTGCAAGCTCGTGTCTGGCAACGCGAAGGACGCCGTCCCCGGTATCCTCTGACACGAATCGGGACGCGATGGTTTCGACCTCGCTGCGCAGCTGCGCCGCAGATTGCCCGAGCGCGAACATCTCTTCGCCAAATCGCGGCTGACTGCGCTCGATCGCCGCCAACAGATCGTGGCGAACGCGATTCCTCAAGTACGCCGGCGATACGTTGGTTGGATCTTCGACGAACGGCACGTCGCGACTGCGGGCATAGTCACGCACGGAGTCCCGACGCACGGCCAGGAGCGGATGGGCCACTCGGTCTCCGGGCGTCGCAAGACCAGCAAGCCCGCGCGCACCTGACCCGCGGAGCACGCGCATCACGACCGTCTCGATCTGGTCATCGCGCGTGTGGGCGGTAGCGATGACCGCGCCATCCGACGCACTGCGCAGGAAGCGCCATCTGGCGGTTCGCCATTCTTCCTCGGTCGCTCCCGCAAGCATCGCCTGCCCAACGCGCACATCGAAGCCGAGGTGCGCGGCGCGGTCCCGGACAAACCTGGCGGCGTGCGCCGAGTGCGCGCTGGTCCCATGATCGAACGTGAGGACGGCCAGGTCGGACGCGGATCGCTGTCGCGCGGTCAACGCTGCGTGCACTGCGTGCATCAGCACCATCGAATCGCACCCGCCTGACACCGCGAGCGCCAGCCGCTGTCCCGCCCCGAGCGTCGAGTCCACGAGCACCCGGGCGCACTCATCGATCGCCTGGTGATCGGCGGAGTGCTCCTCATCATCCGGCGCGACGTGTCGCGGCGTTACGGGCATCGAGCGAAGCGGGTCATCTGAATGTGATGTAGTATCTTGAAGCTAACGTACGAGCATGTCAGTATTCGGCGAATCGGCAGCCAGTGCCGACGTCATGGACGCTATCGCGAGGCGAACACTTGGAGACTCACGGACCGCTCGGCACCCTGATCGCCGGACTCGGACTCGGCGCGTTTTACACTGCGTTGATCTGGGTCAATCTGTTGCTGGGCCATATGCTCACACCGCTGTTCCTGATCCCGCTCACCTGGCTGCAGGACAAGGTGATGGCGCGTCGTCGCCCGAGCTGAGGAGACTCCATGAGCTTCATCGTTCTGCTCGTCGTTCTTGCGGTGCTCGTGTTCTGGATGATCGGTTCGTACAACAAGCTGATCAGCCTCAAGAACCAGGTCGCGAATGCGTGGAAGCAGATCGACGTGCAGCTCAAGCGGCGTCACGACCTGATTCCGAATCTGGTCAACACGGTGAAGGGCGCGATGCAGTTCGAGCGCGAGACGCTCGAGTCGGTGGTGGCGGCGCGAAATCAGGCGATCAAGGTTCAGCAGACGCCCGGTGCGCACGTGGGCGACACGGCAGCAGCCGAAGCACAGCTGACTGGCGCGTTGAGCCGGCTGCTGGCAGTGGTGGAGGCGTATCCGGACCTCAAGGCGACCGGCAATGTCGCGCAACTCCAGGAAGAGCTGACGTCGACGGAGAACAAGATCGCGTTCTCGCGCCAGCACTACAACGACACGGCCACCGAGTACAACACGAAGCAGCAGCAATTCCCGACCAACATGGTCGCAGGCATGGCCGGTGCGTCGCCAGCGGAGCTCTGGGAGATCACGGACGTGGCCGAGCGCGCGGTGCCTAACGTGGACTTATCGTTTGGGAAATAGCCGTCGGCCATCGGCGATCAGCGATCGGCTCGACCCTCGGGACGCTACGAATTTCGTAGCTGACCGGGGGTCTTTCGCAGATAGCTGACAGGTTCCGACCTCATGTCCGACTCAGCGAATCTGTTCGCGCAGCAGGAAGCGAATCGGCGCCGGACCCGGTGGCTGGTCGTGCTGTTCATCGCGTTCTTCGCGTGGCTGGGGTTCGGCGGCGACTGGATTCTCTACGAGCTGACACGGGCCGCGCCGCCTAACGCTTACCGCCACGTGTTCCCGTGGGCGGGGATCGCGCTCACGGCGTTCGCCTCGCTCCTCGCCGCGTGGTCCTGGCGCACCGGCCCGAACAAGGTGCTCTGGTCCACCGGCGCCCGAGAGATCCAGACACCGAGCGGTGATCTCGAGACTCGGCTCGTAAATGTCGTCGAGGAGATGTGCGTGGCGAGTGGGCTCAAGCGGCCCGGCATCTGGCTAATCGCGGACCCCGATCCGAACGCGTTCGCCACGGGCCATGACGCCGAGCACGCACACATCGCGGTCACGGAGGGCTTGCTGGAGCTGTGCAGTCGCGATGAGCTGCAGGCGGTGATCGCGCACGAGATGGGGCACGTGAAGAACCTCGACGTGCGTCTCATGACGTTCCTGGCGGCGCTCGTGGGTGCCGTAGCACTCATGTCGGACGGCGTCGGTCGAATGCTGCGCGGTGGCGCACGAGTTGGAGCGTTAGGCGGCGGACGATCGCGCGGGAAGCGCGACAATCTCGGTCCGCTGGTGCTCGTGCTCGTCGCCGTCTGGCTCGTCAGCTGGCTGCTCGCGCCCATGGTGACGCGTCTCCTGGCGCTCGGCGTCAGCCGCAAGCGAGAGTTCCTCGCGGACGCCATGAGCGCGCAGTACACGCGCAATCCGGCGGCGCTGGCGAGCGCGCTCGAGAAGATCGAACGGGCAGACGCGCCCACGATGTCGATCAAGCGCGGGAGCGCTCACCTCTGCATCGCGGACCCGTTAGGCAGGAAGGCTTCGCTGCGCGAAGGCAAGCTGGCCGATTTTTTCGGGACGCACCCGCCGATGGCTATTCGCGTCGCGCGGCTGCGGGCCATGGGCTACCAGGAACAGAAAGCGGCACCGGCAACCATACCAGCCAGCTTGTAGCTGGGTGCTAGTGCTGGTGGCTGGGTGACGCTGGCTGAACCGCGTCATCCAGCAACCAACATCGTCAGCCAGCAACCAGCTAGCTGTTCGGCGTGATGACTGCCTTTGTAACCGATCTCACTTCGACGGCGCGTAGTGCGTCCGCCGCATGATGCAGGTCGAACCGTCCGCCGATCATTTCCTTCCAGGGCACCCTGTCGCCGAAGCGGGCCGAGACCTGCACGGCACGGTGGAAATGCGAGTAGTCGCATCCCCAGCAGCCGCGAATCTCCACGTGCTTCCGGTTGACCTGCCAATGCGGGTGGATCTCTACAGGTCCGTTGTCCGTGTAGTGGCCACAGATCACCACGCGCCCACCATCTCGCACCATGTCGAGCGCCTCGCTGACGGCCGACGGAGCACCGGACGCCTCGATCACCACGTCTACACCGTGCCCGCGCGTTAGGCGCCGCACCGTGTCGGTGCGCTCCGCGGGCGGAACGTCGAGCCCCAGCGTTGCGGTGGCGCCCATACGAAGAGCGAACTCCAGCCGGCTCGCGGGATCACCCACCGCGATGACCTGATCCGCGCCCGAGAGCGCCGAGAGTGCGATCGCCGACTGGCCGACCGGGCCGGCGCCTAACACGGCCACGGACTGCCCCAGACGAATCCCGGCGAGATCGACGGCGTGGAGCGACGTCACGAGCCCGCAGCCACCACCGATGAACGCCTCCGGGTCGAGATGCTCGGGCAGGTGGATGAGCTTCACACCCGGACGCACGTAGAGCGCCTGCGACCAGCCGCCCATCAATCCGTCGCTCACACCGTACGTGATGCCGTACACCTTGCGGTGCGGACAGCGAGTGGTCTGCTTCGTGACCAGGCAGTGGTAGCAGGCGCCACAGGTCTCGTGCACGTCGAGAAACGTGACGACGTCACCCTCGCGGAACGGCCGCCCCTCCACATCGGCGAGCGGGCCATTCATCTCCGCAATGCGGCCAACCGAAACGTGCCCGGGGATGAGCGGATACGGCACGCCGGACAGCTTGCCGTGGTGCAGGTGTACATCGGTTCCGCACACCTCGGAGAAGAGCACGTGCAGCAACGCGGCACCGGGCTCCGGTGACGGGCGCACGAATTCGCGGACGCGCACCGGCTCGTTAGGCGCCGGGATGGTAGCCGCAAGAACGGAAGAGGAAGCCGGCATTCGGGAGTGAGAAGGGGTCAACGGGGCGCGCGACGTAAGCAGGCCCGGAGCGCCGGTCGGCGCAAGTCCGGTTCTGCCGGACGCACCAGCCGGGGTATCGGCGTACGGAGCGC
>Ga0070665_100008914_pt1 | contig 10162 bp, 7 predicted proteins | sample KBSS13metaG_FD_65862 | JGI IMG/M metagenome (GOLD analysis project Ga0070665, IMG submission 65862) | Switchgrass rhizosphere microbial communities from Kellogg Biological Station, Michigan, USA - KBS S1-3 metaG | ecosystem: Host-associated > Plants > Roots > Rhizosphere > Soil ...
CGCGGGTCGTGATAGACGTCGGCAGCAGGGCCGCTCTCGACGATGCGGCCGGCGTACATGACGTTGACCCGCTTCGCATAGCGCGCGACCACGCCGAGATTGTGCGTGATGATGATCAGCGCGACGTTCAGCCGGCGCGTCAGCTCGGTCATCAGCTCGAGAATCTGCGCCTGGATCGTGACGTCGAGGGCCGTGGTCGGCTCGTCGGCGATGATCAGCCGCGGCTCGCAGGTGAGCGCGATGGCAATCATGATGCGCTGCCGCATGCCGCCGGAAAGCTGGTGCGGATACTGGCCCAGCCGGCGCTTGGGATCGGCGATGCCGACCAGGGAGAGAAGCTCGATGGCGCGGCGGTCGGCCGTCGCCCGATCGGCGCCGCGATGCTGCTGCAGCGTCTCGGTGAGCTGGCGGCCGATCGTCAGCACCGGATTGAGCGATGTCATCGGCTCCTGGAACACCATGCCGATCTCGCCGCCGCGCACCGCCCGCATCTCCTCGGCGGACAGGCCGAGCAGGTCGCGGCCGCCGAACAGGATCTGGCCCTCGGTGATGCGGCCCGGCGGATCGGGGATGAGGCGCAGGATCGACATGGCGCCGACCGATTTGCCCGACCCGCTCTCGCCCACGATGGCCACGGTTTCGCCGGGATCGACCGTGTAGGACACGCCGTCGACAGCGCGCACCACCCCGGCCCCGGTACGGAACTCGGTATGCAAATTCCTCACGTCGAGGAGTGCCGACATTGGTCCCCGCAGCGTTTCGTCCCTGTTCCACACTCATTGCCGGCCTGCTTTGCATGGCCGGCGTCGCCCTTATGAACGGGCGTATTCAGCTTATTGTAAGCTTATCGGTCAGGAGAAGCGAGATGACCCGGTGGGGCATCCGGACGCGCCCCCATTCCCCATTGGACCGCGGGGCCCAGGCCCGCGGTCCAATGAGAATGAACACAGCACAAGATCACGCCGGCTCGGCGAACCCGTCTCGCTCCACTTCCGTGCTCCGCCCACTGCCGGTAACGTGACGCTTTCGTCCAAGCCGAATGGCAGATGACAAGGGGGAGGCAAGGCATGTCCATCGTGGTAGTCGGCGGCGCAGGTTTCATCGGCCGGCGCATGGTCCCCCTTCTGGTCGCTGCCGGCCAAAGCGTCACCTGCATGGATATCGATGTCGCCGGTGCGAGGGCCGCGTTCGCGCGCTGGGGCGACAAGGTCACCGTGAAGCGTGGCGACGTGACCCAGTTCGACGACGTCATCGGTGTGGTCCAGGAAGCCCGTGCCGAGAAGGTGATCAATCTTTCCTACTTCATCGGCGATCTCCCACCCCACGATGCTTTCAAGCTCGATATCCAGGGCATGGACAACTGCTTCGAGGCGGCGCGCCGGTGCGGCGTCAAGCATACGGTCTTCGCCAGCTCGGTCGCCGTCAGCGGCCAGCAATCCGCGTTCGGCGAACGCCTCGTCGACGAGACCGACGAGCGACGCGGCGAAACGCAATACGCGGTGAACAAGATCATCAACGAATGGCAGGCCCACGACTACCGGCGCGCCTACGGCATGACGATCACCTGCGTCCGTCCGGCCAACGTGACCGGTCCCGACAAGAAGTTCGGCTCGATCGATCACGTGAATTGCATGTGCCAGCCGGCACGCGGAAAGTCGGTCAGCTTTTCACATGCCGATACGATGCGCTGCGTCATTCACGTCGAGGACATGGCCGAAGCGTTCGCGCGGGTTCTGCTTGCCGACAAGCCGAAGCACGAAACCTACAATTCCGGCGGGATCACGGTCAGCCTGGGCGAGCTGGCGGCCTTGGTGCGCGAATTCCTGCCCGATGCGGACATTCGCTTCGAAGCGCAGACCGGTGGCCGCGAGGTTTCCGGCAACTATTTGATCGACAATCGACGGCTCATCGAGGAGTTCGGGCTGCAGTACAGGCCCCTTCGCCAGCGCGTGAAGGAAGTCATCAACGATATCCGCATCGGCGAAGGTCTTCCCCCGGTCGCCTGATGAAGCGACCTTTCAGCCCTCGCATCGGTTCATGAAGTTCCTCCCTGGCGAAGCCGGGGAGGAATCTGAAGGCCGCCGCCTCGTCAGGCGTCCTACCTGACCCTGTTGGTCAGCCGGCCCAGCCCGTCGATCTCGACCGTCACGCGATCGCCGGGGCGCAGGAACTTCGGCGGCGTGAAGCCGATGCCGACGCCCACGGGCGTGCCGGTGGCGATCACGTCGCCGGGCTGCAGGGTCATGCCGGCCGAGATCGTCTCGATCAGGGTCGGGATGTCGAAGATCAGGTCGCGCGTGTTGGCATCCTGGCGCAGCTCGTCGTTCACCCAGCATCTGACGCCAAGGTTTTCCGGGTCGACCTCGTCGGCCGTCACCAGCCAGGGCCCCATCGGGCAGAAGGTGTCGAGAGACTTGCCGAGGAACCATTGCTTGTGGCGGGCCTGCAGATCACGCGCCGTCACGTCGTTGACGATCGTGTAGCCGCAGACGTGGTCGTAGGCGCGAGCCTTCGGGATGCCTCGCCCGCCGCGGCCGATCACGACGGCCAGCTCGGCTTCGTAGTCGAGGCTGTCGCTGACGCCGGTCGGATAGAGGATGTCGTCGCCGTCGGCGATCACGCATTCGGGCGCCTTGGTGAAGATGATCGGCGCGGACGGAATCGCGTCGGCGGCCGAGCTCGCGCTGCTGTCGAACCCGCTGCGGGTGAATTCCTTCGCATGCTCGTGATAGTTCTTGCCGACGCAGAAGACGTTGCGCGCCGGGCGCGGGATCGGCGCCTCGATCCGCACCTCCGACACGGCGATGCCCTCGCCGGCGAAGGTCGCCGTTTTCCCGATCGCGTCGAGCTCGGGGATGATCGACAGCATGTCGCCGACCGGACAGCCCAGCATCTCCTCGAGCAGCCAGATCCGGTCCGTGCCCGGACGGACCGCGCCGACCTTGCGATGGCCTCGATGCTTGATGGTCACGAGCTTCATGCGCGTCCTGTCTCCGTCCCGAAAGGTGCCGCGCCACGATGCACGGCCAGCACGGTCTTTGCCACGCCCGCGCCGCTCAACGCGAAGGTCAAGGCGTCGCGGTACTCCGGGAAGGAGAAGATGCGGCCGGCCGGCGGATCCAGACGGCCCGACCCCACCCAGCCCAGCAACTCGTCGAGCTCGGCATCGGCACGACCGGCCTCGAACACCTGGGCGAACTGGCGATAATCGACACCGACCAGCGACGCGCCCTTCATCAGCGGCAGGTTCGCGGGCAGTGCCGGGATCGGCCCGCCGACGAAGCCGACGACCAGGTGGCGTCCGCCCCAGTTCAGCGAACGGAAGGCGGGCTGGAACAGCGGCCCGCACACCGGATCGAAGACCACGTCGATGCCGCCGCCGACTGCCGCTTTCAGCCGCTCGCGCCAGCCCTCGGCGTCGCGGTCGATCGTGATGGCCGCGCCATGCCGCGCTGCGAGCGCTCGCTTCTCCGCGGTCGAGGCGACCGCGATCACCGTCGCGCCAAGCAGACGGCCGATCTGGACCGCGGCCAGTCCGGTGCCGCCGGCGGCGCCGAACACCAGAAGCTTTTCGCCGGCCGCGAGACGGGCGCGATCGCGCAGCCCATGCAGCGCCGTGACGTAATTGATGCGAAAGCCCGCGGCCTGCTCGAGCGCCATGCCCGGCGGCAGGCGCTTCACCGACCGCGCATCGGCGATTGCCTGCTCGGCAAAGCCGCCGCGCACTTGAGCCAACACCCGATCGCCGACGGCGAAGCCATTGACGCCCGGCCCGACGGCATCGATCCACCCCGAGATCTCGCCGCCGGGGATGTGCGGCAGCGGCGGCTTCACCTGATAGCGGCCGAGCGCCACGAGCGCGTCGACATAGCCGACACCACAGGCCGCGACCGTGATGCGCACCTCGGAGTCCGACGGCTCGGGAGCGGCGATCTCGACTTCGGCATAGTCGTCGAGAGACGCCAGAGAGGTTGCTCGTATTGCTTTCATCGTGCGAACCCGGAAGGTGAAAAAGCCATCATCGCGTTGCCGCGGCGGCACGAGCCGCGATGCCGCGCGGGTCGGTGAAGAAGTGGGTGCCCTTGCGGGCCAGCCCGCCGCCGATGCCGAGCGGCGTGCCGTCGGCGCGCCAGCAGGCCGAGCCGGTCATGCCGCCGTCGGGCCGGAAATCGATGGCGCACATGCCGCCGGCGACGTGGTCGACGGCAACCACCGGATGGCCCATCGCCGCCAACGCCGATCGCACGGCTTCGGGGAAGCCCTTCTCGATCTCGGCTTCCTGCCCCTGTGTGAAGACGCGCGGCGCCTCGACTGCTTCCTGCAGGCTCATGCCGTGATCGACGATGTTGAGAACGGTCTGCATCGCCGCGGCGGGGATGCGATGCGCGCCGGGCAGGCCGAGCGCGAAGAGCGGCTTGCCGTCGCGCTTGCCGATCAGGGCGGTGATGCCGCTGGTGATGCGCTTGCCCGGCATCAGCGACAGCGCGTTGCCCGGATGGGGATCGAACAGCAGCATGTAGTTGTTCGGGATGATGCCCGTCCCCGGAATCATGAGGCGCGCGCCGAACAGGCTGTTGAGCGTCTGAGTCGAGGTGACGACGTTGCCCTCGGTGTCGGCGATCGTGACGTGCGTGGTGTTCTGCGATTCGTTCGACAGCACGCGCGAGTCGAAGGTGCCGGCGCGGTCCGTCCTGATCTGGGCCCGGCACTCGGCGGCGTAGGCCTTGGAGATCAGGCGCGCCATCGGCACGTCGACGAAGGCCGGATCGGCCGTCGCCGCACGCCGATCGGCGGCGGCGATCTTGAGGCATTCGAGCACGAGATGGACGGTCTCGGAGGTGCCGAAGCCCAGCTTTCCGAGATCGAACGCCTCGAGCATGTTGAGGATCTGGATCGTGTGGACGCCGCCCGAGCAGGGCGGCGGCGGCCCGACGATCTCGACACCGCGGTACGTGCCGCGCACCGGCTCGCGCTGAACGGTCTTGTACTGCTCGAGATCCTGCAGGCGGATGAAGGAGCCGATCCCTTCGAGATAGCCGGCCACCCGGCGGCCGAGTGCCCCGCCGTACAAGAACGCCGGTCCGTGCTGCGCGATGCCGCGCAGGGTTTCGGCGTAGTCGGCCTGCACGAGCAGATCGCCGGCGGCGAGCGGCCTGCCGCCCGGCAGGAACACCGCGGCGATCGCCTCGTCCTTGCACAGATCAAACGCGGTGTCGGCAATCGAGGTCGCGAGATAGGGCGTGACCGCGAAGCCGCGGGAGGCGTGGCGGATCGCGGGCTCAATCAAGATAGCGAGCGGCAGGCGGCCGAACCGTTCGACCACCTCGCACCACGCCTTCAGGTTGCCCGGGACGGCGACCGCCTTGGGCCCGACCCGATTGGCCCAGCCTTCGGTCTCCATGTAGGTCGGCCAGGTGTCCGAAACCGGCGTGAAGCTGTCGGGCCTGGTCGACGACGGCGCGGTGGACAGACCGTCGATGACGACTTCCCGCCCGTCGGCCAGCCGGATCAGGGCCGTGCCGCCGCCGAAGATGCCGACCATCATCGGCTCGACCACCGTCAGCGTGAACAGCGCCGCGACCGTCGCATCGATCGCGTTGCCGCCTGACGCGATCATTTCCGCCGCGGCGGCCGACGCCAGCGGATGGTTGGTGACCGCCATGCCGCGCGAGGCCGTGACCGGCGTCTTCTCGCACTCGAAAACGGTGTCCGCGCTGTTTCTCCACGTCATCGATGACCACCCCTGCTAACACTCTTTGGCATCTTCCGTCATCTCGACCAAGGCCCGAAGGGCCGCGTGGAGAGATCTTCTCTCCACGATACGCCGTTGCCGGTCGAGGCAAGGTCTCTCCACTGCGCGCTTCGCGCTCCGGTCGAGACGACGGCAAGCCCTCATCTTGTCCATGGTTGCGGAGCCGTTGGCGCTGGAGGACGATGTCCGCCACGCCCCATCGCAAGGACCGGCATACCATGAAGGCTGCTTACATCGAGAAATTCGGCGGACCCGAGGTCCTTACCTATGGCGACCTTCCCGATCCGACCGCAGCGCCGGGGCAGATCGTCGTCGACACCGTGGCGGCCAGCATCAACGCCGCCGACTGGAAGGTGTGCGCCGGCGAATACGGCGGCACGCCCAGGTTCCCCATGGTCCTGGGGCGCGACTTCTCCGGCGTGGTCGGCGCCGTGGGCACGGGCGTGCAGGACCTGAAGGTCGGCGATGAAGTGTTCGGCGTCCTCGAAGGCGGCCGCGACGGAACCTATTGCGCGAAGATCGCGGTCGGTGCTGCCATCGTGGCGAAGAAGCCCGCGACCATGAGCCATGTCGAGGCCGCGGCGCTCGCCCTTACCGGCCTCACCGCGCTCTGCTCGGTCGAGGACTGCCTGAAGCTGAGATCGGGCGAGACGATCCTGATCCAGGGCGGTGCGGGCGGCGTGGCGAGCTTCGCCATCCAGGTCGCCAAGCATATCGGCGCCAAGGTCATCACCACCGCCAGCGCGGCCAACCGGGACTACCTGCGCGGGCTCGGCGCCGACGAGGTCATCGACTACAACACGACCGATTTCACCAAGGCCGTGAGCCATTGCGACGCGGTGTTCGATACCGTCGGCGGCGACGTCGCCACCCGTTCGTTCGCCGTCCTCAAGCCGGGCGGACGCGCCGCCTTCATCGCGTCGGGCGCCCAGGCGCCGAAGCCGGGGCGCAGCGACGTGACCTCGTTGCGGCCAGCCGTCGGCCGCGACCGGCCGCACCTCGAACGCATCCTCGAGCTGCGCCGGGTCGGCGCCGTCCGCGCACCCCATGTCGTCGAATACAGCCTGGCGAAGGCCGCGGAAGCCCTCGGAGTCAGTGCAGCGCGCCACCTGAAAGGAAAGCTGGTCCTCACGGTCTGAGCATGGCGCGCGAGTTGAAGACCCTCGCCGCCGTACCCACGGAGCCGATTCCGCTGTCGGTGCTGACCGGCTTCCTGGGCAGCGGCAAGACCACCTTCCTCGGCCGTGTGCTGGCGAGTCCCGATCTCGCCGACACGGCCGTGGTGATCAGCGAGTTCGGCGCGGTCGCCCTCGACCACCTGCTGATCGAAGCGGAGTCGGAGGGCATCGTCGACCTGCCCAACGGCTGCACCTGCTGTGCCGTCCGCCAGGGCCTCGCCGAGACGCTCTACCGGCTGGTCGATCGCCGCCGCGACAGCGGACGTCCGCCCTTCCGGCGCATTGCGCTGGAGACCAGCGGCATGGCCGATCCCGCGCCCATCCTCTACACGCTCTCCGCCGACGCCTATCTCGAGGCGTCGCTGCGTCTCGATCGGGTCGTGACGACGGTCGACACGATCGCCGGCCCCTCGACGCTGGAGCGCTTTCCCGAGGCGACCGCGCAGGCCGCCAGCGCCGACCTGCTCGTTCTCACGAAGACGGACCTCGCGCCGGCGGCACTCGACCTGCTGGAGCAGCTCACGGCGCTCAATCCGATCGCGCGTGTTGTGGACGGCGCGGCGATCGATGCGGCGGCCGCGCTGTTCGGCGGTGCCCCGATCGCCCTGCCCCGGCCGCGCCTGCGCGCCGAGGCGGTTCATGCTCATGGCATCACGTCGCTCTGCCTGCGATTGCGCAAGCCGATGACCCGGCTGGAATTCGCCATGGCGTTGGGCCGGCTTGCCCAGGAGCACGGCGAGAACCTGTTGCGCGTGAAGGGCCTGATCGAATTCACCGACGGCGACGGCCGACCGGCCGCTATCCATGCCGTGCAGCACACGATGTATCCGCCGCGCTGGCTGGCCGATTGGCCGGATGGCGATCGCAGCAGCCGGCTCGTCTTCATCGTTCGGCATCTCGAAGCTGAAACCATTCTGGCCCATTTCATGCGGGGCCATCCCGTGAAAATCGAACCTGGGGAAGGAGAAGCCTGATGCTGGATCTGATCGTGTCCGGAGGGACCTGCGTGCTGCCGAGCGGAACCGTCGCGGCCGACATCGGCGTCAAGGACGGACGCATCGCCACGATCGGCGCGCCGGGCACGCTGGCCGAAGCCGCGCGCACGGTCGACGCGACCGGCAAGCTGGTGATCCCGGGCGGCATCGATCCGCATATCCATTGCTCGATGCCGGTGCGCGCGCCGGGAAGGCCGGACGTGCTCACCGATCCGCCGTCGCAGGTCAGCAAGGCGGCGCTGCACGGCGGCACCACGACCCTGATCGACTTCGTGCAGTGCGTTCACGAGCGCACGGTCCAGGAGTCGATCGAGCAGACGCAGGCGCACTGGAAGGACAACTGCTACTGCGACTACGGCTTCCATCTCACTTTGATGGGCGAGGTGCCGCAGCCGCATTTCGGCCAGCTCGCCGATGCGATGCAGGATGGCCATGCCAGCATCAAGATCTTCACCACCAACATCCGGCCGGGAAATCTCGGCCGCATGGTGCCGCACGGGCATATCTGGGAAGCGCTCAAGGTCGTCGCGGCGCAAGGCGGCATCGCCTGCATCCATGCCGAGGACAATGACATCGTCATGTTCATGTACGAGAAGCTGATGCGCGAGAACAGGGTCAGCTTCGAGCACATGGCCGAGGTGCATAACGCCTTGTCGGAGGAGCTGTCGTTCAACCGCGTGATCCGGCTCGCCGAGAACGTCGAGGGCGCCGCGCTCTACATGGTGCATGTCTCGGCAGCGACCGGCGTGGCGGCGCTGGAGGCCTCACGCGCGAAGGGCTTCCCGATGTACGGCGAAACCCTGCACCAATACCTGATGTACAATGCGGAGGACTACAAGCGGCCGGGCGGGCAGATGTTCCACACCTATCCGTCGCTCAAGTATCCCGAGGACCAGAAGCGGCTGTGGGAGGCGACCAACCGCGGCGCCATCCAGGTCATCGCCACCGACGAGCTGTGCTGCCCGCTGCGGGTCAAGCTGCAGGGCAGCCGGATCGACGACACGACCGGCGGCAACTCCGGCGTCGAGCCGCGGGTCGGGCTGATGTACACGCAGATGGTCACCGAGCGCGGCTACTCGGAGGCGCATTTCGTCGACATGATCTCGAGCAACGCGGCGAAGATCATGGGACTCTATCCGCGCAAGGGCGCGCTGGCGGTCGGCTCGGATGCCGACATCGTGCTGATGGAGACGGGGATCAAGAAGACGATCACGGCCGCCGACCTGCACGAGACCGACTACACGCCGTGGGAGGGCCACGTCGTGACCGCCTGGCCCGCGACGACGATCGTGCACGGGCGCGTCGTGGTGGAGGACGGCGCGTTCAGCGGCGACCTCAAGGACGGGAAGTTCCTCAAGCGCAAGGTCGCCGAAGAAATGCGTAGCCGGCCGGCGGTGTAGTGTTCCGACAGCGCGGGCCGCTGCGTTCTTTTCATTGGAGCGCGCCACTCCAGTGGCGCTCATCACTCCGAGCACCACTGGAGTGGCGCGCTCCAATGAGGTGAGCGGCTAAGCTTTGGCCGCGAGTTTTTCCTGCGTCTTCAGCTCGAAGTCGCTGGCGTCGTGGCGTTCGTGAAGCTGCGCGGCGGGATCGCCCTGCAGGCGGTTGACGATACGGCCGCGCTTGACGGCCGGACGCGCACCGATCGCGTCGGCCCAGCGCTGGACGTTCTTGTACTCCTGCACCGACAGGAACTCGCCGGCCCCATACAGCAGGCCCTTGGCCAGGCCGCCGTACCACGGCCACACCGCGATGTCGGCGATGGTGTACTCGTCGCCAGCCAGATACTTGCTCTCGCCGAGCCGGCGGTCGAGGACGTCGAGCTGCCGCTTGGTTTCCATCGCGAACCGGTCGATGGCGTATTCGAACTTCGCCGGAGCGTAAGCATAGAAATGGCCGAAGCCGCCGCCGAGGTAGGGCGCGCTGCCCATCTGCCAGAAGAGCCACGACAGGCACTCGGCCCGTGCGGCGCCGTCCTTCGGCAGGAACGCGCCGAACTTCTCGGCGAGATAGAGCAGCATCGCGCCGGACTCGAAGATGCGGACAGGCGTCGGCCCGCTGCGGTCCATCAACGCCGGGATCTTGGAATTGGGGTTCACCGCCACGAAGCCGCTGCCGAACTGATCGCCCTCGCCGATCTTGATCAGCCAGGCGTCGTATTCGGCACCCTTGTGTCCGAGGGCCAGAAGCTCCTCGAGCATGATGGTGACCTTCTGGCCGTTCGGCGTTCCCAGCGA
>Ga0070665_100008915_pt1 | contig 10161 bp, 5 predicted proteins | sample KBSS13metaG_FD_65862 | JGI IMG/M metagenome (GOLD analysis project Ga0070665, IMG submission 65862) | Switchgrass rhizosphere microbial communities from Kellogg Biological Station, Michigan, USA - KBS S1-3 metaG | ecosystem: Host-associated > Plants > Roots > Rhizosphere > Soil ...
GCCACCCCTGGACGCTGGAGCAGGTCAATGGCGTCTTTCAATGGCGGGGTCCGCAACAATCGTTGACGATAGAAGCGCGCTCGCCGCGCATTCAGCGAGTGGAATTGAATTACTCGGCTTTCGGACGCCGTTGGCGAGGGTCTCTTTCCATCGAGGATTTGGATCTCCATAGAATGCTCGAACATCTCTCGGTGTTAAGAGGCAAACCCTTAATTCCTAAAGAACTTGAAATTGATGGCCATCTTGATACACAAATCCATGCTAGGGCTCGAACGGTCCCGCATTCGTTTCCCGAATTCTTACGCGCCATTACACAAGTACGCTGGCAAATGAGTCATGGAAAAGTGCGTCTAAATGGTCAAGAAATTCCTTGGGTCTCGCATGGCCACATTATCCCGTCCGCGCATGACTTCCTCATTCAAGACGGGATTCTACGCACGGACGAACTGAATTGGAAACTGTCGGGAGGAATTTCGCCTTACGGAAAAACGCCGGAGATGAGTTTCCAAGCGCATGCCACGCAAGTTCCGCTTCAACCCTTATTGCGTTTGATCCATGGCTCCCATGCTTTCGAGGGAACCGGAGACCTCATTGTTCGCATGTATGGTCCGTTGAATGATCTCCATACCTCGATCCAAACGCTTTGCGCTCAAGCCGAACTTTGGGCACATCCCATTCGCGAAGTCTCCGTCTTAGCTCGCTATACCAATCACATGTGGGAACTGCTGGATAGTGGATTTAAGATGGCAGCGGGCCGTTTGCGCGCCCATGGCACGATTGACGGCCGGGAACTAGCACTCAAAATTAGTATGGATCAGGTCCCGATGGATAGTCTGACGCATCGACCGGAACTTGGTGGACAATTTTCTAGCGCTTTTGATTGGACTGGACCCGTGGATGACTGGCAATTACGCGGATCTTGGTGGATCTCTCACCTCACGTGGAAAGCCAAGAATTTAACCTCCGATTGGCGTGGGGATTTTGAAATGGCCCATGAAGGGGAAATAAAACTGAACGGAGAAACCAATGATCAAACCTTGCATCTCCAACTCCGCGGGAACTCAGACTCGACCCATTTGAATGTAAACCAAGTCGTGCTGGAAATGCCCGAAGCCCAAAATATCCGTGCACAAGGAGACTATTTTTTCTCTCAAAAAACAGCGACGTTTACCGTTGTCAGCGATAAGTTGCTATGGCAAGGCCATACGTTTGAAAATGTCAATCTCGTGGCCATGTGGGCCGATCCTGTAATGAATTACAAAGTCACGGGACACTACCATAAAGATTCCGATCCAGACCCAGCGCCCGCACTATTTTCAGGTCTCATCCGGTCGTGGCCTGAACACATTAAGGTGCAAAAACTGCATTATCAGCATCAAAATATCGCGTTGGATGCCCAGACCGAAATGCAAGGGACAACGGCGCAGCATTCCTTTACGGGCTCTGCCACGCTTCATGTCGCCGGCAAAACATCACAAAGCGAATTTCCGATTACATTTAACGGTTTCTTTGATCCGACGGCCGAGGGACATGGACAAGCGCACGTGGTCAGCGGTCCTGCGCAAGCCGATTTAACATGGGATTCTTTAAGCACTATTGCGGTAAAAGCCCGTTTGGAAAAAGGGGACTGGAATACCTGGCCGTTGCGTTTGGATTTGGACGGTCATTGGAAGCCTAATGACGATTCCGTTTTTAATCTTCAAGGCCAAATCGACCCTGATGGACATTTGGATGCGCAGTTCAAACTCCAAGCACGTCATTTATCAATTAACCGTGCTATTTTTCGTACGCCGGAATCCCGCCTAGAATTTTTACCCGGAGGCACTGTCGATTTTCCAGCCGGGGGCGATCTGCAAACCCACTTATCCGCCAAATTACGCAATCTGCATTTAGGCTTTCTTACTTTTTTTGGCAGTTTGGATTTAAATGGTCAATGGACGCGTGTTAAAAACCATCCGGTGATTTCCGCCCAAGCCCGTACGCATTCGCTTTTTATTAATGATTATGAATTGGAGACGGGAGAAATTTTGGCGCGCTGGGAAGAAGGCGTTCTCTATTTTATGGCGCCCGAAGCCACACCGGCATTAATCACGGGAAACGTCAATTTTCAAAAACGTCCTCAGCTCACCTTTAACCATTTACAAGTGATCGGCAAAGAAAGTCAAAAGTTAGATATCGACGGCGAAGTGGGTCCCACGTTTTGGAATTACGCCCTGCAAGGGCAAGGGTTAGATTTAGGTATCTTAGGCGAACTTTCGGGACTATCCGTTCCGATGAGCGGTGTGGTGGATCTAAAAATCGTCGGCAAAGGCGACGCTCAACATCCCAATGTGGAAGGGCAAGCCCGGATTCAGCAGGGGCGCATTGCCGATGTTCAGTATGAAAGCGGGGAAACTGATTTTATTTGGCAAGAGGACCGCATTACATTTCAAAATTTACGACTCAAAGACAGAGGCCGATACTCGGCCTTAGGCGGCGGCGTTTTTCCGATCCGTTCTAAATTGAATACAGCGAAACCTTTACCCCATATCGATTTTACGGTGCGCTTGCAAGATACCAACTTAGGGCTTTTACAATCGATTTTTCCCGAAGTTAAAAGCGCGCGCGGGGATGTCGAAGGGCTGATGCAAATCCAGGGCACATTGGATGATCCGCGCTTTCAGGGCCATTTGACAATCAATAATGGAGACGTGGTGGGCGCGCATTACTTTCACCATTTGAAAGCCATTCACGTCGCGGTCGATTTCGATCATGACCGCTTTCGCATTACGGACATGCGTGGGCGTTCCGGTGATGGAGAGTTAGTAATCAAAGGCGATATCGGCATGTCTGGCTTTTCACCGTCGGATTTTAATCTCAACGCCCAAATTCCATCGCATGGGAATTTGGAAATTGAAGTGCCGGAATTGGCGATTCCGGACAGTCCATTAGCCAAACGTTTTAAATTTTTGACTTCCGTTTCGCATATCGATGTCAGCGGCCAAGCGCAATTTACGGGAAGCGCGGAGGCTCCGGTATTTAAGGGAGATGTCACCTTATCGAACGGCCACTTTACCTTTCCACCGTCGGCTAAAAAGTCACAATCGACGACGCTGACCTTATGGGCGCGGCATATTTTTTGGGACGCCAATCTCCAGTTTAAAGATAAGGCCTGGTTTGAAAATGAATTGGTCGAGGCCAACGTAAATGGCGCTTTTCACATCAAAGGAAATGCCGAGGCGCTTTCAGTTGATGGCGGGCTGACTATCCCCCAAGGAAAAATCAGCTACTTAGGATTGCAATTCGATATCCGTGAAGCACGTTTTGATATGAAAGCGGGAGCGCCATTTTTAAGCGGCCAGGCCGAGTCGCAAGTGGAAGCCACAGATACGGTGGGATTATCGGGCGGTATTAATACAGGGCAGCGCTTTAGCGTCGAAGATACCATCACCTTGACCATTCCTTATGGGCCGTTGGATCAAATCAAGCCCCGCCTGACTTCGGCGGCTAATCCGAATTTATCGCAAGACAAAGTTTTGGCGCGCGTGACCCAATTAGATATTGAAAATTTAACGCCCGAAGAGCGGACATATCTTTATCAAAAACAAGCCGTCAGTTTAATCGACAACAGTTTGACCACTCCGCTAGCACAAAAAATTTTAAAACGCACGGGAATTGCCGATCGCTTTCGCGCCGAACATGTGTTTGATCCCTCAGCCGCTCCGCCGGTCGATCCCGTCACGGGCCAAGCCACACGCAGCACTACCGCAACCGATCTTTTTGCCAACACCAAATACACCGTCGAGAAAGATTTGTTTGGTAATCTCTCGATCGGTTACGGGGTACGCTTTATTCCGATTCTCTCTGCGGAAACCAATCAGCGCACCCTGGACTTGGTCAGCGATCTGCAAATGTCTTACCGCGCATTCAAGAATGTGTATGTTCGCGGCAACTACGACCTACCCAATTCTAATTCCTCGATCATTCCCGAAAAGAAAGTCACCATCGAACCCCGCTGGCGCTTCGGCTGGTGGGGCAACACCAACCCCAAAAAACCGCAACAAAAATAATTTTGACCGTCTGAATAACTCTGTTAATAGAGACGTAACAATTGTGAAATCGTCCCGTAATACGACAAAATATAATGAAGGGGTGAAGTTCCGTTTATTTGATCGCGGACTGGCGGTAGCACTTTCGTTATGCCTAGTTTCGTCCTTCCTGATCGCAACCGAAGTGGAGGCGCATCCGCTTTGTGCTTCCAATACACCTTTCAATTTACAACAAACTCTCAGTCAACGCCTTGGGCAAGACTCTTTAGCCGCGCGCTTAAGATGGGGAGGTCATGGTGTTATTACCGGCACAAATTTGGAGGGATTTCTTTCGGCCACCCCCATTTCCCCAAAGCAGACGGATTACCAAAACATGCAGCGTTGGGCGGACTTTGGATCGTTAAACCAATCGCAAATTGAGGACGCCGTCGCCGCGCTCTCCGCCATGCGCGAAAAATACACGCCGTTCCTTGAGGCTTACGCCGTCCGTAATCACCGCGAAAATCAAAACAAAGCAGTCGATTTCCAGATTCGCGCCGAGGGTTCAATAGAGATTGTTGAACGTTGGGTTCACGATGCGTTCAATCAAGAGATTAGCTACGCGCTTCAAACGATGGTTAAACGTCTACGCGATGAGGGAATTACTATTCCTGAGCGTTCGGGTGAATTCAGTTTCCGAGCGGCGGTTAAAAACGTACCCGGAGAAATGATCATCTCTAAAGATGGAAAAACTAACATTTGGGTGGAGAAAGATGGGCTTTTGGTGATCATCGCACCAGAATTTATGAAGGCTGATGGGACCAACCTGGGTCATGGAGGCCGCAATCGCTGGACCGCCTATGCGCCGACAAGAAAATATGCTCGGCACGAAGTCGCTGAATTACGGCGTATCGCGCAATGGGCGATTACGCGAAAGAACCATTTCATTCCTTTTGCTACGGTTTATGACATTATAGATGGGAATTTGGGCACCAAGATTCGGCATTACTTAAATAGCGGCTCATCTCAACATCAAAAATCAAAGGTCGCGGCCGTTGAAAGAATGCTTCCGATCTTTCACCAAGCTGGAGTGGATGCAGAAGGTTATGACGACGATGACATGAGCTTTCCCGCACCTCAGCAAGCCCTTCAATTCGCTTATCGCGGATACTTTAATCCAATCCCCAATGAACCCACAACGTTAACACAAAGAGATTGGATTCCCCGAGCACGAAAAGAAGGACCCTCGACGCGGCATAGCAGACAAGCTGTTTAATTCCATAACGCACTCCTCGGAACTTCTTCAAGGCAACTTCCGTCTAAGCTTTGCTAGGATTAGGCAGATCCATATCAGGGAGCCGTCATCCCGGAAATGTGTTATCCGGGATCCATGTTGACGTTAGTCGGTTCCGCCATTACTGAAATACATCACCAGGGATCCTGGATTACAACCTCCAGGATGACCACTTGAAAGCAAGGAGCATTGAATGTTTGGTTTAGGAATGCCGGAATTGTTGTTGATTTTGTTTGTGGCGATGCTTTTGTTTGGCGCCAAGCGCTTGCCGGAAATTGGGCGCGGGTTTGGGGAAGCGATTGCGTCCTTCAAGAAGGGATTGCGTGAAGGGGAACGTAACGCCGGATCCTCGGACAAAAATGCTGACGCCGATAAAAAGCCCTAACATCGTCCCAGTCAAAGACCTTTCCATCACGGTTTTTCCCAAAGATCAGCCCAAATCCGTGGGCGCGCATTTGGAAGAGCTGCGCTCGCGTTTGATCAAAGCCCTGATCTGCGTGGCGCTCTGCAGCGTCATCGGCTACTTCTTCACCGATCACTTTATTCACATGATGGCCAACATGGTAGGCCCGATGGTGTACCTACGACCCACGGAAGCCTTCATGGTTAAGATGAAGCTGGCGATTGTGATTGGCGCTTTCATCTCGGGACCGGTCTTGCTTTATCAGCTATGGCGCTATATCGGAATCGCTTTACATGTAAGCGAACGCCGCGTTGTTTTTGGTGCATTGCCTTTTTCTTATCTGCTTTTTACGACGGGCGCGGCTTTGAGTTGGTTTGTGGTCACGCCTGCGGGTCTCCGCTACTTGGTCAGTTTTGGCTCCGCCGATTTAAAACCATTTATCTCTTTAGAATCTTGCTTTGATTTTACGTTTGCCCTGGCGCTCGCCATGGGTCTGCTTTTTCAGCTGCCTTTAATTTTAGCGGCGTTAGCCTGGTGGGGAATTATTGATGCGGCTTTTTTAAGCAGGTATCGCCGGCATGCCTTTTTAGTAATCTTAGTGGTTTCCGGTATTGTTACACCCAGCCCTGACATTCTGTCCCAATTTTTACTCACCCTTCCGACGTATGGCTTGTATGAACTCTCTATCATTTTGGCGCGATTTTGCCATCCAGATCGGCGGCTAGCCCATCAAAAGTTATAATGCGCAGGTTGTGAAAAACCGAATTTTCATCGTAGCGGTGCTTTTTTTAGGCCTAGCAGGATTCACGCCTGCGCAAGCCGAGGTAGCGGGCTCGACTACCCCGGTTGTTGTCACTTCAACGCCTAGCGTTGTCAATTCCACGCCCATGGTGACCACTCCCGCGGTGAAGGCCTCTACCGCGACAACGCCAGCCGTCGTCGTTCCCTCCACCAGTACCCCCATTTTCGATGAGGAAGAAAAACATTTTTCACCCTTTGCCAAAGTTTTAAAAATTAAAGTCGATGGCAACCGGAATGTCCGCGATCGCGTCATTCTCTCGCAAGTCAAAACGCGGCGCTATGACCTTTACGATCCGGAGAAACTCCGCAAAGACGTCCAGAACATTTTTACCCTAGGCAATTTTGATGATGTGACCATTGACGCCCAAGAAATTCCCGGTGGCATCGGCATTACCTTTAAAGTCATCGAAAAGCCGATCGTCAAAAAAATTGATTTTAAAGGAAACAAAAAACTCTCCAAGAGTAAATTGTCTGACGCGCTTACGCTTAAAGAAAACGATCCTCTGGATAAAGCCAAGCTGAATGTTGATGTCGATAAGATTTTGTCCTTGTACAAGGACGAAGGCTTTGCCGCGGCAGAAGTAGAGCCCTTTACCACTACCGATGCGACCAATCACACGACCGTCACTTTTTACATTAAAGAAGGAACGCAAGTCCTGATCCAGCAAGTGATTGTGCTCAACGTAAAATCCTTCCCAGAACCCAAAGTGCGCAAACTGATGAAAACGCGCAAAAAGAAAGTGTTCAAGCAAGAACAGCTCGTAAAAGATGTCGAAGACATTATCCACTTTTATAAAACCAAAGGCTTCTTAGACGTTAAAGTCAGTGATCCCCAACAAACGTTCAATGAAGATAAAACCCGATTGGTAATCACACTAAAAGTGGACGAAGGACCTTTGTTGCATTTCGGAAGCAGCACCTTTTCCGGAAACGCCATTTTCCAAAAAGATAAGTTGGCGCCGGCCATCTCTTACAAAACGGGTGAAGCTTTTAACCAGGATAAATTAGATGCGACTCAAGCCAAGCTCCGTGATATTTATGGCGATCTCGGGTACATTCGCACACGTATCGATCCCGTATTTGATCGCAACCTAAGCTCAAACACGGTGAACATCAACTATCAGCTGAGCGAAGGTGAAGTGGTGTATGTCGATCATATTGGCATCGAAGGAAATACCCATACCAAAGACTTTGTTATCCGCAGAGAAATTCAATTGAAATCCGGCGAAGCCTTCAGCTCGGTCAAAGCGCGTAAGAGCGTCGAGCGGCTATACAACTTAGGTTTCTTGGATAACGTGGATATCGATGTTCAACAGCCGAACTCCCCGACACAAGCCGATGTCATCTTTACCGTCGTCGAAGGAAAACCTGGCACGCTGAGCGCCGGCGCAGGATACTCATCCGTCGATGGACTCATCGGTACCCTGCAAGTGCAGCACATTAATTTCTTAGGTCGCGGTCAACGTGTCAATGTGCAATGGCAGTTCGGCGCGCGCGTGAATAGCTTTGATTTGGGGTGGCAAGACCCTTGGTTTATGGGTAAGCCTGTTACCTTTGGAGCGGATATTTTTAACACGATCCGGCAAATTAGTCGCGCCGGAATCACCAATGCCTATACGACACGCGACCGTGGTTTCAGTTTAACGGCCGGTCCGCGTTTCTCTGAGATTTACAACTTGCTCTTTACTTACACACTCGCGGGCGAACGCATTTACAATATCGATGACACCGTCTTTAGTAATGGCAACATTGACCCCAATTCCGATACGCGTTTGGCTCTTTTAGGAACGGATGCGGCCAATGCATCCATCGGCGAACGCACGATCTTGCGGTCGAATATAACGACACAGTTGATTCGTGATACGCGCGACAATCAGTTTGATCCTACGCGCGGCACACGCACCTCGTTAGGCATTACGTATGGTGGATTGGTTCCGGCGCAAGCGATTCATTACTACAAACCGATCTTGGACTATAGCGTGCATTTCCCAACTTTCTGGAAGTTCGTGCTCTCGCTGCATGCCAATTACGCGGTCGTTAAACCGTATGGCGAATCTACCCGAGCAGACATCGACCCCGAACTGTTCCGTACCGGCGGTCCCGATACAGTGCGCGGCTATGAGTTAGGTCATGTCGGCTTCCGCGACGGCGCAGAGATCCAAAATGTTTATAATGTGGAGTATAAGTTCCCGATCGCCCCGGATGAGCGGGGGAAAACGTTACTGCAAGGCGTATTTTTCTATGACGTGGGAGGATCGTGGAACAAAGTGGATGACATCCGCTATTCCACAGGAGCCAATCAAATTAACTTGAAACAAGGCGTTGGGTTTGGCGTACGCTTTAAGACACCGGTCTTCCCGCTGCGGTTAGATTTTGGTATTCCGTTAAACCGTGCGCAGGATGATCCGCCGTCGCAATTTTATTTCACAGTAGGAAGCCTTTTCTAAATGAAAAAAATACAGGCTATTTTTTTATCGATGTCACCCCGACGTACCCCTTCCAATACATTTATCGGACGGGTACGTACCCTTTGGGTACGAAGATCGGGGTCCAGAAAAAGCTGGCACTGGATTCCGGCCCGCCGGATGTGTGGAGGGTCGGCCTTCGCCGCAATGATGGCACTAAACCTATTTTTACCGTTTCGCATCCACTCTGTCGAAATTCCTTTAGACGCGATTAGCCCGACGCGCATCGGTTTTGTTGATTTGCAGCGGATCTTTGATAGTTACCCTGAAAAGTCGTTCGCCGAAGGCGACCTTTTGCGCGAAATCGAAAAACGCAAACGCGAGCTGGGGCGACATCAAACGGATATTAATCTTTTACGTCAGCAAATCTCAGTCGATCAAGCGGCCTTGACGGATGCGCGGAGAGGAATGCCGGTCGTCATACCGCCCAATTCCGTTCCTGAACCCGTGATTGCTGCCCCTGTAGCGCCAACGGTGACTTCTACCACCACCGTGAAAGCCAGTTCGACAACGGTTGAACCTTATCCCAGTGAAGATCCCTTAGCCGGCCTGCCGGGTCATGAAGCGACCACCGCTCCGACTGGTGTGGCGCCGGTTTTGCCCGGTATGAAAGATTCCAACACCAAACAATCGTTGCTTGAGCAACTGGCTGCCAATGCCACCGGTCCGATGCTGCTGACGCCTGAAGCCATTAACGCTTTAGCCAAACGCATCGATGATAATCAAGCGCGAATGGATCGTTCGATCGCACAATTTAAAACCTTTCGGACGAACGCCGTAGCCGACATGAAAGTATTACAGACGCAGAAAACCTATGGCGTCATGTCCAAAATTTATGCCGTGTTACAAATCTTAGCGCGCGATGAAGGTGTTACCGTCGTCATGGACAAAGCCTATGTGCTGTATGGCGAAGATGGTGTGGATTTAAGCGACAAACTCATTGAACGATTACAACGCGAGTCGCAGGAATGACGGCAGTTTCCGCGCAGGATATTGCGACTGCCGTTCAGGGTCGCGTAGAAGGCAATCCTAACGCTCAAATCGACAGTGCGGCAGGTTTGGATGATGCCACCGAAAAGCAAATTTCGTTTTTCCACAATCTTAAATACATTGATTCCTTAACCAAGACGCGCGCCGGGATTGTCTTGATTCCCGAAAAAACGGAAGGCGCCACACTTCCCGAAGGAAAAA
>Ga0070665_100008919_pt1 | contig 10159 bp, 8 predicted proteins | sample KBSS13metaG_FD_65862 | JGI IMG/M metagenome (GOLD analysis project Ga0070665, IMG submission 65862) | Switchgrass rhizosphere microbial communities from Kellogg Biological Station, Michigan, USA - KBS S1-3 metaG | ecosystem: Host-associated > Plants > Roots > Rhizosphere > Soil ...
TCGGTATAGGTCATGGGATCGCCGCAGATCACCAGCGATTTGGTGGTAAGGGGTGCGATCTTGCCGATCATGCCGGTGCGCGGAATCTTGACCCCTTTCAGCGCCGGATGATTGCGGATGAAGTCCGGCGTCTCGCCATGGGCGACCTGCCAGCTCTGGGTACCGCTCTCCAGATTGGTGGCGGTGATGCGGCCGTAAGGCGGCTTGATGATCGGCAGGCCGTCCACCGTCAGGTCGCCGATGCGCATGCCTGGCGGCGAGGGCATGTTCTGATGCACATACTCGAACGCGCCCATCTTCTGATCCGGATTGGCAATGATCCCGCCAACCGTGAGCGGATTGGTCTGGGAATAGGTGTAGACCGTGTGGGTCTCCGGATCGTAGGAGCCGCCTGGCCAGTTGATGCCGCCGATATAGCCCGGCAGGTTGATAACGCCGAAGGGACCTTCCTTCTTCTCCATGATAGGCGCGGTGTAGAGCGGTCCCAGCTTGTAGTGGCTGGCCACTTCGATGGCTTTCTTGCGCAGTTCCGGCGTCCAATCTATCAGATCATCGATCGAGGTGCCCTGGCGGTCGAAGGCCGGCGGCTTAGTGGGGAAGGGCTGGGTCGGTGAATACCATTCGCCCGGCACATCGCCCTTGGCGACTTTCTTTTCCACGATGGGCCAGATCGGCTCGCCCGTTTCGCGGTTCAGCACATACAGAAAGCTCTGCTTGGTGGGCTGGGCCAGCGCCTTCACGATTTTGCCGTTATGCGGGATGTCGCACAGGATGGCGGCGCAGCAGACGTCATAGTCCCACAGCCCGTGATGGATCATCTGGTAATGCCATTTGCGCTTACCGGTCTGGATGTCCACCGCCACGATACTTTCGCTGAACAGGCTGTTGCCCGGATGGTAGAAGCCCATCTGGTCGCCGGTGGGCAGTTCGATGCCCAGATAAGCCAGACCCAATTCCTCGTCAGCGGAAATCTGCGCCCAGTCTCCGGCATTGCCGGCGGCTTCGGCGCTGCCGGGCTTGAGCCAGGTGTCGTAGCCGAACTCGCCCTTCATCGGGATGTTGTGGAAGATCCACAGCCGCTTGCCGGTCTTTACGTCGAAGCCGCGCACATAGCCCTTGGCATTGCTCTTCACCTTGGGCGTGTTGCCGGCGGTGTGGGCGGCGCCGATGATCACTACGCCCTTGGCGATGGTGGGGGCGGAATGCAGGCCGATATCGGCCGTGTTGAGATCAAGCTCCTGGTCGTCATTCAGCTTCAGGTCGACGATGCCGCCCGTGCCGAAATTGGGATCGGGCAGGCCGGTCTTGGCATCCAGCGACACCAATTGATAGCCGATGGTGACATAGAGAATGCGTTCCTGATCGCCTTCGCTCCAATAGCCGACGCCGCGGCCTGACAATTGCCGCGGCGCATTGCGGGCGCGTGGGCCTTCTTCGGGTGAACGATGGAACCAGAGCTGCTCGCCGGTGGCTGCGTCCAGGCAGACCACATCGCGGCGCGACCCGGCGGTGGCGAACAGCCGGCCCTTGATCACCAGCGGCGTGCATTGCAGGACGAATTCGGGGCGCGGCCCCAGATTTTCGGTTTTGAACTGCCAGGCCACTTCCAGCTTGTTGAAGTTGTCGGCATTGATCTGGTCCAGCGGCTGATAGCGCCAATAGGCCAGGTTGCCGCCATAACTCGGCCAGTCGGTATCGGCGGGCGCCGTGCCTTGTGTCTGGGCGCGCAAGGGCGATGTGGCCAGGGCGAAACCCGTAGCCGTACCCATAGCCATGGAGGTCAGCATCAAACGTCTGGTCAGCGCGCGCATGGCTAATCCTGGAGGGTTTCCGAGCATCCGCGAGCGCTTTTTTCAAAGCGGCCCTGGCGAAAGCGCGCGGACACTAGCGGAAGATGCCGGCGATCACAAAGATTGGTGACGGGTCAGCGTGGCGGCGGATTGGGCTGCAGATTCGGCGGCAGATAGGGTGGCGGCGTCGCCACGGGCGCATAGTACCAGCCGGCCGGCGGCGCCTGCTGGGCATGCTGACCCTCGCGCTGCAAGCGCAATTGCTGGGTGAGGCTGTTGAGGCCCTGGACCGGGCTGATGACAGGGAAGGGCACTTTCACGCCATTGGGGCAGGGCTGCGCGGGAAAACAGGGGCGATCGGTCTGCGCCATGGCGGGTGACGCTATCGCTGCCGACGCCAGAAGTAGAAAAGCCAATGCGATCCTGTTGTGCATGACGTGAAAACGTTCCCGGCCTGTTTTGGATGCCTTACCGCTCGGTGAAATGGAACTGGGCGCCGGCGCGAATGCCGGCGGGCCAGCGCGACGTCACCGTCTTCAGCCGCGTATAGAAATGTACGCCTTCCGGCCCGTAAACGCCATGCGAGCCGAAAATCGAGGATTTCCAGCCGCCGAAGCTGTGATAGCCCACCGGCACGGGGATGGGCACATTGATGCCCACCATGCCCACCTGGATGCGGTCGGCGAAATCGCGCGCCGCATCGCCATCGCGGGTGAACAGCGCGGTGCCGTTGGCAAAGGGGTTGGCGTTGATCAGCCCGACAGCATCTTCGTACGTCCTGGCGCGCACCACCGACAGCACGGGTCCGAAAATCTCATCCTTGTAGACACGCATCGAAGGCGTGACCCGGTCGAGCAGGGTGCCGCCCAGCCAGAAGCCGTTCTCATAGCCTTGCAGCTTCAGCCCGCGTCCATCCACCACCAGCTCGGCCCCTTCGGCGGCACCGGAGTCGATATAGGAGGACACCTTGTCGCGATGGGCTCCTGTCACCAGCGGGCCCATCTCGGCTGCCGCGTCCGTCGAGGGTCCGATTTTCAGCGCCTGGACCCGGGGCTTCAGTTTGGCGACCAACGCATCCGCAGTTTTCTCACCCACCGGCACCGCCACCGACACCGCCATGCAGCGCTCGCCGGCCGAGCCATAGCCCGCGCCCATCAGGGCATCGGCGGCCTGGTCCAGATCGGCGTCAGGCATCACCACCAGATGGTTCTTGGCGCCGCCCAACGCCTGCACGCGTTTTCCGTTCCCGCAGCCGCGCGCGTAAACATATTCCGCGATGGGAGTCGAGCCGACAAAACTGACGGCCGAGATACCCGGATGATCCAGGATGGCGTCCACCGCCTCCTTGCCGCCATGCACCACATTCAGCACGCCTTCCGGCAATCCCGCCTCCCGCCACAGATCGTGCAAAAGATTGGGCGCGGAGGGATCGCGCTCCGAAGGCTTGAGGATGAAAGCGTTGCCGCAAGCCAGCGCCATCGGCATCATCCATAAGGGCACCATGACGGGAAAGTTGAACGGGGTGATGCCCGCAACCACACCCAGCGGCTGGCGTTCGTCATAGCAATCCACACCGCCGGAGACATTCTTGCTGAAGGCGCCCTTGAGCAGATGCGCAATGCCGCAGGCGAACTCCACCACTTCCTGGCCGCGGGCCACTTCGCCCAGGGCGTCGATATGGGTCTTGCCATGCTCGGCCGAGATGGCGCGGGCGAAATCGTCTTTGCGCGCCTCCAGCAGCCGGCGCATCTCATGCATCACCTTGGCGCGCCTGCTGGGGGTGGTGGCGGCCCAGGCGGGGAAGGCGGCTTTCGCCGCTGTCACGGCAGCATCGATTTCGGCGCCGCCGCCATTGGCCACTTCGGCGTTTTGCTCACCGGTGGCGGGATTGAAAACCGGCGTGTGACGCGCGCCGGAAATGGCTTTTCCCGCAATCATGTGATGGACTGTTTTCATGGCGCCGCTCTTATCACGAGGCCGGGCGATTGTCGCCCAGTGATCAGATTTGTTGTCAGGCCGCGTTCTTCCCCGCCGGACGTGGGCTGCTCTCTCGAAGCTGTTCCTCCGGCGGTATGGTATTGCCGGCCACCAAAGGTTCGGTCCGCACAATCGGAGCTTGCCGGGGCACCGCGGGCAGGATCTTGGCCTTGTCCAACGCGATCTTCACGTCCTTCTGCAGCGCCCATAACACCCGCCAATAGTCCGGGCTGCGGACGTGGGCGCGCGCGCGCATCAGCACGGCATAGTCCCGAAGTTCGGCCACCACCACGCTGGGTGGCGGATCCGTAAGCACCAGTTCATTCGCTTTCAATGCGCCCAGGATGGTTTCTTCCACCCGGTTCAGATCGTTCACCCAGTCCACCGGAACGGTGAAGGTTACCCGGCGCAGGCGCTCGCGTGTGTAGTTGACCACCACGGCACCGAAGATTTCCGAATTGGGAATGGAGATGTAAACGCCATCGCGGGTGATGAGCATGGTGGTAAAGAGACCGATTTCCTGCACCGTGCCCTGACGGCCGCCGGCGATTTCCACGAATTGGCCCACCCGGAACGGCCGCAGCACCAAAAGCATGACGCCCGAAGCGACATTGGACAGCGTGCCTTGCAATGCCAACCCGATCGCCAGGCCTGCAGCGCCCAGCACCGCGATCAACGAGGTGGTTTGGATGCCGAATTGCTGCACCACCAGCAGCAGGGTCAGGATCAAAATAATGTAGCGCGTCATGGACGCAATCAGCGGCTTCAGCGTCAGGTCCATTGGCACCCGGGCCAGTCCGGCCTGCAGGCCTCGCTTGGCCCAGGTCGCCAGCAGCCACCCAACCACCAGGATGATGATGCCTACCGCCAGGCGAAGGCCGCCATCCACCACCAGCAATTGAAGTTCTGTCGTCAGTGATGGCGTGGGAGTGGTCACTGCGGCATGCGTGGTGGGAGCGAGAGGAAGGGGGAATGCCATAGATCAGGTGCCTCCCGGATTTCCTTCCCCTAACGCACGGAGGTGGGGAAAGTCGCTTTTTGGGAACCCCACAAGCTTGCGAACAGCCCGGAATCTCGCCAGTCTGCCCACAGATTGAGCAAATCCCGCTCGCCGGGGCTGCATAAAAATGGGGCAAGAAACCGTGATCAACGCCGCCGATACCGCCTGGATGCTGACGTCCACGGCGCTGGTCCTGCTGATGACCCTCCCGGCTCTGGCGCTGTTCTACGGCGGGCTTGTCCAGGCCAAGAACATCCTGTCGGTCCTGGTGCAGTGCGCGGCGGTGGCGGCCCTATGCTCGGTCCTGTGGTTCGCGCTGGGTTATTCGCTTTCCTATAGCGGCGACGGCGACTGGCTGGGCGATGGCGCGGCCTTCTTTCTGGGCGGGCTGACACGGGATGGTGTCCATCCCGGCACGCACATCCCCGAAAGCGTCTATGTGATGTTCCAGATGACCTTTGCGGTCATCACCCCGGCCCTGATCATCGGCGCCTATGTCGAGCGCATCCGTTTCGCCGCCGTGCTGGTGATCTCCGCGCTGTGGCTGCTGATCGTCTATTCGCCTGTCGCGCATTGGGTGTGGGGCGGCGGCTGGCTGGCCAAGATGGGGGTGATGGATTTTGCCGGCGGCATCGTGGTGCATGTCACCGCCGGTGTCTCCGCCCTGGTGATCGCCTGGATGATCCGGCCGCGCCACGAATTTCCCCATGGCATCCGCCCGCCGCATGCGCCCTGGATGGTGATGGTGGGCGCTTCGCTGCTGTGGGTGGGATGGTTCGGTTTCAACGCGGGCAGCGCGGTGTCGTCCGGCGCCGATGCCGGCATGGCGATGCTGGCCACCCATCTGTCGGCGGCCAGCGCCACTTTGACCTGGATGGCGATCGAATGGATCAAGTTCGGCAAGCCCAGCCTGGTGGGCGCGGTCACCGGCACGATTGCGGGCCTTGCCACCATCACGCCCGCCGCGGGCGTTGCCGGTCCCGCCGGCGCGGTGCTGCTGGGCGCCGTAGCGAGCTGCGTCTGCTATCTGGCGGTGTGGCTGGTGAAGCGCGTCATGGCGGTGGACGATGCGCTCGACGTTCTGGGCGTGCATGGCGTGGGCGGCGCGCTGGGCACCTTGTCGGTGCCTGTCGTGGTACTGGTGGGCGCCGGGGGCGGCCATCTCAATCATGCGGGAATGGAGCAGTTCACGGTTCAGGCCATCGGCGTGGTATCGGTCGCGGTCTTCTCGGCGGTGGCGACCTTTGTCATCACCAAGGCGGCCGACCTGCTGGTGGGCCTGCGCGTGGATCGCGAACACGAAACCCAGGGCCTGGATTTCGCCACCCATGGCGAAACCGGCTATCATATCAATCGTTAGGAGTCCGTGATGAAACTCGTCATCGCCATCATCCAGCCCCACCGCCTGGACAGCGTGCGTCTTGCGCTCACCGAGATCGGCATCGCCGGCATGACGGTGACCGAAGTGCGAGGCTATGGCCGCCAGAAGGGCCATACCGAAATCTATCGCGGCGCCGAATACACCATTTCTTTCCTGCCCAAGCTCAAGATCGAAGTGGCGTTGCCGGACGAGCGGGTGGAAGACGCCATCACCGCCATCACCCGCGCCGCGCGCACGGGCCGGATCGGGGACGGCAAGATATTTGTCCTCGATGTCGTGCAAGCGCGGCGCGTACGCACGGGCGAGACTGGCGAGGATGCCCTGTAGCAGCGCGGTTCTTTTGCCCTCGGGCGTCCGTACGCTGCCGCTACGAACTACTCGTCGCTCATGTACTATTCGTACACATCGCTCCTCGCGCCTGGCCCGCGGGCAAAATCCCTCGCGCTGCAAGCTTGCCCTTTGCCGGGGTGTGTGGAATCCATGCGCCCCGTGAGCGACCCGCATAAATCGGTGCTGGAGTCCCTGGCCGCCAAGGGCCGGTTGCGTGCGTTGAGCCAGACGCGCGGACGGGATTTCACCTCCAACGACTATCTCGCGCTGGCGGAATCAGACCGGCTGCGTCAGGCCGCAACCGAAGCGCTGGCGCGCGGCGTGCCGCTGGGCGCGGGCGGCTCGCGGTTGCTGCGCGGCAATCATCCCGAGCATGAGACGTTGGAAGAAGGGGCGGCCAGTTTCTTCGGGAGTGAAACGGCGCTGTATTTTCCCACCGGTTTTGCCGCCAATGCGGCCATCGCGGCCACCTTGCCACGGCGCGAGGACCTGATCGTCTATGACTCGCTGATGCACGCCAGCTTCCGCGACGGACTGGAGCCGGAGCGTATCCGTGCCGTCGAAGCGCCGCACAATGACGTGGACGCGATGGACACCATCATCAAGGGCTGGCGCGCCGCGGGTGGAAAGGGACGGGTATGGATCGCGGTTGAGACGCTCTATTCCATGGACGGCGACCGCGCGCCCCTGGCCGATCTGGTGGCGCTTGCGGCAAAACATGATGCCATGCTGGTCTTGGACGAGGCGCACACCACCGGCGTGCACGGCGACCAGGGCAAGGGGCTCGGTGCGTCTTATGAAGGCGCCCCCAACATCATCTCGCTGCACACTTGCGGCAAGGGATTGGGCGCTGCCGGTGCGCTGGTCTGCATGCCCAAGCTCTATCGCGATTTCTTGGTCAATCGCGGACGCGCTTTCATTTATTCCACCGCGCCGTCGCCCTTGATGGCGGCGGTGGTGCGTACGGCGCTGAAAATTTCCGCGGGTGCGGAGCAGGAGCGGGCGCAGCTGCGAAGCCTGGTCCGTCACGCCGAAGAGTGCATGCGCAAATTGGGTCTCCCCACCTCGGGCTCGCAGATCCAGCCGGTCATCCTGGGCGAAGACCGGCGTGCGGTGGCAGTGGCGGAGGCCCTGCAGGCGAAGGGCCATGACATTCGCGCCATTCGCCCGCCCACAGTTCCGGAAGGCTCGGCGCGCTTGCGGGTCGCGCTCACCCTGCATGTGACGCCACAAGACCTGGACGCACTGTTCGCCGATCTTCAAACCGAAATGGCGCAATTGTGAGATTTGTCGTTTCTGGGACCGACACCGACATCGGCAAGACGGTATTCTGCGCCGGCTTGGCGGGCATGCTGGGTGCGCGCTACTGGAAACCCGTTCAGGCCGGCATTCCGGGCGACAGTGAAACAGTCGCCGAATTGGCCAATGTGGAAATTGTGCCGGAAACCTATCGCCTCAAACTGCCCGCGTCTCCGCATCAGGCCGCAGCAGAAGAGGGGATCAACATCGAGCCGGATACACTGGTCCCGCCGGAGGGGCCTGTGGTGATCGAAGGCGCCGGCGGCCTGATGGTGCCCCTGACCCGCACCACACTGTTTCTTGATGTCTTCGCCCGCTGGCAGCTTCCCTTGATCCTGTGTGCACGAACCCGGCTGGGCACCATCAATCATACGCTGTTGTCCATCGAAGCGGTGCGGGCCCGGAATATTCCCCTGCATGGGGTGGCTTTCATCGGCGACGTCAATACCGAAAGCGAAAACATCATCACCGAAATCGGCAAGGTGAAACGGTTGGGCCGCCTGCCGGTAATTGACCCGCTGACAGCCGCACGATTGAAAACCGTATTTGCGGAAAACTTTGCGGCCAGGGATTTCACATGAGCTCGCCCATCTGGCATCCCTTCACCCAGCATGCGCTGACGCCGGACGCGACTTTGGTGTCGCGGGGCGAAGGCGCCTGGCTTGAAACCAACCAGGGCCGACTGCTTGACGCCATCTCCTCCTGGTGGGTGATTACCCACGGCCATCGCCATCCCAAGATCGTCGAGGCCATCAAGCAACAGGCCGATGCCCTGGATCAGGTGATCTTTGCCGGTTTCACGCATCAGCCCGCCGAAGATCTGGCGCGGGCTTTGATCGAAATTGCGCCACAGGGGCTTACCCGCGTCTTCTATTCCGACAGCGGCAGTACCTCGGTGGAAGTGGCGCTGAAGATGGCGCTGGGCTTCTGGAAGCACCAGGGCCCAAAAAATGGAACGGAGCTCCGCACCCGCATCATTGCGCTGGAGCATGGCTATCACGGCGATACGGTCGGCACCATGTCGACCGGCGCGCGCGGCGTATACAACGCAGCTTACGATCCGCTGCTGTTTGATGTGGTGCGGCTGCCGTTTCCCGCGGCCGGGCGCGAGAAGGAAACGCTGGAGCAACTGCGGCAAGCGGCGCGAGGCGCCGCGGCCCTGATCGTCGAACCGCTGATCCTGGGCGGCGGCGGCATGTTGATCTACTCGCCGGATGTCCTGCGCGACATGGCTGCCATCTGCCGCGACACTGGCACGTTGCTGATCCTCGACGAAGTGATGACCGGCTTCGGCCGCACCGGCACCTTGTTCGCCTGCGAACAGGCGGGAATTTCTCCCGACATTCTCTGTCTGTCCAAGGGGCTTTCCGGCGGCAGCCTGCCGCTGGCCGCGACCTTGTGCCGTGAGGAGATATTCGCCGCGCATTATTCCACCGATCGCAGCCGCACCTTTTTTCATTCCAGTTCCTTTACCGCCAATCCCATCGCCTGCGCTGCAGCGCGCGCGAATCTGGAAATCTGGCGCGATGAACCGGTCCGGGAACGCACCGCCGCGCTGGCGCAGCGGCAGGCCGAGTGCCTGGCGCGCTTTCAGGGCGATACGCGGTTCGAAAATGTCCGCCGCCTGGGCACCATAACGGCCCTGGACCTTAAAGTGCCCGATGCCGGTTATCTGGCCAATGTGGCGCCGGAACTGATGAAATTCTTCCACACAAGGGGTGTCTTGCTGCGCCCCCTGGGCAATACCATTTATGTCATGCCGCCCTATTGCGTGACTGCCCAGGACCTTGATCTGGTCTATGATGCGATCCTGGCGGCGGCCGGAAAATTTGCGTAACCGGCACGCATCTGGCGCGAATTGGCAGAGGTAGAACCTGCCGGGAGATATCCATGCGCATGAAGCCCCTTTATCTGGCGATAGCTGCCGCAGCAGCAGTAGCCGCCGCCCCGTTGCTGACGTCTCATGTCGCCGCCGAAGACCTGAACAAGGAGATTCCGGCCGCCCAATTCGATCCTATAAAGGCTGATCCCGCCAATCCGGCCACGACCGAGGTTGCGGTGCTGGCCGGGGGCTGTTTCTGGGGCCAGCAAGGCGTGTTCGAACACGTCAAAGGAGTGACAAAGGTGGTGGCCGGTTATTCCGGGGGCGAGAAAAGGACCGCCAATTACGATCTGGTCAGCGATGGCAACACCGGCCATGCCGAGTCGGTGCAGATAACCTTCGATCCGCGCCAGGTTACATTCGGCCGGTTGCTGCAGATTTATTTCTCGGTGGCGCATGACCCCACGGAAGTGAACCGCCAGGGGCCGGACACGGGCACCCAGTACCGCACCGAGATCTTCGCAAACACTCCCGAGCAGGAAGCCACGGCGCGCGCCTAT
>Ga0070665_100008921_pt1 | contig 10157 bp, 8 predicted proteins | sample KBSS13metaG_FD_65862 | JGI IMG/M metagenome (GOLD analysis project Ga0070665, IMG submission 65862) | Switchgrass rhizosphere microbial communities from Kellogg Biological Station, Michigan, USA - KBS S1-3 metaG | ecosystem: Host-associated > Plants > Roots > Rhizosphere > Soil ...
GCCCAAGAAAGGATTGAAGGCCGTGGCCGGGTTGGTATCCAGCAAGGCGTCGCGCAGACCAGGCTGGCTAACCTCACCCTGGGACAAATCCTCACCCTCGTTGCGGGAGTAGCGGAAACCCGTTTCCCAATTCCAGGTCTTGAAATAATCGCCCAATTCACCCATCTCCCCTTTCAGTCCAACATCAAAGAGGTAATCCCAGTAAGTAAACTTCTCGAATCTGTCGCCTGTGTCGTTAACGCTGCGAAACCGAACGCCAGTAGTCACAGGTACTGGGACGCCGTTAAGAATCACGGTCGCATCTGGTACTGTGAACGGATTAAACGCATTAGCAATTGGCACACTGATTCCGGTGGGGCTAAACCCTACGGTGGTTGGGTTACCATTTGCGTCCACTGCCTTAAACGGATCGGGCGTAAACGGAGCAGCCGCCAATGACGAATCGAAGAACGAGCGCGCCACCTTGAAGTCGGCAAATATGGTCAGGTATTTGTCGCACAGATCCCGTGTGAACGAACCGTAGACCACCTGGCGATCCGCTGGAGGCAGCGCCGGCGTGAAAGCCGCGAAGTTGAACGCTAGGAAGTTCCCATCCCCGGGCGGGCCGTTTGCAATGCCGGGCACCGCACCTGGACTGGTATAAAATGGCGAGGTCGCAGCGTTAGGAGCCGAATGCGGCGTCGGACTGTTCGCGCTGAAAAACAAACTGGGGATCAAACGTTCTCCTTGCACTCGGCCCTGAAAATTCCCACTGCGAACGTCGAATCCTCCAAATGGAACAAAGTTCCCGTTGCTGGAAATGTCGCGGTCACGGCTGAACAGGCCACCGGTGCGCTGATAGAAATCGGCTATCACCACGATGTCTGTCTTGTCATCGCCGGTGCCGGCTTTCAACCACGATTCCCATTCACCCATATCGTTGGAGCCACCGAGATCGGTGTTCCCATACGTGCCACCGATTTCCAAGCCACGGAACTTGTGGATCAGGAAGAAGTTGACCACACCAGCCACGGCATCGGCTCCGTATACAGCCGAGGCGCCATCCTTCAGGATATCGATGTGATCGATCATTGAGAAGGGAATCAACTGGATGTCGTAGCCACCGAACAATGCAGCCTGTGCGATGCGTTTGCCGTCTATCAAAATCAGTGTCTCTTTTGGCAGCAAGCCACGCAGGTTCAATTGCACGGTACCGTCACCGCCATTGGCGATGTTCTGGTTCACGGTGCCACCCGCCTCTTGCGGAATAAACGTAGTGAGGTCGGTTGCGTTACGGATACCCAGCTTCTCGATGTCTTGCGGACGATAGGTGTCCACCGGGTTCGGGCCGGTCTCTTCCGCCGTGGGAATATTCGAACCGGTTACAATCACGCGCTCCACCTCAGCTTGGGGCGCTGGCGCGGCCGGGTTGGCGGGCACGGCCGGTGCGGGCAGCTGAGCGGATGCGCTTGATGCAAAAACCAGAGGAAACCCCACAGCCGCCACAAGGACAGCGCGAAGGAATCCGAGTTCATTTAGCATGCTTTTAGTCATTAGTTTCTCCTTAAGGTTTTATTTGCTTCTGCAAAATCGAATGACTTAGGTCACTCGTATTGGGCGAGATTATCCACCTCGTGAGCTATCGTGTTAGGCCATAAATCCGGCAGTTTCGGACAAGATTCCGAGAGCTTGGGCCAGTGCCCACTTGTTCCCTTGTGAAGAGGGGTCGCGCGGACAACTAAGTCTTTAGAACGTTCAACTCCCAGACGCGATCCGAAGATTTGAGACTTGCTGAACACTGCAGATACGTTCTGCTCTATGCCCCTTCTTCTAGTCATTCTGCTAACCGCTGCTCCGAAGAGTAACAAGAGTAAGAGCGCCACCAGGCTCTTGCGATTGGACCTCACGCACGAACCAACGGTCGCGACATGTCGAAAGCCTTTTCGGGTTTCAAGAAATTCGCCCGCACAATCCGTCTGCTTCCGCGAAAAGCGCTCGGCCGGAGTCCGACGAGTCTTTCAAATGTTCGGCTAAAAGCATCCGCGCTTTTGAAACCGACAGAGGCGGCGACACTTTCAATACTGCTCCGGGGAATCAGCAGCCGGCGCCGCGCCTCAGTCATACGAACGGCAGCGACAAACTCCGCAGGTGCTGTTCCAAACTCTGCCCTAAACAAACGCGTGAAGTTGCGGGGTGACATGCATGTTCTCTGCGCGAGCGCCTCGACGGAAAGATCCTGGTTAAGGTTGCGCAAGATCCAATAGGATATATCGGCGAAGCGGTCGCACGATTGAACCTGAAACCGCAACGCCTCGGAATATTGCTCGTGTTCGCCCGATCGTTTAACGTGAACAACGAATTCGCGCGCCAGCTTCAAGGCAACCTGACGACCATAATCCTCCTCAATCAAAGAGAGAGACAAGTCAACCGCCGACATGCCACCTGCACACGTGTAGAATGGGCCGTCCTTTACGAATAAGCGGTCGGAAACGACGCGTAGCTTGGGAAATGTTTGAGCGACATCCTTGGCGAAACGCCAATGAACGGCAACTTGACGGCCATCTAGCAAACCAGTCTGGGCCAGAGCGTAGATGCTATCACCGAGCGCTACGATACGCCTTGTAACCGGGGCTCGCCGACGTAGCCACTTCGCAATCTTCTTGCTCAATCGGGCATCATGAATCCCACAACCGCCAGGAACGATGATCGTGTCAAGTTGCGGCGCGCTGCTGATACCCAATTGGGGTTTTACAATGACACCACACTCCGTCAGGCATTCCGCGGTGCCAATCCCAAGCGTCAATACCTGATAACACCGGAACTCGCGATCGTCGCCGGTCGCAATTCTTGCGCGAAAAAAGGCTTGGCCCGGTCCGCTCAACTCGTCGGCAGCGATCCGCTGGAATAGAATTAAACCGACCGGTTTCGGTTTCATGCGCTAACAGCGATGTTCCGTAGCAGGGTTGCACCGACGTAGCTACTCTCCGGCAATCTTACAGAGCGGTCGCTGGCGTGCGGTGATCGGCCGTACCTGACTAACAACGCGCTGAGAGCTTCACAGGTCTTCGGAGCCTGCTGCGATGATCCCGCCAACATCCCGTTCACAGTCCAATCTTCGCGCTGGGTTGTGAATTGTGACAGTTAGACGTTGCCTGTTTGTTTTGTAGGATGAACTCTGTATGCGGATACGTGCGTACTTAGCGTGATAGAGCGACTGCTCGCCTCTGCAGTTTAAGACGCAGAACCTAATGTTGGGTCGGGATCGTTAGTGCCTCTCGTCTGTCAAATGCTCTTGTCGCCGGTTCTGACGTCGCATTTCCATTAGAGGCAGCCACTGTCGCCGGTGCGTGGAAGTTTTTCAGATAGCTGCGCGGCTTTGCTCCAACTCTGCGTTCGAAGGCGCGCTGAAATGTTTGTCCATCTGAAAAACCTACCGAGGCGGCGATGGCATCTAGAGTTCGCTTCGGAACAGAAAGGCGCCGCTTTGCTTCGTTGATGCGCAAGGTCTCTACAAACTCCGTCGGCGTGTTGCCGAACACACTTTTGAAAGCCCGATTAAAATGGCTCGGGGACATGCACGCTCTTCGCGCCAGAGTATTGACTGAAAGGTCTTCGTGCAGATTGCGCATGATCCACGGGACCAGTTCCGCGAAGCGGTCAGTCGGTTGACTGTCAAACACCAGCGGGGTCGGCAATTTGTGGTGGCCGTTGCCGTTGGTAGGCGCGCTTACAAACTCCTGTGCAACCACAGATGCTACATGGTGGCCGTAGTCTTCTTCAATAAGCGAAAGAGAGAGATTCGTCGCTGCACAAGGGCCTGAAGACGTGTAAAAGGTGCCATCTTTAACGAGATGCCTTTTGGGATCAACACGCAGGTTTGGGAAACATCGTGCTATATCGTTTGCGTAACGCCAGTGAGTAGTGACTTCACGACCATCGAGTAACCCAGTTGGCGCCAAAGCATGAATTCCACCACCGATTGCGGCGACGCGGCGCGTTTGGTTTACGCGCGTTAGGACCCAGTCAGCGATCTTCTCATTGAGTAAGGGACGCCGGAGTCCGTCACCCCCTGGAATAACAATCGTGTCTAACTCGGACACCGTTTCGAGCGTGCTGTCCGGCCAGAACGCAATCCCCGATTCAGAGCGAAAACATTCGGAAGTGAAGCCGATCGTGCAGACGTGGTAACATGACATCCGATTCCCATAACCGCCGTCGAGAGTCGCAGCTGCAAACACATCGACGGCGCTCGTCAGCTCCGATGCAGCGACGCCCGTAAAACCGAGAAAGCCGATCCGCTTTGGATTCATTTCCTATCTGAACCAAACGATATCCTATGTTTCGAAATCCCTGGTAGGACATAGAACCGACATTAAGCGCCACTTTGTTATGCCTGCGCTTTGGCACGCTGCCGGGGAAGATAGCGGTTGAGTTTGCGCGGAGGGCGATCTGGAATAGCTTTGAGCCGCAACCCAACGAAGGAGAAAGTCATGGCTACTTATGTCGGTTTGATTCAGTTTGCTGACCAAGGCATCCGCAATATCAAGGACACAGTCAAACGTGGCGACGCCGCGATGGCGGAGGCTGAGAAAATGGGGATGAAGGTGGTAGAGGAATTCTGGACAATGGGTGCATACGACGCGGTCGTTGTCTTCGATGCACCCGATGACGAGACGATGAGTGCGTTCATGCTTAAGATCGGCTCACTCGGCAACGTCAAGAGCCATACCATGCGTGCCTTCCCCCGGAACGAGATGGAAAAGATTCTGGCGAAGATCAAATAAAACGCTTTGGCCTCTGAAGCGCGTCTCAGACGCCTTTTTCCGGACGCATGATCGTACAGCGCCAAATTGACGTCGATGAAATTTTCGACCGTTGACCTGACGGCAATCGAACTTAATTTGCCTGTGCCGCGGTACGAATATGATGATCAAAATGCATTTCACCCGGTGGTTGATTGCCCTCTTTCTCTTGAATGGTGGCTTTGTTCTTGCAGGCGGATTCAAAAGCAAGATCACTACAACTTCACTCACGATCTCAGTTCCTGACGATCGCTTCCTGAAGATCACAAATTTCACTCAGGAGGGAGGCACCGAGCGCGGCGTAGTCCAAGTGAATCTAAGCGGTGATGCCGGTGGAGTCGCAAATGTTCTTACCGCAACTCGGATCGACTTTAGCACCGGAATGAATTCGCAGAGTTTCCCGGAAGTCAATAACCGGGTGATCATAGCAGGGCCGGCCGAAGTGAGGGTTGCCCCGGTAACGGGGGCCACGCTTGTCATCACTTACAAAAAGGAGCCGAACGGCAGCGAGGAGCCCACTCCCACCCCAATACCTATTGTTAGTCCTACTCCTGCTGGTACTGCTACGCCGGGTATTACTCCGATTCCGACTATTACTCCCATAATCAGCCCCACTCCGTAGCAGCGGTCGGCTTTTCTTCAGCGACTGGCCCGCGACGCAGCTCGCGAGTCAACTATCGCGAAAGACTAGTACCGTTAGCCAGGAGGAAGCGCTGATGGAATCAGAACAACACGGTTGGAGCCATCCCATGATCCCGTGAATACGTATGTTTGTCCGGGACGGACGTTCAGCACAGTAGATGTCGGATAAGAGTAGTATGAGTTTGGCGCCGCTGCGACCCTTAATACGTGACGGCCTGCTGGCACGACGTGATCGTAGCGGCGGCCCTGCACGACGTTGGCGACCGTTCGGCCGTCGATCTTAAGGTTGAGAACTATATTCCATCCAAAGTTCGGTGATCTCAAAACAACCAAACGCCCGCCCTGTTGAGCGGCGGTGCTTCTATTCGTGATTACGCAAACGAAAACGAGAATCAGAAAGAGTGTATTGGCGGAGGTGTATCCTGGCTTCATGGGCCGACGCTACGCTCCGGACTCGCTTTTGGCGAGCGCGGCGTTCGTCGACTTCCGGGTTTCTCCTAGTCGGATGACGTGACGCAGGAAGAGTTTCCCGGCCAGCCATTTTGCCACAGATACCCGGGAGTCAAGCACAACCCGGACGGACGCAGATAAACGAAATCCGAATCCCACGACGCAGTATATGCATACGTCATCCCCGGCTGGACGTTCACGGTTGTCGAAGTGGGCCCGCTTATCCCTGTGCGTGGTAACTTGCGCACGGTTAAGACATGCGGCCCGGCTGGCAACCAACCGTGGTAGTAGCGGCCCTGGACGAAGGTCCCGACAGGCCTGCCGTCGATCTCAAGACTGAAAGCCACATTCCATCCAAAGTTCGCCGGCCTGAGGACTAGCAACTGTCCGCCCGGTCGACTGCCCCAATGCCCGCCCGCTTCGGCGATACGGGTTCCAATCGAAACCGTGCAAATGAAACTAAGAATCAGGAAGAGCCTGCTAGCAGAGTTATATTTTGATTTCATGGCGCCATCCTACGCTTGAGCGTCGTCTTTGGCTAGCGCCGCTTTTGTCAACGTCTCGATTTATCGCACCCCGTATCGTCTCAGTGGAGGATTTTCCGTTCCAAGTGACGGTCTTGCCCACGTTGATTACCATGAGATCACTGGCGATGATCAGGGGGCCTTCGTATTCTTTGCGTACCGCGTCCTCAAGTCCTGCTTCATCCTTGTAGTGATAAACGACACCAAGCTTTGGTTTCACAATTGCAAAGACCCGTCCCGCATCTTCGGCAGAAGCAATTGAACGTTTCGAAGGCGGCGTGGAGTTCTTCCCGCCAGCGCTCCAGGCAGCATGAATCAGGCAGTCTGCATCTCTCGCGAAGTCCACTAGGTTCTGGCAAAACTTCGTGTCCCCGGAAATGACCAGTGAGTGACCCGCAGAATCGAGGTGTGTGACTCACGTCACCGGTTCATTTTGGCGCTGGTGATTGTTTAACTTGCGCTCCGTTATTCGACAGCAATTCAAGCTGGGTCAGAGTACGATCGAGTTCCTGCACTAGTGGCTGAATGCGTTTACCGTTAAAAGCGTTGACCAGTGCGCGGTAGTACCAAAGAGCGCCTTGTTTACCCCGATTGAACCGAGACCAGAGCCTTTCGCCTTCCTTGCGATAATCCATCAGGATCGCGCGAACGTTGTGCAATTTGTCGGAAGCCGACACGAGTTTCGTCGGCATCGGCGCGTGCCGAACGTGAGCCACGTAGGCCTTCTTCCGTTCCAGCCACGGAGGCTTTGGCGTTTGGTCGGTGTCGGTACAACCCTCCACAATTTTTGCGACTTGTTTACCGAATTTTCGCTCGATATCGCGCAACCGTTTCGCGCCACCACAATCCTCCACGGCATCATGCAGCAACGCGCCGATTGCTTCCGTTTCGTTCGCGCCATATTCCATCGCGATCGCGGCGACACCGAGGATATGTGCGATATACGGGATCCTGGTCTTTTTCCGCAGTTGTCCGCCGTGGATCCGTGTGGCGTAAGTCAACGCCTTTTCGAATTGAGGCGAGAGATGCATAGTTATATTTCGCTTTAGCAACCAGGTGCGACGGGATGGTTGTAGCCCGTCCCACACGGATCAGATTATCGTGCAGCAATCCTGACAAGGACGGTCAACTAAGATTCCTGTTTGCTCGCCAAAGCATTGATCGCGTTCCACTCTTCGGGAGCTAATTTTAGTTTTGCCGCAGCAACATTCTCCTCCAGGTGCGTGAGTGAGGATGTACCTGGAATCGGTAGCATCACGGGCGATCGCTCCAGTAGCCAGGCGAGGGCGACCTGAAAGACGCTGACACCGTGAGCTTTTGCCACCGTATTTAGTGCGTTATTAGATTTCAAACCGCGGGTTCCGCCGATGGGGAACCATGGCAAAAATCCAAGACCATTCTTCTCACAATAGGTCAGGGCATTTTCAGAACCGCGGTCTTCGATGTTGTAGCGGTTCTGCACACTGACGATCGGAACAATTTTACGCGCCCGTTCGATTTCTTCCGGCTCTACATTCGATAACCCGACGTAGCGAATCTTCCCGGCGTCTTTCATTTCCTTGATGGCGCCGAGCGATTCCTCCATGGGCACTTTGGGATCGATACGGTGGAACTGGTACACATCGATTCGCTCCAGGCGCAGTCGCTTTAGACTGGCGTCCACAGCTTGTTTGAGATGTTGCGGTGTTCCATCGGGCACCCACTGGGCCGGTCCCGGTCGAGTCAAGCCACCTTTCGTCGCGATAACCAAACCTTTTGGATAAGGATAAAGCGCTTCCGCGATCAGCAGTTCGCTTGTTTCTGGACCGTAGGCATCCGCTGTATCAATCAAATCTACACCCAACTCAACCGCGCGCTTCAAAACCTTAAGCGCATTCGCGCGGTCTGTTGGCCAGCCCCAAATCCCTTCGCCGGTGATGCGCATCGCGCCAAAACCAAGGCGGTTGACTGTAAGATCGCCACCCAACGTCCAGGTGGGATTCGTAGCGATGTCTGGTGGCGCAGACGACTCAGCTCCGAAGATTACGTCTGATCCTCTCGCAAAAAGCGCTGCGCCGGTTACAAGTGTTGTGCCGAGGAATCTTCTGCGAGTAACACCCGGCTTCTCATCCCAGTCTGAAGATTTTTTATCCATGCCGTTCATCGTACGTCCACGGAAATCACTGTCAACGGAGCCGCACAGTTGATTGGTCGCGCGACCGCCGGACTGAGAATGGAGGCCGGTGCGCCTCAGCGTCGAAGGGTAGGTCCTGTGCGGCCCGACAGAGCGAGCCGCCTCCACTACCGTGATTCAGGAGTAATTTTCTCTCTCTCGCGCATCAGAACATCGAATGCTTCCTCGAGATCTCTGCCGAAAGTTAGAATGCCACCTTCATGTCCGGCCATGACAACAATCTTTCTGCTTTGCGCGTCGGTACACGTGAAGAGATGCATTATCTCATATGCCATCTCGGGCGTTCCGTAGTCAGCGGTTTTCGAAGTTGTTGGCGTCTGATTCAGAAGCGTTACCCACAACTTTGAGTTGTGGCAATGAACAACCGCCCCTGCGGTTGCATCCGACTCGTAGATTGCAGCGTGCGTCAGCGATTCCGATGAGGGCAACGCAGACCCTTCGTATCGGACCTGGTTCCTCTCAAAATCGCACGCCACTACCTTTACGCAGTTTGCCAGGGCCAATTCGGGCATGCCTCCAGTCGCAGTACCTGTGATATAAAAATTTTTGGTCGCGCCGTCCCGTACGCTCAGGTTTCCAAACCCTATGCCATTCGGATTCACACCGATCAGGCCTAGATCGAGAAGTTTCCGTCTGTATGCATTCAATTCCGCAAGCCCGCTGAACGAGGCAATCTCCCCAGCCAGAGGTTCACACGAAAACTTTACGTACTCGCTCACGGTGCCTGCTCAGGAAAAAGCGCGCGGATGCTTTTCTCATTCGCTTCACACACACCCCGTTCTGTAATCAACCCGGTTACCAGATGTGCCGGCGTAACATCGAATCCATAATTTGCAGCCGGACTTCCCTCGGGCGCTACGCGAACTTCGACCTGTTGTCCCTCAAACCAGCCGTCCGCTTGCTTCACTTCCTCCGCGCTCCGCTCTTCGATCGGGATTTCTTTCAATCCATCGCGCAATTTCCAATCGAATGAAGACGAAGGCAGCGCCACGTAGAACGGGACATCATTATCTTTCGCCGCTAACGCTTTCAGATATGTCCCGATTTTGTTCGCAACATCACCCGATAGGGTGGTGCGATCGGTTCCAACAATCACCAAATCTACCGCGCCGCGTTGCATCAGGTGTCCCGAGGCACTGTCTGCCACGATCGTGTGCGGCACTTTGTGCTCGCCCAGCTCCCAGGCTGTGAGTTTGGAACCCTGATTTCTTGGCCTGGTTTCGGCAGCCCACACGTGAACGGGCAACCCGCTGTCGTACGCCGCATAAATCGGGGCGGTAGCAGAACCATAGTCGACAAACGCCAGCCATCCCGCGTTGCAATGCGTGAGTACATTCACCGGCCTTCCTGCCTTCTTCCTCGCGATTTTCCGAATCAGTTCCAATCCGTGTTGCCCGATCATCCTGCAATGCTCCGCATCTTCGTCCGCAATCGATCCGGCAGTGCGAAGAGCGAGCGCGATCTTCTCTGTAGCATTTTTCGCATCAGCGAGATTTTTTAGCTGACGCTCGACAGCCCAGGAAAGATTTACCGCTGTCGGCCTCGTTGCCTTGAGTTGTGCCGCTGCGTGGGCCAGCTGCTCATCAA
>Ga0070665_100008928_pt1 | contig 10155 bp, 5 predicted proteins | sample KBSS13metaG_FD_65862 | JGI IMG/M metagenome (GOLD analysis project Ga0070665, IMG submission 65862) | Switchgrass rhizosphere microbial communities from Kellogg Biological Station, Michigan, USA - KBS S1-3 metaG | ecosystem: Host-associated > Plants > Roots > Rhizosphere > Soil ...
GCGCCACACCCGAGGTTTCTTCTTATCGTTCTATTGCGGGTTCGGGACCCACTTCAGCCGCGTGATCCCCTCTCGCGCGGCGTCGGCGTACGGACCGCCGAAGGTGAGATAGCGTTCGTAATGTTCCATCGCCGAGGTGCGGTCTTTCTCGTTGGCGATCCAGCGCTTCGTCTGCTGAAAGTACCGGCGTGATCGGAAGTACCGCAGTTCGAACGCCCGTCCGAGGTTGAAATAGCTGACGGGCTCGCCCGGGGCCGCCCTGGTCGCTTCCTGGAACGAGGAAATCGCCTCGTCCATGCTTCCGCGCACCGTCTGCACCACGCCGAGCGCGTTGAAGATGTCCGGATCCTTCGGCCAGTTCGCCGCGCCCTCTCGCAGCATCCGAATCGCCTTGTCGTGCTGCTTGAGCTGCAGGTATCCATCGACGAGATCGAAGTACACGGGTTCGAACGTCCGGGCGGCCGCGCGGACCTTTTCCCAGGCGGCGACGGCGCTGGCGTAGTCGCCGAGCGCGTACTCGGACTGGCCGAGCGCGTAGTGCACCCACGCCTCCGCTGCCGGGCTCGACGCGGCGGCGCGCAGTGAGGTGCGCGCGGTCGCCACGTCACCACGCTGATACGCTTGCCAGCCTTCGGCGGCCGCGCGATCGGCGGACGGATCCGGCAGCAGCAGATCGATGTGCTTCGCCGCGTCCGGACGCAGCCGCATCGCGGGGGCGGCAGGGGACGCCGTCGTCGGCACGGTGTCGACGAGAGCCGGAGTCGCGAGTACGGTCGGTGCTGCCGGCCGTTCCGTGGCGCCGACGCTCTCGATCGGCGTCGGCGGAGCCACCGTCTCCGGCGCGCCTCCAACAGTCGCGTGCGATTCACCCGAAGGGCTTGCCGTGACGACCGTAGCCGTCCGCGGCACCGCCGTGTATCCGCGCCGCGACCGGATGCCGACGCCGGGCCGTTTGACCTTCACGCGAATGCGGTGGAACTTGCCGTCAGCCGGCGACGGCGGCAGGTACCCCAGCACGTAGTAGTTGCCCGCTTCGTCCGCAATCTGCGCGACGGCGCGATCGAACTGGTTGGTGTTGCGGACCACGAAGCCGCCCGTATCGACGGCCAGGCTGTTGATCGAGTCGGCGCCCATGTCCATCTGTTCGTACATGCGCGCGAGCGGGTCGTCGGGCGCGACGCTCGCGACCGATGCCAGACCCCTGGTGAGGCCGCGGGCGTCGAGCGTGTAGATACGGGTATTCGCGCGCGCGGCCGCGCTGACGGCGTCCTTCACGTCGGGCCAGGTTTCCTCGCTGATGAAGCCCTCGGTCATCAACAGCACGTTTTTGGGTCCGTCGAGGCGCGAGAGCCCGGTCAGCAGCGACTGCAGCACGGCGAGCGTCCTCGTCGCCTCCACGCGCACGTTTGTCGAAAGCTGGGTGGCCTTGTTGCGAATCATCCCGCGCACGGCATCGTCGCCGGCGGGTCCCTGGCAGGCCGACCGGTCTTCGTCGCACGCGCGTCGCGTGGCCATGTCGAACAGTTCACCGTCCTCGTTGACGGCAATCCGGACCGCCTCGATCTCGCTCAAACGTGGCCAGAGCCTCTCGTCCACTTCGATCGACAACGTCTTTGTGTTGGGCTTTGCGTCTTTCGCCGCCTTGATCAACTCCGTGCGATTGCCGGTGAGCCGTCCATTGACCATGCGGCCGCCGGCGACGATGCCGCCGATGTCGCCGTCGCGCATCTGCGACTGAAACAAGGTCTGGGCCGCGGCCTGCGTGCGTTTGAATCCACCAACGGACAGGTGCGCATCGTCGAAGACGACCACGAACACCCTGTGGCCCTCGGATGGGGACGGAGCGCCGTCGCGCGAGGCGGCCGGGTTGGACGCCGGCGATCCGCGCAGCGTGTCGGTCCAACCGTTCGGCCCGGAGAGGCGCAGGTAGAGCTGTTGCACCGGGTACGGTTTGCCATCTTCTTGCAGCTCGAAGTCATCGAGCGCAAGATCGCTGACGAACAACCCGTTTTTATCGCGAGCGATTACGTCGACTTCGACCAGCTCCGTTCCGGCGCGAAAGACGGGCGGCTGCGGTGCTTGCGCGAGCATCGGGACGGCACCGGAAGCCGCGAGCGCGAGGAACAGGTGTCGCAGTCTCAACCTCCTTTACCCTCCGAGTTTCGCCAGCGCCGCTTTCGCGTCGGCGAACGACGGCTCGAGCCGGATCGCCTCACGATACTCCGCGATTGCGCGCCCGGTATCGCCCAGGGCTTCGGCGATCTGCGCCAGGCCGAAGTGCATACGAGAGGGACGATAGCCCATCCGCAGGAGTGATTCGAATTGCGGCCGCGCGATGTCGAACTGACGGGTCCGCATCGCGAGGCTCGCGAGCCGTGCTCGTGCCTGAGTGTCGGAGCCGTTGGCCCGCACGGCCGCCGTGTAAGCGGCGATCGCTTCGGTTGTGCGTCCGGCGCGCTCGTGAATCTGACCCCGCACCACGTATATGTCGCCGCTCCCGGGTTCTATTCCCGCGGCGAGCTCGGTCTGGTGCAACGCGCGCGCCGTGTCGCCCTGGGCGAGGTACGTGCGGGCCGAAGACACCAGCGGGGCGGCGCTGCGCGGGTTCAGCAAGCGCGCTGCCTCGTATTCCGCGAGGGCATTGTCGAATTGACGCGTAGCGGTGTACGCGTCGCCTAGAAACAGGTGCACTTCGTACGACCGTTCGTCGATGGTCAGCAGCCGCTTCAACTGTTCAATCGCGGACGCCGGCCGGTCGTTTGCGAGCGCATCCATCGCCCGGCTGATGCCGCTGCGGAATGTTTCGGCGCTGGCGATCATGTCTTTCGGATCCGGACCGCGACGGCCCGACGTCGCCGACGTCGTCATCCCGACGTAACCGAGGCTGCGAAGGCGTGCGAGCGTTTCGGCATCGGGCTTTGGCGCCTCGATGATTGCGGCGGCGCCGAAACCCGATTCGATCTTCCCGAGCTCGCTGTTCATGCCGGCCGCCAGCGTGCTCCGGTCCAAGGCGAGGTTGCGCTGTTCCGCCGGATCGGCGCGCAGGTCGTACAGCTCCGGCTTCGGCGCATCGATGAATTTCAATCGATCGCCTCGTACCGACTTCAGCTCGCTCCACCCGTAGTGCCACGTCGGATAGTACGTCTCGGCGAACGAGGAGGGCGTCGTGCGGCGGGTCTTTCCCTCGACGAGGGTCGCGACACTCTCACCGTCGACTCTGGGCATGGGCACCCCAACGATCCCGGCAAGCGTCGGCAGCACGTCGATGGCGCGCACCTGATCGCCGACGATCGTTCCGGCGTGTGCGCGTGCAGGCAGCCGCATGATCCACGGAATATGGAGCACGCTCTCGTACAGGAACATCCCGTGTTCCTGCTCGCCGTGCTCGCCGAGGCTCTCGCCATGATCGGAGACGACGGCGACGAGCGTGCGATCGAGGCGTCCGGTTCGTTCGAGGGCGCCGACGAGCCGCCCGATGCACGCGTCGACATAGGCGACCTCGCCGTCGTAGGGCGACGCTTTGAAGCGAGCCGCGAACGGCGGCGGCGGATCGTACGGCGCGTGCGCATCGTACAGGTGCACCCATTCGAAGAACGGCTGCGCGCCGCCGGCGTCGAGCCACTTCACCGCGGCGTCGACCACCGCATCGCCGCGCCGCTGCACCTGGAGCTTGAGCGCATCGCTGAAGCCGGGGAAGTCGGCGTCGAAGGTATCGAAGCCCTGCGCGAACCCGTACGGCGCCGTCAGGATGAACGCGCCGACGAATCCGCCCGTCCGGTAGCCGCGGGCCTTGAACAGTTCCGCCGCGGTCGTCGCGGTGTCGGGCACCGGCGTCGTGGCATTGTCACGAACGCCGAGGCGTGCCGGATACTGGCCGGTCAGCAGAGCCGCGTGAGCCGGACCGGTCAGCGGCGCCTGAGTGGTGGCGTCGGTGAAGCGGACGCCTTCGCGGGCCAGCCGATCCATGACCGGCGTTGCGGCCTTTGCGTATCCGTACGCGCCGATCCGATCCGCGCGCACCGTATCGATGGTGATCAGGAGGACGTTCGGTGAAGGCGACGGCTGAGTGAAAGCCGCAACCGAGAAGACGGAGGCGACAACAATGAACCACGAAACACACGAAAACCACGAAACACACGAAATCCGCAAAACAGACTCATGAAAGAGAATGACTTCTTTTTCGTGCGTTTCGTGCGTTTCGTGCGTTTCGTGGCTTTCGAGGTACTCCACTCCGCCGCCTCATCGGGCTGAGCGCGCCGCGGAGGCCTTGGGTGTGGCGGCGAAGGCGCGCTTCGCTTCGGCCTTCAGGGCTTCCGCCTGTTTGCGGTTGCCAAACATCGTGTTCAGGCGCGCGGCGAGCGCGTAGCTCTCCGGCGTCGGCGTGACCCGGATCATGTCCTCCAGCATGCGCGACGCCGCCTCCGGTTTTCCGCTCGCCTGGTAAAGCATGGCCAGGCCGCTGCGCGCGCGGATGTTCTGAGGGAAGTACTTCAGCTCTTCGATGAACTGCTTCTCGGCGTCCGGATAGCGTTCGAGCCGCGCGAGGGTGTCGCCGGCATAGAAGTGCAGCTCGGTGATCTGCAGCGTGCCGGACTTCTTCAGCTCGTCGATCGCCTGCATGAACAGCGGCAGCGCGTCGGCGTACTTCCCCTGGTCGTAGAGCAGCCGCGCGTCGATGAAGATCGGCAGCGGCAGCGTGGGATCCTCTGCACGCGCCAGACGGGCTTCCTCCCTCGCTCCGTCCGGATCGTGCTTCGCCAGCGCGATCTTCGCCAGCATCTCGTGCGCCGACGCCCGGGATCGATGATCCTTCTCGGCCGCGACATCGGCGGCGAGGCTCGCATGTTCGCGCGCCTCGTCGAGTTTTCTCAGCTTGAGCAGCCCGGCCGCGGCGCCGATGTACGCCGTCGGGTCCTGTGGTTTGAGCGCGATGTAATGCTTGTAGGCGTCGACGGAGAGATCGAAGCGATCCAGACGCGTGGCGAACACGGCGAGCTGGCTCCAGACGTCCGCCATCTCCGGCTCGTCGCGCAGGATCTGCTGCAGAAGCGCGATCGCCTGCGGCCACTTCCGCTCGCTGGCGAAATCGACCGCGGCGCGGTACCGCTCCAGAATCACCCGCTTGTCCTTCGGATCGGGCAGGTCGCTTCCCGGCTGGGTCGAGATGTCTGTTTGCGCGCCGACGTACCCGAGCGCCTGCAGACGTTCGCGCGCCTCGGCAGAGACCGTGGACGGCGTCTGAATCGTCGCGCTCGCGGCCACACGATCGAGCGCGGCCCGCAGCGCCTGGCGCGGCTGCGGCCGCTCCTCCGCGAGGTTGGTGCGCTCATGGGGGTCGTGCGAGAGGTCGTACAGCTCTTCGCGCGGCGCCTTGATGTACCTGAAACGCTCGTCGGTCAGCGCGGTCAGCTCGCTCCAGCCGAAGTGGTACCGCGCGTACAACGCTTCGGAGTAAATCGTCGCCGGCGGCAGCTTGCCCGTGCCTTCCAGGATTGGCTTGAGCGAACGTCCCCGGAGATTCGCAACCCCGGGCGCCTTCACGAGGTCCAGGATCGTCGGCACGATGTCGATGTGCTGGACCAGATCGGTGATTCTCCGGCCCGCCCCGACGTTGCTTTCCTGCTTGATGATGAGCGGGACGTGAATCGCTTCGTCGTACACGAAGAGCCCGTGCTCCTGCTCGCCGTGATCGCCCAACCCTTCGCCGTGGTCCGACAGCAGGACGATCGTGGAGCGATCGTACAGCTGATGCGTCTTCAGGTACTTCACGAGACGGCCGACGATTTCGTCGGTATAGCCGATTTCGCCGTCGTACGGCGCGTAGGCGGCAAACCGTTCGGGCGGTGTGTACGGCTTGTGCGGCTCGTACAAGTGCAGGAACAGAAAAGCGCGCGACGTGCCGATCGAATCGAGCCAGTGCTCCGCGATCTGCTCGGACTCTCCGCCGTCACGCTGCACCTGCCCGATCGACAACTCAGGCGAGCTGGGCGGCATCTCGCCGTCGAAGAAATCGAAGCCCTGGCCGATTCCCGTTTCCTTTCGCAGGACGTACGCGGACACCACGCCGCCGGTCGTGAAGCCTCGCTCGCGCAGCATCTGCGGAAGCAGGCGTTCATCCGGTTTCACGCTGAAGCCGACGTTGTCGCGCACGCCGGTTTCAAACGGCAATCGCCCCGACAGAAGAGCGGCGTGCGCGGGCAGCGTCTGCGGCGCGTGCGAGTACGCGCGCTCGAACACCGTGCCGTCGGCCGCGAGCGCGTCGATGGCGGGCGTCTTCACCTTTGTGTAGCCGTACGCCGGCAGGTGATCCGCTCTCAGCGTATCGACGGAGATGACGATGATTGGTCCGCTGACGGGCGCGGAGGCGCGCGCGTAGCGCCAGCCGCCGACGGCTGCTAGACCGGTACCGAGCGCTGCAAGGATGAGGATGCCAATGAATCGGAGAGGGCGGGACACAGCATGCAGCGCTCAGGGCACAGGGCTCAGAGCTAAGGGCTGAAGACCGGAGCGATCTACCGTCAGCTCCATGCCCTCAGCGTCCAGCCCTCAGCCCTGCGCCCTCAGCCCTTTTTGCATCACTTTTTGAGCTGTTCGATGACGGTCTTCGCCTGCGCGGCTTCCTGCGACGTGGGGTCGGCGCTGATCACCTTCTCCAGCATTTTGATCGTCGCATCCTTGTCGCCCTTGTTCAGCTGCACGAGCGCGAGCTTGAAGATGGGCTTGCCCCACGTGGGATCGAGGTCAACTGCCTTCTGGTACCAGCTTGCGGCTTCGTCCGTCTCTCCCTTCGAGAACTTCACCTCGCCCAGGTTGTAGTACACCTCGCGCGTCGGTTTCGGGCCCTGCGCCGCCTTGGTCAAGGTGTCTTCTGCCGCCTTGAGGTCGCCCTTCTCGAGGTTCGTCATGCCAAGGCCGACGATCGCCTTGTCGTTGGACGGATCGGTCTTGAGCAGGTCGTTGTACGCGGCGATCGCGTTGTCGTATTCCTTCTTGTTGCGGTAGGCCGCCGCGATCTGGAGATTGATGACGCTCAGCGCCGGCGCCTTGGTCATGATTTGACGATAGGCCGCAATCGCCTCGTCGTACTTCTGCGCGTTGTAGAGCGCATCGGCGGCAGCGAGATCGGCTTGAAGGTCCTTTGCCGCGGTGCCGCCAAGCGCGCTGGTCGGTCCGGGCGCGCCGCCTTTTTTCATGGTGAACGTCAACGGCGGGTTGGGCGCGCCGATAGTGGAGACGTTCAGCTTGCCGGCTTCGGGCCCGAAACCAGGCGCCTGCGCGGAGAACGACCACGTGCCCGACTTCAGTCCGATGATCGAAAAGCGGCCTTTGTCGTCGGTCGTTGCCGTGAAACTGCTGGGCGATGCCGCCGGATTTTCGGCGGTGACCGTGGCGCCTTTGATCGGATTGCCGGCCTCGTCTTTGACCACGCCGCCCACCCGGCCCGTTTGTGCGGCAGCCGAGCTCGCCAGCGCCACGACGAACAGCGCGGCCAGCAGCACACCGAACAGATGAACACGATGACGCATGCTCAGAACCCCCTGTAAAGGTTCAGTATATATTGAATTCCGTGAAACATCCCCTCGCGGCGCTGCCCGTTGCGGCCCTGATCGTCGTGGTCCGGCTCGCCGCGCAGGCGCCGCCCGTTGCGGTCGAATCGAGCGCCGGTTTCGCGCCGATCGGACCGCTCGTCGAGGCCGCCATCGCGCGGCACGATCTGCCTGGCGCGGTCGTCCTCGTCGGGCGAGGCGATGCCATCGTGTATCACCACGCGTTCGGACAGCGCGCGGTGCGGCCGTCTCCCGAGCCGATGACCGAAGATACGATCTTCGATCTCGCGTCGTTGACCAAGGTCGTCGCCACCACGACGAGCGTGATGAAGCTGGTCGAGGAGGGACGCATCCGGCTGAACGATCCGGTGGCGCAGTTCATCCCGGAGTTCGCCCGGTTCGGCAAGGACGGGATCACGATCCGCCACCTGCTGACGCATACGTCGGGCTTGCGGCCCGATCTCGAGCTCGAGGTCGAGTTTCATGGATCCGCCGAAGCGATTCGCCGCGCCTGCGACGAAGTCCCGACGGCGCCCCCCGGCGAGCGGTTCGTCTACAGCGACATCAACTTCTTCCTGCTCGGCGACATCGTCGGCCGCGTGAGCGGCCAGACGCTCGATCGCTACGCCAGGGCGGCGATCTTCGATCCGCTGGCCATGACCGAGACGACGTTTCTGCCGCCCGAATCGTGGCGGCCGCGCATCGCCCCGACAGAAGCGTGCGCGATGCTGTCCTGGCCATGCAGCGGCGATGCGCCGTTCCTGCGGGGCGTCGTCCACGATCCGACATCGCGCCGGATGGACGGCGTCGCCGGACACGCCGGACTCTTCAGCACGGCGGCCGATCTGTCCCGGTTCTGCCGGATGCTGCTCGACGGCGGCCGTCTGGGAGCGGCAAGGATCCTTTCACCAGCCACGGTCGCGCGCATGACGTCGCCGGCGACGCCGGTGGAGATGCACGCCGTGCGGGGGCTCGGGTGGGACATCGACTCGTCGTACTCGTCGAATCGCGGCGAACTGTTTCCGATCGGATCGTACGGGCACACGGGATTCACCGGCACCTCGCTGTGGCTCGATCCAGCCAGCAAGAGCTACGTGATCTTTCTGTCGAACCGCGTGCACCCCGACGGCAAGGGCGATGTGACGGCGCTGCGCGGCAAGGTGGCGACCGTGGCCGCGGCGGCGCTGCTGTCGGCGGAAGACGTGGCGCGAAGGCTTCAACCCATCGTTGCTCCCGGAGCGCGAGGCTTTCAGCCGAGCGGGAATGACCCGGCTGCTGGCCGCTCGCCTGAAAGGCACGCGGTCCATGAGCCGGTTCTCGCGGGCATCGACGTCCTGGCGGCGGAGAATTTCGCGAGGCTTCGAGGCAAGCGCGTCGGCCTGCTGACCAACCAGACCGGCCGCGCGCGCAGCGGCGCCAGCACGATCGATCTGCTGGCGAAGGCGCCGGGCGTGACGCTGGCCGCGCTGTTCAGCCCCGAACACGGCATCCGCGGCGAAGCCGACGACCGGATTGAGTCGTCGCGCGACCAGAAGACGGGCCTCGTCATCAACTCGCTCTACGGCAAGACGCTGCGCCCCACCGCCGCGATGCTCGAGGGCCTCGACGTGGTCGTCGTCGATCTGCAGGATGCGGGCGCGCGGATCTACACCTACCCGGCCGCGATTGCGTACTTCATGGAAGAGGCGGCAGTTCGGAAGCTTCCGATCGTCGTGCTCGATCGGCCGAATCCGATCGACGGCTTCGACATCGAGGGGCCGGCGCAAGACGCCGGCGGCAACCGGTACGTCGGCTACCTGCCGATGCCGATGCGCCACGGTCTGACGATCGGAGAATTGGCGCGTCTCTTCAACGGCGAAGCGCAGCTCGGCGCCGACCTGACGGTGGTGCCGATGAAGAACTGGCAGCGCGACGACTGGTTCGACGACACCGGCATCGCCTGGGTGAACCCGTCGCCCAACCTGCGCAATCTAGTGGCCGCCACCGTCTACCCGGGAATCGGCGCGATCGAGGGAACGAACATCTCGGTGGGGCGAGGCACCGACTCGCCGTTCGAGCAATTCGGCGCGCCGTGGATTGACGGGCCAGCGTTGTCGGCGGCGCTGAACGCGAGCGGGATGCCGGGCATCCGCTTTTATCCGGTGACGTTCACGCCGGCTGCCGGCGCCAAACTCGGCGGCCAGGCGTGCCAGGGTGTGTTCCTGATCGTGACGGACCGGGAAAGACTCCGCCCCGTGCGCGTCGGCCTGCAGATCGCCTCGACGCTCTCGCGGCTCTACGGATCGCAGTTCAAACTGGAAGACGCCGCCACCTTGTTCGCGCCAAAGGCGATGCTCGAGAAAATCCGCGCCGGTGCGGATCCGGCATCGATCGCTGCGTCGTGGGCCGCCGACGAAGAGAAGTGGCGCGTCTCGCGCGCGAAATACCTGTTGTACTGAAATCTGGTAATCGGGTGATTGGGTAATCTGGTAATCGATTGCCAGATTGCCAGATTGCCGATTATCCAATTACCCGATTATCCAATTACCCAATTCAGACGAGCCAAGTGGGCTGGTAGAGCAGCACGTAAACGAGCACGCCCGTCACCGAGACGTACATCCAGATCGGA
>Ga0070665_100008930_pt1 | contig 10154 bp, 2 predicted proteins | sample KBSS13metaG_FD_65862 | JGI IMG/M metagenome (GOLD analysis project Ga0070665, IMG submission 65862) | Switchgrass rhizosphere microbial communities from Kellogg Biological Station, Michigan, USA - KBS S1-3 metaG | ecosystem: Host-associated > Plants > Roots > Rhizosphere > Soil ...
GAAACGCCGTGGCTCGCGCTGGTTGTCGTCGCTGAAGGCGAGGCTCAACTCTCGACGGCGACCGCCGTCGCCGATTGCGTCACTGCCGGCACGACGTTGCTGGACCCGGGAGACAAGGACGTGGAGCAGGGCCTGTATCTGGCCGTGACGGAAACGGTCGTCAAGAAGATCTTCCCCTGTCAGGAAGATCTGCCGTTGCTCGTGCACGTGCGCGAGGTCGACATCAACGACACGGAGCTCGCCAACGGCGACGACGACGGATGGCTCGCCGTGGTCCTGGCGAATCGGCTGCCGGTGTTCGACACCGCCAACAACAAACCGGTCCGCTACATGGCGGCACTGGTGAATGTCGAAGGACAGCTGTCCGCCCTGCCCAAACCGGAGCCACCGAATGACTTTTTCAACTTCGAGCTCGCCCAGGATTGGACCGTGCTCGCCAACGTCAATCTGAGCGTGGGTCCGGACCCCCGGGTGATGGGCGGATTCAGCGTGGGCAACGTTCAGCTGCCGGCGCCCGGCGGAGTGTTTCATGCGCCATCGGCGGCTGCGCGCAGCGCCGCGAAGGCGGCCGGGAGCGCCGGCGTGCGAGGCGGCGTCGTGAACGCATCGACCCTCGATGGAGCGACGTCGATGCACGAAGCACCGGTGGGGCAGCAATGGAAGAGCGCCACCGATCAGGTGGCCGCCGTCGCGCTCGATCCCGATGCAAAGCGGCTCGTGCGCGACACGATGGCCTCCGGCTTCCGTTTGCCGATCGAGCTGTTCGCTGTCGAGAAAGTGCTGCGCTTTCCGGTCCTGGCGCATTGGTCGTTCACCACCAGCGAAGGCGCGACGTTCGAAACGTTGATGGAGGATCTCGACGTTGGTCTCCTCGGTACCCGGCCGGCGCCGCCTGCCGACGCGCCGGCGGCGGGTCCAGGGCCTGAAGTCATCGAGACGGGACACATCGGCCTGGATCTGCGGTCGCGTCGAGGAGACGCGGCGCGCGCGTGGTATCGCGGCCCATTCGTGCCCTGTCCGACCACGCGCGATCTTCCGAACCAGGCGCAGCCGCTGCTGGCACATTCGGCCGATCAGCTTCGCCGCGTGGTTCCGGACGGCCGCGAAGATCTCTCGCTGGCGGCGGCGTTCGAGATCGGCCGGCTCCTGGCGTTGTCTCAGTTGTCGGTCGTGTCAGCGCTGCTCCGATTCCGCAGCGAGCAGTTCGGCGCCGGTCGAATCCGCGAGCTGCTCTCGCACATCGTCGGTTTCGAGTTGCCGTCGATTGCCGAGCAGCGGGTCGATCTGGGCCGGCTGGTCGCGGTCAGCGTAGTGAGCGGCCTTGCCAAGAATCCGGGGGAGACGATCGGTCCCCGCCGGCCGGTTGCCGATCCCGGTCGCGAGCTCGTGTTGAGCCCCGACCTCGAGCTCGATCAGGTGATCGCCGACGGCCTGGGACTCAATCTCGGCGCCGTGCGGAAGTTATCCGACCAGATCGGCGTGGTTGCCGCGTTGTCCCGGTCGACGGTGCCGGTCGCCAAGCCCGTGCAGGATGTGACCGCCCTTCGCGTCGCGCTGAACCAGGAGCTGCAAAGCGTCATCGCCGTAGCTGCCCCGCCACAGATTCTGACGACGGGACGCCGCGCGAGCCGCGACGCTGCTCCGGCCCGGGACGCTCTCGACGAGTTGATCGATCGCGCCGTGGACCCGGGCGAAGACGAGGAGAGTGAGTAGTGGAGAAATACCTCAGCTCCCAGGTCGTGCTCGACGTCGCCGTGTCGGCGGCGCAGAAGTACGCGGACCTGATCGTCGATCACGATCCCGACGATGGCGCGCATGTCGTGCCCGGAGAGCTCCGTCGTTTTCTCGCGCGTCTCCGGCTGCTGCACGGCGTGCCCTTCAGTTATCTGGTCGCCGATTCGGATCTGCTGCCGATCGAGTCGATCCGCTTCTTCTATCTCGATCGCGCGTGGACCGACGCGCTGGTGCAGGGCGCGCTGAGCGTCGGCACGATTACGACTGCCGATCGGACCCAGCTCGAAGCCGTGTATTCGACGATTCGCAACGAAGTGGATGAAGCCGAGCGCACGATTCGCACGCCGCAGGGCGAAGAGCGATTGAAGGGCGCCGGCGGAGCGATTTCGGGATTCCTGATGCGCTCCCGCGTCGTTTCGGGATGGCCGAATCTTCACGTGCGCGGGTACTCGCGCGATGTGATCGACGACGACGCGTTGACGACGGCCGCTGAGTCGGATCCCGATCGGATGAAGGTGCTGCGGATGGAGCGGCTCGCGCCGGCGGTGCTGCTCGTGCTGTTCGACGGCATTCCGGCGGTCGTGCACGTGGAGGAGCCTCGCCAGGGCATTCAGTTCGGCGTCCGCCTGAACCCCGCGGATCCGCCGGCCCAGCGGAAGGCCAAAGTGAAAGTGCGCGACAACCTGACGGGCGATCCGGTGCCGCCGAAGAACGCGTTCACGGCCGCCAATTCGGTCGACGTGCCGTTCCGCAAGAACGCGCCCGGCGTGATCAACGTCACCGAGTTGCGCAAGCGCCTCGCGGCGAAATCGCCGAACTCGGGAGGCGCGCTGGAGCCGAACGAGTACGCGTTGCAGATGCTGCGGTTCCCGTACCGCCAGGTATTCGGTGATCCGGACAACATCGAGGGTCAGCGTTTCTACGACGTCGACAAGTTCGTCGTGAGCGTGACGCTGACCAGCTGGAAGACGACGGTGGAAAACAACGTGATCAAGGTGCTCCCATGAGCGATCGCGCCTCGATCGATCCCGGCACCATTCGGGAAGTCACCCGGTCGAAGCGGTTTCTCGCCGCCGATCGGGCGGACATCAGCATCAACGACATCACGACGTGGGATCCCTATCTGCTGCGCGACCATCGTCTGCTCGTGCCGATCGACGTGCAGGCGTTGTACATCGAGGCCGGGAGCACAGAGAAGATGGTGCGCCTGCCGATGCTCGTCGCGGGCCCCGGCGGAAAAGTGGTCGCGGATCCGGAGGACGGCCTTCCGGACCCGTTCGTGGAAGGCGAAGTCCGGCCGGCCGGCGTGCATCTGCACTGGGCGATGCCCGACGCGCTGCTGCGCGGCGCGCTCACCGATCGGGCCGATGGCGCCGGCAATCGTCTGTCGCTGCCGGCGCTGCCGGATCGATGGGCGATCGTGCGCATCGTCCAGCCCAAGGGCGCCACGGAGGTCAACGTCACCGGATGGGTCGTCGAAGCGGATCGCGCGGTGGCCGTTCCACTGCAATCGTGGACCGAGGGCGGTCCGGCCTCGAAGCAGGCGACACCGGAGGGCGCCGCGCTGACACCCGACGAACTCACCGGAACCGTCGGCGGATCCGTGAGTTGGTCGGGGATCTACGACGCGGTGCTGAATCGGTTCGCCTTTCACGATCCGCTCACCGATATCGCGTCCGTCGCGCCGCAAGGCGTGGATCAGGACTGCGCGTCCTATCTCGTGGCGGGCTGGTGGAGCGACGCGGCGCGCGACCCGCTCGACAAGGCGCGCAGCAACGACAGCCTCCACGAATTGCTCGAGCGGCTGCGTTGGCGGCTCCTCGCTGAATGGGGAGACGAGCGATTTGCGCAGGAGCAGGACAAGGCGCAGTTCGAGTTGCGCAAGGCCCTCGGTCTTACGACAGCGGAGCGCTGGTCGAGCCCACGGCCTTTGAACGTGCCGACGCTGCAGCGCGCGGCGGCCGCTCCCGCGAGCGCCTTCGTGCCGATGGACAAATCGTTCGTCGAGCAGCCGGCGCTGACCGCTTCGTCGGCCTTCGCGACCGAGGCGGGGAAGCGCTTTGTCGCGGATCCGTGGCACCTGCGCTCGTCGTGCCTGCACGGCGCGATTTACGGCGTGCCGGTCGCGGGAAAGCCGGTCGTGGATCGCCGGCCGCCGGCAAGCGCGCTGTCGGTGGCGGTGGGGCACCACGACGACGATCTGCTGTCCGCATTTGCGTCGGCGCCGCAGGCCACGCTCGAGCAGCGCCGCGCGACGGAGCGTCTGCTGTCGGCGTTCACCGCGCAGAAAATCAACCGGCTGGCATCGGCCGATGGCCTCGTCGAGTTGGAGGAATTCGAGCATGCGGCCGCGTTTTCGTCGCTGCCTGGCGGGTCCGCCGGCACCGATCGGTTCCTGCAGCGCGTGCAGACCGGCGGTGTCGGCGGGCTCAACCTGGGCAGGCAGCGGGCAGCCGTCTCGTCGACACCGCTCGTCAAGGCGCTGAAGGACGCGGCGCCGGCTCGTCACGCCCGGCCGAGAGCCGCCGCGCCCGGCGGCGCGCAGGCGCTCAGCAGCGAGATGGTGTTTGCAATCAAGCAGAAGCCGACGCTGATTCAGGCGACCGAGATGGCCATCAACGACGTCGCCCGCTCGCGGGTCGGTGACGTGTTGACGCCGACCGAAGCGCGCGTCGTGGATCGCCCGGCGGCACGCTTCACGTTTGCGACCGAGCCGATGGTCGCTATTCGAGGCACGTCCCGCAGCCTGCGTCATGGCGGTGACGGCCGGGGATCGGCCGACAACAAACTGACCTGCCGCTGGCCGACGCACGTGATCAGCGAGATCAGCGGCGTCATCGCGAAGGATCGGTTCATCCGTTCGCTCGGCAACGGATCGATTCCACCGGAGACGCTCACGCTCGCGCGGGAGGTGGTGCTCCACGATCCGTATCACCACGAGTGGCTGACCCAGGCGGTGGCGCCGACGGTCGGTGCCCGGCCATCCATTCTGCAGCGGCTGAAGGCGGAGTCGGTGCTTCGCTTCGGGCACGACGGCACGTACGACGGCGCGACCGTCGCGCTGCATCCGACCGCCGCCAAGTCTGTTCGGGCGCGGCGCCAGGCTGCGGCGCAACAGCAGACGCCGATCGAACCGGGCGGCCGCGAGCGGCAGATGCTCGTTGCCGACGAGATGCGCAAGTTCTCTTTGTACAAAGGAGCGGACCCGGATCTGGTGGGCGTGACGACATGGGCCCAGCCGTGGATTCCGTTGTGGCTCGAGTGGGAGGTGAGCGTCGAGGGGCTCGACCCGCCGACGATCGAGGCGTATCGCCTCGGCGCCATCGACCTCGAACGCGCGGACGAAGCGCTCGACGGCGACGGCAGCGTGCTGCGCGGTCGCTCTCACCTCACGGCCGGCGCAGCGGCGACGCTCCACGATGCCATCACCGACTATCTGAAGGCCGAAGACGCGCTGGATGCCTTGAGCGCCGGGTTGATCGACGAGGCGACCGAAGATGCACTGCGGACGCTCGATGAAGCCGTGCGCCTGCTCGACATCGTGACCGTCTCGCTCGACGGCGTCCGCACACAGCTGCTGGGATTGCCCGTCACCGACGGGTTGCGCCGTCCGCGCGATGGCGCGACCGTCACGAACCCGGCGCCTGTGAGTGCGCCGCGATCGCTGCTGGCCGGCTGCATGACGCTGACGCGCGCACGACTCCTCGACGCGTTCGGGAGAACGCTCGATGTGCCTCTCGCGGCCGTCGTCACGCCGACGCGCGCAACGCTGACGACGAAGCCTGGCGCGCTGGCGATGCCGCCGCGCCTCCTGCGCCCCTCGCGTTGGCAATTGCGCCTGGTCGATGCGTCGACGCCCGTTGGCGCGGAAGGCGCAGAGGCGCGCGTCGATCAGATCGAGCCGTCGCTGCAAATCAACCCGGTCGCCGGCTTCGCGCTGCCCGATCATCTGGACGAGAGCCTCGAAGTCTTCGCCGTCGACGGCTCGCCGATCGGCGAGCTCCTCCACGAACCCGTCAGCGGCGGCGTCATGTGGGAGATTGCGGCTGGTCGTGAAGGACCTGCGGACAGCGGGCCGCTCTTCGGCCTGACGCCGGCCCAGCAGGCGGTTGGGCGCTTCGCGGCCGGGCTCGTGGCGGCCGATGCGCAGGAGCGCGCCGGCGCGCCTCTCGAGTTCGGCGCCGATCGCGAGTCGGCCCTGTCCGCGCTGCTGCGTGCGATCGACACCACGCTGTGGAGCGTCGATACCTTTGCTGCGCTCGGCAGCGAGCACGTGGCCGGCCTCGTCGGCCGCCCGATTGCGATCGTGCGCGCGCAGCTCCGGCTCGAGCTGAAGCCGCCGGACGATATCGATCTCTCGGATCCCGATCGCGCGCAGGAATGGGACGACGCCGCGCGGGAAGCGGCACGGTATGCGTTCCCGGTTCGCATCGGAGAAGTCACTCGCAGCGACGACGGCGTCCTCGGCTTCTTCGTCGACGACGACTACTCGCACTATCACCTCGTGGACAAGGCGATCGCCGGCGCCGCAACCGACGGCGGCCGCAGCCGCGGTCAGCTCGGGTTGTACGGCAGCGCGCCGAACCTCCCGTCGCCCAAACCGATCGAGCACGGCTACATCGTCGGCACCGACGATGCCGACACGCTGCTGCTGCACGTGGGACAGACAGTCACGCTCACATTGTTCATGCATCCGGCGGGAAAGGCGTCGCTCAGCTCCGGCCTGCTGCCGCGCAAGGCGCTCGCACTGGCCAGGGACTGGGTCGCGCCGGGACTCGCCGCCATCGCGCCGTCTTTGCGCACGGGACCGGTGCTCGTCGAGACCGATCTCGACACGGAGAAACAGGTCAGGCTGCCCAAGGTGTCGGTCTTCGGCAAGGATCAGAACTTCCTGTGGCGCGACACGCCGGCGACGTGGCGCACCGATGCCATTCTCGCGGCGACGCAAACCGCGCTCCTGCCCGACACGCCGGCCGAATTCCGGGAGGGATGGATCCGAGTGGCGCCGACGCCGGCCAAGGACGGCGGCTCGACCGGTGGCGGAGGGACGCCGTGAGCCGCTACGACTGGCCGAGGGTTCCGCGCAAGGAGATCGGCGGCGGCGACGATCCGGGCGAGCGCGGGCGCTTCATTCGGCGGATACGCACGGATTTCGATCCTGAGGGCGCACGCGCCGCGTCGCTTGGGCCGCCGCGTCCAGCGCATCCCCATCCCGGAGCGGCGCCGTTTGCCCCGGCGAGCGGACGTCAGAATCTCTGGCAGCCTATCGGTCCCGTCACGATTCTGGGCGGTCAGGCCACCGGAAAACCGCGCGTCGCAGGACGCATCAACATGCTCGCGGTCCATTCGGATGGACAGCGGGTGTACGCGGCATCCGCCAACGGCGGCGTCTGGTATTCCAGGAACGGTGGCGCGTCGTGGCAATCGCTCGGCGGCTTTGCCGTCACGGCCGCGGGAGAGATCGTGCGGCCGGCGCAGCGCCACACCTGCGGCTCGATCGCGGTGAAGTTCGGCGGCACCGAAGCAGCCGACGTCGTTTACGTCGGTACCGGCGAAACGACGCACCAGGACGACGCGCAGCCCGGGCATTCGTTGGGCGGTATCGGGATTCTCGTCGCCGATCACCCGGCGACCACCGGTGGCGACAATCCCTGGACGCGGGAGGCAAAGAATCTCCTGGGCCTTGGCATCTGCCGCATGGCCCTGCAACCCAGTGGGGCCGGAGTGGTGGCTGCGACGACGAGCGGATTGTTCCAGCGCCCGAGCCCCGGTGCGGACAACGTGTGGACGAAGGTCGCGGGAACGCCGTTCTCCACGCTCCAGGATAAGTGCTCGGACGTGCTCTGGACGAAAGGCGATGGGACTCGGCCGGAGCGTCTGTGGGTCTGGGTGCAGGACGGCGATTCGGCGGGACTCTGGTGCCGCGATGCCGGGTCGACTGACTTCACCCCGATCGATACCACCGGGACATTCAAGGCGAGAGCGGTGATGGCGGCCGCCGAACCACCGGATCAGATTTTCCTGTTCAATGATCGCGGCAAGAACACCGATCCGATCCTCTTCCGGATTGCGTGCGCAAGCGCGGCCACGCCGGTCGCGACTGAAGTGAAGTCGGTCCCGAACGCCGTGAAGTCGCAAGGGTTCTACGACATCGCGCTCGCCGTACACCCGGCCAACAAGGATCGTGTGGCGGTTGGAGGTGCGCTGGACAACGTGACGACGCCGGACGGCACGCTGCTGCAGAACGACGCCGCCGTGTTCGTCGGCGACATCGGGCTCACCGGCGCCAACCTCACCTTCGGGCAGCCATCGCCGGCCTTGCCGTCGACGATGATCGGCATCGGCGTCCACGCCGACGTGCACGACCTGGTCTACTCCAATGGCGGCGATCGTTTGTGGCTCGCCTGCGACGGTGGAGCGTTCCGATCCGACTCGCCGACGAAACAGGTTGGATTCTTTCCGGTGAACGACGGGCTCGCGATCAGCGAGGCGAACTACGTCGCGAATCACCCGACGTGCGAAGGCTACGTCGTCGCCGGACTGCAGGACAACGGGGTGATCGGCCGCCGCTCGAGCGGCGTCTGGAAGCTGGAAGGCGAAGGTGACGGCGGAGGGGTGGCGTTCGATCCTCTCTTTCCGCAACGTTACGTACGGCAGTACGTGAAAGACATCTGGTACGCCTCCGATGGATCGATCGGCACGTTGCCTTTCGCCGGCGAGACGGCGTCCTTCTACTCGATGCCTGCGTCCATCGGTCATCGTCGCGCGGTCGTCGCGCCGGCGGCCCCGGATATCGGTCAGCTCATCGTCGGGACGTCGCAGGTGTGGTACACGGAGGACTTCGGCATCAATTGGCGCGCGCTGCCCACGGGATCGGCGCCTCCGTCGGCCACGGCTCAAGACGCGTTCGGCGAAAAAATCACCGTCTGCCGCTGGCAGAGTCCGGATGTGGCGTGGATCCTGGGCCAGGGGACGCTCAAACGCTACGTACGGACGCCGGGGTCCGACACCGGCGGTGGTCCGGGCACGTGGGCCATCGATCCGATTCCGCTGACGGGCGTGAAAACGAAGAAGCCGAAGAACGCGCCGCCTGCGGATGCACCGCTTCGCCAGGCGTCGGTCTGGACGGACATCGCCGTCAATCTCGATGCGGCTCCCGGTCCCGGCCAACCTCCGGTGCCACACGGCAGCAAGGGCGCCGTGTATCTGGGCACGATCGGAAATCCTGACAACGACAACGTCGATACGCTCTGGTGGTTCGATGGCGAGTCGACGTGGCACTCCACCAATCTGCGCAAGCAGGCGACGGGCGTGCCCGCGCCGGTGACGTCGATCGTGTGCGATCCGGAACATCCGGACGAGGTGTGGGTCGGCACGACCGTTGGCGTGTGGCACGGCCAGCGAACGCTGAACGGTTCGGATCCGCCGACGTGGGTGTGGTCCTCGCGCCTCAATGGTCTGCCAGAGGCGGCGGTCGAAGATCTCGCGATTTTCAGCAACGGCGGCCTTCGCCTGTTGCGGGCGGGCATCGCGGCGCGCGGCGTGTGGGAGTTGCGTCTCGATGTGACGGATCTCACGGACCTGACGTATCTGCGCGCGCACGACGACGATCTGCGTTATCGCACCCGCGCGATCGAGAAGCAGCGGGATCTCGCCACCGATCGCTCGTGGCATGGCAGTCCTGACGTCCGGCCGCGACGGGCGCCACTGACGGTCCCCGCGCCGACGTCATTGCCGTGGGCGTTCGGCTCGGCTTCGATCGACGCGGAACCGCTCCGGCGCTTTCAGTCGGCGTTGCGATCGCGGACGGGCGACAAGCGCGTGCGGCCGACCGGCGAGTGGGACTCGTACTTCAATGAAGTGCTGCGCGATCTGGGGGCGCCCGTTGTCGCCAACGAGGTGAGGATCAACGAGCCGTTCTGGACGCTCTCGATGACGGCTCCCCACGAGACGGCGGAGCCGTGGGGACCGGGTGTGCCCCTGGAGGCGGACCTGCACGATTTCGTCGCGGGTTTGACCGAGGGCGATCTGCTGCATGCCTCGTGCACGCTGCCGAAAGGCGCGTTGAAGGTCGATATCGTCGTGCACCATCGCGGGTTGGGGAGCATCGACGGCGCCAACGTTCGCGTGACGCTGCTGAAATGGATCGATCCGCAGACGACCAACGCGGCCCGGTGGGACGATCAATCGACGTGGTTCGCTGGCAACGTCCCGTGGACCGCCGCGGTCAACCAGGTGCTGAACTCCGGCGACGGCAAGACGGCGCTCGCCATCGGCGGCGGCTGGAGCTTCGTCCTCGGGAGCGATACTGAATCGCACCGGGTCACGCTGGCCGGGCAGACACTCGACCCGATGCACGCGGGCATCGCGACGTTCGACCTGACGATCGCCGACGATGCGCCGGTCAACCAGGTGGTGCT
>Ga0070665_100008935_pt1 | contig 10152 bp, 7 predicted proteins | sample KBSS13metaG_FD_65862 | JGI IMG/M metagenome (GOLD analysis project Ga0070665, IMG submission 65862) | Switchgrass rhizosphere microbial communities from Kellogg Biological Station, Michigan, USA - KBS S1-3 metaG | ecosystem: Host-associated > Plants > Roots > Rhizosphere > Soil ...
GTGATCTTCTTGGAAAGGTCGCCCCTCGCCACCGCGGTGGTCACCTCGGCGATGTTGCGGACCTGGCCGGTGAGATTCTCGGCCATGAGGTTCACATTGTCGGTCAGATCCTTCCAGGTGCCGCCGACACCCTCCACGCGCGCCTGCCCGCCGAGCTTGCCTTCGGTGCCGACCTCGCGCGCCACGCGCGTCACCTCGGAGGCGAAGCTGTTCAGCTGATCCACCATCACGTTGATCGTGTTCTTGAGCTCCAGGATCTCGCCCTTCACCTCCACCGTGATCTTCTTGGAAAGGTCGCCCGAGGCCACGGCGGTGGTCACTTCGGCGATGTTGCGGACCTGGCCGGTCAGGTTCGCGGCCATCAGGTTCACGTTGTCGGTCAGGTCCTTCCAAGTGCCGGCCACGCCCTTCACATTGGCCTGGCCGCCGAGCTTGCCCTCGGTGCCGACCTCGCGCGCCACGCGCGTCACCTCCGAGGCGAAGCTGGCGAGCTGCTCCACCATCGTGTTCACGATCTTGCCGATGCGCAGGAACTCGCCGCGCAGCGGGCGGCCATCGATCTCGACCGTCATCGCCTGCGAAAGGTCGCCCTTGGCGACCGCGCCGATCACGCGCGCCACCTCGGCGGTCGGCTGCGCCATGTCCTCGATCAGCTCGTTGATCGAGCGGAGCTTCGCTTCCCAGCCGCCGGTGGCGCCGCGCACGCGGCCGCGCTGGCTGATCTTGCCTTCCTTGCCGACGACGACGGAGAGCCGGTCGAACTCCTGCGTCATCTGCTCCTCGAGGGTCACCACCTCGTTGAACAGCTGCGCGATTTCGGCATCCTCGCCGTGAAGATCATCGGGCAGGCGTACGGTGAAATCCCCCCGCCTCAGTGAGCGGAGAGCCGCGACAAGTTGACGGCGGTCGAGCCGGTCGCGCGTGGAAAGGTGGTTCACTCATCGCTCCTTCGGACGGCCCCCCGCTCGAATTTGCGCTGCAATTCCTTTTCCAACCCGTGTGATAGCAGCAGGGATGCGCTGCCGCCCATTAAAAAATGATTGCCGGGGGATTCGAACAGCCCCGGGGGAGGCTCAGGCCTCGGCGTCGCCTGTGCGCATGGCCCGCGCGAAGCCGATCGCGGCAATCACGCTGGTCGCGGCCATGGTGATGGTGAGAGCATAGCGCAGCTGGCCTTCGCCGCCGAGCAGGTCGCTGATCATCGTGGTCATGGTCGGCGCGACGCCGAAGCCGATCACCGCCCCAACGACCATGAAGGCGCCGAGGCAGACGCCGCGAATCTCGTTGGGGACGAGCACGGCGATGGCGGTGGCGGTGACGAGGCCGGTCACGTTGCCACAGAGCATCAGCAGCCCGAGCAGCAAGGCGAAGCCCCAGACGCCGGGCATAAGCGGGAAGAAGGCGCCGGGAATGGCGAGGACGGCAGCGGCAACCGCGCCGAACAAGATGCCGCGCGGCAGCCGGCTCTTCCGCCCGGCGTCGGCCGAGAAGCCGCCGATCAGCGAGCCCAGCAGGCCGGAGAGAAGGTAGACGAAACCCATCCAGCCCGCAAAGCCCGCGGGCGTGAGACCATAGTCGCGAACCAGCACGGCTGGTGCCCAGTTCAGCGCCGCGACGTCGGCCATGACGACGGTGACCTGGCCAATGAACAGGGGAATGAGCAGGCCCCGGCGCGCCCAAATCGCGGCCATGGCAGCCTTGAAGCCCAGCCCGGCGCCATTGCTCAACTCCCGCCGTGCCGGCTCCTTCAGCATGAGCAGTGGCAGGATCAGGGCGGCGCTCAGGATCGCGAAGGCAATATGCACGCCGCGCCAGGCGGAGAGGCCACCGGCCAAGGCCGCATGGGTGGTCAGCAGGCCGAACAGGCCGCCGCCCAAAGCGAAGGCCGCCGCCTGGCCCGCAATCTTGCCGATCGACAGGGGCAGCAAAGCGCGGCCGCGCTGCTCGGGCCGGCTGAGGTCAGAGGCGAGCGAGATCGCGATGGGAATGGCCAGGATGGCGCCGATATTGGCGAGCATGCGCGCGGCGAACAGGCTGGCAAAGCCGGTCGCCATCGCGGTCAGCGCGGTGCCGACAGACCAGATCAGGGCCATGGCGACGAGCAGCCGCACCCTGTTCGCGCGGTCGGTCAACCGTCCCATGGGGATGGCCAGAAGGGCGACGGGGATGGCGACAGCGAGGCCCTGGACGTAGCTGATCTGACGATCGCTGAGGCCGAGCTCCAGCTTGATCGCCTCCGTCAGCGGGCTGATGCTGAACTGCATCGCCACCCCGGACAATATCGTCAGGGCGAGCAGGAAAAGGGCGCCCCAGCGGACACTGCCCTCTGCAGTAGACGGCGCCGGCGTGCCGCCCAGCGCAGGCGCCTCACTCGCCACCGGCGCGCGCCTTCAGAATGTCGCCGATCGAGGCGTCGAAATGGTCGCCCATCGCCATGGTCGCGACGATCGGGTCTTTGCGGCGGATCGCGCGGGCGACGGCGCGGTGGCGCTCGATCGTGGTCTCGCGCTGGAAATCCGTGGTGCGGGTGCGCCAGGCGGTCGGCACGGCGACCTCCATCAGCGGGCCGAAGGAGGCAACGATCTGCACGAACAGGGCATTGTGCGCCGCTTTCGCGATCGCCTCGTGAAAGGCGATGTCGTACCGGCACATCGCGTCCAGATCGTCGACGCACTCGGCCATCTTCTCGGCCAGCGCCTCGATCTCGGCGGCTTCCTCGTCGGTCCGCTCCATCGCGGCCAGCTCGGCGGTGCGCAGCTCGATGGTGCGGCGCACGTCCCAGATTTCGGGCACGCCGATCTGCGCGGTCGAGACCGCATGATCGAGCGAGGCGGCGATCACCGAGCCGTCCATCGCGCCCACGCGCGGCTTGCGGCCATTGCCGACGTCGATCAGGCGAAGCGCGGCGAGCGCGCCGAACGCCTCGCGCATCACCGCCCGGCTGACGCCCAGCTCGCCGGCGAAATGCGCCTCGCCGGGCAAGGTGTCGCCGACCCGGAGCTCGTGCTCGCGGATATAGGTGCTGACCATGTCCATCGCCTGCTGGACGAGCGAGGCGCCGGGGGCGCGGCCGATCGGGATGGAGGCGCTCATGCCGCCACCCCATAAGCCCGATAGTCGGACGGGCTGACGCCGAAGCGCCGGCTGAACGCCCGGGCGAAGCTGGCATTGTTGAGATAGCCATTCTCATAGCCGATCGAGGAGACCGGCTTGTCCGTGGTCAGCAGCATCCGGCCCGCCTGGCCCAGCCGGCGCTCGGCCAGCGCCTCGGCGATCGTGCAGGCGAAGAGCTCGCGAAACCCGCGGGTCAGCTTGGCGCGGTTGAGGCCGCAGCCCCGGGCGATCGAATCCAGCGTCAGTTTCTCGTGCCAGCGCTCGTCGATCATCCGCCGCGCGGCGACCAGGCGCTGCGTGTCGGCGAAGCTGAGATCGCCCTCGGGCGAGAGCGGCACGAGCGCGCCGTCAGCCCACATCCGCACCGTCTCGCAAAGCAGCTCGAGGCTCTTGGCGAGCCGGTAGACGTTGCGCGGCTCGCCCGTCATCGGGCAGTCGCGAAGCGCCAGCGCGATGGTGCGGAGCTCGGTCGGCAGATGGTAACCGGCGGCGTCCTCGCGGCCGGGATTGTCGCCGCCCATGCGACACAGCGCATCGCGGGCGACGAACAGAAAAAGCAAGTCCGCACCGTCGCTCGTGCCCCCCACTGCGCCGATGCGGACCGCCGGCAGAACCCCCGCTCCGCCGAAATCGAATTGCAGGATCACCGAGTCGGAGGGAAGCGGCACGCCGGCGGCGAGCCCCCGTCCGATCACTGCCGTCATTTCGGGCGAGACCTCGATCCACTCGAGGCCATCGCTCCGTCCGGTCAATGGCAGCTTGCGACCCATTTGCCCTCTCCTCTTTGAGTCGGCGCCTAACCTGTCAGACAGGTTATGCAAGACCTTTCAGATAGGTCACCGTATAAATACGGATAAGCGGCGTGGCTCAATCGAGCCGGAAGATCTTGCCCGGATTGAAGAGGTCCTTGGGGTCGATCGCGCGCTTGATCACGCGCATCATCTCCACCGCCTCGCCCAGTTCGGCGACCAGCCAGTCCTGCTTGCCGAGGCCGATGCCATGCTCGCCCGTGCAGGTGCCGTCCATCGCCAGCGCGCGCTCGACCAGGCGAGCATTGAGCCGCTGCGCCTCTGCCTCTTCCTCGGGGATATTCGGGTCGATCACGAAGATGACGTGAAAATTGCCGTCGCCGACATGGCCGAGGATCGGCGCGGGGATATGCGTCCCCTCCAGATCCTTCTTGGTCTCGGTGATGCACTCGGCGAGGCGTCCGATCGGCACGCAGACATCCGTCGCCCAGCCCACCGCGCCGGGGCGCAACGCCACCGCCGCGTAAAAGGCCTCGTGCCGCGCCTTCCAGAGCTTCGAGCGCTCCTCGGGCCGGTTCGACCAGGAGAATTCGCCGCCGCCATTGGCGCCGGCCAACTCGCCGACCATCGCCACCTGCTCGGCGACGCCGGCGGGCGAGCCGTGAAACTCGAAGAACAAGGTGACCAGCTCGGGATAATCGAGGCCGGAGCGCCTGTTCACCGCGCGCATCTGCACCTCGTCGAGAATCTCGACCCGGGCCAAAGGCACGCCGAGCTGGATCGACTGGACCACCGTGTCGACCGCGCCCTGCAGCGTCTCGAAGCCGCACACGGCCGCCGAAATCTCCTCCGGGATGCCGTGCAATCGGAGCGTGATTTCGGTGATGATGCCGAGCGTGCCTTCCGAGCCGATCATGAGCCGGGTGAGATCGTAGCCCGCGGCGGACTTGCGCGCCCGCCGGGCGGTGCGAATGTCGCGGCCATCGGGCGTCACCACCCGCAGGCTCAGGATCGCCTCGCGCATCGTTCCGTAGCGTACCGCATTGGTGCCCGAGGCGCGGGTCGCGGCCATGCCGCCGATCGTGGCATTGGCGCCGGGATCGATCGGGAAGAACAGGCCCATGTCGCGCAGATGCTCGTTGAGCTGCTCGCGCCGCACGCCCGCCTGCACGGTGCAGTCGAAATCCTCGGGATTGACCGAGAGGATCGCCGCCATCTCCGACATGTCGAGGCTGATCCCGCCGCGCACAGGCGTGATATTGCCCTCCACCGAGGTGCCGGCCCCGAAGGGGATGATCGGCACCTCATCGTCGTTGCACAATCTCACGATCGCGACGACCTCCTCGGTCGAGCGGACGAAGACCACGGCGTCGGGCAGGGCCGCTTCGAAATGGGTCTCGCTCGACCCATGCTGGAAGCGGATCTGCTCGCCGAGGTGCAGGCGGTCGCCGACGATCGCTCCCAGCTTCTCGAGGAAGCCATCGGGGAGCGGCCGCCGCGGGGAGGCGGGCGCGTCCATGGCTCAGAAGTTCAGCCGGAGGCGCGCACCAACGCGGCGGCGGTCGCCGGTGATGCCGAGATCGGACGCCGGCAGGCCCGCGAGCTGCAGCGTGGTCCGCTCGATATAGGATTCCCAATAATCCTGGTTGAAGATGTTGTTGGCGAACAGCGAGACCTCGACCGGGCCATGACGGAAGCTGATCTGCCCGTTCACCAGCACATAGCCTTCGAGGAAGGTGGGCGTGGTCTGGTTGAGCGTGGCGGCCAGCCGCCGGCCCTTGCCGGTCGCGCCGAGCGTGAAGGTCAGGCTGTCGTCGCCGATCGGCACGACATAATCGCTGTTGATGCTGAAATTGTAATCGGGCTGGAAGGTGAGGTGATCGGACGACAGCAGGCGGCCGGTGGTCGCGGTGTAGGCCGTCGTGTCGGTCAGGCGGGCATGGACGTAGGAAAAGGCGCCGCTGATCGTCCAGTTGCGGACCGGCCGGAACCGCATCTCGACCTCGAAGCCGTAGCTTTCGACGTCGCCGGTGTTGAGGTCGACGGTGACCAGGCCGCCGCCCTGCGCCGGGGCGATCGAGTTCAGGCCGATATAGTCCTTATAATCGCTGTAGAAGATCGCGCCCGAGATGGAGAAGCGGTTGTCGACCGTCTGGTAGCGGGAGCCGAACTCATAGGTCCAGGCGGAGTCGCCCGTATAGGTCCGGGTCGGCGCGGTCGGGGCGTTGAAGCCGCCGCCGCGATAGCCGCGGGCCACCGAGGCATAGGACATGAAGTTCGGGTTCCAGCGTCGCGAGACGGTCAGCCGGGGCTCGACCTCGTTCGATTTGATGCGCGCGTCCGGCACCGGCACCGGCACGGTCATGCCGGCCTGGAACAGGGTGATGCTGCCCTGGGCGACGCGATCCTCATGATCGTAGCGCAGGCCGAAGGCGACCTCCCAGGCCTGGTTCGGCCGCCAGAACAGGGTCCCGAACGCGGAATAGGTGTCCGCCTCGGTCTGGCTGGTGGTGACGCGGGTCAGGCCCAGCGGAATGATGTTGGTATTGTCGAGCGCCCGCGTCGTCTCGTTGCTGTAGAAGAGCCCGACCAAAGAGGAGAGCGTGTCGGTCAGCTCGCTGTCGAGGCGAAGCTCGAGCGTGCGGGTGCGGAGCCGGTCGTTGCCGAAGGCGCGGGCGATGTTCAGCGGGCCGAAATCGACGTCGCTGTCGGTGGACCGGGTGTTGCGGCCGTCATAGGCGGCCATGAAGGTGAGCTTGCTGTTGATCCCGTCAATGTCGATGTCGGCGCGGCCGTTCACGCCGAAGTAATCGTAATTGGCGCGGTTGAGCGCGTTGAACTGGACGTCGCGCGAGTAATTGGTCGGGCCGGTGACGCGCGAGTAAGGCGTGTTGGCGCCCTCGATCCAGTCATAATAGCCGTTGAAGGTGAGGACGACGCCGCTGCCCGGGGTGACGCGGATCGTGCCGTTCAGCGAGTCCGAGGTCAGCCGGTTCTGGTCGCCGCCGATCACGGTGTTGGTCAGGAAGCCGTCCTGCTCGCGGTGCGAGCCGGCGATGCGGATGGCAAGCAGGTCGGTGACGATCGGCGCAGTCAGCGAGCCCGAGATCAGCCAGGCATCGTCCGGTCCGGCATAGGACGCCATGGCGCGCACTTCGGTGTCGTTGCCCGGCGCGCGGGTGATGACGTTGATCGCGCCGCCCAAAGTGTTCTTGCCGTAGAGCGTGCCCTGCGGGCCGCGCAGCACCTCGATCCGCTCGACGTCGAGCAGAGGGTTGTTCAGATAGGCGGTGTTCGGCCGGTAGATGCCGTCGACGAACAGGCCGACGCCAGGCTGCACCGACTGGACCAGGGTGACGCCGACGCCGCGGATGGCGACGAAGGCGCGGCCCGAGCCGTCGCTGTTGATGTTGAGGCCCGGCACCTGCTGGGCGACTTCGCGCACCGAGGTCAGGCCGCGGCGCTCGATCGAGTCGCCGGAGACGGCGCTGATCGCGACGGGCACGTTCTGCAGCGTTTCCGCGCGGCGGCGGGCGGTCACGACGACTTCGCCCGAATCATCCTCGGGGGTCGCGGCGGCGGCGCTCTCGTCGGTCGGCTGCGCGGCCGGCGTCGGAGCCTCCTGCGCGAAGGCGGGCGAAGCGACGGCAAGGAAGGTCGTGCCGGCAAGCAGAATGGCGGTGCGCCGCATAAGGTCATCCTCTCGAAAACAGGTCATCCGCAGCCTTGCCGGCTGTCTCTTCATCGACCTGTCTGATAGGTTATATACGACCTATCTGAAAGGTTATACGGCTATGCCGAGCCGCACATTGGTTTGACTTACCAGCAGGTGTAGCCGCCGTCGGCAAGGATGATCGAACCGGTCAGCAGGCTGGCCGCGTCCGAAGCCAGAAACAGAATCACCGAGGCGACCTCGTGCGCCTCGCCGAGCCGCCCCATCGGCGTGCCGTCGACCCAGCGCCCGTACATTTCGCCCTCGCGGTCGGCGAAGGCGTTGATCGGCGTGTTGATATAGGTCGGCGCGACCGCGTTCACCCGCACGCCCCGGGGCGCCCATTCCGCCGCCAGCGATCTGGTGAGCTGGTGCACCGCCGCCTTGGAGGCATTGTAATAGCTTTGCGGTTGCGGCCGGTTGACGATCAGCCCGCTCATCGAGCCGACATTGACGATGCTGCCCGCGCCCTGCGCCAGCATGTGCCGGCCAAAGGCGCGCGCACACCAGAAGCTGCCGTTGAGATTGACGTCGAGGACGTTCAGCCAATGCTCGTCCGCCACATCCTCCGCCGCCGTCTCGCTCCGCGCGATCCCGGCATTGTTGACGAGGATATCGATCCGCCCCTCCTCGCGGACGATCGCGTCGGCGACCGCATTCACCCGCGCCGAATCGCGCACATCCAGCACAACGTCGGCGCCGGACAGGTCGCCGGTGATCACCCGCGCGCCGGCCTCCTTCAGCGCCTCGGCGGCGGCGCGGCCAATGCCCTGCGCCCCGCCGGTGACGAAGGCGACACGGCCGTCCAGCCGCATTTTCTTGAGATACATTGCGGTCGTCCTCAGGGAAGGAAGCGCGCGGCGGGCATGACCGGCTCGAACACGGCCTCGCCGCGCTCAAGCTGATAGACCTGGCGCGTCGCCGCATCATATTCCTGCCAGGGCAGATGACCGTCCGCGGCATAATCCACCCAGATTTTGTGAACATGGTCGGCCAGGGCCTGGGGCGGATTCTCGCCGGCAAAGCCTTCCGGGCCGGTCACGCTCGCCAGCGTATCGAACACGAAGGGCAGCTCCATGCCGTGGCTCGCGCCCAGCGCGCCGCCAAAGGCGCCCGAGCCCCAGTCCAGCTCGTAAAAATGGGTGCGTCCCTTATGCGCCTCCGCATAAGCACGCGCCGGCGCGCGAAAGACGAGGTCGTTCAGCGCATCGGTCAGGGCCTGCCCGGCCTTTTTGCCCTTCTGGCCGAGCCCATAGGCCTTCAGCACCTTGCGCGCTTGCGGGTGCCAGCGGCTCATCAGGAACCAGGAGAGCAGGCCGCCCACCTTGTCGCGGATTCCCGTGGGCACGAGGTAGAGGTTCATCTCCTCGGCATTGGTGCCGATCAGCAGGTCCACGTCCGCGCCCGCGCCCTGGTGGAGCGCGTCGACCGGCTTCAGCGGCAGCACGTCGTCACCCCAGACCGGGATGAAGCGGCTGATCCCGTAGACCGGCTCATGCCCGCGCGCGTCGCGCAGGTTGATCCGCGTGGTCGGCAGCGAGACCTTCTCGACTGCGGCGACGCAATCCTCGAAACTGGCCGTGCGAAAACCCGCCTCGGTCGCCGGCACCCCGAGCAGTTTCGCGATTTTCTTCACCAGCCGCTGCGCGACCGCGATGTCGCGCACCATGCCGCCATGCCCACTCTCGACGATCGCGCGCTCGAACAGCCCCCTGGCGAGCGGTGAGGCGACCAGATCGGCGATCGCCATCCCGCCCGCGCTCTCGCCGAAGACGGTGACATTGGCCGGATCGCCGCCGAACGAGGCCGCATTCTCGCGCACCCACTGCAAGGCAAAGAGCATGTCGCGCAGGCCGAGATTGGTCGGCACGCCCGGAATCGGCAGGAAGCCTTCGATGCCCATGCGATAGTTGATCGCGATCAGCACCACGCCCGACTTCGCGAAAGCCGTCCCGTCCTGGATCGCGGCGTAGTTCGACCCGATGACGAAGCCGCCGCCATGAATCCAGACCATCACGGGTCGGAGGGGGCGCGGGGCGCCGCCTTCGACCCGTGATCCGGGCAGTTCAGGCGCCCAGACATTGACGTTCAGATAATCGTCGCCCTTGCGCCAGCCGCTGCCGATGATCGGCTCGACGTCGAGGCCGGGAAAGGGCTTCACCCCGTGCGGCGCATTGGGGCCGAGCGCGCCGGCGTCCCGCACCTCGCTCCAGCCCGGATGCGGCGCGGGCGCGCGGAAGCGATGCGCGCCGACCGGGGCGGCCGCATAAGGCACGCCGAAAAAGCGGGAAATGCCGTTCTCGGTCCGGCCGCGCACGGGGCCATATTGGGTGTTGACGACGGGCTGGCTCATCGGCCGGCCTTAGCAGCCTTGCCCTTCCCCGCCATGCCCGGCCCTGTGCATCCCCGCAGCCTCACCTTGCCAAGGCGCACTTATTGCTGCGCCCGCCGCAGATGACTAGACTGCGCTCATGATCCGCGCCGCGACGATCCTGCGCCGCCTCCTCTGCCTCGGCATGGCCGTCGCCTTGCTGGTGCCGGCGGCTGCCTCGAGCGCGCACAATCTGCGGCATGATC
>Ga0070665_100008936_pt1 | contig 10152 bp, 9 predicted proteins | sample KBSS13metaG_FD_65862 | JGI IMG/M metagenome (GOLD analysis project Ga0070665, IMG submission 65862) | Switchgrass rhizosphere microbial communities from Kellogg Biological Station, Michigan, USA - KBS S1-3 metaG | ecosystem: Host-associated > Plants > Roots > Rhizosphere > Soil ...
CCTTCTTTATCACCGTAAGACATTGTTTCTACGAAACCTTTGGGAGTATACTGAGGAACGCCGGCCGCATTTCAAAGCATTTGCGACGGCCAAATGGTTAGCGGCTCCCTGTCGAAACTTCGTGACCGGGTCATGGAAGCTCCAGGTGCCGCATGTTAGTTGGTCCTCCATATCGAGGCCATCGTATTGGGCCGACAAGATCGCGCAGCTTGCGTCGAACGTCTCGAAAAGACTCCGCAGGCCGTGCCGTCGGTTGAGTTCACCGAAGGTTTGCGGCGCTCCGCCTCCCGCGGCGGGCATCGATGTATAACGAGACTCTCGCGCCTTTGATCGCAATCCGAAATCTTCGCTGCTGCGCAGGCTTGCCCGCGTGGCCTCCCGTCGTTTTCTCGTCGGCCCCTCACTGCACAGTAGGGGCACATGAAAAGAATGCTCGTAAATGCAACTCAAGAGGAAGAGTTGCGCGTCGCTCTGGTTGATGGACAAAAACTCTTTGACCTGAGTATCGAACTACCCTCCCGCGAACAAAAGAAAGCCAACGTCTACAAGGGCCGGATCTCCCGCATCGAGCCCTCGCTCGAAGCCTGCTTCGTGGATTACGGGGCGCAGCGCCACGGCTTCCTGCCACTGAAAGAAGTCTCCCGCGAATACTTCCGCCAGCAGCCGCAGGGCGGCCGCATGAACATCCGCGAGCTGCTCTCCGAGGGGCAGGATCTGATTGTGCAGGTCGAGAAGGAGGAACGTGGCAACAAGGGTGCCGCGCTCACCACCTTCGTCAGCCTGGCGGGTCGCTTTCTGGTCCTGATGCCGAACAACCCTCGCGCCGGGGGCGTGTCTCGCCGGATCGAAGGGGAGGACCGCGACCAGATGCGGGAAGTCATGAACCAGCTGCAGATACCCGACGGCATGGGCGCCATCGTCCGGACGGCGGGTGTGGGCCGCTCCGCCGAGGAGCTGCAGTGGGATCTCGATAACCTGAAAACACAATGGGACCAGATCGCAGCCGCCTCCACGGACCGGCCTGCCCCATTTCTGGTCTTCCGCGAGAGTGACGCCGTCACGCGCGCGATGCGCGACTACCTGTCGGACGACATCGGCGAAGTCCTGGTCGACGACGAGAGTGCGTATCAAAAGGCTCAGGAGTACATGCAGCGGTTCATGCCGCAGGACGCCCAGCGGCGTCTCAAGATGTACGTCGATGACATCGCCCTCTTCACCCGCTTCCAGATCGAGAGCCAGATCGAGTCCGCCTATGCACACAAGGTGCAGCTCCCGTCTGGCGGCAGCATTGTTATCGACTACACCGAAGCATTGGTCTCGATCGATATCAATTCGGCCCGTGCAACGCGCGGCAGCGATATCGAAACCACGGCGCTCAATACGAACCTTGAGGCGGCGGACGAGATCGCGCGCCAACTACGCATCCGGGATATCGGCGGCCTGATAGTTATCGACTTCATCGATATGGAGTCCACGAAGAACCAGCGCGAGGTCGAAGACCGGCTGCGCGACGCGGTGAAGATGGATCGCGCCCGCATTCAAATCGGGCGGCTATCCCGGTTCGGCCTGCTAGAGATGTCCCGTCAGCGCCTTCGGCCGTCGCTCGGTGAGTCGAGCCATATTGTGTGCCCGCGATGCGTCGGAATCGGCAGCATCCGCAGTATCGAGTCAATGACGCTATCTATCCTGCGACTCATCGGCGAGGAACTGCGGAAGGACCGTACTTCACGTGTCATCGCGCAGGTACCGGTTGACGTTGCGACGTATCTGTTCAACGAGAAGCGCGAGTGGCTGCGAACACTCGAAGACAAGAGCGAGATCGAGCTGATCATCGTTCCGAATGAAAACATGCAAACTCCGGAGTATTCGATCCGGCGTGTGCGTGATGACGAAATAGAGCTGCCCGAGAACAAGCAGCTCAGTTACCTCATGCCGACGGCGCCGGCGGTTACCGAGCCTGGCGCCGCGCGAGACAAGAAGCCACCTGTGGATGCGCCTGCAGTCGCCACGCTACTGCCTACCACGCCAGCACCCGTAAACCTGTACCAGGCGGCCCCCGCTGCGCCCGCGCCGGAAGCACCCGCACCGGTACACGCGGCCCCCGTAGGTGTCATTGGGTGGTTCAAGCGGTTGTTGGTCGGTGAGACGGCAGCACCTGCGCCGATAGCCGTCGAGGCCCAACCCGCACCCGCTACGGCAACTCGTCCAGGTTCCTCCGGATCATCCGGAGGCGGATCACGTGATCATGGGCAGCGGCGGCGTGATGGTCGGCGTGACCATTCGCGCCATCGGAGTCACGCGGACTCAGGTACGCACCGCGACCGTGGAGACCGTGGCGAAGGACGGGGTGGCGACAATCGCGATCGAGGCGAGCGCGGTGAAGGCCGTGAGCGCAGCGATGGCACCCGAGCAGAAGGTCGTAGTGACGGTCGCAGTGACGGCCGCAGTGACGGTCGCGGCGGAGGTCGTCGCGACGGAGGTCGTTCGCGTGATCGCTCGTCCCAACGTGTCGATCGCGAGGGCTCCCGCGGCGACGGACGTCACGAGCAGAACGCTCGCTCCGAGCCGGGTGCGCGTGGCGATCAGAACGCCAGGACCGACCAGGGCGGCCGGTTCGACCAAGCCGCGCGATCTGATCAGGGAGCCCAGAGTGGGCGCCCGGATTCGGGTGCCCGCGTAGACCAGAACAGCCGGGGTGAGCAGGCAGGTCGATTCGATGCCGGCTCCCGCGCCGACCAGAATGGCCGCCCTGATCAGGGTGGTCGGTTCGAAGGTGCTCGCAACGAACAGGCCGGGCGCTCGGATCAAGAGGGGCGGCCGGAGGAAGGCCTTGTTCGCGACGATATCGGCAACCGCGCCGTAGAGGGCGCTGGTGCTGACGCCAATGGCAACGGCCCTGGTGGTGGTGATCGGCCGGATCGCAATGGAGGCGAACGCCGTAGCCGCCGGGGACGCCGTCGCGGCCGACGTGGCGGTGGCGGCAGAGGCGAAGGCGGCAATCGCGAAGGCACATCGCAGGGTGGAGCCCCTGTTGGCTTTGGCCCTGAGACCGCCGGATCGGAAGATTCGTTTGCTTCGCAAGCCGCGCCCGTGTCACAGAGTAACGGTGCTTACCACCACGAGGACTCCGGGCATCAGCAGCATCAAGAGACTCGCGAGGGGCAGCAGGACTACCGGGAACAACGGCCAGCGCAATCGGATTACCAGGCGCCGCAGCCCGAGTACCGGGAGCCCCCAAAACATGTGATGTCTCCAGAGCCGTCACGGGCGGAGGAACCACGAGCACCCGCAGCTCCTGTTGAGCCGAAGCCGCGTCCGCAGTTTGAACCGTCACCACCGGCTGCGCCGTCATCGAGCTCAGGGGGCAGCGCGGAAGGCGGCGGTGAAGGCAGCGGAGCGAAACCGTTTGTTGTGTGGTCGTCGGCGCCGTCGTCGGGATCACGCGATCGCGGGCGCGACGTGTAAATCGGTACGGGTCGGAATCGACGGGTGTTGGTTCCGACCCGGTGACGTCACCGGCGGTCGCGTCATCGGCCCGACGGTGACCGCCGCGATTCCGCTCTCAAGTGCTGCAGCAATCCTCGCGCTGCAGCTTCGACCAGATCCAACACCTCCTCAAATCCGTTGGCCCCACCGTAGTACGGGTCGGGCACTTCCGTCGCATCCGCTTCGGGTGCGAACTCGAGGAACAGGCGAATGCGGTCGCGCACAGCGGCCGGGGCACGCTGCTTGAGGGCTCCGAGGTTCTGCCGATCCATTGCGAGGATCAGATCAAACCGATGAAAGTCCTGTGCCTCGACCGTCCGCGCGCGCAGCGCCGACATATCGTAACCACGACGCAGCGCTGCTTGGCGCGTGCGTGTGTCTGGAGGAGAACCGACGTGGTACGCGGCCGTCCCGGCGGAGGCGATTTCGAATGCCAAATCCGGCGCTTCGCGGGCCGCAATCTCGCGAAACACGACTTCCGCGGTGGGAGAGCGGCAGATGTTCCCCAAGCAGACGAACAAGATCTTCACGGGGAAACGCGCTATTACTTGACGCTATAGCCGCGCCCTTCCAGGCAGGCTCCCATCGCCCGCTGGTACGCCGCCCGCTTGGTGTTGGCCTGCTCGGGAGGAACTCCGCCGTTCGGTTGCGTAGGGTCAAATCCTGACTCGTTCTGAGCCCACTTGTGGCACTCGTACTTGTCACGGGCCTGCTCTTCCTCCGATTGCCCGTTCTTCGGATAGATGAACACTTCGCCAGCGGCACTGGGCGGTGCAGGTGCTGGCGGCTCAGTATTGGCAGCCTGCTCGTCGGGAGGATCAACCACTTCGTACTGCCGATCGCTGTCCCGCCACACGTAGTACGTGTCATTGGAGTAGTAGTACGGAGCACCACCAACCCAGACCGTTGTGTAGTAAGGAGGCAGAACCGGCACGAAGGTGCCAATGGGCGCGCCAATGACTACATAGCCTCTTGGACCAGGTGAGTACCAAACGCCCCCAGAGTAGAAATACCGCCCACGCGGGCCGGTGACAATAACCCGCTCACGAGGCAGCTCACGCACATAGTAGCCGCGCGACGGGTAGTAATGATCGTGGTGAAAGCGCGCATCCATGTGATCCCAGCCTGGGCGCGGGCCAGGGCCCGGACCGCGGTAGCGATCGCGATCGTGCGGGTCGGCATGCGCGACGCTGATCGCGAGCAGGCAGACCACAACCACCAGTGCAGCAAGCCGCGCCACGGCCAACACCGGGGTGGCCTGCATTCCTGTGGCACCTCGCCCCAAGGCCAACACCGCGCTGGACCGCACGCCGCCGGCTCGCAACGCGCAAACCTGTGATGGACCCATCAATCCCCGAGAGAACGCCTGCGTCATGATCTCACCTGGTCAGGCTGGCCGCCCGCCTCAACTTCTGCACGCCATTACTTGACACTATAGCCGCGGCCTTCGAGGCACGCGCTGATGGCGCGCCGATAATTCACCGCCTTTTGATCCAGTGCAGCCGCCTGGCGCGCATCCTGGGCACGCACTGCCTGGATCTCTTGATTCTGCACTTGGGCGTTTGCAGCATCGCCAGTGGACCCGATCGCGGCCCCGGTTATGCCGCCCGCAACCGCGCCGAAGCCGGCGTCGCGGGGACCTGCGATGACGGCACCGAGAATCGCGCCGGCTACAGCGCCGATGGCAGTGTTGGTTCCAGGCGGAGGACCCGAGGCGACGCGCACCTGATCGTGCGGCGGGATCCCCGGAGCGCTGGGATCAAAGTTCGTCTGCTTGACGGCCCACTCGTGACAGTCATAACGGTCGCGATCCGTCTGCTCGGGACTTTGTCCCTGCACAGGATACGCGTACACCTCGGTGTTCGGCCGAGGTGGCGCCGGTGGCGGGACCTCGCGATAGGCGTGATACGGCCGCGGCGGCGGTGTCTCCACACAACCCGCCAGCAGCGTGAATGCTGCTGCGAACAGGATCGCCTTGGCTGCCATCGGGGCAGAAGGACTCGCAAAGCGGTTATTATGGTTCATCATCAATGCTTCCAACCGTGAAGCCGGTGCTTGGCAAAACGCGAGGCGAGCTGCGCGGTTGACAGTCTACGCCGCCTGACGTGCACATCGACCAGCACCCTAATAGGACTCCCGTCCGTGGGTTGAGTTCCCCTCTAGCTCGTGGTTGCGCAGGCTACGCATGCGTCGCACCCGAGCAGTGGTCGCAAATTCCGAGTGTGAGCAATTGTAAGACCCAGCACTGCATCGCATTCAACGGCCCAGCAATGCGCTCACCCGCTCGAGATCCGCGGCCGTGTTGACGTCCGGGCCTGGCGGTTCGACGCTGTCCGCAACGCGGATCTCGAATCCATTTTCAAGCGCGCGAAGTTGCTCGAGTTTCTCCTGTTGCTCAAGCGGCGTCGCTGCGAGCGCCGCCAGCCGCAACAGGCCGCCTACTCGATAACCATAGATGCCAACGTGGCGGCGCGCGCCGGAAAACCTCTTCTGGCTGACGAGGCCCGCTGTAGCACCATCTCTGTCCCACGGTATGGGCGCACGGCTGAAATACAATGCGCGGCCCTCGCGGTCGGTCACCACCTTGACAGCATTCGGGTCCATGAATTCGGCAATGGATCCAATCGCCGTTGCCAGTGTCGCAATCTGGGCGCCGGGGTTGGATTCCAACACCGCGCCGACCTGGTCGATCAACGCGGGAGGAATGAGCGGCTCATCACCTTGAACGTTGATTACAATGTCGGAATCCTCCCATCCCTGCAACCGCGCAACCTCCGCGATCCGATCGGTTCCCGACCTGTGGGTTGACTCGGTCATGACGGTCTGCGCCCCGAAGGAATGAGCTGCGCTCACGATCAGCAGATCATCAGTGGCAATCAGCACCTCGAGTGCCCGCGATGCGCAGGCGCGCTCGTATACCCACTGGATCATGGGTTTGCCGGCTATGCCCAGCAGCACCTTGCCGGGCAGGCGGGCGGACGCGTAGCGGGCGGGAATCACGACCCGGAACATTTATTTCGCGCCCTACCGCTCGAGTAGCGGATCGTCGGCCGACAGCTGCCGGGCCTCCTCCTCGAGCATCACGGGGACATCGTCCCGGATGGGATAGGCCAGGCGATCCATGCGGCACACGAGCACCTGCGCGTCACGCTGGAATTTCAGCGTACCCTTGCAGATGGGACAGGCGAGTATTTCGAGTAGACGCGTATCCATTAATTCCTCACGGCCTGCGGCCATATTCTCATGGGCTGCGGGCGAGTGTGCGTATCACTCGATCCAGCAGTTCCCGACTCTGAGCGTCCGCGAAGCGCGCAACCACCGGCACGTACCACTGCCGCGCACTCGCGAGCGACCTGCATCTTACGGCATCCTTTTGCGTCATGAGCACGGGAAGGTCGTCCTCAAATGTCAGATCCGCGGCAACAAATGGATGATGGTCCGCAAAGGGATGCTCGATCACATCGATGCCCCGTGCGCGCAGATCCCGGAAGAAACGTCCTGGATTGCCGATTCCCGCGACGGCATGCACCCGTTTACCGCTAAAATGCTCCAGGGACTGCGGGCCCCCCAAACCGTCCAACCGATACGCCTCGCCGCCGTAGAGGGACATCTGCAAAGTTGTCGGTGCGAGTCTGCCCTTCCCCGCCAGCAATGATGCATGCTCCGGAACACCGTTCACGACCACGACATCGGCCTGCCCTACACGGGAAACCGGGTCCCGCAGCGGTCCTGCTGGCAACAACCTGCCGTTCCCGAAGCCTCGAGCTCCGTCCACCACAACAATCTCGCAGTCGCGCGCGAGCCGCAGATGTTGCAACCCATCATCTGCGATCACGACGTCCACCCCCAGCGCCACGAGGTGCTGTGCTCCGACCAAGCGGTCACGGGCGACAACCGTTTCGCAACCGGTCAGTTGCCGCAAAAGGAACGGCTCGTCGCCGACCTCGCGCCAGTCGGATTCGACATGCACCACCTGAGGCACACGCTGCTTACGGCCGTAGCCGCGGGAGACGATGCCAACCTTGAGCCCGGACAGGGAAAGTTGCTCGGCCAGCCACGCAACGAGGGGCGTCTTACCGGTTCCCCCGACCGTCAGATTGCCCACCACGATGACCGGCTTTCCGGCCTGCCGCCTCTTCAGCCAGCCACTCGCATAAGCACGGCGTCGGAGCGAGGATACGAGTCCGTACAGGCCCGCGAGTGGCTGCAACAGCGAAGGGCCGGCCGACTCGCGATACCACAGCTGCGTCAACCATTGCTCCATAACCTTAAGGATTCAGTCGTTGAACTGCAGCCGGTGCAGCTGCGAATACAAACCGCCGTTGGCGAGCAGTTGCGCGTGAGTACCACTCTCCACGATCGCGCCGGAATCGAGCACGATGATGCGATCGGCCTCCTCCACGGTCGAGAGCCTGTGGGCTATCACAAACGTCGTGCGGTTGCGCACCAGCTGCGCGAGCGCGGCCTGGATGTGCCGCTCCGCCTCGGTATCGAGAGCCGATGTAGCCTCGTCGAGGATCAGAATCGGCGCATTCTTCAGAAGCGCGCGGGCGATGGCGATTCGCTGCCGCTGACCACCCGACAGCAGCACGCCGCGATCACCCACTATCGTTTCGAGGCCCGCCGGCTGGTCGCGTGTGAATTCCAGCACGTGCGCGGCCTCCACGGCCTTTTCCATGGTTTCAGCGGAGACGTCGCGCCCGAATGCAATGTTGTTCCGGATCGTGTCGTTGAACAACACGATATCCTGACTGACGACTGCGATCTGTTCGCGCAAACTGTGCAACTCGTAGTCACGAACATCGAGGCCATCGATGCGCACCTCTCCGGATCTGACGTCGTAAAACCTGGGCAGCAGGTTCACGAGCGTGGACTTGCCACTGCCCGAGCGGCCAACAATGGCGATGTTCTCACCCGGAGCGACCTTGAGGCTCACGCCTCGCAGCGCGGCCCCCTTGCCACTGTCGTAGGTAAACGAAACGTTGGAAAATTCCACTTCGCCGCGCACCCGGCTCACGACACGCCCAGTGCCCTGCGGCTCCGCAGGCTCATCGATCATCCCGAACACACCGTGCGCCGCCGCAATTCCCTGCTGCATCGGACCGGCAACACCGACGAGGTTGCGCAACGGCTGGGCGATATTGACCAGCGCGATCAGGAACGCGAGCAGGTCACCGGTCGTCATTCGCCCATACACCGCATCCGAGATGGCCTTGGACACCACCACCGCAGCGCCCATCGCCGTCACGAGCTGCACGATCGGGTTCGCCAGCCCCTTCGTCAGGATCAGGCGCATGTTCGAGTGCCAGTTGCGCTCGTTCACCGTGTCGAACTGGCTGCCGAGGTGCCGTTCGGCGTTGTATACCTTGATGAGCCGGGGTGCTTCGAAAATCTCCTTCCCCACGCGCGTGACATCTCCCATGGAATCCTGGATGCGGCGGCTGTAGCGGCGAAAGCGCTGGTTGATGATGGAGACCAGCCAGCCCACCAACGGACCAATGGTCAACGCCATCAGCGTCAGCTTGAAGTTGAGATACAGCAGATAGGCAATCGAGCCGAGCAGCGTCAGGCTCTCCCGCAGGATCACGGCAACCGAGTCGGTGGTTGCCTGCCCGATCTGCTCGGTGTTGTACGTGAGACGCGAAAGAAGTACCGCGGAGGAGTTGCGATCAAAATATCCGATCGGCAGCAGCAGTACGCGCTGCACGATCTCGGTTCTCATGCGGGTGACGATCCGCCGCCCGACGTAACCCATGAAATACGTTTCGGTGAAATCCCCCAGGCCGCGCAGCACGAACAGCACCACGAGACCCAGCGGTATCCACACGATCGTGCGTGGATCCCGTTGAGCGAAAATGCCATCCCCGAACCACTTGCCGAACAAGGCAAATGCCACCATGGTGGCCGAGAACAGAATTCCTCCCAGCAGTCCGAGCACGAACGCCCCCCGATGAGGGCGCAGATACGTCAGCAGGCGCTTATATGTGCGCTTCGCATCCTGCGCGTCGTGCGGCACGGGGCTCGCGACGTCGTTCAAGGTTTACCTGCCGACTCTTCCTTGACGGTGGCAATGTTGATTTCGGCGAAGCCGAGCCGCCCGAGCACATCCATGGCTGTGATTACCGCCTGGTGCGTAGCGCGTGCGTCGGCGCGTACCGTCACGCGCTGACTTCGGTTTGTACCGGCTTCCTTCAGCAGCGCGGCACGCAACGTATCCTGGCTCGAGTTGATGAGCTCGCGCTCATTGACCCGATAGCTGCCCTGCTGAGTGACCGTCACGACGAGTGGCTCGCTGGTTGGCTTTGATTGCGGGACAGCGGAGGCCTGCGGCAGGTGAACGCGCAGGCGCCCCTCGTCGGTGAACCGGCTGGATAACATGAAGAACACCACGAGCAGCAACACCACGTCGATGAGCGACACGATGTTGATCTCCGGCTCCTCGTGGGTTCGAGGCTTCAGATTCATGGCATGGGCTCAGGCGGCCACGCGTTCGCGTCCGGGAGAGGCCTCGACGGCATCCGCCATTCGCATTGCCTGCTTTTCCATTTCCACGACGATACGTTCTACACGGCCGCGCAGATAGCGGTACGCGATGAGTGAGGGGATGGCGACGCACAGCCCCGCAACCGTCGCGATCAGCGCTTCGGCAATACCACCGGACAGCGC
>Ga0070665_100008937_pt1 | contig 10152 bp, 5 predicted proteins | sample KBSS13metaG_FD_65862 | JGI IMG/M metagenome (GOLD analysis project Ga0070665, IMG submission 65862) | Switchgrass rhizosphere microbial communities from Kellogg Biological Station, Michigan, USA - KBS S1-3 metaG | ecosystem: Host-associated > Plants > Roots > Rhizosphere > Soil ...
CCTGAATCCCCATATTGTCGGATGATGAAAGCCCCCCTTCTCGATCTGATCCCCGCCCCGCCGCTTGCCGAAAACCAATCGAGCGCCCCCATCGTCATGGCCACCGATTTCAAGCCGGCGGGCGACCAGCCGCAGGCGATCGTTGAGCTGACCGAGGGCCTCGAGCGGGGGGAGCGCGACCAGGTGCTGCTCGGCGTCACTGGCTCGGGCAAGACCTTCACCATGGCGCATGTCATCCAGAAGACCCAGCGCCCGACCCTGATCCTGGCGCCGAACAAGACGCTCGCGGCACAGCTCTATCAGGAAATGAAGGCGCTGTTTCCGTCTAACGCCGTCGAATATTTCGTATCGTATTACGACTATTATCAGCCCGAGGCCTATGTGGCGCGGACCGACACCTATATCGAGAAGGAAAGCTCGATCAACGAGCAGATCGACCGGATGCGCCACTCCGCCACCCGGGCGCTCTTGGAGCGGCGCGACGTGATCATCGTCGCCTCGGTCTCTTGCATCTACGGCATCGGGTCGGTCGAGACCTATTCGGCCATGACCTTGCGCCTCACTGTTGGCCAAATGGTGTCGCGCACCGACCTCTTGGCCCGGCTGGTCGAGCTGCAATACCGTCGCAACGACATGGGCTTCGCCCGCGGCGCCTTCCGTGCCCGTGGCGACACGATCGAGCTGTTCCCCGCCCACCTGGATGATCGCGCCTGGCGCATCACGCTGTTTGGCGACGAGATCGAGGCGATCGACGAGTTCGACCCGCTGACCGGCGAGAAGCACGCCAGGCTGGGTGAGGTCCATGTCTATGCCAACAGCCACTATGTGACGCCCAAGCCGACCCTGCAGCAGGCGGTGAAGCAGATCGCCGCCGACCTCAAGATCCGGCTGGAGGAGCTCTATGCCGAGGGCAAGCTGCTGGAGGCGCAGCGGTTGGAGCAGCGCACTCAGTTCGACCTGGAGATGATCGCCGCCACCGGCTCCTGCGCCGGCATCGAGAATTATTCCCGCTATCTGTCCGGCCGCCAGCCAGGCGAGCCGCCGCCGACCCTGTTCGAATATCTGCCAAAGGACGCGCTGCTGGTGGTCGATGAGGGGCACGTCACGGTGCCCCAGATCGGCGGCATGTATTGGGGCGACTTCCGCCGCAAGACGGTGCTGTCGGAATATGGCTTCCGCCTGCCGTCCTGTATCGACAATCGGCCGCTGAAGTTCGAGGAATGGGACGCGATGCGGCCACAATCGGTCTTCGTCTCGGCCACCCCCGGCCCGTGGGAGATGGAGCGCACCGGCGGTGCCTTCACCGAGCAGCTGGTCCGCCCGACCGGCCTGATCGACCCGATCATCATCATCCGCCCGACCGCCACTCAGGTCGACGATGTGATGGCCGAGTGCCGGGACTGCGCCGCCAAGGGCCAGCGCGTGCTGGTCACGACGCTGACCAAGAAAATGGCCGAGGCGCTGACCGAATATCTGCACGAGCATGGGATCAAGGTCCGCTATGTCCATTCCGACGTCGATACGCTGGAGCGGATCGAGATCATCCGCGACCTGCGCCTCGGCGTGTTCGACGTGCTGATTGGTATCAACCTGCTGCGTGAGGGGCTGGACATCCCGGAATGTTCGACCGTCGCCGTGCTGGATGCCGACAAGGAAGGGTTCCTGCGCAGCCGCACCTCGCTGATCCAGACAATTGGGCGAGCGGCTCGGAACGTGGACGGCCGCGCAATCCTCTATGCCGACACCATCACCGAAAGCATGAAGGCGGCGATGGAGGAGACCGAGCGCCGGCGCGAGAAGCAGCAGCTCTACAACGCCGCCAACGGCATCACCCCGGAAAGCGTGCGCAAAGACATCGCCGATATTCTCAACAGCGTCTATGAGCGTGCCGACCGTGTCACCGTCGCGGTCAATGCCGAGGGCGGCAACCTGGTCGGCCACAACCTCAAGGCCCATATCGCCGACCTGGAAAAACGCATGCGCGCCGCCGCCGCCGACCTCGAATTCGAGGAAGCCGCGCGCCTGCGCGACGAAATCAAGCGCCTGGAGGCCTCCGAACTCGACATTGCCGGCAACCCGGCGCCGGTGGGCATCTCCAACCGCCGCGATTTCCCGCTAGCGCAGAAGATCGCAGCCCAGCCGAAGAAGCAGTGGCGCGGCAAGCGGCGGTAGCGGTAATTCGGACGTGGGTCGGTTGAGCGAAACGCCATGATCTACTACGCAGTTCTCGGTCCTCCACCCGACCCGTATCCCGATCCGATGGCTCGCTTAAATCGGCCATTCGGAAGAGGGGAGCTTCCCCCTCCGCGAGTATATGTGCTTGAGCCGCAATCAGACGGTGATGTGATCGTCTGCAGCTATGCAGCGGACGGCGAATTCTGCGGTGACGTTTGGTACGAAACACCGCAAGACACGATGGACAGTCTTCGCTCCGACCACGCCGATGCACTCAGTGAGTGGTGTGAAACGGATACGGATGACCTGCGAGAGGCAGTCAAAATAGCTTTGATAGCTGCCGCCTGAGGATTCAAAATTGGGTTGCCGGACGGCATGGAGCGCGGTGCCTGACTTTTTCGAACCGGCGAGCGAGCGTGACCTCGATATGTGGGAGGGCGACGCCGGGGATCACGTCGTTTAAGTCGTCCCCTCGTCACCCAATCCGATAAGCTCGGCCCATGATTTAATAAGCATTTATCGCTGGCGCGACTGCTGGGGACATAATAATTAATAGCTAACAGGCAGGCAGGAGAAAATCATGAAATTCCGCGGCATGGTCACGGTCGCAGCGTTCGTTGTTACTGTATTGCTTTCGCCGGTTGCAGGTGCGCAGGCGATAGATCCGGAGGCGCTCAAGACAGCACGGCAGCTTCTGGACGCCATGCATGCGTCGTCGCTGAGCGATCAGATGGTCAAGCAGATGATGACGTCGATGGCGGCGGGCCTTGAAGCCAGCAATCCAGGCAAAGGCGCGGAAGTTCAGAAACTGTTGAACGAAGTTCTATTGCCCGAAATTAGCAAGATAAAACCGGAGATGCTCGAGGCGAGCGCCAATATTTACGCCGCAAATTTCTCCGCGGACGAATTGAAGAAGTTGCTGGCGTATTATCAATCGGATATCGGTCGCAAGATGATCGAGCGCTTGCCAATCATGATACAAGAACAGGGCCAAGTATCGCGCGCAATGGTCGCCAAAATGATGCCCGACCTCCAGGCAAAACTCCAAGCTGCAATTACGTCGCGTGGGCTTAACAAGCCCAAGAACCTGTAGTTTGGGGGGAGTGAAGCCGTAACCGGACTTGGTCCAGAAGCCTCCTACTGCTCCTCATAGCGCACCCGGTACATCCGGCACTCCTTCCGCCCCACCTTCCGGAAATGGTCCTCGCCTGACGCATAGAGACCTTCGCCGATCGCCTCGCCCACATCCGGGTACATGCCCAGATAGAATCCCTCGTCGAATCCCTCCAACTCCCGGCCGGTCTCCCGCCAGCCGCGTTCGATGAAGTCGACGATCAGCGGGGCGATGTCGGCGCCTTCGGGTTCGGCGATCTTGGTGCGGTGGTGGCCGGCGACAAGCTTTACCCGGATCGATTCGGAGAGCTGGTAGTTCTCGGTGATCTCCGGTCCGCCATATTCGTCGTCGACGCCCTGCAGCAGCAGGGTTGGCGTGGCCAATGTGCGCAGATGGGCGAAGCGTTTCGGCTCGAGCTGACGCTGGGGTTGGCGGAACGGGTAGAACACGCAGACGATGGCGGTGACCGTGCAGCGCTGCGCCGCCAGCGTCATGGCCCGCGCGCCGGCCGAACGGCCGATCAGGAAGATTTCTTGGGTCCCCCGGTTGCGGATCGCCTGCTCCAGCACCTTCGCCTTCTGGTCGATCTTGCCCGGTCCGGCGGTGCCCGTCCCGCTGGTGAAGACCTCGCCATGCGTCAGGAAGGCCGAGTCGGGGCCTTCCAGCGCCTTGCGCAGACGCGTTTCGGCCAAGCGGTCAGCGGGGTAGGAGTCGCCGCCGGCGAAAAAAATGGTTCTTGCCATTCGGCTGCTTTCCTTTGGCGGCTACTTTCCCAGGTGCTCGGGCTTCTCAGACCGGTTCGACCCGCATCCTGTACTTCCTGCCCTCACGCCGGCCTGCGGCCTGGAAATGCTGGGCGCCCGAGGGGCAGCGGCCGTTGGCGACCGCCTCGGCGATGCCGGGATAGGCCCACAGATAGAGGTGCTCGTCGAAGCCCGCCATATTCTGGCCGGCATCGCGCCAGCCGCCGGCGATATAGGGCGGGATCAGCTTGAGGAGATGGCGTCCGGCCGGGCTGTCCGCCCGCATATGGTGATCGCCCGGCACGAAGCGCAGGCGGATCACTTCGGACAGCTCGTAGTCTTCCGTCAGCTCGTTTCCGCCATACTCGTCGCTTGCCCCCTGGAGGATGAGCGTCGGCGTCTCAAGCTTAGCGAGATGTATGAACCGTCCCGGCTCGATCCGCATGCCGGGCATCCGGAACGGATAGAACAGACACGCGACCGCCACCACGCGCGGGTTTCGCGCAGCGAAGAGCGTGGCGATCCGGGCGCCGGACGAGCGGCCGATCAGGAAGACCTCGCGATCGTCGCCGACCCGGCCGACCGCATCTGCGATCATGCCAAGCCGCTCCTCGATGCTCGCCGGGCTGCTGACGGTCCAGGGGCGATGGACTTCCGGGTGGCGCACGAAGCGTACATCGTCGCTTTCCAGCAGGCGGCCCAGCGCCTCCTCCCAGTCCTGCTCGCCCGGGTAGGAATCGCCACCCGAATAGAAAATCGTCCGCGGCACGGTTTCCCCTATTTTTGCTTTTGCTTCAGCCCGGCCATGTAATTCACCACCAGCGATTGCGCCATATCCCAAGCGGTGGTCGGTGCCACCATGTGCAGATTGTCCGCGGCGGTCAGCGTGTTGATGCCCTCCAGGCTCGCCCACAGCACTGCGGCGGCCAGGCGGCGGTCGCTTTCGCGGCCGGGCGGGAAGAGGGGAGCCATGGCGCGCTCCACCTCCGCCACCAGGCGGCTAACGCTGGCCGGGAACTCCTCTGTGAAGCGATGCGGTGCAGCCGACTTGAACTCCAATGTCGCGGTCCAGCGGTTGCGGTGCCTGGCGGTGAAGGCGAGATATTCGCGGGCGATCGCCAGCATCGCCTCGATCGGGTCCTTGGGCAGCACCGCGCGGGCGGCGAAATGCGCCTCCATCTCCTGCAGCGTTTCCAGGTTCAGCCTGAGGATGATCTCCTCGAAATTCTCGAACAAGTTATAGAGCGTGCCGACGGCGACGCCGATCTCGTTCGCTAGCCGCCGGGCGTTCAGCCCCTTCAGCCCTTCCGTCTCCAGAATCAGCCGCGCCGCATCCAGCGCGCGGTCGCGCAGCGTGTCGCGCCCGACCCGGGTCGAAGTTTTTTTTGAACTTTTTTGAACAACGTTCATTTCAACTCTTGAACAACGTTCATATTTTCGCTTATGGTCATTATGAACGATGTTCAACTTGTCGTCCACAAGGAGCTGACAATGATCAAGGCAACCGGCCTTTCGCTGCTGACCACAAAGCGTTTCGGCTATCTGTTCCTGTCGCAGACCCTCGGCATCTTCGCTGACAATTTCGCCAAGTCCGCCATCGCGGTGCTGCTGCTGTTCGGCGCCGGCCGTGGATCGGTCGCCGCAGATGTGGCGACAGCCTTGTTCATCCTGCCCTATGCCTTCTTTGCGCCGCTCGCCGGCCGGCTGGCCGACCGCTTCGCCAAGTATCGCGTGGCGCGGATCGTGAAGGCGATGGAAATCCCGGTCACCGCCTTTGCCGGCATCGCCATATGGTCCGGCGGCAGCACACTCATGCTGGCGGCGATGTTCCTGGCCGGCATGCAGGCGACTTTCTTCAGCCCGGTCAAGTACGGGATCCTGCCTGAGCTGGTCTCGGGCGAGGAGTTGGTAGCCGCCAATGGCTATGTCGAGTCCGCCTCGTTCCTGGCGATCCTGGCCGGCACCATCCTGGGCGGGCTGGTCGGCGGGCTGGGCGCGGCGCCGTTCGCTGCCCTGATCCTGCTCGCTGTCTCCGGCGCCGGCGCGGTGCTGGCCTTCCGTATTCCCCGGACCGAGCTTTCCGATCGCACCGTGTCGATCTCACTGGTGCCCGGCGCCGGCACGCGGGAGCTGCTGGGTTCGCTCCGCGGCTGGCGCCGGGCCCATGCCGCGGCGGTGGCGCTGTCCTGGTTCTGGATGGCCGGCGCGGTGCTGCTAGCGGAAATCCCGGCCTATGCCCGCGACGTCGTGCATGTGGAGGCGCATGGCGGCACCATCCTGCTGGCGATGCTGGCCTTTGGCATTGGCGCCGGCTCGATCGGCTACGGCTTTGTCGCCGGGCGCCGTTTCGCCGGCGCGGCGATCCCGTTCGGCTTCCTGGGCATGGCCATCGCGACCGCGATGACCGCGCTGGTTCCGGCCGACGGCACGGGCATATATTGGGGTGCCGCTTGGCTGTTCCTGGCCTCGTTCTGCGGCGGCCTGCTGTCGGTGCCGCTCTATGTCGCCCTCCAGCAGGGTGCGCCGAGCGAGGCGCGGGCGCGGGCCGTATCGGGCAACAACCTGCTCAACGCGATCTACATGGTCGTCGGCACCGTCGCCGCTGCCATCGCCGGCGCGGTGTGCGACAAGATCGGCATCGATGGCGGCCTGTCGGTACGCTTCATCCTGCTAGGTACTGCGGCGGCCACCGCCTTCGCCATCATCCCGGCTTGCCTCAACATCCCGGAGGCGGCGCAGGCCGTGCTCGGCCGGTTGCTGATGATGGCCTACCGGGTCGAGGTGCGTGGGCTGGGCAACCTGGCCAAGGCCGGCCCGGGCGCAGTGATCACGCCCAACCACGTCACCTGGGTCGACGCCGCCCTTCTGGCCTCGGCCCTGCCGGGCCGCCCGGCCTTCGCCATCAACACCTTCACTGCCCGCAAATGGTGGGTGCGGTGGGCCAGCGGCATGGTCGAGTCCCTGCCGCTCGACCCGACCAACCCGATGGCGCTCAAGACCCTGGTGCGCGAGGTCCGCTCCGGTCGCCACTGCGTCATCTTCCCGGAAGGCCGCCTGACCAAGACCGGCAGCCTGATGAAGATCTATGACGGTCCGGCGCTGATCGCCGACAAGGCTTGTGTGCCGGTGATCCCGGTGCGCATCGACGGCGCCGAGCGCAGCCTGCTGAGCCGGCTGGGCGGCATCTATCGCCGCCGCGCCTTCCCCAAGATCACCGTCACCATCCTGCCGCCGACCCGGCTCACGACCGAACCCGGCATCACCAGCCGCGCCCGCCGCGAGGCCTTGGGGCGGGGGCTCTACGACCTGATGTCGAACGCCGCCTTCCGCACCTTCGACGCCGATCGCACCATCTTCACCGCGGTGCTGGACGCCGAGCGCGACAACGGCCGGCGCGAGATCCTGGAGGATATGGAGCGCGTGCCGGTGACCTACGGAAAGCTGCTGACCGGCGCGCTGGTGCTGGGCCGCAAGCTGGCCGCCACCACTGAGAAGGGCGAGGCTGTCGGTCTGCTGCTGCCCAACTCGGCCGCTGGGGTAGTGTCGTTCCTGGGGCTGCAGGCCTTCGGCCGCATCCCGGCGATGCTCAACTACTCGACCGGCCAGGCCAATATGACGGTGGCCATCCAGGCCGCCGCCATCCGCACGGTCGTGACCTCCCGCCGCTTCGTGACGATGGGCAAGTTCGAGAGCCTGGTCACGCATCTGGGGACGATGACGAAGATCGTGTATCTTGAGGATATCCGCGCCACCGTCGGCCTGTCCGACAAGCTGCGGGGCCTCGCCGACAGGATGGGCGCGCGCAAGCGCCAGGCCAAGGTCGATCCGAAGTCGCCGGCGGTGATCCTGTTCACCTCGGGGTCTGAGGGTACGCCTAAGGGCGTCGCGCTCAGCCATCGCGGCCTGCTGTCCAATGTCGGTCAGGCGGCGTCGCGCATCGCCTTCAACCCGACCGATGTGGTGCTGAACGCGCTGCCGGTGTTCCACTCCTTCGGCCTGACGGCGGGCCTGCTGCTGCCGCTGGTCTCAGGCGTGAAGACCGTGCTGTATCCGAACCCGCTGCATTACCGCCGCGTGCCGGAGGTGGCGTACGACACCGACGCCACCATCCTGTTCGGTACCGACACCTTCCTCACCGGCTATGCGAAGCAGGCGCATCAGTACGACTTCCGTACCCTGCGCTATGTCTTCGCCGGCGCCGAGCGGGTGCGGCCGGAAACCCGGCGCGTCTGGGCGGAGAAGTTCGGCGTCCGCATCTTCGAAGGCTACGGCGCGACCGAGACCGGCCCGGTGCTGGCGATCAACACGCCGATGCATGCCCAGGAAGGCACGGTCGGCCGCCTGCTGCCGGATGTCGAAGCCCGCTTGGAACCGGTGCAAGGCATCGAGAAGGGCGGCCGCCTGCTGGTCCATGGCCCCAACATCATGCTGGGCTATCTCCGCGCCAGCGCCCCGGGGGTGATCGAGGGTCTGACGGATGGCTGGTACGATACCGGCGACATCGTCGAGATCGACGCCGCCGGCTATGTCACCATCCTCGGCCGGGCCAAGCGTTTCGCCAAGGTCGCGGGCGAGATGGTGTCGCTCTCGGCGGTCGAGCAGTGGGCTGGGGCCCTGTGGCCCGACTTCGCCCACGCCGCCACCGCGGTTCCCGATCCGCGCAAGGGCGAACGGGTGATTCTTCTGACCACCCGCCCGTCGACCAATCGTGCCGACTTCGCCGCCTATATCCGCGCCAAGGGCCTGCCCGAAGTCGCGACCCCGGCGGAGGTGATCTATGTGCCGGCGATCCCACTGCTGGGCACCGGCAAGACCGACTACGGCGCGGTGAAGGAGATCGCCGTGCGGCCCAGGGTGACCGCGGTGGCCTGATCGGGGACTTAGCACAGGAGCCTCGCGGCGGCGGTGCCGCGAGGCTCCAAATTGTCACCGGTCTACGCCAAATTGTCATTGGACCGCGATAGACAGGCTGAGGGCCCTTACGCGACCTTGCCGGCGCTTTTTCAATAACGAACTGGGGATCCCTATGACCGCGCAAGACACTGAAATCACGCTCGAAATCAGCCGCCGCAAACTTCTCGCTGCGGCGGGGATCGCAACCGTCGCGGCGCCGCTTCTGGATGCCGGGACGGCCCAGGCCGGACGTCCGCAGGGCGGACACGGCCCGCACCCGGGCGTCGATCCGGTGGCGACCCCGCCGGTCGCCGGGCTTCACCTTCAGTTCGGCGCCGATGCGTCGTCGGAGGTGGTGGTGTCCTGGCATACGCTTCAGCCGGTGAAAGGGGCCCGCGCCGTGGTCGGACAGCTCGACGGCAAGCTCGATCACGTGGTCGAGGCCGACGAGACCGGCTACACCGACGCGCAATCCGGCCAGGTCGTCTATGCCTATCACGCGAAGGTCGGCAGGCTGCGGCCCGATGTTGCCTACCTCTATGCCGCGGTTCACAACGGCGCCGATCCGCAATTCGGTACCTTCCGCACGTCTCCGCGCGGCCGCGCGCCATTCGTCTTCACCAGCTTCGGCGACCAGGGCACGCCGACTTTGGGCAAGAAATACGTCCCGCCGGCGGGCGTCACGATTGCGAGCCCGCCCTTCGTGAATGACAATCTTGGCTCTCCAGCGGCGTCCGACACCACACTGGGCGTCGAGCGGCTGCAACCCCTGTTCCATCTGTTCAATGGTGATCTCTGCTACGCCAATCTCGCCACGGACCGGGTCCGCACCTGGTGGGATTTCTGGGCGAACAACAGCCGCAGCGCCCGCAATCGCCCCTGGATGCCCTCGGCCGGCAACCACGAGAACGAGCTCGGCAACGGGCCGATCGGCTATCAGGCCTATCAGACCTATTTCTCGGTGCCGGAGGCGCACGGCCAGACGGATGTGACGCGCGGCTTGTGGTACGCCTTCACCGCCGGGTCGGTGCGGGTGGTCAGCATCGCCAACGACGACGTCGTCTACCAGGACGGCGGCAGTTCCTATGTCCGGGGTTATTCGGGCGGCGCCCAGAAGGCCTGGCTCGAGCGGGAATTGTCCACCGCCCGCCGCGATTCGAATATCGACTGGATCGTGGTCTGCATGCACCAGGTCGCCATCTCGACCGCGGACATGTTCAACGGCGC
>Ga0070665_100008939_pt1 | contig 10151 bp, 10 predicted proteins | sample KBSS13metaG_FD_65862 | JGI IMG/M metagenome (GOLD analysis project Ga0070665, IMG submission 65862) | Switchgrass rhizosphere microbial communities from Kellogg Biological Station, Michigan, USA - KBS S1-3 metaG | ecosystem: Host-associated > Plants > Roots > Rhizosphere > Soil ...
CGGGGACGATCCCCCATGCCTAATCGCGTCGCGGGCACGGGCCGCTACCTGCCGTCCGCGGTGGTCACCAACGCGGATCTCGCCACGCGCGTGGCGACGAGCGACGAATGGATACGCTCGCGCACCGGCATTCGCCAGCGGCATGTCGCGGCCGACGACGAACAGACGTCCGATCTCGCGCTCGCCGCCTCGCGCGAAGCGCTCGCTGCGGCCGGCATTGCGCCCGAGCATGTCGATCTCATCATCGTCGCGACCACGACCCCCGATATCATCTTTCCCTCGACCGCGTGCATCCTGCAGGAAAAGCTGGGCGCGCACGGCGGTGCGGCGTTCGACGTGCAGGCGGTCTGCTCGGGCTTCGTCTACGCGCTGGCGCTGGCCGATCGGATGCTGGCGGGCGGCATGGCGAAGAACGCCCTGGTCGTCGGTGCCGAAATCTATTCGCGAATTCTCGACTGGAACGACCGCGGCACCTGCGTGCTGTTCGGTGACGGCGCAGGGGCGGTGGTGCTGGTGCCTTCGGCCGCGCCGGGCATTCTCACCGCGCATCTGCACGCCGACGGGCACTACCGGAATATCCTCTGCGTGCCGGGCCAGGTGCGCAATGGCGTCGTCGCCGGCACGCCGTTCCTGCACATGGATGGCCAGGGTGTATTCAAGTTCGCGGTGAAAGTGCTGGCGGAGGTCGCTCAGGAAGCGCTCGTCGCGACCAAGATGAACGCGGACGACATCGACTGGATGATCCCGCACCAGGCCAATCTGCGCATCATGGATGCCACGGCGCGCAAGCTGAAGCTGCCGAACGAGCGTGTCGTCAGCACGGTGGACATGCACGCCAATACGTCTGCCGCGTCGATTCCGCTCGCGCTCGATGTCGCCGTGCGCGACGGACGGATTCGCCACGGCCATCACCTGATGTTGCTCGGCGTGGGCGGCGGATTCACCTGGGGCGCGGTATTCTTGCGATGGACCGACCAATGAAGCTCGCTTTCGTTTTTCCCGGCCAAGGGTCGCAGCAGATCGGCATGATGGACGATTTTGCCGATGTCGCCGAGGTGCGCGCGACGTTCGACGAAGCCTCGTCCGCGCTCGGCGAAGACCTGTGGGTGCTTGCCGAAAAAGGCCCCGTCGAGGCCATCAACCTGACGCGCAATACCCAGCCGCTGATGCTCACGGCCGACCTTGCGATCTGGCGGGCGTGGCTCGCTGCGGGTGGGCCGAAGCCGGCAGTAGTGGCGGGTCACAGCCTCGGCGAATATGCGGCGCTGGTCGCCGCCGGCGCGCTCGCGTTGGCGGATGCCGTGCCGCTCGTACGCTTTCGCGCCGAGGCGATGCAAGACGCCGTGCCGCCCGGGATCGGCGCGATGGCGGCGGTCATGGGTCCCGACGACGTGGTCGCCGAAGCCTGCCGGGAAGCGGCCCAGGGCGAGATCGTCGAGGCGGTCAATTTCAACGCACCAGGCCAGGTGGTCATCGCGGGACACAGGGCCGCCGTCGAGCGTGCGATCGCCGCCGCCAAGGCCCGCGGCACCAAGCGCGCGCTGATGCTGCCGGTGTCGGCTCCTTTCCACAGCTCGCTCCTCAAGCCCGCGGCGGTTCGGCTGGCGCGAAAGCTCGCGGACACCCGGATCGCGACGCCCTCGATTCCGGTGCTGCACAACGTCGATGTGACGACGCATCCCGAGCCTGCGGCGATTCGTGTCGCGCTGTCCGAACAGGCCGCGAGCCCCGTACGCTGGTCCGAAACCATTCGCGCGATGGCTGCCGACGGCGTGACGCACATCGTCGAATGCGGTCCCGGCAAAGTGCTGTCGGGCCTCGCGCGGCGCATCGACGAATCGCTCGTCACGTTCGCGTTGAGCGATCGCGCGGCCGTCGACGAAGCGCAGGCCGCACTGCGCGCGGCATGAAAGGATCGCCAGCATGAGTGCGCGCGAGCTCGAGGGGCAGGTCGCGCTCGTCACCGGCGCCACCCGTGGCATCGGGCGCGCGATCGCGCTGGCACTCGCCGACGGCGGTGCGAAGGTCGTCGGCACCGCGACGACCGACGAAGGCGCGGCGAAGATTTCCGACTACCTCCGGGCCGGCGGTCATGCGGGTGAGGGCATGCGCCTGGATGTCACCGACGCCGCCGCTACCGATGCGGCGCTTGCTGCGATGGAAGCGCGCCAGGGCGCAATCGCCATCCTGGTGAACAACGCCGGCATCACGCGGGACAACCTCGTCGTGCGCATGAAGGACAACGAGTGGGATTCCGTGATGGCCACCAATCTCAGCCCGGTATTCCGCCTGTCGAAGGCGGTGCTTCGGGGCATGATGAAGGCGCGACATGGACGCATCGTCCAGATCGGCTCGGTGGTGGGCGCATCGGGCAATCCTGGCCAGGCCAATTACGCGGCGGCGAAGGCAGCGCTGATCGGATTCACCAAGTCGCTCGCGCAGGAGGTCGGCAGCCGCGGCATCACGGTCAACGCGGTGGCGCCCGGGTTCATCGACACGGACATGACGCGCAGCCTGTCGGACCCGCAGCGCGAAGCGCTGCTCGGCCGTATTCCGCTGGGTCGCCTGGGGGCGCCGGAGGACATTGCGCACGCCGTTCGCTTTCTCGCGGGACCGGCCGCCGGCTACATCACGGGCGCGACGCTTCACGTCAACGGCGGCATGCTGATGATTTGACTTGCATTCCGATGTGTTGCGCGATGCCGGCCGGCGTCGCGGCAGGCCGCGCCATTCTGGTAAAATCGCGAGGTTTTTGGATTCACGTTCCCCGCGGGGGAGGAGACGCATGGAAAACGTTGAACAGCGGGTCAAGAAAATCGTCGCCGAGCAGCTCGGCGTCAACGAGGCGGAAATCAAGAACGAATCCTCGTTCGTCGACGATCTGGGTGCAGACTCGCTCGATACCGTCGAGCTGGTGATGGCCCTGGAAGAAGAGTTCGAAACGGAAATTCCCGACGAAGAAGCCGAGAAGATCACGACCGTGAAGCAGGCGATCGATTTCATCGGCGCGCATGTGAAAAAGTAGTGCCGGACGCGGCGCAGCGGCTTGCCGCTGCGCCTGTCGTCTTGGTCGCCCGTGTCGCAAGCTCGTTGCGGCCCCAGGGCAGGCAAGCCGGTATGACCATTCGCCCCTCGTTCCCATGTCGCGTCGCCGCGTTGCCGTCACCGGGTTAGGGATCGTCGCCCCCGTCGGGATTGGCGTCGCCGCGGCATGGGAAGCCATTCTTGCGGGACGCTCGGGGATCGCGCCGATCACGCGCTTCGATGCGTCGACATTTCCGTCGCGCATCGCGGGTGAGGTGAAGGACTTCGACGTCTCGAAATGGCTCTCGGCCAAGGAGGCGCGCCGCTACGACACCTTCATTCACTACGGCCTCGTGGCGACGATGGAGGCCATCCGCGACGGCAACCTCGAGGACTACACCGGCGACAAGGAGCGTGTGGGCGTCTGCATCGGCTCAGGCATCGGCGGCCTGCCGATGATCGAGGACACGCAGACGGCCTACGTACAGGGCGGCGTGCGCAAGGTCTCGCCGTTCTTCGTGCCGGGATCGATCATCAACATGGTGTCGGGGCTGGTCTCGATCCACTACGGCTACAAGGGACCGAATCTCGCGATCGTCAGTGCGTGCTCGACCGCCAATCACAGTCTCGGCGAAGCCGCGCGCCTGATCGAGTACGGGGACGCCGACATCATTCTCGCGGGCGGCACCGAGTCGACCATATCACCGCTCGGCGTCGGCGGCTTCTGCGCGGCGCGCGCGCTTTCGCACCGCAACGACGATCCCGCGACCGCGAGCCGCCCCTGGGACGTCGGCCGCGATGGCTTCGTGCTCGGTGAGGGGGCAGGCGTGCTCGTGCTGGAAGAGCTGGAGCATGCGAAGGCGCGCGGCGCAAAGATCTATTGCGAGCTCGTGGGCTATGGCATGAGCGCGGATGCCCATCACATCACGGCGCCCCCCGACGATGGCGATGGCGCGCGCCGCAGCATGATCAACGCCCTTCGCAATGCGAACATGGCGCCTGCCGACATCGACTACGTCAACGCTCACGGGACCTCGACGCCGCTCGGCGACATCGCGGAATGCACGGCGGTCAAGCGGGCGTTCGGCGATCACGCGCACAAGCTCGCGGTGTCGTCGACCAAATCGATGACAGGCCATCTGCTCGGCGCCGCCGGCGGCATCGAAGCGGTGTTCTCGGTACTGGCGATTCGCGACCAGATCGCCCCGCCCACCGTGAACCTCTTCCAGACCGACCCGCAATGCGACCTGGACTTCGTGCCCAACACCGCACGCAAGATGAAGATCGGCGCAGTGATGTCGAATTCGTTCGGCTTCGGCGGCACCAACGCAACGCTCGTGTTTCGCGCGGCCTGAAGCCCGCGCGGGACCTCCTTCATGGCCCTGATCGTTCAGAAGTATGGCGGCACGTCCGTCGGCAGTCCGGAGCGCATCCGCAATGTCGCGGCCCGCATCGCGCATTTTCATCGCAACGGACATCAGCTTGTCGTGGTGCCCTCGGCAATGGCCGGGGAGACCAATCGGCTGCTTGCACTGGCAAAGCAACTCTCGGCGAATCCCGATCCGCGCGAGCTCGACGTCGTCGCCGCGACCGGCGAGCAGGTGACGATCGGCCTCCTTGCCATCGCGCTCAAGGACATCGGCATCGGGGCGCGCAGCTACACCGGCGGCCAGGTCCGTGTGCTGACCGACAGCGCCTTCAACAAGGCGCGCATCCTCGAGATCGACGATTCGCGAATCCGCAAGGACCTGGCCGAAGGCAAGGTCGTCATCGTCGCGGGTTTCCAGGGTGTCGACGTCAACGGCAACATCACGACGCTCGGCCGCGGCGGCTCGGATACGTCGGGCGTGGCGCTGGCAGCGGCGCTCACGGCGGACGAATGCCAGATCTATACGGACGTCGACGGCGTCTACACCACGGACCCGCGCATCGTTCCCGAGGCGCGGCGCCTGGACCGGATCACGTTCGAAGAGATGCTGGAGCTCGCGAGCCAGGGATCGAAAGTCCTGCAGATACGCTCGGTCGAGTTCGCCGGCAAATACAAGGTCAAGCTCCGCGTGCTGTCGTCGTTCGAGGATCCCGAGTCCACGTCGAGCGGCACGTTGATCACCTTCGAGGAAGACGAGCACATGGAACAGTCGATCATTTCAGGCATCGCCTTCAACCGCGACGAGGCGAAGATCTCGGTCATGGGCGTCGAGGACAAGCCGGGGATCGCCTACAGCATCCTGGGGCCGGTCGCCGACGCGAACATCGACGTCGACATGATCGTGCAGAACATCGGCGCTTCGGGACACACCGACTTCTCGTTCACGGTCAACCGCAACGAGTACGAGCAGGCGCTGGCCGTGCTGAAGTCCGCCACCGGAAAGAATTTCACGGCGCGCGAGATCATCGGCGACAAGCGGATCTGCAAGGTGTCGGTGGTGGGCATCGGGATGCGCTCGCACGTCGGCCTCGCGTCCCGGATGTTCAAGGCCCTGGCGGATGTGGGCATCAACATCCAGATGATCTCGACCTCCGAGATCAAGATTGCCGTGATCATCGACGAAAAATATCTCGAGCTCGCCGTGCGCGAGCTGCACAAGGCATTCGACCTGGAGACGGCACCGCAGGTTGTCTGATGCCGAGTGGGCAATACTCCCCGGAAACCAGTCACCACGGAGGCGCGTGCCTGTAAGGTAACTTACAGCGCGCCTCGGTAACATCCTCCTGCGACGCGCCATTCGAGCGCGCATTCGGAGGACAAATCCATGAAGTTCGTGAAGCGCAGTGCCGTTGGCGCGGCCATCGCCGCGCTGGTTGCGACCTTGTGCCTTCCTGCGATCGCCGAGGCCAAGAAGCCCGGGGCGCCGGATGAGGTGGTCAAGGCGCGGCAAAAGTTCTTCGGGATCGAGAACGTCGACGCCAACGGCAACGTCAAGGGCGACAAGGTCATCTTCTCGTGGGCGACCAACACAACCTACGCTGCGTCGATCCAGGGTCGCGTGGTCCTGCTCGACAGCTACATCAACAGGCCCGAGCTCCCGACCAGCGGTGTGATCGACCGGCGGCGCTCGCCGTTCCTGCCCGACGATTTCGTCGACCTCAAGCCCGAGGCGATCTTTCTCGGACACGGTCATTTCGATCATGCCGACAACGCCGCCTACATCGCGAAATGGACAGGGGCGACGATCTACGCGTCCGCGGAAACCTGCGCTGCGATGCAGGCGGATGTGACCAAGATGTGGAACGATCCGAATCCGCAGAATGGGGGCGAGAAGGTCATTCCCGACAACAAGCCGGTCAACTGCGTAAGCGTCTCCGCTCCCGGAAGCTTTCCGGGCAACTACGATCCCACGACCAACAAGTCGTCGGTCACGCGTCTCTCGCAGCTCGATCCGCAGGTCTGCATCCTGGCCTTCAAGTTCATCCACTCCGGAACGGCGCCCGTCGATTCAACGTTCGTGCACACGCCGCTCGCCAACCTGGGCGACCCGCGCTATGACGGACGGACCATCACCACGCCAGCGCCCGCGGTGACCTATCCCGCGATGTTCCCGGCCGGCACGCCGTTCACGCCGCCGACCAACGTGGCGAACCGGGTCCCGGGGCAGCTTGATACGCGGTCGACGGGCGGCATCGGCGGACCGTACGTCATCTTCTACCAGTTCATCCTCAAGGGCGGCGACAACAACTTCTCGTTCGTGTGGGTGAACTCGGCAGGCCCCGCAACGGAGGGCATCGGCGCCGATCCCGGCTTCGTGACGCTCGCGCAATACCAGGATCCCGCGACGCCCGCGGCCACGCTGGCGCTGGCGAAGAACATCGGCGCGGGGCTGTATTCGCTGATGGACACGCTGCCGCAGACCGACGTGCTGTTCGGGTCGATCGTGAGCCTCGGCGCGACCAACAACCAGCAGCGCGACATCATCAAGGTCCAGCAGCACCTGAAGCCCAAGGTCTACTATCCGGGACACCTGACCGACGTTGCACAGGCAGGATCTGCGATCTATCACAAGATCAACTGGCGTGAAACCGCGCTAGCGATGGGATTTCCGCAGAGCGACTGGCCGGAGTTCCGTCTGCTCGTGGACCCGAACGACTTCATGGTGCCGCAGGTCTTCGATCCGGACGACAAGCGCTGGGCCAAGTCGAGCAAGGGGGTTCCCGACCTGTGCCGCGGGAAGTAGCCGGCCATCGTGCGGCGGCGGTCACCCATGATCGCCGCCGCTGAATCTTCGGCCTTCGCGCCGCCGGTGCTGAAACCGGCCGACGGCGCGCACGGCAAGCCGATCAGCGCGGCGTCCGACAACGTCGTCGAGCTCTCGGCCGTGCGGTTCTCATGGCCGCGGAGTGAAACCTCGCCGGTCATCGACATTCCGTCCCTGCAGATCGCGCGCGGCGAGCGCTTTTTCCTGCGCGGAGCGAGCGGCAGCGGCAAGTCGACGCTGCTGAACCTTCTCGCCGGCGTGATCACGCCTCAGCAGGGGACCATTCGCATCCTCGGCCATGACCTGAAGATGCTCGGCGCGGCGGGGCGGGACCGCTTCCGCGCCGATCATGTCGGCTACATTTTCCAGATGTTCAATCTGATCGCGTACTTGTCCGTGATCGAGAACGTCACGCTGCCCTGCTATTTTTCGGCGCTGCGGCAGGCGCGTGCCACGCGACGAGGCGGCAGCGTCGCTGCAGAGGCCCTGCGCCTGCTGCACGCGCTCGACATGGGCAGCGACGATCTCCTGGCACGCCCCGTCACCAAGCTCAGCGTCGGACAGCAGCAGCGCGTCGCCGTTGCGCGGGCGCTGATCGGCAGTCCCGAACTCATCATTGCGGACGAACCGACTTCCGCGCTCGACGAGGATCGGCGCACAGTCTTTCTCGATCTGCTCTTCCGGCAATGCTCGCGCGAGCGCACCGCGCTGGTATTCGCGAGTCACGACGGGTCGCTCGCTCGGCGGTTCGATCGCGTGATCGGGTTGTCGGGAGTGGGTGACGCGTGATCGCGGCCCTTGCACTCAAAAGCCTGCGCAACCGTCGCGGGACTGCTGCGCTGACCGTGATCGCCATCGCTCTCGCGGTCAGCCTCCTGATCGGCGTAGAGCGTATCCGTGAGCAATCGCGCGAAAGCTTCGCGAGCACGATCGCCGGAACCGATCTGATCGTCGGCGCGCGCAGCAGCCCGGTGCACCTGCTTCTTGCGTCGGTGTTTCGAATCGGCGACGCCACCAGCAACGTCGGGTGGACGAGCTATCGCACGCTCGCCGGGCGCCCGGAAGTCGAATGGACGATACCGCTGTCGCTCGGGGATTCGCACCGGGGTTTTCGCGTGGTCGGCACGACGTCCGATTACTTCGAGCACATGCACTTTGCGGGTGAGCGGAAACTCAACTTCGCATCGGGTCACCGCTTCGAGCGCGCACACGACGCGGTGCTCGGCCATGAAGTGGCGATGGCCCTTGGTTACGGCATCGGCCAGAGCGTCGTGATCGCACACGGCTCGGGAGATGTTGCGTTCACGCTCCACGAGGACCAACCATTTCGCGTCGTAGGCGTGCTCGAGCGAACCGGAACACCGGTGGATCGCGCGATCCACGTTCCCCTCGAAGGCATGGACGCCGTGCATGCGGACATCCGGGGTATGCCGCCGGATCCGCTTGCGGCGGCGGTGCAGGCCGCGCGCGCGAGCCGCGACGCTCGCGACGGCAGCGCGCCGCGCGCGTCCGGGCACGACGGGCTTGTGCAGGATGACTCAGCGCGCACGATCACGGCGTTCCTGGTCGGACTGAAGTCGCGACGCGACGCATTGTCGCTGCAACGATTGATCAATCAGTTTCCAGGGGAGCCGCTGACTGCGATCCTTCCTGGCGTAACGCTGCTGGAGGTCTGGGGAATAGTCGGCATCGCGGAGCGCGCATTGCTCGCCGTATCGATCCTCGTCGTCGTGGTGGGCCTTGCGGGAATGCTGGTCGCGCTGCTCACCAGCCTGAGCGAGCGGCGCCGCGAAATGGCCGTGCTTCGATCGGTCGGCGCACGTCCGATGCAGATATTCGCGCTGATATTGGGCGAGGCGATGCTGCTCACGACGCTCGGCATAGCGGTCGGCGTCGCGATGGTTTACTGTGGACTGGTGGTGGGACGACCCTGGCTCGAATCGCAATTCGGGTTGTTCATGGACATCCGCGGGCCGTCGCCCTACGAGTGGGGCCTCGCCGCATCGACGGCGGTGGCGGGTGCGCTGATCGGCATGATCCCGGCGTATCGTGTCTACCGCTATTCGCTTGCCGACGGCATGGTCATTCGCGTTTGAAGGAACGCTACGATGAAAACGATCCGCATTCTCGCGATCTCGCTCCTCTTCGGGACGTTGTGGATGGGCGGAGCGCTCGCCGACGGGGCGCGCAAGCTCCAATGGGACGACCTGGCGGTGAGAATGGCGCCGGCGGACAATCCGTTCTCGAGCCTCTCGGTGGAGCAGCTCGAGGCCCTCGCCGACGTGGCGGCGCTGCGCGACCGAAAGGCGCGCGGCATCGAACTCACCGTGCCGGAAAGCACCCTCCTGCGAGCGGGTGAGGTGAAGCTGCAGAAGACCGGCGTCGACGCCGATGCGCTGCTGTCAAAGCGCGATGCGGTCGCGGGCAAGCAGCAGGCGCTTGCCTCCACCGTCAATCCCGCGCTCGATGGCCAGATCGTGCGCCTGCCCGGCTACATGCTGCCGCTCGAATTCTCCGGCAAGCAGGTGACGGAGTTCCTGCTCGTGCCCTGGGTCGGCGCTTGCATCCACACGCCGCCGCCGCCGCCCAACCAGATCGTGCATGTGAAGGCGGACAAGCCGTTCGACGCAAAGGGCATGTTCGACGCGGTCTGGGTGACTGGCAAGATGACGGCGAGCGCAAGCAAGAGAGCGGTGTACATCGTCGACGGCGCATCGGAAGTGGACGCCGGATACTCGATCCGAGCGAGCAGCGTCGAGCGGTACTAGGCCAGTTCGACAGTCATTCTGCGAGCGTTCTGGACCGGTCTCAGCGCGGGCTCGTATAATGCCGGGCGATGGAGACGTGGCCGAGTGGTCGAAGGCACTCCCCTGCTAAGGGAGCATACGGGCCAAAACCTGTATCCAGGGTTCGAATCCCTGCGTCTCCGCCAGT
>Ga0070665_100008940_pt1 | contig 10150 bp, 8 predicted proteins | sample KBSS13metaG_FD_65862 | JGI IMG/M metagenome (GOLD analysis project Ga0070665, IMG submission 65862) | Switchgrass rhizosphere microbial communities from Kellogg Biological Station, Michigan, USA - KBS S1-3 metaG | ecosystem: Host-associated > Plants > Roots > Rhizosphere > Soil ...
GTCATTGCCATGCTGAGCCCTCAAGACGACCTGATCGGCCACCAGTTGCCGACCACCTTCGACCAGATCGACAACAGCGATCCCGCGTGGATGGAACGCCTCTGGTACACCGGCCACCCCGCGCCCGGCGGCGAGATCCTGTTCGACATCGGACTGGGTTATCACCCGAACCGCAACGTGATGGACGCCTTCGCAGGCATCGCGGTGCCCGGGCGGCAGTGGAACTTCCGCGTGTCACGCCGACTGCGCCCCGATCCGCTGACCACCACGGTCGGACCGCTCGCGATCCAGGTGATCGAAGGGCTGCGGCGGCACCGTCTCACGCTGGCCGACAACGAGTCGGGTATACGTTTCGAGATCGAGTTCCACGCAACGCTGAATGCGCACGAGGAGAAGGCACACCTGCGGCGGCGCGATGGCCGCGTCACCGAGAACATGGCGCGCGCGCAGCAGCTCGGCCGCTATTCAGGCTGGCTGGAATACGACGGCAAGCGCGTCGAGATCGACGGCTGGCCGGGACAGCGTGACCACTCCTGGGGCGTGCGGGCCGAGATGCGCACCGACGAGACAAGCCCGCCCCTGACGTACTACCCGCCGTTCTTCTACTGCTGGGCGACGGCGCAGTTCAACGGCCGCGGGCTGCACATCTTCTTCAAGGAGCGCGCGCCCGGCGACAAGATCTACCTGTCGGGCGAGGAGGTGTTCGAGCTCGGCAGCAGGGCGTCGTCAAAGAACCAGCTGGTGGACGTGAACCATGAAGCGACTTGGCATTCCGACCCCCATGGCCAGTCGATGGCCGGTGCCGCCTTCCGCCTGAGATTCGCCGACGGACGCGAGCGCGCAGTTCAGGTGCGCACGCTCGCAACGCGGTACTACCTCAAGGGCGGGCTATACGGCGGCCTCGACGGCTGGTTCCACGGCGACGACCGCGGCAAGTTCTTCTCCGCGCACGAGAGCTGGGATCTGAACGACGCATCGACTCGCCGAAAGGTACGAACGCTGGCCGATCAGGTGATCGAGGTGCGCGATGGCGACGAGGTGGGCTACGGCATCATCGAGTACGGCGTCGGCAAGGACTACGCCGCGTACGAATCGGTCCAGATGCATCCGCCGATCTGAGGGCTGCGATGAAGGTGCTCGATCATGCGGCCGCGGCGGCGGTGATTCCAAGGGCAGCGGCGACCACGCTCGTCGTTCGCGACGGGCCGACGGGGCTCGAAGTGCTGATGGTGCGGCGCTCGATGCAGGCGAGCTTCATGCCCGGTGCCTACGTATTCCCTGGCGGCGCGGTCGATCCAGCCGACGGCTCGGAGCAAAGCGAGCGCCAGTGCGACGAATCCGTTGCATCGCTGCGGCGCCGCGTCGGTATCGTCACGCAGGTGGACGACGCTGCACTCGGCTACGCGGTGGCGGCACTGCGCGAATGTTTCGAAGAGTGCGGCCTGTGGCTCGGGGCATCGGCCGAGGCGGCACTGCGCTGGGCTGATCTGCGTGCACAGCTGAATGCGGGCGAACCGATGGCCGTACTCGCGCAACGCCACCGCCTGCCGCTGGCGACGAGCACCTTGCAACCGTGGAGCCACTGGGTCACGCCGTTCGGAATTCCCAAGCGGTTCGACACACTGTTCTTTGTCGCACCGGCCCCTCCGGGCCAAACACCCGAAGTCGATGCGGGCGAAACGACCGCGCTCGAATGGGTCCAGCCGGCGGCGGCATTGAGGGCGCGCGCCGAAGGCACGTTCCAGATGGAGTTCGCGACAGTGCGCACGGTCGAATCGCTGCTGCCCTACACGAGCGTCGCCGAGGTGCTGGCCGAGGCACGTTCGCGCCCGGCCTTGCCGCCGCTGCATCCGCGTCTGCTTCGCGATGCACGGGGGCGCATGAAGGGGGTGCTGCTGCCCGGCCAACCGGGCTATGACGAGGCCAAGCCACTGGCCGACGTCTAGCCGGCCGACTGCATCCGCTCAGGCCTCGCGGCCGCTCGACATTTCTGCGAAGAGCGGGCGCGGCGAGTATTTCAACTCGATGTCCACCTCGGCGCGCATCGCGCGCCGGAGCAAGGCCTCCACGGCCCTGCGTAGTTCATCGGGCACCGAGCGGCCGGCGCCGTCAAGCCATTCCTGCAGCCCAACCAGTGCGCGATTGCCTTCATCGCGTCTCGCCATCAGCTGGTCGATCGACGGGGCCTCGGGTATCGGCGCATCGGGCAATGCCGGTGTCCCGATCGTGGAGGTATCGGCCAGCAACTTTCGCACGCCATCGAGGGCCTGACGCTGCGCCGCAATCTGCGCCACCAGAAAGCCGCTCGACCAGTCGGCCCGCACCTTGAGAGTGTTGAGCAGATTGATCACGCCGAACACCTGGCCGCGCGCGAACTCGTCGTCGAGCCGGCTCAGCACTTCGCTGCGCAGCGTCGCGCACATGCCGTCGATCAGGCGGGGGAAACTGTTGTTCATCGTGCGCTCGTCGTCATGACGCCTCGATCAGTTTGTCCATCTGGCGCAGGCAGGTCGCAATCTGGCTGCCCATGGCCGGCATGCGCATGTCGTTGAAGCGCCCTTCCTCGAAGCAGCGTGCCGCGGCCATGTGCGTGGCAGCGAGTTTGAGCAGCGAGAACACCTGGTAGTAGCGTACCGAGGCCATCGACACTTCGAACCCGGTCTTCTCCGCGTAGCGCGCGTAGAACCACTCCGGTTCGGCGAGGCGGCTGATCAGCTTGCTGCCGCCCATGTACATCGGCAGGCTCGCCCAGCCGAGGTCTTCGTGCGGGTCGCCGAGATGCACGAGTTCCCAGTCGAGGATCGCGGTGATGCGGCCGCCCTCCTCCAGGAAATTGCCGGTCCGATAGTCCCCATGCACGATCGCCACACGCGGCGCTCGCGGTGGGTTCGACTTCAACCAGCGGATTCCCCATTCGGCCAGCGGGTACGATCGCATCGCCCAACGCTCGATCAGCCGCTGCCACAGCGCGACGTTGCGCTGCGCTGCATTGTCGACCGTGATGCCATTGGCCATCGCCGCGATCGGACGCTCCACCCAGGGCACGCAGTGCAGCGCGGCGAGCGCATCGATGAACTGCGCACCGAGCGCCTTGCGGTACCCCTCGTCCAGCCCCGGTTCGTTCGCCGACACCCACGGCACGACGGCCTCGCCGCTCACCTTTTCGCAGAAGAGAAACGGTGCACCGAGCACGCTCGGATCGTCGCTGCTCCAGTACGCGCGCGGCAGCGGAACGGCCGTGCCCTCGAGCGAGCGCATCGCGAGCACCTGCGGCTGCGCGCTGTAAGGAGCGAACAGGCCGTAGTCGGGGCCCAGTCGCAGGATCAGTTCGCGCGTGACGCGGTCGCCCTCCAGGCCGGTGACCGGCACCGCGAACGTGAGCCACGAGAAGCCGACCGGGAAGCGCCGCACGGCGCCCACGGTGACCGGGTGGCCGACCTGCTGTGCAAGGTAGCCGGCAATGCGCGCCGCCAGCATGGCCTCGTCGCCTATCGGAGCGTTCATCGTCAGGTTTCCCGCTCAGATTCCTTTGGTCAGCAGGTCTGGTGGCACCGACCGGTGGAAGCCGTTGAAGGCTTCGTTGTTCCGGCTCGGCTGCAGTTTCCAGGTGCTGGGCCGGAAGTTCGGCGTGCCGCCGTCGACGCGGATGCACGAACCGGTGATGTACGCGGCCGCAGGAGACAGAAGGTAGACGATCGCCGACGAGATCTCGGACTCGGTGCCGTAACGCTGCAGCGGTACCGTCGGCGGAAACTCGAGGATCTTCGCCTTGGCCTCCGGCGTGTACGTGTCGAAGCCGCTCGACGCGATCCCGCTCGGCGCCACGCAGTTGACCCGCACCCCCGACGCAGCCCATTCGCAGGCTGCCGTTTCGCTCAGCGTCAGCATGCCGCCGCGCGCCGCTCCGGAGTGGGCATAGTCGGGCCAGCCGTGCCAGATGTCGGCAATGACGTTGACGATCGCACCGCCGTGCGCCTCCATCCAGCGGTTGAACACTTCGCGCATGAAGATGAAACCGCCGGTCAGGTTGCTGCGCACGACCGCCTCGAAGCCCTTGGTCGAGATCGTCTTCATCGCGGTTCGATACTGGCCACCGGCGTTGTTGACCAGGCCGTCGATGCGACCACGCGAGCCGAGCACCTCGTCGATCACCTGGATGACGAGTCCCTCTTCGCGGATGTCAGCCACGTGTGTGCTGGCGCTGCCGCCGTCCTCGGCGATCTCGGCCTGCACCGCAGCGAGCTTGTCGAGCTTGCGGCCCACCAGCGCGACATGCGCGCCAAGCGCCGCCAGCTCGTGTGCCGTGCAGCGGCCGATTCCGCTGCCGCCGCCGGTCACGATGATCGTCTGGCCTGAGAACAAGCCCTCCCGGAATACCGATTGATAGCGCATGCCGTTCGTCCTCTGCTGGTTCGTATTCAGTACTGGACAGCGACGCGGCCGATACGCTCGCGCGCGATGATCAACTTCATCACGCCAGCCGTGCCGTCGCCGATCTCCAGCCCCATCACATCGCGCATGCGCTGCTGGTGCGGCAGATCCTTGCTCCATCCGTAGTGGCCGAACGTCAGCAGGCACTGGTGAATGACGTCGAACGCATGCCTTGGGCCCATCCACTTGCACATCGCGGCTTCGGCCGTGTGTGGCAGGCCGGCGTCACGCAGCGCGAGCGTGTGATGGCAGAGCTGGCGAACCGCGGCGATCTGCGACTCGCCCTCGGCGAGCGGGAAGCTCACGCCCTGGAACTGCCCGATCGGGCGGCCGAACGCCTCGCGCTCCTTGCTGTAGGCCCATGCCTCGTCGAGCGAGGCCTGGGCAGCGCCGCAGCACTGCAGGCCGATCAGCGCGCGGCTGTAGTCGAAGCCTTGCATCACCTGGGTGAATCCCTTGCCCTCGTCCCCGAGCCGATGGCTGACGGGCACGCGCACGTCGTCGAAGAACACCGAGCCGCGCCCGATGATGGCGCTGCCCACGTCGTCGAAACGGGTGCGCGAGATGCCCTTCGTCCCTTCGTACGGAATGAAGAACGCGCTCACACCTTTCGCGCCGTCCTCCGGCTTGCCGGTGCGCGCGAAGATCAGGTAGGCATCGGCCCGATCGGCAAACGTGATCGAGGTCTTCTCGCCGTTGATCACGTAGTGGTCGCCCGAAACGTCGGTCACGCGCCGCGCCTTCATCTGCAGGTTGCTCGCGTCCGAGCCGCCGCGCGGCTCGGTCAGGCAGATCGCGACGATCGCTTCGCCGCGTGTCATGCGAGGGACCCACTCGCGCACGACTTCCGGCTGCGCGTGACGCATCAGGATCGCAGCATTCAGCGACGCGCCGACCGGCACCGCGCTGACGTTGAAGTCGCCGTAGGCGAGCTCTTCGGCGATCAAGCCCGTCGTCACCGCATCCAACCCGAGACCACCGAATTCCTCCGGCAGATCGATCCCGATCAGGCCCAGCCGGCCCATTTCACCGACCAGGTCACGGTCGAGCACACCGAGCTTTTCGCGCTTCTGGTAGTCGGGCAGAAGTCGCTCCCGGGCAAACCGGCGTGCCGTTTCCTGCAGCGCCTTTTGGTCATCGGTCAATACCATCGTCGTCGCCTCCGGCGCGCCCGCGGCGCCTCGGTGAGCATGATACCTTACGCTAGCGTATGGTTCGCTTAGGTATTTTCAGGGATACCCTATTCGCGCAGCACCGCGAGAAGCGCGACGCCGTCGTCCAACCGTTCGACTTCGAGATCACCGACTTCAGGCATACAGGGCTTCGATCACGTTGGCGTATTTCTCGGCAACGCTCTTGCGCCGCACTTTCATCGTCGCGGTCACCTCGCCGTCGTCGTGGTCGAGTTCCTTGACCAGCAGGTGAAACTTGCGGACGTGTTGCACCTGCGGCATCTGCGCGTTGGCACGGTCGATCTCGCCCTGCACCAGCGCCCGCACCGGTTCGAGCTCGACGAGGCTGCGGAAGTTCGTGTAGAGCAGGCCCTGCTCTTCGGCCCACTTGCTCACGCTCTCGAAGTCGATCTGGACCAGCGCCGACACGAAGCGGCGCCGGTCGGCGACAACGACCGCCTCCCTGATGTACGGCGAGAAGCGCAACGCGTTCTCGATCTCCGATGGCGTGATGTTCTTCCCGCCAGCGGTGATCATGATGTCCTTCTTGCGGTCGATGATGCGAAGTTCCCGGCCGCCCGGTGCGCCTGGCACATCCTGCCAGCGCGCGACGTCCCCGGTGTGCAGCCAGCCTTCGTCGTCGATCGCTTCGCGGGTTGCCGCGTCGTTCCTGTAGTAGCCGCGGAACACGATGTCGCCGCGGACCAGGATCTCGCCATCGTCGGCGAGTTTCACGTCGATCCCCTCGTACGGTATGCCGACCGTGCCGACCGGCGAGGAGTCGCTCGGCTGCATCGTCGTCGCGCCGGATGCCTCGGTCATGCCGTAGGCCTCGCGGATCGGGACGCCCAGCAGACGGAAGAACTTGAGGATCTCAGGCGCGATCGGCGCGCCCGCCGAGATCGCGGCGCGGCAGCGCCTGAGCCCGACGAAGTTCAGCAACGAACGCAGGATCAACACGTAGCAAAACGCCCAGCGCGCGCGTTCGACGAGCGTCCAGCGCGAGCGCGGCTTGCCCGCGAGCGGCTCCAGGGCCCGCATCGTGCGCTCGTACAGCGCAAGCCGGAACCCGCCGGCCTCGCGCAGCTTGGTCTGGATCGAGGCGTGAAACTTCTCCCAGATGCGCGGCACGCCAAAGAAGATCTGCGGCGAAAGTTCGCGCAGGTCTTCCTGCACCGTGCGCAGGCTTTCGGCGAAGTTGACGACTGCGCCGCACGACAGCGGGATATGGATCGAGAAGATCTGCTCGGCCACGTGACACATCGGCAGGTACGAGACGAGCGAATCGCTGGCCGAACAGCGCAGCATCGAGTTCAGGCCGCGCGCGCCGGCGCCCAGGCCGCGCCAGCTCATCATCGCAGCCTTCGGCCGACCGGTGGATCCCGAGGTGAACACCATCAGTCCGACATCGTCGAGCGCCGGCCCGCGGGTGGCGGCGGCCGCCCCGGTTGGATCTTCGGCTTCGAAGCGCGCGCCGAGCGCCAGCACGTCGGCAAAGTCGTGCAAGCCGGCGCGTTCATAGCGGCGCAGGCCGCGCGGGTCGATCACGATCACCGAGCGCAGTGCAGGCAGCCGCCCGCGCACCGCAAGCACCTTGTCGAGCTGCTCCTGGTCTTCGCAGACGATGATCGGTGCCTCGGACAATGCGAGCAGGTATTCGACCTCGGGTGCGGGCGAGGTCGGGTACACGCCGGCCGTGATGGCGCCGATCAGCGAGGCACCGAGTTGCGCGTAAACCCATTCGCGGTTGTTCTCGCCGAGCACCGCCAGGGTCTGCCCGGGGGCCAGGCCGAGGCGCAGCAGGCCGAGCCCGAAGTGACGGGATTGACGCGCGTATTCGGCCCAGGTCACCGGCTGCCAGACACCAAACTCCTTCTGTCGGAGTGCCACCTCGTCAGGACGCGTGCGTGCCCAGTGCAGCAGTTGCTGCGGCAGCGGCAGCTCCCGCAGCGCATCCGATTCGTTCATCGCAGCCGTCGTCACGAAAGCCACCGCTTGCGGCGCTTGTAGTGCTTCACGTCGCGAAAGCTCATGTGGCCCTCGCCCTCGTCACCGCTGCCGAGATAGAAGCGCTGCACGTCCGGGTCGGCGAGCAGCTTGTCGGTCGGGCCGTTGATCACGATGCGTCCGTTCTCCATGATGTAGCCCTCGTGCGCGACACTCAGCGCGACGTGCGCGTTCTGCTCGACCAGCAGCATCGCGACGCCTTGTTCTCGATTGATGCGTTCGATGATCGCGAAGATGTCCTTCACCACCATCGGCGCCAGGCCGAGCGACGGCTCGTCGAGCAGGATCAGGCGGGGCTTGCCGACGATGGCGCGGCCGATCGCGAGCATCTGCTGTTCGCCGCCTGACAGGTACCCGGCAATCTGCTTGCTGCGCTCGCGAAGGCGCGGGAAATAGCCGTACACCAGCTCGGCATCGATACCGCTGCTCTGGCGCCCGCGCAACGCATTGCCGGCGGCGATCAGGTTCTCTTCGACGGTCAGGTCGGCGAAGATGTGCCGCGCTTCTCGCACGTGCGCGAGGCCCGCGCGGGCGAGCTGGTGTGCCGCGCGCCCGGCGATGTCCTCGCCGTAGTAGCGGATGCGGCCCGACGCGACCCGGCCGTTCTCGTACGGCAGCACCCCGGACGCCGCCTTCAGCGTGGTCGTCTTGCCGGCCCCGTTGGAGCCGAGCAGCGCGACGATGCGTCGGTCGGGCACTTCGATCGACAGTCCGCGCAGCGCCTGGACGCTGTGGTTGTAGACAACCTCGATGTTCTCGATCGTCAACGCAGCGGTCATAACTCGATCACGCCTTGATCCAACCGCTCGCGGGCTCCATCGTCTTCTTGTCCGGGTCGTACGAATACATGCGGCCGACCGGTATCTGGTGCGAGCTCAAGTCGGCGAGCAGGCCGCAGATGCCGCCGGTGTCCCACTCCTTCATCGACTCGAGTGCCGCCTTCATGTTCGGCAGAACCAGCGGCTTGTTCGCCTTGATGCAGCGCTCGGCGATCTCGGCAAAGATCATTCCGGACAGCCAGCTCGACACGTAGAACGGCGAGATGTGCTTGATCTCGGGGCGCGCCTTCGCGAGGTACTCGCGCATGTTGTTGATCATCGGCGAGTCGGCCTCGTGCCCGTAGCGGTACATGCTCACGCCGGTCAGGCGCACGCCCAGCGCGCCGAGCGCGTCGTACGCCGGCTTGTCCAGGCCCCAGGCGGTGCCCATGATCTGCGGATTCAACCCGGCTTCGCGCAGCTGCCGCACGAACTCGGGCATCGGCGCGAGGATGTAGCCCTGGAAGATCACGATGTCGGGTTTCGCGCGGCGCAGCTTCGCAACCTCGGGCGCCACGTCGATGCCGGCCTGCTTGGTCACGATCTCGGCGACGATCGGCAGCCCGAGCTTCTCGGCCCGCGCCTTGCCACCCGGGATGCCGTCGCGGCCGAACTCGGTGTCCGCGTACACGTAGGCGATCTTCGGCTTCTCGCCCGCGCCGCGCGCGCTGCGGGCGATGTACTCCATCAGGATCTCGTGCAGGCGTGGATAGGTCGCGCCGGGCACAACGTGCTGGGGCATCGCTGTCGGATCGGCAACGATCGAGGCCAGCGAGGTCGACGACGTCATCACCGAGTTGGCCGCGATCGCATCCTGCGCGACCGCCTTCGCCCATTGCGTGCTGTCTCCGTAGAAGAAGTTCGGCTTGTCCGAGGCCATGATCTTCTTGAAGATCGCCACGCCCTGGTCGAGCTTGAAGCCGCTGTCCTCGGAGACGTAGCGCAGCTGGCGCCCCATCACGCCGCCCTTGGCGTTCTTCCATTGGACGAAGTCGTTCAGCCCGTAGTGCATCGCCGTGCCTGCGAACGAGAACACCCCGGTGATCGGCTGCGATGCACCGATCACGATCTCACCCTTCGATGCCTGCGCCGCGGCGGAGCCGACGACCCAGGGGCCCAGCGACGCGGCAGCGCCGATCGATTGAACGAGCTTGCGGCGAATGATGTTGGTCATGGCAGTCTCCTTGGTCGTGTGTTGCGCAAGAGTTCAGGTCTTGAAGGGCCACAGGTGGAACGCGCGGCGCAGCCGCATCCAGATCGCCACCAGGCCGTGCGGCTCGAAGATCAGGAAGCCGATGATCAGCACCCCGAACACCACCTGCCCCATCGGGAGCAGCAGCTTGGCCACCCCCGGAAACCACTCGGCGCTGCTGTGCGCCACGAGCCGCAACGCCTCGGGCACGAAGGTCATGAACAGTGCGCCCAGGATGCTGCCCAGCACGGTGCCCAGGCCGCCGACGATGATCGCGGCGAGGTAGAACACCGCCAGCGTCAGCACGAAGTACTCGGGCGTGATCGCGCCGTAGAAGTAGCCGAGCAGACCCCCGGCAACACCGGCGTAGAACGCGCCGATCGCAAACGCCAGCAGCTTGGTGCGCAGCAGGTTCACGCCGAGTATCTCGGCCGAGAAGTCGCGGTCGCGCACTGCTACGAATGCCCGGCCGATGTGGGTGCGCGCGAGATTTCGCGCACCGATCGCCATCACGAACGCGAACACGAAGA